>Ga0075163_10000629_pt1 | contig 45802 bp, 39 predicted proteins | sample JI1023141ADNA_FD_71478 | JGI IMG/M metagenome (GOLD analysis project Ga0075163, IMG submission 71478) | Wastewater effluent complex algal communities from Wisconsin, to seasonally profile nutrient transformation and Carbon sequestration -... | ecosystem: Engineered > WWTP > Effluent > Algae...
TCTGGCGCGCACCGCGCGGAGGGCTTCGAGCGTGGCTCGCACGTCGATCGGCTTGGGCCAGCAGGCGAGGTACCCAGCTTCGACGGCCCGAGCGAGCACGTCCGAAGGTTCTTCGGCAGTGCAGAGGAAAGCGGGCAGGGTGCTGCATTCGGGTAGATCGCGCAGCGTCCTGAGGAGGTTGAAGCCATCGGTGTCGGGCAGGTGGAGGTCGACGACGAGCACGTCGGGCCGCCATTCCCTGGCGATGGTCAACGCCTCTTCACCATCGAACGCCAGTTGCACCTCGAGTGAGTCGTCGAGCCGGCATGCCTCTTCGAACAACAAGCCGTTGATGCGGTCGTCGTCGATGTAGAGGACCCGCATCTGCACCGACGAGTCTGTCAAGGAAGCCGCTTGGCGCCGAACGGGTCGCTGACGGTATGTGGCTGGGTGTCGGCGAAGCGCAGGACTTCGAAGCGGACACACGCCGAGCCAGGGTCCATCGGCGATCCACCCAACCCCACCGTCCCGTTGCCGTGCAAGGTGCAACTTCCGCGGCGCAAGCTCACGATCTCACCGTCGTTGAAGCGAACGTAGGTGCCGTTGTAGCTCAGGTCCGTGAGCTGGAAGCTGCCGCTGTGCCAGTCGACACGCGCATGAGAGCGCGATACCCGGGAATCGTCGACGCAGAAGGTGGCCTGGGGGCTGCGACCCAGGATGACCGGCATCTGCTGGCTGGCAAACAGGCGGTTGAGGTCCTGCCAGGACAGCTTCAGACCGTCCGGCTCACCAGAGATCGAGACATCTCCGAACTGCGTGATGGCTGCATCGCCGCCGCGGCGGCGACCGAGCACGTGCACCTGCACGGGCTCGACCCGTCCTCGAAGCACAAGGCGGTCGAGGCTTCGGAACCTCGAGCGCTGCTCGAGCGGCAGGCCCTGCAGTACTTCGACAGTGACCAGTGTCTCGTTGTCGCCCGCGTGGTCGAGCAGTCGGGCAGCGACATTGACCGCATCGCCGAAGCAGTCGCCCGCCATCTCGACGACCTCGCCACGCGCCAGGCCCAGTTGCAGGCGCAATGCTCGCAACCCCGGGGACGCACCACGCTCGCTGCCCTTGGAGACGATGCCCTCGAGCACATCGTGCATCTTGATCGACGCTTGCACCGCGGGCGTGGACTCCGCGAAGACGGCCATCAGTCCATCGCCGAGGGTCTTGATGACGCGCCCGCCTGCATCGGCAATAGGCCTGCCCAGCGCATTCACACAGTGCGTGACCACCGTGGTGGCCTCGGCGTTGCCCAGTGTCTCGAAGAGCGAGGTGCTGCCTCGGAGGTCGGCGAACAGGACGGTGCGATCGGAGATCTGGGTCATTCCGCGCTGTAGTGTAGCTTTGCGCGCTGACGTTCCCGCCCGATGGAGCCCCCTAGGTCGCGGGTCATCTCGGGGGCAACTAGAGGTTGTCCAGGTAGGTGCGCAGCTTGTCGGAGCGACTGGGGTGCTTGAGCTTGCGGATCGCCTTGGCCTCGATCTGGCGGATGCGTTCGCGAGTGACGTCGAACTGCTTGCCCACTTCTTCCAGCGTGTGGTCGGTGGACATCTCGATGCCGAAGCGCATGCGCAGCACCTTGGCTTCGCGCGGGGTCAGCGAGTCGAGGATGTCCTTGACCACGTCGCGCAGGCCCGCCTGCATGGCGGCCTCGATCGGTGCGGTGTTGTTGGTGTCTTCGATGAAGTCGCCAAGGTGGCTGTCATCGTCGTCGCCGATCGGCGTCTCCATCGAGATCGGCTCCTTGGCGATCTTCATGATCTTGCGGATCTTGTCCTCGGGAATCTCCATCTTCTCGGCCAAGGTCGGCGCATCGGGTTCGAAGCCGAACTCCTGCAGGTGCTGCCGAGAGATGCGGTTCATCTTGTTGATGGTTTCGATCATGTGCACCGGAATGCGGATGGTGCGCGCCTGGTCGGCAATCGACCGGGTGATCGCCTGGCGGATCCACCAGGTGGCGTAGGTGGAGAACTTGTAGCCCCGGCGGTACTCGAACTTGTCCACCGCCTTCATCAGTCCGATGTTGCCTTCCTGGATCAGGTCGAGGAACTGCAGGCCACGATTGGTGTACTTCTTGGCGATGGAGATCACGAGCCTGAGGTTGGCCTCGATCATCTCCTTCTTGGCATCGCGGCTGGCCTTCTCACCCTCGTTCATCCGCTTGTTGATCTGCTTGAGGTCTTCCAGCGGGACCACGGCCCGCGCCTGCAGATCGATGAGCTTCTGCTGCAATTCCTGCACTGCGGGCAGGTTGCGCGCGAGCACCGGGCTATAGGCCTTGCCGAGGCCGATTTCCTTCTCGGCCCACTTCAGATTGAGCACGTTGACGGGGAAGGTCTTGATGAAGTGGTCCTGTGGCATGCCGCACTTGTCGACCACGATCTTGCGGATCTCCCTTTCGTGCCGGCGCACATCGTCGACCTGGGAGCGCAGGATCTGGCACAGCTTCTCGATGGTCTTGACGGTGAAACGGATCGTCATCAGGTCGTCGCTGATGGCATGCTGGGCCTTGTTGTAGGCGACGGATCTGTAGCCTTCCTTCTCGTAGGCCTTGCGCATCTTCTCGAAATGCGCACGCAGCAGGTCGAACTTGACCAGCGCCTGCGTCTTCAGTTCCTCGAGCTTCTTGGTCAGTGCCTTGCTGCCCCCCTGGCCGTCGTCGTCGTCCTCCTCGTCGAACTCGTCGAAGTCCTCCTCGGCAACGTAGTCGTCGGCCTCGTCGTCGGACACGAAACCATCCACCGCCTCCGAGATCTGCATGTCGCCGGCCTGGATGCGATCGGCCATCGACAGGATCTCGGCGATGGTGGTGGGTGATGCGCTGATGGCCAGCATCATCGATTGCAGGCCGCCTTCGATGCGTTTGGCGATCTCGATCTCGCCCTCGCGCGTCAGCAGTTCCACGGTCCCCATCTCACGCATGTACATGCGCACCGGGTCGGTGGTGCGGCCGAACTCGGAATCGACGGTGGACAGCGCGGCTTCGGCTGCCTCCTCGGCCTCCTCTTCGGTGGCCGTCGAGGTTCCGCCACCGGCGATCAGCAGCGTCGCTGCATCGGGCGCCTGTTCGTAGACGGCGATGCCCATGTCGTTGAGCATCGAGACAATGGCTTCGAGGATTTCGTTGTCGACCAGCTTTTCGGGCAGGTGGTCGTTGATCTCCTGGTGCGTCAGGAAACCCCGGGTCTTGCCCATCTTGATCAGCGTCTTCAGTTCCTGACGACGCTTGTGGGCCTCTTCCTCGGTCAGGGCGGTCTCGTCGAGACCGAACTCGCGCATCAATGCGCGCTCCTTGGCGCGCGAGACCTTCATGCGAAGCGGCTTTGTCTTCGCAGCCTTGTCGCTGTCGCCGGCCACCTCGGCTTCGGCTTCGCCTTCGGGCTCGAAGTCGGCATCGATATCGCTCAGGTCTTCGTCATCGACGGTCCCCTTCTTGGCCGGTTCGGTGTCCTTGCGTGCGACCTTGGCGCTGGGCTTGGTGTCGACCTTGGGCGCCGGTGCCTTGGGCGAGGGCAGGGTGGGCTTGACTGCCGGCGCTGCCGGGCTCTTCGGAGCGGACTTGCTGGCCGGGACCGGCTTGGCCGGCCGTGACGCCGGCGCCTTCGCCGGGCGCTTTGCATCTGCTGCAGCAGACTTGTCCTTGCCTTTCGCTTGTGTCGTCGTTGGAGCGGATGTCTTGGCGGCAGGCTTCTTGGCGCTCATGGGAATCCTCGTTGATGGTGGCGACTGGTCACCCACGAGGCCTCCGGCCGAAGCGACGCCGCGACTCAGGCCGGATCAGCCTGAAGCGCATGCTGGCGCGATCCTCGGCGCACAGGGAGGCACTCGTCGGGCAGGCAAGATCGCGTGGACAGTTCAGTTTCGCAGCCCTTGCGGGACGATGTGACCTGAAGATGCCCCGTTCAGGGGTGGTCGGTGTCCGGAGGTGCTGCTGTCACTCTTGCCGCTGCAACAGGCTGCAGATTATTGCGTAGCGGGGAATCATCGTCAAAGCGCACTTGACGATGCAGCCGGCGCTGTGGCCAGAGCCTTCAGCCGGGAAATCTGCTTGTGCAACTGGTCGATGCGCACGAGGTGCTCCGGCCCGGTCAGGCCCTGCGCAATCATCTGCTCGACCTCGTCACCCAGTCGCGCGATCCACAGACGGTGCATCACGCGCTGCAGGTCCTCGAGGCTGTGCTGGTCTTCGATCGAGCCCGGGTCGGCGATGCGCCGCGCCGCATCGAACAGTGCATGCCCCTGCAGGGCTTCGTCGAGGGCCGACCAGGTCATCACGCCGTGTTCGGTGAGCTGCCTTTCCAGCCAGGCAACGAGCTCGCCGTGCACGCCGCCTAGCTCGTGCAGCAATTGATGGTCGTCCGCCGACAACCGGTCCCACCAGTCCGCATGGCGCAGCAACAGGCGTAGCGCGAGGTCCGCCGAGGCGGCGGGCGCCTTGCGCATCGAAGGCCTGACGACCGGGCGAACGACAGCCGGTGCAGCGCGTCCGGTGCGGCGTTCGCCTTCGCCGGCCGTTCCTCGCAACCACATGCCCGCCAGCTCCTGGGCGCCGAGTTCCGCCTGGCGCGCCAGATCCCCCAGCAGTTGCAGCTTGAATGCCCCTTCAGGAAGCAGCGTCCACAGAGGTCTGGCCTGGGCCAGCATGCGGGCGCGCCCTTCCGCGGTGGCCAGGTCGGCGCCCTCGGCGGCGTGGCTCAGCAACTGCCGGGACAGCGGCACGGCACGGTCCACTTCGCGCTCGAACGCGTCCGCCCCGAGTTCCCGCACAAAGCTGTCCGGGTCGTGCTCCGTGGGCAGGAACAGGAAGCGGATCTGCCGAAGATCGGTCGCATGCGGCAACGCCGCCTCCAGAGCCCGGCCGGCGGCGCGGCGTCCTGCCGCGTCGCCGTCGAAGCTGAACACCACGGAGTCGGTAAAGCGGAACAGCTTCTGCACATGCTCCGCGGTGCATGCCGTGCCCAAGGTCGCTACCGCGTTGCCGAATCCCGACTGGGCCAGCGCGACCACATCCATGTAACCCTCCACCACGAGGGCATGGCCGCGCTCGCGGATCGACTGGCGAGCCTCGAACAGGCCGTAGAGTTCGCGCCCCTTGCTGAACACCGGTGTCTCCGGTGAGTTCATGTACTTGGGCTTGCTGTCGTCGAGGACCCGGCCACCGAATCCGATCACCTCGCCCGGCACCCCGCGGATGGGGAACATGATGCGGTGTCGGAACCAGTCGTAGCGACGCTTGTCGTCAGCGTCAGGCCCGTCGTCTTCAGCCGGGCTGCGAACCAGGCCGGCTTCGTCGAGCAGAGGATCGTCGTAGCTGGGAAAAACCCCCGCCAGCGTACGCCAGCCGGGCGGGGCGTAACCGAGGCCGAAGCGCGCAGCGATGGCTCCTGAGAGCCCTCGACGCTTCAGGTAGGCGATAGCTTCCGGCGACTGGCGCAACTGCTGACGGTAGAACGCTGCAGCGCGTTGCAGCACGTCGGTCAGCGACAGGCGCTTCTCGCTCAGGCGCTGGCGGCGCTGGCGTTCATCGGCGCTGACTTCTTCCTGCGGCACCTGCATGCCGACACCTTGCGCCAATTCGGTGACGGCGTCGACGAAGCTCATGCCGGTGTGCTCGGTGAGGAAACGGATGGCATCTCCGCTGGCGCCGCAGCCAAAGCAGTAATAGAACTGCTTGGCCGCACTGACCGAGAAGCTGGGCGACTTCTCGGCGTGAAACGGGCACAGCCCCATGTGATTGGCGCCGCCACGCTTGAGCTCCACATGGCGTCCGACGACCTCGACGATGTCGACACGCGAAAGCAGGTCTTGCAGAAAGCCGGCAGGGATCACTCGCCGAGTCTAGCCTCGCCGAGTCCGGCGAACCACCCGCGTACAGGCAGACTCAGGTCGAGCTCTGGGCGTTGTTCGTGCCAGCGGCAGCGCCAGTGCCGAGGACGGGAGTGCCATTTGCAGGCGCCAGCGCAAACACGCCCTTGTAGTTGGCCGCCCAGGTGGCGACTTGGCTGGCAGGCATGGGCGCAGCGATGCCTGTGCCTTGACCGATGTCGCAGCCGAGGTCCAGCAGGGTGCGGGCCTGCGCCGGCGACTCGACACCCTCGGCCACGACAGTGCATCCGAAAGTTCGAGCCAGACCGATGACGCCTTCGACGATCGCCCGGTCTTGCGTGTCGTCGAGCATGTGGTGAACAAACGACCGATCGATCTTGAGCACGTCGACGGGCAGGCGCTTCAGGTAGGTCAGGGTCGAGTAGCCTGTGCCGAAGTCATCGAGCGCAAACCTCACCCCGAGCGCGCGGCAGCGCGCGAGCAGTGCCGACGTGGCCTCGATGTCCGCGTGTGCTGCCGTCTCGAGCACTTCGAGCTCGAAATGCGTAGCCAGCGGGTCAGCGTGTCGGGCCAGCAGTTCGGAGAGGCGTTGTGCGAAGTCCGGCTCCTGCAGGTGACGCGCCGAGACGTTCACGCTGACCGAGATATCAAGCCCGCTGCGACGCCACAGTGCGAGGTGTTCGAGCCCTTGTCCGAAGACCCAGTCCCCCACCCGGGCAGACAGGCCGGTGTTTTCGATCAACGGCAGGAACTGCAGCGGCGCAATCAATCCGTGCTGGGGATGTTCCCAACGCAACAGGGCCTCGAAACCGAGCACCTTGCCGCTGCGCATGTCGACCTTGGGCTGATAGAAGAGCACGAATTCGCCTTGGTCGAGTGCTTCCTGCACTCGGCCGATGGCCATCACGCGCTCTTCGGTGCGGCGGCGATGCTCCGGGTCGAAGAACAGGTAGCCGTTGCGCCCGGACTGCTTCGCGCCGTACATCGCATGGTCGGCGTGGCGCAAGAGGGTGTCGGCGTCACTGCGGTCGATCGGATAGACCGTTGCACCCATGCTCGCGGTGATCTGGACCGGCTCCTCGGCCGGGTCGACCACGTAGGGCTGGGACACCACCCGGAGGACCCGCTCGACTGCCAGCCGCGCCTCTTCGATGGTGCCGGCCCGCAGCAGCAGGACGAACTCGTCACCGCCCAGCCGGGCAGCTGTGTCAGCCCAGGTCTCCCGCGTGCGCAGCGCACTGCGCAAGCGCCCCGCCAATTCGGTCAGGAGCCGGTCCCCGGCGGCATGGCCGAATCGATCGTTGACGGGTTTGAAGCGGTCCAGGTCCAGGTAGCACACGGCCAGCAGGTAGCCATCCCGGTCGGCAGCGCGCATGGCATCGGCGAGCAGCTGCGACAAGTGGGCGCGATTGGGGAGCCGGGTGAGTTCGTCGAAGTTGGCCTGACGCTCGAGGCGTTCGCGCTGGGCCCGCTGGACTGTGATGTCGGAGATCACCAGCACGTGGTAGCGCACGTCGCCGGTCGGCCCCAGCACCGACGAGATCGTGACCTGGAGGGTGCAGATCTCCCCGCTGCGCCTGCGTTCGAACAACTCCCCTTTCCAGCCACCACTGGCTCGCAAGCCGGCCCACATTGCCGCTCGCTGCTGGCGGGCCAGCGGATCGGCTGGGGTGGGGCGCAGCAAGGACGGCACGCTGCCCAGCATCTCCGCCCGGGGCACCCCCAGGATCTGCGTGTAGGCTGGATTGGCGTCGAGCACTCGCAAGTCTGCATCGGTGATGAGCAGGCCCTCGTGAAGGTGCTGGAACAGGCTCACCGACAGGCGCTGCCGCTCCTGGGCGTCGTGCCGCTCGTCGACGTCGGAGATCGTGGCCAGCAGCCTCACGGGTTGCCCCTGCGAATCACGCTCGATGACCAGCAAGGTCGATTCCAGCCAGCGCCAGCCGGCACCCATCGGCATGCGTAGTTCGAGGCGCGAACGGCCGATCTCGCCCGAGGCTACCTGAGCCAGCGCATCGCGCAGGCCCTGGCGATCCTCCGGGTGTACCTGTTCGACCCATAGGTCAGCACTCCAGTGGCGATCAGTGAGGCCCGTGAGGGATCGCCAGGCTGCTGACACAAACTTGTCGCTGAGATTGAGGTGCCAGTCGGCCACCCCGAGGCGCGAGCCGTCCAGCGCCCACTCCCAGCGTTGTTCGCGCCAAGCGGATTCAGCGGTGGAGGCGTGCGTCAGCAAGGCCAGCAACAGCATCGAGGTGACCGCACCGACGACGTGCAGTTCCGAGTCGAATCCTCCGAGCTCACCCAGCACCCCGGGCTGGTGACCGGCCCAGGACATCGCCAACGCTACAACGATCAATGCTGCCGACGCCGGAGCCGTTCCGCCGAAGACGATCATCGCGACCAGAAGCACGTGTGGCAGAAACCACAGCCAGGACAGCGGCGCTACCGGGGATGGTTGTGCCAGGAAGGGCGCGACCGCTGAGGCTACGGCGGCGAGCGCGAGCAGGAGCAGCGTGAGCAGGCGCGTCCTGTGCTGCAACAGGGGCAAAGCCCTGTGATCGAGCGTCAGGCCCGGCAGTGCGGCAAGCAGGAACCCGACCGAGCCTTGGCCCCAGCTGCGGTTGAAGGCCGACCAGTTGCCCCCGAACCCTGGCTTGCCACTCAGCACGGGCAAGGTGCTCAGCGCAGCCAGCAAGCCGGCGTTGATCAAGGCCCATACCAGCCCGGCCAGGACCAGCCAGCCGACATCACGCGCGCGCTCGAGTCGCCAGTCGAAGGCCGTCAGGCGCATCAGGTAGGCAAGCGCGGCCAGCCCGAGCGTCGTGACGCAGGTCGCAACGGCCGCAACGGCAATCGTCGTGCCACCGATCCATAGCGCCACCCCGACGCCCACCAGCACACCGACCAGCAACTCGGTGCCGCGGCGGAACACCGAGGCAAAGCCGATACCGGCGGCCATGCCCATGCCGGTGACAACGGCGGAACTCATGCTGATGCTCGCAAACTTCACGAGCAAGACCAGGACAGCACACAGCGCTGCGACGATGGCCCCTCTGACAGCCATCGCTGTGGGCGTGCGCCCTTCCAGCAAGGGGTGGCGGCGCAAAGGGAGAAGGGCGGGTGGGGTCAGCACGGAGACCTGAGGAGTGGGCGGCATCCTAGGCGGAAACCGCCGACGGATGCCATCCCGCGATTCTCTTGGCAACGAATCACGCAGATTCGCCGCCCGTTTGAGGGATCCAGGTGACCGGAGGTATCAGACCGAGAAGTCGTTGAGCGAGCGCCCCGCGGCCAAGGCCGCCTTGAGCCACTTGGGTTGCAGGCCCCGCCCCGACCAGGTTTCGCCGGTGGCAGTGTTCCGATACTTGGCTGGCACCTTTCCGGAGGTCTGGCGCCTCGGCGCGGCAGGGGCCCGAGTCCCCAGGTCGGCAAGTGTCAAACCATGCTGAGACATCAGTGCCTTGACTTGAGCAATAGCGGAAGACTTTTCTTCCCGCTGGGCTTCGATGATTTGCTTTTCGAGCTCGGCCTTCTTGGCGAGCAATTCATTCAGGCTGGCCGCCATAAAGTATCTCCAAGGCGTTGAAAACCTCGGGAATATATCATTTGATGAGGCAGGTCAGCCCAGCGGGAACGACAGGCACTATCGGTATCCGACCCGATCGAGAATTTGTTGGACGCGCAACTGGTTCATTCCCATGATGGATACCGGCGTGTTTTCCTTCTTGAATTCACCCAGTGCCGCGAGGGCAGGATTGGTGACACGGGTTCCGGCGACTGCCGGCCATTCGTTGTTTCCGTCGGCAAAGTAGGCTTGCGCATCGGTCGAAGCCAGATACTCCAGGAAGCGCTGGGCAGCCGCGGGATGTTTGGCATGCCTCGCCACCGCACCACCGGCGACGTTGACGTGCGTTCCGTGGTCGGTCTGATTCGGAAAGACGACGCCCACACGTTCCATCAGGGTGCGGTCAGCCGGAGCAGCGGAGCGCATCAGTCGTGCGAGGTAGTAGGTGTTCGTCAGCGCCACAGCGCACTCTCCGCTACCGATGGCCCGAATCTGGTCGGTATCGCCTCCCTTGGGAGCGCGTGCCATATTGGCAACCATGCCGGCCAACCACTTTTCAGCGTTGGCCGGACCCAGGTGCTCGAACATCGAGCCAAAAAGTGAGAGGTTGTACGGGTGCGAGCCCGACCGTGTGCAAAGCCTTCCCTTGTTGACCGGATCGGCCAACTTCTCGTAGCGATCGACGTCGGTGCGCGAAACCGTTTGCTTGTCATACACGATGACTCGTGCCCGCGTCGAGAATCCGAACCACTGCGAGCCGGCACCGGCATCCTTGCCACGCAATTGAGCCGGGATCCGGTCTTCGAGAATCTTGCTTCGCAGCGGCTGGAAAAGTCCGTCGACTTCGGCCTTCCACAGGCGTGCGGCGTCGACCAGCAAAATGACGTCTGCAGGGCTGGCAGTTCCTTCGCTCTGCAGTCTTGCGAGCAAGCCGGCGTCGTCGGCATCGACCCGCTGAATCTTGATCCCCGTGGTGCGAGTGAAGTTCTCGTACAGCGCTTCGTCGGTCTGGTAGTGGCGCGCCGAGTACAGGTTCAGGACGTTTCCCTGAGCTTGCGCCAGTGCCGGCGCGGCGACGGCGAGCAGCAGGGTCAGTTTCAGGAGGGCAGAGCGCAGGGGCATGTTGATCTCGTCGTGAGGCTGTATGGCAACGTCCACATTATGCACGCGAATGCGAACGATTTGCAATACAACTTCCGTGCGAACGCGATGAGAACGTCGTCAGGGCGCCGGAGGCACATAGCCCGCGGGCTTGTCGCCGCCGTCCCCGAAGAAGAACTGCTCCATCTGCCGGGCAAGATACTGCCGGGCGCGGGCATCGGCAAGATTCAACCGGTTCTCGTTCACGAGCATGGTCTGGTGCTTCTTCCAGAGTTCGAAGGCCTCCTTGCTGACGTTGTCGAAGATCCGCTTGCCGAGTTCACCGGGGTACGGCGAAAAATCCAGCCCCGGGCCCTCTCGCTTGAGATAGACGCATTGAACGGTGCGAGCCATGCTTTCACTCCAGTGTGTGTGTGGCCGGTTCGAGACCCCGGCTGAATCAGTTGAGCTTCTTGACCAGGACCTGCGAGCGACGGTCCCAGTTGTACTTGCGCTTGCGGGCTTCGGGCAACCAGTCGGGATCGACCTGCACGAAGCCGCGCTTGATGAACCAATGCATCGTGCGCGTGGTGAGCACGAAGATCGAGTCGAACCCTGCGGCCTTGGCGCGCTGCTCGATGCGCTTGAGGATGCGCTCCCCGTCCCCTTGCCCCTGCACCTGCGGCGAAACGGTCAGCGCCGCCATCTCTGCCGTGCGCGACTCGGGATAGGGGTACAGCGCCGCGCAGCCGAAGATGATGCCGTCGTGCTCGATGACGGTGTAGCAGGACACATCCCGCTCGATCTCGGTCCGCTCACGCCGCACCAGCGTGCCATCGCGTTCGAACGGCTCGATCAGCTGCAGAATGCCGCCGACGTCGTCGTGCGTGGCCTCTCGCAGGCTCTCCAGCTTTTCGTCGACCACCATGGTGCCGATGCCGTCGTGCGTGAACACCTCCATCAGCAAGGCGCCGTCAGCCGCGAAGGGCAGGATGTGAGAGCGCTCGACCCCGCCTTCGCAGGCGCGAACGCAGTGTTGCAGATAGAAGGCGGTGTCGGTAGGCTTCAGCGGGGCCGGCAGCTCCGCCAGGAGCCGCTTCGCGTCGGCCAGGGCCAGTTCGGTGTCGATCGCGCTCTCCGGATCATCGGCGCGTTCGCGGATGCCGGGCACCTCGGTCAAGAACACCAGCTTGTCGGCCTGCAACGCCACAGCGGTCGCCGTCGCGACGTCTTCCATGGTCAGGTTGAAGGCCTCGCCGGTCGGCGAGAACCCGAACGGGCTGAGCAGCACCAGCGCACCGATGTCGATGGCACGCCTGATCGCCGCGCCGTCCACCCGCCGCACCAGGCCGCTCTGCATGAAATCGACCCCGTCGACGATGCCCACTGGCCGCGCCGTGAGGAAGTTGCCTGACACCACCCGTACGGTGGCATTGGCCATCGGCGTGTTCGGCAGTCCTTGCGAAAACGCTGCTTCGATCTCGAAGCGAAGCTGTCCGGCAGCCTCCTGGGCGCAATCGAGCGCCACGGCGTCGGTGATGCGCAGCCCATGGCTGTAGCGCGAGGCATGCCCTTTCGCAGCCAGCTGCTCGTTGACTTGCGGCCGAAAGCCGTGAACGAGCACCAGCTTGATACCCATCGCATGCAGGATGGCCAGGTCCTGGACGAAGCTGTTGAGCTTGCCCGCGGCAATCAGTTCGCCGGCCATGGCCACCACGAAGGTCTTGCCACGATAGGCGTGGATGTAGGGCGCCACGGCGCGAAACCAGGGCACGAAGGTGTGGGGGAAGACGAGGCTCATCGCGGCTTCGATTGTGCCGCAGGGGCATCGCCCCTCTGCGGCCGGCGGGTGCAGAAGGCCGATTGAAGGAGCCGGTGTGCAGGGCCTGAGCATGTGACGGCAGGCGCGTAGATAATCCGCGCCCCGTGAAGCCCCGCACCGCGCCCCCGGCGAACCCGATCCCGCCCCTGCGTTACCCCGAGTCGTTGCCGGTCTCCAGCCGGCGGGCGGAGATTGCGCTTGCGGTGGCCGAGCACCAGGTGGTGATCGTCTGCGGTGAAACAGGCTCGGGCAAGACCACGCAGTTGCCGAAGATCGCACTGGAGTTGGGGCGGGGCCTTGGCGCAGGCGGATCGGGGCTGATCGGGCACACCCAGCCGCGCCGGATTGCCGCGTCGAGCGTCGCCAAGCGCATCGCCGAAGAACTTCAGTCGCCCCTGGGAGAGGTGGTCGGCTACAAGGTGCGCTTCCAGGATCGCTTCCATGCAGGCGCATCGGTCAAGCTGATGACCGACGGCATCCTGCTCTCCGAAACACAAAGCGACCCGCTGCTGCGTGCCTATGACACGCTGATCATCGACGAGGCCCACGAGCGCAGCCTGAACATCGACTTCCTGCTGGGCTACCTTCGGCAGATCCTGCCTCGTCGGCCCGACCTGAAGATCATCGTCACCTCGGCCACCATCGATGCCGACCGCTTCGCACAGCACTTCGCAGGCGCCCGAGGGCCGGCACCCGTGATCACGGTGTCGGGCCGACTGTTTCCGGTCGAACAGCGCTGGCGCCCGTTCGAAGAACGTCGCGACTTCGATCTCGATGACGCCATCGCCGACGCTGTCGATGAACTGTGGCACGACGGACCCGGGGACATCCTGGTGTTCCTGCCGGGTGAGCGCGAAATCCGCGAAACCGCCGACCACCTGCGCAAGCACCTGGCCCAGGTGTCGCGAGGAGGCCCGCAGGCCGAGATCCTTCCGCTGTTTGCGCGGCTCTCGCAGGCCGAGCAGGATCGTGTGTTCGAGTCCGGCAACGGTCGGCGGATCGTGCTGGCCACCAACGTCGCAGAGACCTCGCTGACCGTTCCGGGCATCCGCTACGTCGTCGACAGCGGGCTGGCACGCGTGAAGCGATACAGCTATCGCAACAAGGTCGAACAACTGCAGATCGAGGCTGTCAGCCAGGCAGCGGCCAACCAGCGGGCCGGCCGCTGTGGACGGGTCAGCAATGGGGTGTGCATCCGGCTGTACGACGAGCCCGGCTTCGCGCAGAGGCCAAGGTTCACCGATCCCGAGATCCTGCGTTCTTCGCTGGCCGGGGTGATCCTTCGGATGATGTCCCTGCATCTGGGGCAGGTCGAGGACTTCCCGTTCCTCGAAGCACCGCCGAAAAAGGCCGTCGCTGACGGCTACGCGCTGCTGGGCGAGCTGGGTGCCGTGGACGATGTCAACCAGATCACCGACATCGGCCGGCAACTGGCCCGCCTTCCGCTGGATCCCCGGGTCGGTCGAATGATTCTCGAAGCGCGCGATCGGCAGGCGCTCGACGAGGTGCTCATCATCGCCGCGGCGCTCAGTGTCCAGGACGTGCGCGACCGCCCCCTCGAACACGCCCAGGCAGCCGACGAGAGGCACCGCCCTTTCGACGACGAGCGGTCGGAGTTCATGGGCTACTTGAAGCTCTGGAACTGGATCGAAGAGGGACGTGGACGCCATGGACCGCAACAGGCCTCCGGGCAGGCTCCGACCCAGACGCACAAGCTGAGCAACCGGCAGCAGGAGCAGCGCCTGCGAGACCAGTTCATCAGCCCGCGACGGGTGCGCGAATGGCGCGACATCCACTCTCAGCTGCACACCGTCGTGGCGGAACATGGCTGGCGCCTGAACGGCAGCCCCGCCACCTACGACCAGATTCACCAGGCCATGCTGGCCGGCCTGCTGGGCAACATCGGCTGCAAGTCGGACGACGACGAGTGGTACCTCGGGGCCCGAGGCATCAAGTTCTGGCGCCATCCCGGGGCGCACCTGAGCCGCAAGCCAGGGCGTTGGCTGGTGGCCGCCGAGCTGGTGGACACCACACGTCTGTACGGCCGCGGCCTGGCGGCCATCGACGTCAACTGGATTCCCCCGATTGCCGGTCACCTGCTGAAGACCCAGTTGCTCGAGCCGCATTGGGAGAAGAAGGCCGGCGAGGTGGTGGCCTTCGAGCGCGCCACGCTGTACGGCATCGTGATCTACAACCAGCGGCGGGTGAACTTCGGTCGGGTCGACCCGGCCGGAGCCCGCGAGATCTTCATCCGCGAGGCCATGGTCGAAGGGGAGATCGACACGCGGCTGCCGTTCTTCGCCCACAACCGGAAGCTGATCGCGCAGGTGCAGGAGCTGGAACACAAGGCGCGACGGCAAGATGTGCTGGTCGACGACGAACTGATCCACGCCTTCTACGACCAGCAGCTGCCGAAGGACGTGTTCTCGACGGCCACGCTGGAACGCTGGTATCGCGAGGAGGTCAAACGACAGCCGCGCTTGCTGCACCTGTCACGCGACGAATTGATGCGCCACGAGGCGGCAGGGATCACCACGGCGTCGTTTCCGCACTCGATCCGCCTGGGGGGCATCGACTGCAGCGCCAGCTACTTGCACGAGCCAGGTGACCCGAAGGATGGCGTGACGGTCAGCGTGCCGATCTATGCCTTGAACCAGGTCAGCGAGGAACGCTGCGAGTGGCTGGTGCCCGGCATGCTGCGCGACAAGGTGCTCGCGCTGGTGAAAAGCCTGCATCAGCGCCCCCGCTCGCGACTCGTCCCCTTGCCGGAGTTCGCCGCGCGGTTCTGCGAGAGCGTGCATTTTGCAGACGGCAGCCTGCTCGACGCCTTGTTGAAGGTCGTGCGCGAGCGGACGCAGTTGCCGATCCAGCGCAACGACATCAAGATCGAACAGGTTCCAGCGCATCTGTTCATGAACTTCCGTGTGGTCGACGAGCACGGCCGCCAGCTCGGTACCGGTCGGGACCTGCCCAGCCTGAAGGCCGAGCTCGGAGCCAAGGCGCGCAGTGCATTCCAGGCGCTGGCGGCCCTCAAGGCCTCGGCGCCGGTGGCGCCCCCTGCGACGCAGCCTCGGGCAGCCACCACGGAGCGCGGGCGCGGTGTCGAAGCCAAGCTCATCGTGCCGGTGGCCACACCGGCGCCTTCCGAGCGCCATGTCGACTGGACCTTCGGGGACTTGCCGGAACTGCTGGAGATCCGCCGTGGCGGACAGGTCCTGGTCGGCTTTCCGGCGTTGCTGGACTGTGGCAGCCATGTCGAACTCGAAGTCTTCGACGAGGCTCACCTGGCAGTGGCACGCCATCGTGCGGGCCTGCGCCGATTGGTCACGCTGCAGATCCGCGAACCGCTGAAGTACCTCGAGAAGAACATCGTCGACTTGCAGAAGATGGCCACGGCGTTCATGGCGTTGGGCACCCTGGAGGAACTGCGTGAGCAGATCATCGAAGTGGCGCTGGATCGGGCCTTCCTGGCCGAGCCCATGCCGACAGACGCCGCGGCGTTCCGGCGCCGGCTCGAGGAAGGGCGCTCGCGCTTGAACCTGATCGCGCAGGAAGTGGCGCGCCTGACGAGCACGGTCCTCACCGATTACCACGCGGCCATGAGGAAACTCAAGGACAGCAAGCCCCCCAGGGACGTCGCCGACGATGTGACTCAGCAGTTGCAGCGGCTGTGCCACAAGCGCTTCATCGCCAACACACCGTGGGAGGCCCTTCAACACTTTCCGCGCTACCTGAAAGCGGTCGTGCTGCGTCTGGACAAGCTGCGCATCGATGCCGCCCGCGACGCGTCGCGGCTGAGTGAACTGCGACCTCTCGAGCAGCGCTACGTGCGGCGCCTGGTCGAGCTGAAAGGGGCACCGCACGCACGCCTCGACGAGTATCGCTGGCTGCTGGAAGAGCTGCGAGTGAGCCTGTTCGCGCAGGAACTGCGCACCCCGCAGCCCGTGAGTGCCAAGCGGCTGGACAAGGCCTGGGCCCAGGTTACCGGCCACTGAGGGCCGATCGATGGTCAGGTGGCGGAACTGCTGCCGTCGGGGCCGGTCTTGCCGGTCAACTGGTGCACGAGCTTCAATGCTGCTTCACGCACGGCGGCCTCGGGCGATTCAGCCGCCCGCGCGAGGCAGGCACGCGCATATTCCGGATCGGCCTGCAGGCGCTCGACGTGGACTCGTACACCGGCGCCGGCCATCAGCCACTTGAACTCGATGATGTCGACGAGTTCGAGGGCCTGGCGTTCGGCTGGAGGCAGCGCATTCATCGGGGAGGGCCTTGGGGAGATGCGTCCCTACCGTAACGGTCGAGCTTGGCGCGAAGCTGACAGGGAAGTAGGTGCGCGGCTCCAATCGACCGCATGGCTTGAGGAATACTTGCGACATGTCACCGACACCGCCACTCACCGAACTTCCCGATCTCTTGCGTCGCATGAAAGGTGCCGGGTTCGCAGTCCTCGATGCTGCGGCCACTGCCACCCTGTGCGGGATTGCGCAGGCTGACCTCTCGCATTGGTCTCCTCTCTGGGACGACCTGCCGCCCGACCGTCACCTCAAGGATGGCGGACGCTATCGGCGGCGGCGCCATGGCAGCGTCATCGTGGACGGAGATGCAGTCCAGCAGGCGCCTCATCGCGCGCATTGGCAACCGGTCGAGTACAACGCCCTGCACGGCGGCATCGAGCGATGGTTCGAGCCCTTGTCGAGCGCGATGACCGATTCGCGCGCCTGGCCGCGCGTGCTTTCCGGCTTGGCTGGATTGGCCAGCCAGCTTTGGGGCGATGAGCGGTGGTACACCGAAGTGCACCCCTTTCGCATCGATACCACGGATGGCATCGGGCGCCCGACACCAGAGGGTGCGCACCGCGACGGCGTGGATCTCGTCGCCGTGATGCTGGTTTCGCGACTCAATGTCAAGGGAGGCGAAACGCGGGTGTTCGACGCGCAGGGGCCGGACGGCATGCGATTTACCCTGACCGAGCCGTGGAGCATGCTGTTGCTCGATGATGCAAGGGTCATCCACGAAAGCACACCGATACAGCCACGCGATCCGTCGCGTCCCGCCCACCGCGACACCCTCGTGATCACGCTCCGACGGGGTGCGTTTCAGGGGCCCGCCTGAGTCCGCCGGAGATGGCGGGTGACGGTATCCTCGCGGCATGACCACCAACCTCGCCATCCAATTCGCCGACGTCGCTGCGGCCGCCGGCCGCTTGCGGGGCGTGGCGCACCGCACGCCTGTCCGCACCAGCCGCACCTTCGACGAACGCACGGGTGCTGGTGTCTTCTTCAAGTGCGAGAACTTCCAGCGGATGGGCGCGTTCAAGTTCCGTGGTGCCTACAACGCCCTGGCCCGCTTCTCCGTTGAGCAGCGGCGCGCTGGCGTCATCGCCTTTTCTTCAGGCAACCACGCCCAAGCGATCGCGCTGTCGGCGCGCCTGCTTGGCATGCCCTCGGTGATCGTCATGCCCCAGGATGCGCCTGCCGCAAAGCTGGCGGCAACGCGCGCCTACCAGGACGGCCAGGCGGGAAGTTCGGTGGTGCTCTACGACCGCTACAGCGAAGACCGTGAGGCGATCGGCCGGCGCATCGCCAGCGAGCGCGGCATGACGCTGATCCCGCCCTACGATCACCCAGACGTGATGGCGGGGCAGGGCACGGCAGCCCTCGAACTCATCGAGGAGGTCGGACCGCTGGATGCGCTGCTGGTCTGCGTGGGCGGTGGAGGCCTCATCTCCGGGTCGGCAGTGGCAGCATGCCATCGGTCGCCTGGTGTTGCCGTGTGGGGGGTCGAGCCGGAGGCAGGCAACGACACCCAATTGAGCCTGGCTCGTGGCGAGATCGTGCACATCGAGACGCCCAAGACCATTGCCGACGGTGCGCAGACCCAGCACAGCGGGCAGCTGACATTCCCGGTCATCCAGGAACTCGTGAAGGGCATCCTGACCGTCAACGATGCACAACTGGTGTCGACGATGCGGTTCTTTGCGGAGCGCATGAAGATGGTGGTGGAGCCCACCGGCTGCCTGGGCGCCGCAGCACTGCTTGAAGGCGCCATCGATCTGAGGGGACGGCGCGTCGGCATCATCCTCAGCGGCGGCAACGTCGACCTCGCGAGTTACGCGGCCATGCTGGCCTGAAGGAGCACCCATGAGTGACATCACCAAGCCCGCTGCAAGCACTGTGACGGAGGAGAGCGACAAGAAGTTCAAGGAGCGCGTCGAACAATTGCTGACGCGGCCTTCGGCGGACGGCACCGGCGCGTTCACTCCCGCGGATACGAACCGGCCGCGCATGCCGTATCGGTCTCGAGTGGAGTTCCTTCCTGTCGTGAGCGAGGGCTTCGAAGGTGCGTGGGGCGATCCGCAGGCAGCCGTGATGGTCACCAGCTATCAGCTCGAAGGCGCGGCGGCCGCGTCGCGCCCGGTGTGTTTCGCCTTCAACGGCGGGCCGGGTTCGGCTTCGATCTGGCTGCACCTTGGCGCGCTCGGTCCGAAGCGGGTGGTGGTGCCCGACGATGGCTCGATGCCGGTGGGACCGTACTCGATCTCGGACAACCCGCTCAGCTGGTTCGAACACTTCGACATGGTGTTCATCGACCCGCCGCACACCGGCTGGTCGGTGTCAGCAAACGAGGAGGCGCGCAAGCGCATGTTGGGTGTCGATGGTGATGTCGATGCGCTGGCCGAAGTGATGCGCGTCTGGCTGACGCGGCACCAGCGGTGGGGCTCGGCGGTCTACCTGGCGGGCGAGAGCTATGGCACGACACGAGGCGCCGCTCTGGCCGACAAGCTCCAGGGCATGGGTGTCGGCCTCAGCGGCGTGATCCTGATTTCCTGCGCGATGGATTTGCAGTCGATCGATTTCGCCCCGGCCAATGATCTGCCGTACGCATTGTTCCTGCCTGCCTTTGCCAACGTCGCACAGTTCCACGGCATGCTGCAGGGGCCGCTGGCGGCTTCGTCCGAAGCCGCCCGGCAGGCCGCCGAGGCCTTCGTCGTCGACGACTACGTGGCGGCCTTGCACCTGGGGGCCCGCCTCGACGGCACGCGCCGGTCCAGGGTGGCCGCACGAATCGCCGAACTGATCGGCGTACCGCAGACGCTGGTCGACGCGCACAACCTGCGCATCAGCGACCAGACCTTCTTCTTCGATGCACTGCGCCACCGGGGCCGCATCGTGGGCCGGCTCGACGCGCGGGTCACTGGCACGATGGCCGCCAGCCGGACGCGCCAATGGGAATTCGATCCGGGCATCGAGTCCATCGTGGCGCCTTACACGATGGCGGCCATGGCCTACTTCCGCGACCAACTGGGGGTGACGATCGAACAGCGTTACGAAGTGTTGTCCGAAGCCACCCACAAGGCCTGGAACTGGAACCGCGGCGAGGCGCAGGGCAATTCATTCACCAGTACCACGCCCGAGCTGGCGCGGGCGCTTCGGCGCAATCCGAACCTGCGCGTGTTCGTGGCCAGCGGTCGCTACGACCTGGGCACACCCTACAGCGCGACGGACTGGTCGCTGGCGCAGCTCGATGTTCCCGCGGAGGTTTTCGGTCGCATCCAACACTGCTACTACGATGCCGGTCACATGATGTACACGCGTTCCGCAGACTTGGCGCGGCTCAAGGCAGACCTGTCCACCTGGCTCGGCTGACACTCGTCGGGCTACAGCAGGCGCAAGGCCTGCGGGTCGAGCGAGGTGAGTGCCGCCACCAGGTCGGCATCGTCGCGGCCGAACGAGAAATCGGCGAAGTCGAACCCCGGGCCGACCGTGGCCCCACAGTAGGCAAAGGGCGCCAGGGGTTCGGCCGCCTGCCACCAGCCGGCGGGCACCACGAGGCGCGGCGCTCGCCCTTCGCTGACCGTAGCGAGGTCGACCCGCTGGATCGTGCCCAGCCCCGGAGGACAGAGCCACAGACGCAAGGGGCCGCCTTCGAGCAGGTGCCAGACCTCATCGGATCGGACCCGATGCCAAGCCGAAAAGTCCAGCTCGGACAACAGGAAGTCGATCGTCGTCAGAGCCCTGCGATGCTGCCGATCGTCGTTGGTGCCGACCTGCTTCTCGGATCGGAAAACCTCCCGGTACCAGCCGCCCTCCGGGTGGGCCGTCAAACCGAGCTCGGCAATCAGTGCCGTCGCCCGTGGATGCGTGCTCACGATGCCGAACGGTTGCGTTCGCGCACGCCCTCGCGGCGAGACTCCAGCGCGTCGGACGAGAGCCCGGCATTGAACTGGCGGCCGCGCGTTCGCTCCAGGGACAGGGCGTCAGCGAAGTTGAGCGCGTAGCCGTCGCGGATGATGGCCTTGTAGCGCACCAGCATCTCTGGCAGCGCGCCGAGCATGTCCGAGGCCATCCGCAATGCTGCGGCCAGCAACTCGTCTGCGGGCACGACGTGGTTCACGAAGCCGAAGCGACTGGCTTCGTCGGCGCCGATCCAGTTTCCGGTCAGTGAATATTCGCGAGCCCGATAGGGACCGATGACCCGACTGAGTTTCTGGGACAGTCCCCATGCCGGCGCAATGCCGATGCGCGCGTGCGTGTCGGCAAAACGGGCCTGCGGACTGGCCAGCAGGACATCACAGGCCAGCGCCAGCTCGAACCCCCCTGTGACGGCCGGGCCGTTGATCGCACCAATCACCGGGCCGGAGAAGCGCTCGAGGGCCGCCACGGGGTCGCGGGCGGCGACACCACTCTCGCCTTCGCCCAGCGATCCCCGGCCCGAGCCGAGTTCCTTCAGGTCGAGGCCGGCACAGAAGGCGCGGCCCGCGCCGGTCAGGATCAGCACCCTGACGGCGGGATCTTCCTCGAGTTGGTCGATGACCTCGGCCAGTTGCGCCATAAGGTCCCGCGACAGGGCGTTCAAGGCCTGCGGGCGATTCAGCGTCACTACGGCACACCCCGAGAGGTGGCGCTCGACGAGCAGGATCGGTTCGGTCATGGTCGGGTTCCTTCAGGCGTCGCGCACGTCAGCCACGGGATTGGCGCCGAAGTCCGGGCGATCGAGGTAGGTCAATACCTTGGCGGCGGCCACGGCGGGTGAGTCGAGATGGCCGCCAGACTTGAGGCCTGCAAAACGATCGCGCTCGGGGAAAAGAACGGGGTCGGCGGTCCTCAAGCGGACCTGCATGTCGGTATCGATCACGCCTGGGGCCAGCGACACGATCTTGGCGCCATGGTTGCGCGCCGACTCCTCGAGCCCCACCGCGCGCGCCAGATGGTCCATGCCGGCCTTGGCGGCGCAGTACGAGGCGCTTCCGGCCATGGCCCGGCGGCCGAGGCCCGATGAGATCAACAGTACCTTCCGGGGCATCGTCCAGGCCTGAGTTGCACGGAGGAAGGCCGCGGTCAGCAACATCGGCGCTTCGAGACCCACCCGCACCGCGTTGGCCAGGTCGGTGCAAGGCACCTCAGCCAGTGGTGCCAGCTCCGACACCACACCAGCGTTGTTGATGAGCGTGACGGAGGCAGGCCGATCGTCCGCGAGGCTCGACAGCCAGTGCGCCAGGCGGGCAGCGATGGGGGTGGCCTCGGCCAGATCGGCCAACCAGACCTCGACCTGCGGCTCATTGCCCAGCGCAGGTGATGGGCCGCGCCGGGAGATCAGCAACAGATCGTGGCCCTCACGCAGGCGTTGTTCGGCGATGGCGCGCCCCAAGCCGCGCGACGCTCCGGTGATGATGGTCAGGGGTCGAGACATGGGCCGATAGCATAGCGTTACGCTGACCCATCGCTGGCCTCAGAAGGGGACCGACGACTCGACCTGCATCGGGCGGCCCGTCAGAGGGTGTTTCAAGGCGAGTTGGCTGGCGTGCAGCATCAGCCTGGGAGCGTCATCGAGGTGACCATACAGCCGATCGCCGACGATCGGGTGTCCGATGGCGCGCAGGTGGACCCGCAACTGGTGCGAGCGACCCGTGACCGGCCTGAGTTCGAGCCGCGTTCCGCTTGCGGCGGAGCCGGCTTCGATCTCGCGCCACTGCGTGACTGCAGGCTTGCCCGCCACCGGATCGACGATCTGGCGCGGCCGATTCGGCCAATCGACCCGCAGCGGCAGGTCAATGGTTCCGCTGCTGCCTCCGACCGTTCCGTGGACGATCGCGACGTACTGCTTCGACACTCGGCGCTCTGCAAAGGCACGGTTGAGCTGCCGCTGAACCTCGGGAGACCGAGCGAACAAGAGCAAGCCCGAGGTGGCCATGTCGAGCCGATGCACGACCAGGGCCTCCGGCCAACGCTGCCGCGTCCGACTTAGCGCGCAATCGTGCAGTTCAACGGGCCGCCCCGGGACCGACGGAAGCCCCGCGGGCTTGTCGACAACAACTACCGCTTCATCGATGTAGAGAGCTTCCAGGGCGATGTTGTCGTATATACTCATGGGCTCTACAGGCGCGTAGCTCAGCTGGTTAGAGCACCACCTTGACATGGTGGGGGTCGTTGGTTCGAGTCCAATCGCGCCTACCAGGCACAGGCCGTCAGCATTCGTTGTGATGCTGACGGCCTTTTCGCATTCTGGCCACAAGGAATCGCGATCAGGACACCAGCAGCTTGCTGCCCACAAGGACCAGGATGAGTGCGATGGCAGGGCGAAGCATCTTCTCGGGTGCCTTGCTGCTGAGATATGCCCCCAGCAGGACGCCAGGAATCGAACCCAGCAGCAGCTTGCCGAGCAAGTCCAGGTCCACATTGCCCATGATCAGGTGTCCGGTGCCGGCCACGAGGGTCAACGGTATCGCATGCACGATGTCGGTTCCGACGAGCCTGGCAGGTGTCATGCGAAAGGGATAGAGATACACCAGCATCACGGCACCCAGGGCTCCCGCGCCCACTGAGGTCAGCGTGACCAGGAACCCGAGCACGGCACCGGCGGCCACCGTGAGCGCCGGTTGGGCATGCTTGAAGCGAGTTGCTTCCGCGATCCTCAAGCGAAGGCCGAAGGCGTGTGTGCGACCTTTCAGCAGCATGGCCAAGGCCGTCAGCACCAGCACGACACCGAGGGCGTGCAGGATCAGACCATGGCGGACCTGTGAACCGCCGCTGGCGTGCAGCCACAACAAGGTCCCGATGGACACCGGCAGACTGCCAAGACACAGGCGTCGCATGACCTCCCAGTCGACGCTGCCCTTGCTATGGTGCATCGCACCGCCGGCCAGTTTCGTCAGGGCTGCAAACCAAAGGTCGGTTCCGACGGCGGCGGCGGGTGTCACTCCGAAGAGCAACACCAGGATCGGCGTCATCAGCGCGCCGCCCCCAACGCCGGTCAGCCCGACCATGAAACCGACTCCGAAGCCGGCGACGGCATTGGGAAAGTCCATGGTCGCCAGATTCAGGCGATGAGGCCACTCGTGCGCAGATGCGCGATCACCTGGTCTGCAGCCTGATCGGCCGTCGTCTCTACGGTGTTGATGCGCAACTCCGGGGCTTCCGGAACTTCGTACGGGGAGTCGATCCCGGTGAAGTTGGACAGTTCGCCGCGGCGAGCCTTGCGGTAGAGACCCTTGACGTCGCGGGTCTCGGCAACATCCAACGGGGTGTCGACATGGATCTCGACGAACTCACCGTCCTCCAGGAGGCCGCGAGCAAGGGCCCGCTCCGAACGGAACGGCGAAATGAACGCGGTCAGGACGATCAGACCGGCATCGACCATCAGCCGGGCCACTTCGGCCACGCGCCGGACGTTCTCGACCCGGTCACCTTCCGTGAACCCCAGGTTCTTGTTCAGCCCGTGGCGCACGTTGTCGCCATCCAGCAGATACGAGTGACGGCCCATGGCCAGCAACTTTTTCTCCACCAGGTTGGCGATCGTTGACTTGCCAGCGCCGGACAAGCCGGTGAACCACAGCACGACGGGCTTCTGGCCCTTCAGTGCAGACCGCGCGGCCTTGTCCACGTCGAGGTGCTGCAAGTGGATGTTGTGGGCCCGGCGAAGCGCGAAGTGCAGCATGCCTGCGCCGACCGTGCTGTTGCTCATCCGGTCGATCAAGATGAAGCCGCCGGTCTCGCGATTGGTGGTGTAGGGGTCGAAGGCCACCTGGCGATCGAGCGCGATGTTGCAGACGCCGATCTCGTTGAGTTCCAGCTTCTTGGCCGCCAGATGCTCCATCGTGTTGACGTTGACCTTGTACTTCGGCTCGGTGATCGTGGCGCTGACCGTGCGGGTTCCGATCTTCAGCAGGTAGGGCCGCCCGGGAAGCATCGGCTCGTCGGCCATCCACACCAGCGTGCACTCGAACTGGTCGGCCACTTCGGCCGGCGCGGCTGCCGCCGAGATCACGTCGCCTCGCGAGATATCGACTTCGTCATCGAGCGTGATCGTGATCGACTGTCCGGCCACTGCGAGCGGCTGGTCGCCATGCGAGGCCACGATGCGAGCGACTCGGCTCTCGCGGCCGGAGGGCTGCACCCGGACCCGGTCGCCAGGCCGCAAGGTACCGCTGGCCACGAGTCCACAGAAGCCACGGAAGTCCAGGTTCGGGCGATTGACCCACTGCACCGGCAACCTGAAGGGCGCAGTCTGCAGTCGGTTGTCTTCGATGTCGGTGGTCTCGAGATAGCCCATCAGGGTCGGGCCGTGGTACCACGGCGTTCGTTCGCTCGGCGAGGTCATGTTGTCGCCCTTCAGCCCGGACAAGGGAATGGAGGTGATGTCGCTCAAGCCGATCTGAGCCGCGAAGGCGCGGTACTCGTCGTCGATGGTGCGGAACACCGACTCCGAAAAGTCGACCAGGTCCATCTTGTTGATTGCCAGCACGACCTTGCGGATGCCGATCAGCGAGACCAAGTAGCTGTGCCGGCGTGTCTGTGTGAGGATGCCCTTGCGGGCGTCCACCAGGATCACCGCCACGTCGGCGGTCGACGCCCCGGTGACCATGTTGCGCGTGTACTGCTCGTGCCCGGGCGTGTCGGCGACGATGAACTTTCGCCTGTCGGTGCTGAAGAAGCGGTAGGCCACGTCGATAGTGATGCCTTGCTCGCGCTCGGCGGACAGACCATCGACCAGCAAGGCGAAGTCGATATCTCCGCCTTGCGTGCCCCATTTCTTCGAGTCGGCCTCGATCGCGGCCAGTTGGTCTTCGAACAGCATCTTCGATTCGTAGAGCAAGCGCCCGATCACCGTGCTCTTGCCGTCGTCGACCGAGCCGCAAGTGATGAAGCGCAGCAGGCTCTTGCGTTCGTGCTGGTGAAGGTACTGCTCGATGTCGCTGGCGATCAGGTCCGAAACGTGGGCCATGTTGAAATTCCTAGGGTATCGGTGGAAGGCAGATGCGGCGCAAAGGCCGCGCTCAGAAGTAGCCTTCCTGCTTCTTCTTTTCCATCGACGCCGCGGCATCGTGGTCGATCATCCTGCCCTGGCGCTCGGATGTGCGTGTCAGCAGCATCTCCTGGATGATGTCGGTGAGCGTGGCTGCCTCGGACTCGACGGCACCGGACAGCGGGTAGCATCCCAGCGTCCGGAAGCGCACGCTCTTTATCATCGGCACTTCGCCAGCCTTCAACGGCATGCGGTCGTCGTCCACCATGATCAGCGTACCGTCGCGGTCGACCACGGGGCGAGGCGCCGCGAAGTACAGCGGGACGATCGGCACGTTTTCGAGGTAGATGTACTGCCAGATGTCCAACTCGGTCCAGTTGGAGATCGGAAACACCCGGATCGACTCGCCCTTGTGCTTGCGGCTGTTGTAGAGGTGCCAGAGTTCCGGCCGCTGGTTCTTCGGGTCCCAGCGATGTTGGTCGCTGCGGAAGGAGAAGATTCGCTCCTTGGCACGTGACTTCTCCTCGTCGCGCCGTGCACCGCCGAAGGCTGCGTCGAAGCCATGCAGGTCGAGGGCCTGCTTGAGGCCCTGCGTTTTCCACAGGTCGGTGTGGATCTGCGAGCCGTGGTCGAAGGGATTGATGCCCAGCGCCTTGGCCTCGGGGTTGTGGTAGACGAGGAGTTCCATCCCGGACTCACGCGCCATGCGCTCGCGCAGGGCATACATGTCGCGGAACTTCCATGTCGTGTCGACGTGCAGCAGCGGAAACGGCGGTGGTGCTGGATAGAAGGCCTTGCGTGCCAGGTGCAGCATGACCGCGCTGTCTTTGCCGATGGAGTACAGCATCACCGGCTTGTCGGCTTCTGCCACGACCTCGCGCATGATGTGGATGCTTTCGGCCTCCAGCCTCTGGAGGTGTGTGAGTCGCGTGGTGGTGTCCATGGCTCTAGTCGGTAGTGCGCAATTCGCACGTCGTTGCTGTGGTGATGGGCGGGTCGACCTGGGATGACCCGGCAGGGCATCGGCGCATGCGAGTCGTTCTGCATGTTCCGTGCCCGATCGGCGCGAAGTATCACCCAAGGAATTGCCAGGTCCTGCATTCGTGCGCATCCGCGGGCCCGTTGTGTGCAATGGGTCGCGCGGACGGCCTTCGTCGAATGGAAGTCGCGTCGAATTGGTCCTGCTTTGCCCCCTCCATTCAGAGGATTGCCCTGCGACCTGCGGCCGACACTCTCGGTACGCCTTGCGTTGACTTGAGAGCCCGATGGCCCTGCGGCAACGCACCCCTTTCCACTTCGACAGGAGTCACCCCATGAGCATGGCAATCGGTTCTACTTCGGCCCCGATGCAGAGCACCGGTCTCAACGGTGCGAACGTCAATCCAGCCTCCAAGGAGGCGTGGCTGGACCTGACCAGCGCGCTGAGAAACGGCGACCTCGAGGCCGCGAAGGACTCCTATTCCGCGCTGGTGAAGAACGCGCCCGAGGGGGCCACGTTCACGCGCGGCAGCCCATTCGCACAAATGGGCAAGGCTCTGATCAAGGGTGACCTGGAGGCGGCAAAGGCAGCGTACGCCACGATGGTGCGCAATCGCTTCGACGGCACCGGGACCAAGCCGGCACCCACGCCCTCGGAGCCCATGCCGCCCAGCCCGGTCGTGACGTCCTCCACAGGCGGTAGCGCTGGATCGATGTTGAACGTGTCGGCCTGAACTGCCCGGCACGGCATTCGCTACAGTCCCCGGGATTGCCACGCCCCGCTGATGCAGGGCCAAGGTCAACGCCTGAGGACTCAAAACTTGTCGCCATCCACAATTGACGCCTTGCCATCGCTCGACGAAGTCGTTGCGATCACCCGCGCAGCCGGCGCGCTCATCATGTCCGTGTACGCCACGGACTTCACCGTGCGTGGCAAGGAAGATGCCTCGCCGGTCACCGAGGCCGACGAGCGCGCTGAGGCCTTGATCCTCGAAGCCCTCGTCAAGCTCGCCCCGGAGATCCCGATCGTCGCCGAGGAGATGGTGGCCGCCGGCAAGGTGCCCGAGGTCGGCAGCCGCTTCTGGCTGGTCGACCCGCTCGATGGCACCAAGGAATTCATCAGCCGCAATGGCGAGTTCACGGTCAACATTGCGTTGGTGCAGGATGGGACGCCCATCCTTGGCGTCGTCTATGCCCCGGCCCTGGAGCGCATGTTCGCCGGTGTGATGGGGCAGGGTGCGTGGGTCGAGGATGCCTCAGGCCGTCGCGCCATCAGCGTGCGCACGGTCCCCGACGAAGGGCTGACGGTCGTGGCCAGTCGTTCGCACGGTGATGCCGAGGCCCTCGATGCGTTCCTCGCGGGGCGGCAGGTGGCCAACCTCGTGAACGCCGGCTCGTCGTTGAAGCTGTGCCTGATCGCCGCAGGCGAGGCCGATCTCTACCCGCGACTGGGCAGGACGATGGAGTGGGATATCGCCGCAGGTCATGCCGTGCTGGGAGCCGCTGGCGGAGCCGTGCGGCGCATCGACGGTACGCCGCTGGGCTACGGAAAGCCGGGATTCGACAACCCTCACTTCGTGGCCAGCAGCGCCACCTGCTGAGGGCACCAGGGGCAGGCGAGGTGCACTGCCACGCGCCCCAGCCTTGTGCAAAACATCACTCAGCGCCACGAAGCCTTCTGGCGGGACGCAATGAGGGGTGGCATGTCGCCTGCTTCCAGCAGAGCGTCGACATAAACTCGAACGCTGCTGCCTCAATCAATAGCCATCGCTGCGGTGCGAGTAGGCGCCGAACAGACAGGAACATCGGATGGACTTCAATCACATCGTCTTCATCGTCATGGACAGTTGTCGCTACGACGCGTTCCTGGCAGCGGCCACACCGAACGTCGACCGGCTCGGCGACGCCCAACGGCGCTACTCCTACGCATCCTGGACCGCGCCATCCCACTATGCCTTCACGATGGGCATGATGCCGCATTCGAGCCCCCCGAACGTGTTCGCTTCAGAGGTCTACAAGGAGGAATTCCTTCAGTGGAAGGATCGCACTGGGGCGGTCAGTGTTTCCTTCAAGGACTTCCTGCCCGAGCTGTCGCTGCCCCGGGTGCTGGCCAAGCTGGGCTATCGCACGGTGGCCAAGGTATCGATGCCAGTGCTGAACAAGTACACGCTGATCAGCCAGCACTTCGACGAGTACAAGTTGATGGACAACCACAACAACTTTGCCGGCATGGTCGAAGAAATCGAGTTCCCCGATGACGAGCCGCACTACTACTTCCTGAACCTCGGCGAGACCCACTACCCCTACATGCTGTCGGGCGACGACCTGCCGCATGTCTCCGGTGTGCACGGCGTGCTCAAGTCGATCAGCGCTGATGCGAGTGTGGCCACATCGGGCGAAGCCAGCTTCAAGCCCGAGCAACTGGCCATGCTGCAACGCCAGCAGGTGAAGTGCGTGGAGTACCTGGATGGCCTGATCGGCAAGCTGATGGAGAAGGCCCCTGCCAACACCTGGTTCATCGTCACCGCGGACCATGGCGAACTCTTCGGTGAAGGCGGCTATTTCGGCCACGGACCCATCATGCACGAGAAGTGCTTCGAGGTTCCTTTCGTCGAGGGCAAGGTCTTGGCGTGAGCAAGCCGTCGGCAGACCTCCTGCTGACATCTTCGACGCCGGGCTTGACGCCCCTTGCCGAGGCAGGCACAGTCCGCGCCTCGTGATTCAACCTTGTGAAGGAGGCCCGCATGCAAACGAATGATCTTGCACACAGATGGGCTTCCGTCCTCTGACCTGCCGGCTCGTACCCTAGCGAGCTTGTGGGCGTGCGGTTCCCGCGCGCTTCTGCCTTGGTCCTGTCCTTGCCGTGCCGAATCACGGCGGATGCCCCTTGTTGAATGCCTTCTCGCGCCCTGCGCGGGTTTCGTCGCGTGTTGCACGCGGCGTTGCTTCACTCATCGGGAATCTGAACGACCATGTTCGACAGCGACAAGCTTTCGCGTCTGAAGGCCATCGGCCTGACGCCGCACGTTCTTCAACGGCTCGCAACGATGCACTCCACAGGGGCCGAGCCGCACCTTTTCAGGGTCACGGAAGTCCAGCGTGAAGGGGTCACGCTCCATGATGGCGAGCACGAGGTCGGCGCCAGGCTCTTGCCGATGCTCGTTACCTCGCTGCTGGCGGAACAGGACGCGATCGCTGTTGGCGATTGGGTGCTGGCGGATCTGAATGCGCATGGCGAGTGGTGGGTCGGAGGCCGCGTGCCGCCAATCAACCAGATCGCGCGGCGGCTCCACGATGGGAGGGACAAGGTGACCCGCGTGGTGCTGGTCAGCAATGTCGACACCGCCCTGCTCGTGATGGGGCTGGACCACGATTTCAATCTGCGCCGCCTGGAGCGTTACCTCGCGCTGGCCCACCTGGCGGAACTCGACTCAGTGGTGGTTCTGACCAAGGCAGATCTCTGCGACCAGGTCGAAGAGCGAAAGATCGAGGTCGAAGCGATCCTGCCTCGTGGCGCGGGCGTGGTGGCGCTGAATGCCCTGGCCGAAGAGCCCGTCGAGCAACTCGGTCCCTGGCTGCAGCCCGGCAGCACCGTGGTTCTGTTGGGCTCCAGTGGGGCCGGCAAGAGCACGCTGAGCAATGCGCTGATCGGCGCCGCAGTGCAACGGACCGGGGCCAATCGGGCAGACGACAGCCGAGGGCGACACACGACCACTGCGCGCACCTTGCATGCCACCTTGCCTGGGGGCTGCATCATCGACACGCCTGGCCTGCGGACGCTCAGGTTGGATGGTGAGGCCGAAGAGATCAGCGGCGTGTTCGGCGACATCTCGGCCTTGTCGGCGCAGTGCCGCTTTCGCGATTGCCGGCATGAGGGCGAGCCAGGGTGTGCCGTGCGCGATGCGGTGCACCCAGAGCGGCTGCGGAGCTTTCACAAGCTGATGCGGGAAGCGCGCCGCGACAGCATGACCGCGCTGGAACGCAGGGCGCAGTTGTCGATGTGGAAGGCTAGGGGAAGGCAGGCCAAGGCCGTCGGCAAGGCCAAGCGTGGCTGACGGGCAGGTCGGGCTCAGTGGTGTTCAGGCTTCAATAGATGGTCGCGCCGCGCCAGTTCGGGGAACAGGCGCCACCAGCCCACGGCCACCAGGCAGGTACCGACCCCGCCCAGCACCACCGACCCGACCGGCCCGAGCAGGGCAGCCGTGGCCCCCGACTCGAACTCCCCGAGCTGGTTGGAGGCGCCGATGAACAAGGAGTTGGCCGAGCTGACGCGCCCTCGCATTTCGTCCGGCGTCTCGAGCTGCACCAGGGTCTGGCGGATCACGACGCTGACCATGTCCGCGGCGCCGCCACAAGCCAGAAGAAGCAATGAGGTCAGGAAGTTCGTCGACAGTCCGAAGGCCAGCGTCGTCAGGCCGTACACGAACACCGCCACCAGCAGCATCTGCCCGGTACGGCGGCGCGGCGGCCACTTCGTGAGGAACAGCGACATCGACAGTGCGCCGACCGCAGGGGCCGAGCGCAGCAGCCCGAGCCCCGCGGCGCCGACGTTGAGCAGATCCTTGGCGAAAATGGGCAACAACGCCACCGCGCCGCCAAGCAGCACAGCGAAGAGGTCGAGCGTCATCGAACCCAGGATGACCTTGCGCCTTGCAATGAAGCGCAACCCGCCGAGCATCTCGTCGAGAGTCATGTCGCGTGCCACGGGCTGATGGTCGTAGCGAATGCTGGCGGTCAATGCACAGGCCAGCGCGAAGAGCGCGGCACTCGTGCCGTAGGTGATGCTGGCGCCTGCCACGTACAGAACGCCACCGAGGGCCGGGCCGGCGATGATGGCGGCCTGGAGTCCGGCGGAACTGAGCGCCAGTGCTCGCGGTATGAGTTTCGCCGGCACCAGGCACGGGGTCAGGGCCTGTTGCGCAGGCATCTGGAAAGCCCGCAGTGCGCCCAGGGCCACCGACACAAGCAGCAGCCAGCCGCGCCCCATCGCATGGCCCTGGGTCAGCAACACCAGTCCGATCGCGACTGCGAACTGGCACGCCAGGCAGAGCGCGACGATGCGGCCTCGGTGGCTTCGGTCGATCACATGGCCGGCCGGGAGCATCAGCAGCAGTGCTGGAATGAACTGCAGCAGCCCGACAAGTCCGAGGTCCCAGGCTGAACCGGTGAGGTCGTACATGTGCCAGCCCAGCGCCACCATCATCATCTGGCTGCCACTGGTGCCGGCGATCCGGGCCACCCACAGCTGAACGAAGCCGCGGTGCCGCAACAGTGAATCAGAGTCCGACATGTGATGCCGACGAGGGTGGAGCCGGTAGGTCGGCGCAAGCGCCAGCGCAATGAAACAAGCCCCGCCCGGGCTGGCCGAGAGGGGCTTGGGGTCTGGTCGCGCGCCGGCTCAGCCGACGCGACCGATCAGAAGTTGTGGCGCATGCCGAGCGCGAACGAGCTGAAGTCGCCCGTGTAGATCTTCTTGTCGTCGTCCACCTTGGTGTAGAACGCGTAGACCTTGGTGCGCTTGCTCAGGTTGTAGTTGTAAGCCAGGGTGTACTGGCTGGCATCGCTGCTCGCAACCTTGCTGTAGTCGCCAGCGCGGCCGACGTTCACGTGGAACTCGGAAGCCCCGGCCATGAATGCCGCCGACACGCGGTAGGTGCTGCGATTGCCGAAGTTGGCGCCGTAGCCGTTCTTGTCGCGCTGGTAGTACGCGCCGAGGATGACCGGGCCCATCTCGTACAGACCGCGCACGGCGTACTGGTTGGCCTGGTCGTTCTTCTCGTAGCCGAAGCCGAGCTGCAACGGGCCGGCAGCGTAGTTGGCGGCGAAGTCCGTCGTGTTCTTCGGCGTGGAGGCGTTGGTCTCCTTCAGCGAGGTCGCAACTTCGAGCGTCAGGCCGCCCAAAGCCGGAGTGCGATACGCCACCTTGTTGGCGTTGCGGCCCACGTAGGCATACAGCTTGTCTTCCGACGAGCCCGTATCGTGGTTGTGCATGCTGATGTAGTCAGCCGTCGCGAAGTAGGCCTCGCTGGTGTAGTTGCCCAGGCGAATCATGCCGAAGCCGCCACCGACGTTCAGTTCGCTCTGGCGACCCCAAAACGGGGAGCCGGACGCGCCGGTGTCGGGGCTGACGCCGCTTTCCAGGATGAAGCCGACCTTCAGGCCGCCGCCGAGGTCTTCCGTGCCCTTGAAGCCAAGACGCGATGCCGAGTTGAACAGACGGGTCGTGGTCTTGCCGGCTTCGTCCTGACGTTCGACGGACAGGTTCAGACGACCATAGACGTTGACGCTGCTTTGAGCGAAGGCACCGGTGGCCGACACTGCCGCGATTGCGGCGACGATGAGAGTACGCTTCATGTAGTTCCTCGAAGAAGTCTGGTGATCTGGCTGTGGCCCGTCGGGCTCAACCGCTGCAGAAGTCTAGCCGGAACACCCGTGTTAACCCGCAATTGGGCCGAGCATCTGGCCCATTGCGGGCCCGATCTGCGGCTTTGCCGCAACACTGCCATTGGGCCGCGTCGACGTGGCCGATTCCATGGACCACACATTCCTCTCGGCCCTGGTGCTGCTGCTGCTGGTGCTGGACCCGTTCGGCAGCCTGCCGATCTTCATCGCGGTGATGTCGGGCGTCGACCCGGATCGCCGTTCCCGTGTGGCGATCCGGGAGGTGCTGATCGCGTCGGCCGTGCTCTTCGCCTTCATGCTCGGAGGTCAGGCGTTCCTGACGCTGATGCGGCTGTCCGAGCGCTCGCTCGAAGTGGCTGGAGGCGTGATCCTGTTGATCATTGCCGTCCGGATGATCTTCGCGTCCGGGGGCGAAGTCTATGCCGCGGACGGAGCCGGCCGGGAGCCGCTCATCTTCCCTCTGGCGGTTCCCTTGCTCGCCGGGCCCTCGGCGATGGCCACCGTGCTCCTGCTGGCCTCGCGCCAACCGGAGCGAATGCTCGAGTGGCTCGGCGCGCTGGCCGTGGCGATGCTGGTCTCAGGAACGGTGCTGCTTGCGGCGGACCGCATCCGCCGGCTGCTCGGAGCTTCGATGGTCGCAGCCATCGAGAAGCTGATGGGCCTGGTGCTCACCGCCATCGCGGTCGAGATGATCCTGGCCGGCCTGAAGCGCTACTTCTTCGAGACCTGACGTCAGCCGTCAGCGGCCACGAAGGTGCGCCGGAGACTCCAGGCGCTTGGCCAGGGTCGAGAGCAGCAAGGTCAGGATCAGGTACAGCGCTGAAATGGCCAGATAGGGCTCCCAGTAGCGCGAATAGGCGCCGGCGACGGTCCGGGCGGCCAAAGCCAACTCGGCCAGACCGATGGCCGAGACGAGCGACGAGTCCTTGATCAGCGTGACCCCTTCGTTCACGAGCGCAGGCACCATCCGCCGGAAAGCCTGCGGCAGGACCACGTAGCGCATCGCTTGGGCATGCGTGAGGCCGACGCTGTAGGCGGCCTGAGTCTGACCACGGTGGATGCTCTGGATGCCTGCGCGGAAGATCTCGCTGATGTAGGCGCCTGCGTTGAGCGAAAGCGCCACGCAACCCGACAGGAAGGCCCCATGCTCCTGGCGGAACTGTCGTGCTCCGTCTCCGGCCATCAGCAGCCCGTGGTCCGGATGCACCAGCGCGGGCATCAGCGCGAAGTGCACCAGCAGGATCTGCACGAAGAGCGGAGTGCCGCGAAAGAAGGTGACGTAGGCCAGCGTCAGGCCGCGCGCCCCCTTCAACAGCCAGTAGGTCGCCGCTGCCGCGGGGCGGGGCGCATCGGCCGAACTGCTGACAAGGCCGAAGCCGACTCCCAGCACCAGACCGACGCCGATGGCCACCAGTGTCAGCTGGATGGTCATCCACAACCCGGACACGAACAGCGGACCGTAGCCCGCGAGGATTTCCCAACGCAGGTCCACGGTCAGGTCCGGCCTACTTCGAAGCGGCGGAGGCGGGGGCTGCGGCGCCCTTGGCCGCAGGCGCCTGCCCGAAGTACTTGGTGTAGATCTGGTTGTAGCTGCCGTCAGCCTGGATTTCGGCAAGGCCCTTGTTCAGCTTCTCGACCAGTTCGCTGTTGCCCTTCTTGACGGCGATGCCGTACTGCTCGGGCACGAACTCCGGATCGGTGACCGTCTTGAACTTGCCGCCGGGATTGTTGGCGACGTAGTGGATGACGACGCCGTTGTCGGCGACGACGGCGTCGACGCCGCCCGACTCCAGTTCCTTCAGGGCCAGCGGCGTTGACTCGAAGCGCTTGATCGCCGTGTTGGTCTTGCCGAGCAGCTTGCTGACGGCCTCGTCACCGGTGGTGCCGGTCTGCACGCCGACCTTGAGCTTCTTCAGGTCTGCAAACTTGGCAACCTTGCTGGTTTCCTTGACGGCGATCAGTTGCTGAGCGTCGAAGTAGGGGTTCGAGAAGTCCATCGTCTGCTTGCGCTCGGCCGTGATCGTGACCGCCGAGACGATCAGGTCGCGATCGCCTTGACCGAGGGCGTTGAAGATGCCCTCCCAGGGGGTGTTGACGAACTTGACCTCGAAGCCGCCCTTCTTGGCGATGGCTTGCACCACCTCGATATCGAAGCCGACGATCTCTCCCTTCTCGTTCTGCGACTCGAATGGCGCATAGGCGGCGTCGGTACCGACGGTGTAGACCTTGGCGGGGGCCGGGGCAGGCGCCGCTGGCGCCGAGGCCACCGGTGCTGGCGGCGGAGGCGGCGGCTCCTTCTTGCCACAGGCGGCCAGGACCAGGCCGGCAACGAGGGCGCCGCCAATCTGGAGGAAACGACGTGTGGGGATCGAGGTGGTCATGGTGGTGGTTTGAGGGGTGACGGTGCGCGCGAGTGTAAATGCGTTCCCAGCATCGGCTCAGCCATCACCGAGTGCAGCGATCTCTGCGGCGGTGAATCCCGCGGCGAGGCGCGCCGGCCGATTGAACGGGGGCCTCAGGCGTGGCGCGCCATGCCGGCCTGCCAGTGCTGCAAAGTGGGCATCGGGGTCGAGGCCTTCGCGCTCGCACAGCCATCGATACCAACGATTGCCGATGGCCACGTGACCCACCTCGTCGCGCAGGATCACCGCCAGGATCTCCACCGCGCGCAGATCGCCGGCGCGGCGCAGCCGCTCCTGCATCGGCGGGGTCGCGTCGAGTCCGCGTGCTTCCAGCGTGCGCGGCACCAGCGCCATGCGCGCCACGATGTCGAAGGCGGTCTTCTCGACCATCTCCCACAACCCGTCGTGCGCATCGAAATCACCATACTGACACCCGAGGCTGCGCAGGTGCGCCTCCATCAGGGCGAAGTGCGAGGCCTCCTCAGCGGCGACCCTCAGCCAGTCTTCGTAGTAGGCCCTCGGCATCGATGGGAAGCGCCAGACCGCGTCCAGGGCCAGGTTGATGGCATTGAACTCGATGTGCGCCACTGAGTGCAGCAGGGCCTGGCGCCCCAGCGTCGTGAACGGCGAGCGACGCGGCAGTGATTGCGGGGCCACCAGCCGAGGCCGCTGCGGGCGGCCAGGCGCTCCGACCCAGACCGGCATGGACCCTTCAGGGTCGATCGGATCGCCGCGCTGGCAGTCCGCGTGCAATTCAGTGGCCGCCAAGGCCTTGGCCTGCGGATCGGCGATCAGCAAGACCTGTCTCGCGCGCTGCCTCAGCTCCATTCGTAAAATTATGCGCTTTGCCGTCGCTGGAGGCGCCTTGGCCATCTATCAACTCGGGGACGACGTGCCCCGCATCGCGCCCGGCGCCTGGGTCGCCGAGAGTGCCGCCGTGATCGGCCGCGTCGAACTGGCCGAAGGGGCCAACGTCTGGTACGGCTGCGTGCTGCGCGGCGACAACGACTGGATCCATGTCGGCCGCAACGTCAACGTCCAGGACGGCTGCGTGTTGCACACCGATAGCGGCTACCCGATGACGCTGGCCGACAGTGTGTCGGTCGGACACCAGGTGATGCTGCATGGCTGCACCATTGGCGAGGGCTCATTGATCGGCATCCAGTCGGTGGTGCTGAACGGCGCGAAGATCGGCAAGCACTGCATCGTCGGCGCGGGCTCTCTGGTCACAGAAGGCAAGGAGTTCCCGGATGGTTCGATGATCCTCGGGTCGCCGGCCCGCGTGGCACGCCCGCTGACGCCGGCGCAGATCGAACGACTGGCCTGGATCTCGAAGCACTACGTCGAGAATGCCGCTCGCCATCGACAGCACCTCCGGCGGATCGACTGATGTCGGAACTGCACAAGTTCATCTTCGAAGGCCTTCCGGTGCGCGGCATGCTGGTGCGGCTGGACGACAGCTGGCGTGAGGCCTTGAAGCGCCGCGAGTCGGTTGGGGCCTTCCCGCCGGAGGTGCGTGCGCTGCTCGGCGAGATGGCTGCCGCCGGGGTGCTGATGCAGGCGAACATCAAGTTCAACGGCGCGCTGATCCTTCAGGTTCATGGCGACGGACCCGTCAAGCTGGCGGTGGCCGAGGTCCAACCCGAGTTGAGTTTCCGCGCTACGGCCAAGGTGGTGGGCGAGGTGCCCGCTTCGGCGAGGCTGGAGGCCATGCTGAACGTGCACGGCCAGGGGCGCTGCGCGATCACGCTCGACCCGCGCGACAAGTTTCCAGGTCAGCAGCCGTACCAGGGCGTCGTGCCCCTCCACGGCGATCAGCGCGAGCCGCTGCAGCAGGTGTCCCAGGTGATCGAACACTACATGCTGCAGTCCGAACAACTGGACACGCGCCTCGTGCTGGCAGCCAACGACGAGGTCGCGGCAGGGCTGCTGATCCAGCGGCTGCCGGTCGAAGGGCAGGGCAATCTCGGACGCCGCAACGAAGACGACATCGGCATCAGCGAGGCCTTCAATCGCATTGCGATCCTGGCCGCCACGCTCACGAGCGAGGAGCTTCTGACGCTCGACGCCGACAAGATCCTGCACCGGCTCTTCTGGGAAGAGACACTGCAGCGCTACGAACCGCTGCAGCCCCGCTTCGCCTGCAGTTGCTCTCGCGAGCGCGTGCGCGGCATGCTTCAGTCGCTGGGTCGCGAAGAGAGCGACAGCCTGATCCTAGAGCGCGGACTGGTCGAGGTGGGCTGCGACTTCTGCGGGGTGCAGTACCGGTTCGACGCGGTCGACGTGGGCGAAATGTTCACGCCTGAGCGCGAGCTGCCACCGTCACCACCCACGGTCCAATAGGCGACGAGCTATCTCGACACCGGCGCGGCCCGACCTAGCCGCTGGGCAAGGTGCTCACAATTGGGCGCGTCGCAAGTATCACAGCGCCAGTACCAGCGCGAAGACTCCTCGCGCCGACCTGACAGTCGCGTGAGGATGCCGTCCCGTGGCATCGCCCGATGCCGCAGCAGCGGAGCAATGGCGTCGAGCGCGTTCTCCTCGCGCAGCGGGCCCTCGCCGGACACCAGCGCCCAGGGCAGGCGGTTGGCCAGCAGGGCCTGGCGCAGCAGGTTGTCGACAGGCGTACGGACATGGGGTCCATCACGCTGCAGACCATCGGCTTGCCAGGGCAGGTCGAGCGCAGTCAGCAATGTGATCGCGCAGCGGCGTTGCCAGGTCACCGCAGCGGGCGACAGTGAGTCGTCACCGAACAGCAAGCGGCTGTAGGTGGCCGTGGACAGCGGCGTGGTGTCGCAGATGACGACATCGTGCTGCATGGCCGCGGCGTCGATCGCGACCTGCTGCGCTTGCGCAATGGCCAGCTGTTCGTCCTTGCGGGGAGTTCGCTGATGCTTGTCGCACCAGGACCGCAAGTGCTCGGGGACCCAGGTGCAACTCAAGCCGGTGTCCTGCTCCAGGCGCTCCGACAAGGTCCGGGCAAGCTGCGTCTTCCCGGTGCTTTCTGCACCAAGGATCGCGACGATCAGCGGTTCAGGTGTGTTCATTGGCCATTTGCCTCTGCCACGCCCGCCATCCCGCCCACGACAGCGCAGCGAACAGCGCGTACAGCAACACCGTGAGCCAGAGGCCCTTGAAGGCGAAGACACCGACACTGATCACGTTCACCGCCAGCCACACCAGCCAGTTCTCGAGCAGCTTGCGGCCCAGCATCAGTTGCCCGGTCACGCTGCCCACCGTCGGCAGCGCGTCCAAGAACGGCACGTCGCTGTCGGTGCCGAACTTCAGCATCAATCCGACCAGCGGCCAGGCTGCCAGTGTCGCGGCCCCGGCTTGCCAGCGCTGCCGGCGCGACAGGCGATGCACGCTGAGCCGGGTTCCGTCGGGCAATGAGCCGCGCAACCATTGACGCCACCCCCACGCGGCGACGATCACGAAGAAGACCTGCAGCAGCGCTTCGCCGTACAACTTGCTCTGCGCGAACAGCAAGGCGTAGAGCAGCGAGCCGGCCATCGCCAGCGGCCATCCCAGCGGGTTGACCCGCAGGTTGCAGGCCACCATCCACAATGACAGTGCAAAGGCCACGACCTCGAGCCAGGTGACCGGGCTGCCCCACAGCGTGAAAGCCGTGGCGAGCAGGGGTCCGGCGACCTGCAGCAGCGCGTCGAGCAAGCTCAGCGCGGTGAAGTGAACTGCACGAGGATCTCGTCGGCCTTGACCATGCCGAGCTCACCACGGGCCTTTTCCTCGACCATCTCCAGGCCTTCCTTGAGGTCGTTGACCTCGGCGGTGATGCGGGCGTTTCTCGTCCTGGCACCGTCATTCGCGGCCTGCTGTTCGGCCAACTGGGCCTGCAGCCCCCACACGTAGGGCTGGCTGGTCTTGCCCAGCCACAGGTCGGCCTGCACCAGCAGCACGAGTGCCGCCAGGAGCCATGTGACCAGCCGCGCCGCCATGGTGTGATGGCCTCACCTCAGGTTGTAGAACACCGAGCGGCCGGGGTAGTGCGCGACATCGCCGAGGTCTTCTTCGATGCGCAGCAGCTGGTTGTACTTGGCGATGCGGTCGCTGCGGCTCATCGAGCCGGTCTTGATCTGCCCGGCGTTGCTGCCGACGGCGATGTCGGCGATGGTGCTGTCTTCGGTCTCGCCGCTGCGGTGGCTGATGACCGCGGTCCAGCCCGCGCGCTTGGCCATCTCGATAGCCGCGAAAGTCTCGGTCAGGGTGCCGATCTGGTTGATCTTGATGAGGATCGAGTTGGCCACGCCCTTCTCGATGCCCTGCTTGAGGATCCTGGTGTTGGTGACGAACAGGTCGTCGCCCACCAGCTGGACCTTCTTGCCCAGGCGGTCGTTGAGGTGCTTCCAGCCGTCCCAGTCCCCCTCGTGCATGCCGTCTTCGATCGACACGATGGGGTACTTGTCGACCCAAGTGGCGAGGATGTCGGTCCACTCGGCGGCCGAGAGCTGCAGGCCTTCGCCTTCGAGGTGGTACTTGCCATCCTTGTAGAACTCGCTGGCCGCACAGTCCAGGCCGATGGCGATCTGCTCACCGGCGGTGTAGCCGGCCTTGTCGATAGCCTCGAGGATCAGCTGGATCGCGGCCTCGTGGCTGGCGACGTTCGGTGCGAAGCCGCCTTCGTCACCGACCGAGGTCGGCATGCCGCGTCCATCGATGATCTTCTTCAGCGCGTGGAAGACCTCGGCACCGTAGCGCACTGCCTCGCGGAAGCTCGGCGCGCCGATCGGCAGGATCATGAACTCCTGCAGGTCGAGGTTGTTGTTGGCATGGGCACCACCGTTGATGACGTTCATCATCGGCACAGGCATCTGCATGCCGCCGCTGCCGCCGAAATAGCGGTACAGCGGCAGGCCGCTCTCCTCAGCCGCGGCACGGGCCACGGCCATGCTCACCGCCAGCGTCGCGTTGGCGCCCAGACGGCTCTTGTTCTCCGTGCCATCGAGGTCGATCAGCGTCTTGTCCAGGAAGGCCTGCTCGGAGGCGTCCAGGCCCAGCACCGACTCGCTGATCTCGGTATTGATGTGCTCGACGGCGCGCAGCACGCCCTTGCCGAGGTAGCGAGACTTGTCGCCGTCACGCAGTTCGATGGCCTCGCGGCTGCCCGTGGAAGCGCCACTCGGCACCGCTGCACGGCCCATCGTGCCGCTCTCCAGCAGCACGTCGCACTCGACCGTGGGGTTGCCGCGGCTGTCCAGGATCTCCCGCCCGACGATGTCGACGATGGCACTCATGCGTTCTCTTTCTGTTCAGTCTTCAGTTCGATCGGCGCCAGGGGCGACGTATGTCTATTTCAACACGACGGACCAGCGGGCATGCGGATGTTCAGCAGCCGACCTCGAACCCGCACGGCTTCATGCCACGGCCTTGACGGGCGGTGGCGCGACGCGTCGGTTGTGCTGGTCCAGTGCGGCCTTGACATAGCTGCTGAACAGCGGATGTCCGCCCCACGGCGTGCTCTTGAACTCCGGGTGGAACTGCACGCCGACGAACCACGGGTGCACCGATTGCGGCAGTTCGACCATTTCGGTCAGGCGCTCGGTCTGAGTCAATGCGGAAATCACCAGGCCGGCCTCTTGCAGTCGGTCGAGGTAGTTGACGTTGGCCTCGTAACGGTGGCGGTGGCGCTCGGTCACGACCGGGCCGTAGATCCGATAGGCCAGCGTCCCGACCTTGATGTCGGAACTCTGCGCACCCAGGCGCATCGTGCCTCCAAGGTCGGAGCTGGCGGTGCGCTTCTGGATCGAGCCATCGCGATCCTGCCACTCCTCGATCAGCGCGATCACAGGGTTGGCACACGCCGGCTCGAACTCGGTGCTGTTGGCATCGTCCAGGCCGGCCACGTGGCGAGCGAACTCGATCGTGGCGACCTGCATGCCCAGGCAGATGCCCAAGTACGGCACCCGGTTCTCGCGGGCGTACTGCGCAGCGACGATCTTGCCCTCGATGCCGCGCTTGCCGAAGCCGCCCGGCACCAGGATGGCGTCGAACGAGGACAGTTGCGACACCGTCTGAGCCGTCAGCGACTCGGCATCGACGTACTCGATCTCGACCTTGGCATGGTTGTGGATACCGGCATGCCGCAAAGCCTCGTTCAGCGACTTGTACGAGTCCGACAGGTCGGTGTACTTGCCGCACATCGCGATGCGCACCGTCGCCTGAGGATGCTCGACCTCGGCCACCAGCGTGTCCCAGCGCTTCAGGTCGGCAGGCTTGGTCAGCAACTGCAGCTTCATGCAGATCAGCTCGTCGAGGCCCTGCTCGTGCAGAAGGCGCGGCACCTTGTAGATGGTGTCGACGTCCCACATGCTGATCACGCCGTGCTGCGGCACGTTGGTGAACAGGCTGATCTTCTCGCGCTCGTCGTCGGGAATCGGCCGGTCCGCGCGGCACAGCAGCACGTCGGGCTGGATGCCGATTTCGCGCAACTTCTGCACCGTGTGCTGGGTCGGCTTGGTCTTGAGTTCGCCGGCGGCAGCGATCCAAGGCACGTACGTGAGGTGCACGAATGCGGTGTTGGCCGGGCCCATCTTCAGGCTCATCTGGCGCACGGCCTCGAGGAAGGGCAACGACTCGATGTCGCCCACCGTGCCGCCGATCTCGACGATCGCGACCTGGATGCCCTCGTCGGCACCACGCTTGACGAAGTCCTGGATCTCGTTGGTGACGTGCGGGATCACCTGCACCGTCTTGCCGAGGTAGTCGCCGCGGCGCTCCTTCTCGAGCACGCTCTTGTAGATCTGGCCGGTGGTGAAGTTGTTGCTGCGCTTCATCCGCGTGGTGATGAAGCGTTCGTAGTGGCCGAGGTCGAGATCGGTCTCGGCGCCATCGTCGGTGACGAACACCTCGCCGTGCTGGAAGGGAGACATCGTCCCCGGATCGACGTTGAGGTACGGATCCAGCTTGATGAGGGTGACCTTGAGGCCGCGCGATTCGAGGATCGCTGCCAGGGAGGCCGCCGCGATGCCCTTGCCGAGGGAGGACACCACACCGCCGGTGACGAAGACGAACTTGGTCATTTCATGCGGCACCCGAGGCCGCGCACATCGCGGGTCGGCAGTGCCGTGGTGGTAAAGCGTGATTATAGGCGTGGGGGTGGCGTCAGCCGGGTGCCAGCAAGTGCCTGCTAGACTCGTCCCGCTTGCACCAGGTGCCTGACACCCCTGTTCGGGTGGAGGGTTCAACGGGAAGCCGGTGAGGGTGGTCTTCTGACCGTCCCGATTCCGGCGCTGCCCCCGCAACGGTCAGCGAGGAGCGAACCGCACGACAGCCACTGGAGACCGTCCAAGACGGCTCTGGGAAGGCGTGGAACGCTTCCGAGGTCGCCCCACGACCCCGGCACTCGCGAGCCCGGATACCGGCCTGATGCTTGGGACGCTGGTGTCGCGGAGGGCGATGCGGGGCGGGTTGAGGCGTGGCCCTTGCGGTGCGCCCGACCGACCGGCATGCCTTCGAGTCGCCAGCGGCGATCGAACAGCACCGCACGGGGTGTGCGGCTGGAGGTATTCGTTGTCGTCTCCTTCATTGTTGCGCCGCGCTGTCGTGCCGGCTGCCGTTTCCTGCCTGACTTTCCTCTCACTGACATCGGCGATGGCCCAGGGCATCGTCGTGGTCACGGGCGCGCGAGAGCCGCTGCCGGCGCAGCGTCTCGTCGGCGACGTGGTCGTCATCGATGCCGATCGCATCCGCGCTTCGGCGGGAGATTCCCTGGAAGATCTGCTGCGCCGTGAAGCGGGCCTGCAGCTCTCGCGCAACGGCGGTCCCGGGGCCAGTACCGGGCTGTTCATCCGCGGCGCCAGCTCGGCCAGCACGCTGGTGCTTGTCGACGGCGTCCGCATCGGGGCTGCCACCACCGGGCAGGCCGAGTTCGAAGGTCTTTCCCTGTCGCAGATCGAGCGCATCGAGGTCTTGCGGGGCCCAGCCTCCAGCCTCTACGGCGCGGACGCGGTCGGCGGTGTCGTGCAGATCTTCACCCGGCGCGGACAAGCCGAACCTCGCGTCTCTCTGGCTGGCGCCGTGGGCCAGCTGGGCGCGCGCGAGGCCTCGATCGCCGCCGACGCGCGGGTGGGCCTCTTCGACCTCGCGGCCTCGGTCAGTGCCGACCGCAACCAAGGCGTCTCGGCCTTGCGCCCTGGCGACCTGTTCGGCAACTTCAATCCCGATCGCGATGGCTACTCGCGGCGCGGGGCGCAGGCGAAGGTCGGCTACTCGCCGGCCGATGGCCAGCGCATCGGCCTTCAGGCGACGTCGTCGCGGCTGAACGCGCAATACGACGGCAGCGAATTCCTGCCCCCGACCTTCGCGCAGGACAACAGCCCCGATTTCCGCAACCGGCTGGCGATGCGATCGGCGGCGCTGGACCATCGCGCCGAATGGGGCCCTGGGCTCGTCACTCTGCTGCGCGCCACCCGCCAGACGAGCGATCTTGAGAGCGGCGGAAGTGCGCTCGATCGCTTCCTCACTGAACGTTCGCAATGGGAGGCGCAGGCGACCTGGAACGCGGCGCCTGGCCAGCAGTGGACCCTGGCCGTGGAGCACCTGCGCGAGCGCTCGTCCTCGACCAGCTTCGTCGCCGACGTGGCCCGCGACAACGATGCGGTGGTGGCCGCCTATGCGGGCCGCTGGGGCGCCGTGGACTTGCAGGTCGAAGCCCGGCACGACGACAACTCGATCTGGGGCGGCGTACGCACCGGCCGGGCCGCCGCCGCTTGGGAAGTGGCCAGCGGATGGCGCTTGCGCGGCGTGGCCGGCACCACCTTCCGGGCGCCGAGCTTCAACGACCTGTACTTCCCGGGGTTCGGCGTGGCGACGCTGCAGCCTGAACGCGGGCGCAGTCTGGAGTTCGGCCTGAGCTGGACCGGCCGGGATGGCGACGCGGCGCTCACCACCTACCGCAATGAAGTGCGCGACCTGGTCGGCTACGAGCCCGACCGCAGCTACTGCCCTCCCAGCGCCGACTACGACTTCGGCTGTGCGCGCAACATCGGTCGGGCTCGTCTGCAAGGCGCCACCTTGGCCGCCGGGTGGCGCACCGGGCCGTGGTCCTGGCGCGGGACGGCCGATTTCCTCGATGCCAAGGACCTGGCCACGGGCGCACGCTTGACCCGCCGGGCCGCGCACCAGGAGACCGTGGCCATCGACTATCGCGGCCAGGGCTGGTCGGTGGGCGCCGAGGTGCTGCGTGTTGGCGCGCGGCCGGAAGCCGGCGACGTGCTGGCGGCCTACGCGACGGTTGACCTGAAGGCCCGATGGCGGCTATCGCCAGCGTGGTCCTTGACTGCGCGCCTGCTCAACGCCACCGATCGCGACCATGAGCCGGCGCTCGACTACCGGCCCCTGGGCCGCCAGGCGTGGCTGGGCATGCGCTACGAGGCCAAGGGGCTCTGAGTGCGACGTCACCTCGTCTTGCTGTTGTTGGCACTGGCTCTGGGGTGCCCGGTGCTCGCAGCGCCGTGGGTCGACGACCGCGGGCGGACCGTCGAGGTGCTGCCGAGCCCACAACGCATCGTCTCATTGCTGCCTTCGCTGACCGAGACCGTCTGCGCGCTGCAGGCCTGTGATCGCCTGGTGGGTGTCGACCGCCATTCGAACTGGCCGGCGCAGACGCAGCGACTGCCACGCCTGGGCGGGCTCGAGGATGCCCAGGTCGAGCGAATCGTCGCGCTGAAGCCGGACCTGGTGCTGACGGCCACCAGCACCAGGGCGGTCGAACGCCTGGAGGCTCTGGGCCTGCCCGTGCTTGCGCTCGAGCCCCGCAGCCTCGACGACAGTCGGCGCGTCGTGCTGCTGCTGGCCAAAGTGCTGGGCACACCGGCCGCCGGAACCCAGCTCTGGAATCAGGTGGAAGCGCGCATGGCCCGCGCTGCGGCGCGCCTGCCGCCGGCGCTGCGGGGCAACAGCGTGTACTTCGAAGTGGCTGCTACACCCTTTGCCGCCGGCGAGGCCTCGTTCATCGGCGAACTTCTCACCCGGCTCGGTCTGCGCAACATCGTGCCGGCGGCGATGGGGCCCTTCCCGCAACTGAACCCGGAGTTCATCGTGCGTGCCCAGCCAGACTGGGTGATGGCTACAACGCAGAACCTGGCGGAGATGCCGGCTCGGCCGGGCTGGGCGGCCTTGCGCGCCCTGCAGCGGGGCCGCACCTGCGGCTTCGGGCCTGAGCGCAACGACGTCCTGATGCGGCCTGGGCCCCGCCTCGGTGAAGCGGCGGACCTGATCGCGGACTGTCTCTCGCCGCTCGGCACAATCGGATCCCAGCCATGAGCACACCGCCCTCGATCCCGGCCCTGGGTGCCGGCGCGCCGACCGGGCCGACGTGCCCGACAGCCGGTTCGGTGCCCCGACTGGGCCTGGGCCTGGCGGCACTGGCCTTGCTGCTGCTTCTGCTGGGCCTGGCTGCCGGCGGCGAGGGCTGGTCCTGGGCCTGGTCGACCGAAT
>Ga0075163_10000631_pt1 | contig 45732 bp, 36 predicted proteins | sample JI1023141ADNA_FD_71478 | JGI IMG/M metagenome (GOLD analysis project Ga0075163, IMG submission 71478) | Wastewater effluent complex algal communities from Wisconsin, to seasonally profile nutrient transformation and Carbon sequestration -... | ecosystem: Engineered > WWTP > Effluent > Algae...
CGAGCCGGCCCGCCGGGATGCCGTAGACCAGCGGGAGCGGGTTGTGGGTGTGGACGACGTCGGCGTGGCGGGCGCGCAGCTCCTTCGCGAGCCGAAACACCAGCGTGGGATCGACGCCCTTCGCCTGCTTGGGTACCCGGCCCAGCTCGGCACCGGCGCGCGCGAGCTCGTCGGCCATCGCGCCATCGGGTGGCGGTGAGAGGGACAGCACGCTCACCCGGTGACCGCGCGCACGCTGTCCGATCGCGAGATCGAGCGCCACTCGCTCCTGCCCCCCGACGCCGTACGAAGACAGCACGTGAACGATCGACAGCACGTGACGTCCGTACCGTGTGTGTGGTCGGCTCCGCAAGGCGCTATCCTGTCCGTCGATGCCACAGGATGCCGCCGAGGCGCTCGCCGCGATGGGGATCGCGATCGGGGAGGTTCGCTCCGGTGAGCTGAAGGCCGCGTGCGCCCGCGTCGCACGACGCATCCACAACGACAAGCTGCGGGTGATCGGCTTCGTGCCTTCCAGCGCCAAGGTCGCGGTGCCGCCCCTGCTCATCCAGCTCGGGCTCGCGCTGTGCGATCTGACCGGTGCGACCATCGCGGTCGTCGACGCGAACGTGCGTTATCCAGGGCTTCCAGAGCTGGCGCGCGGACAGGAGACCGACCACGAGGAGAGCGTGTTCAGCACGCGGTGGCTGCACGGCTCGCTCGCGCTGCTGTCGGCGCCGAAAGTCGAGAGCCCCGGCGAGGTCGTCCCGCAGCTGGCCCGAGTGTTGCTCGAAGGCTCGGAACTATTTGCTCATGTACTCGTGGATCTCACCGGATTCGAGCTGCTCGGCGAGCACGGCAGTGCGGCCGCGTGCATGGATGGGGTGGCGCTCGTCGCCACCGCACACGAGACGCAGGAGCAGGACCTGCTCGAGCTCGCCCCCCTGATGCCACCCGGTCGCTTCCTCGGCATTCTCCTAGTTGGTTGATCGAGGGAGAGTTTCCGTGGTGTCCTCCCACGAGAAAACGATGCGCCCACTGAACGAAGAAAAGATTGCCGTTATCGGTCTCGGCTACGTCGGCCTTCCGGTCGCCATTGCCTTCGGCCGCACGTTGCCCACGGTGGGCTTCGACATCCGTCAGAAGCGCGTCGACGAGCTCAAGAAGGGCCACGACGACACCCTCGAGGTCGCCGATGGTGATCTCGCCGCCGCGAAGCACATGGAGCTGACGGCCGATCCGTCGAAGCTCGCCGACTGCACGGTGTTCATCGTCGCCGTCCCCACGCCGATCGACGGCAACAACCGCCCGGACCTCGGGCCCTCGCTGGCCGCGTCGCGCACGATCGGGCCGTTCCTCAAGAAGGGCGACGTCGTGATCTACGAATCGACGTGGTACCCGGGCGTCACCGAGGAGCTCTGCGGACCGCTCCTCGACGAGAAGTGCGGCCTCAAGAACGGCGTCGATTACTTCCTCGCGTACTCGCCGGAGCGCATCAACCCGGGCGACAAGGAGCACACCTTCACCAAGATCAAGAAGGTCGTGTCGGGTCAGACCCCGGAGACGCTCGAGCGCGTCGCCAACATCTACTCGTCGGTGGTCACCGCCGGCGTCCACCGCGCGCCGTCGATCAAGGTCGCCGAGGCAGCGAAGGTGATCGAGAACACCCAGCGCGATCTCAACATCGCGCTGATGAACGAGCTCGCGTTCATCTTCGACCGCATGGGCATCCGCACGCAGGACGTGCTCGAGGCCGCCGGCAGCAAGTGGAACTTCCTCCGCTTCACGCCGGGCCTGGTCGGCGGTCACTGCATCGGCGTCGACCCGTACTACCTGACCACCAAGGCCGAGGAGCTCGGCTACCTGCCCGAGGTCATCCTCGCCGGCCGCCGCGTCAACAACAACGTCGGCCCGTTCATCGCGCAGAAGACGGTCAAGATGCTGACGCAGAACCTCGGCGTCCCGCTGTCGAAGGCCAAGGTCGGCATCTTCGGCCTGACGTTCAAGGAGAACGTCCCGGACCTCCGCAACTCGAAGGTGCCCGACATCATCAAGGAGCTGGCGCAGTACGGCATCGCGGCCACGGTGACCGATCCGTGGTGCAACTCCGACGAGGCGCACGAGGAGTACGGGGTGCGACTGACCCCGATCGACGAGATGCAGAACCTCGACGCGCTGATCTTCGCGGTCAACCACGAAGAGTACGCGAAGAACGTCAACGGGCTGTTCGAGCGCGTGAAGGACAACGGCGTGCTGATCGACGTCAAGAGCGCCGTGCCGCGGGACTACAAGGCGCCGCGCGGGATCCGGTTCTGGAGTCTGTAATCAGGTAGGCTACGTTCGTTGTGACAACGCGAACGCGCTACGACGAGGTCTGCGAGGATCTCGTCAACACGCCACGCCGCTGGCTCGTGACCGGCGTCGCAGGCTTCATCGGCTCGGCACTCCTCGAGCGGCTGCTCGACCTCGGTCAAACCGTGGTCGGCGTCGACAGTCTGCTCACCGGCCACAAGCGGAACATCGACGACGTGCTCGCGATCAACCCCGACGAGCGGCTGCAGTTCCGCTTCATCCAGGGAGATCTCCGCGATCCCGTCGTCGCGGCGGAGGCCGTGAAGGACGTCGACATCGTGCTCCACCAGGCCGCGCTCGGCTCGGTGCCGCGATCGATCAAAGATCCGCTCGCGTCGCACGCGCACAACGTCGACGCGTTCTTGAACGTGATGGTCGCGGCGAAGGACGCCGGCGTGAAGCGCGTGGTCTACGCGTCGAGCTCGTCGGTGTACGGCGATCACCCGGGCATGCCGAAGTACGAGGATCGGATCGGCAAGCCGCTGTCGCCGTACGCGGCCACCAAGCGCTGCGACGAGATCTACGCGCAGGTGTTCCACGACGTCTACGGCCTGCAGATGGTCGGGCTCCGCTACTTCAACGTGTTCGGGCGCCGCCAGGATCCCGACGGGATGTACGCGGCCGTGATCCCGCGCTGGATCTCGGCGCTCGTCGATGGCAAGCCCTGCGTGATCTTCGGCGACGGCTCGTCGAGCCGCGACTTCTGCTACGTCGACAACATCGTCCAGGCCAACCTGCTCGCCGCGACCGCAGATGCCGCGGTGACCGGCACCGTCTACAACTGCGGCTGCAACGACAAGACGGATCTCAAGCAGCTGTTCGCGCTGATCCGCGAGAACCTGGCGAAGGACTTCCCCGACGTCGCGAAGGCCGAGCCGGTGTTCGAGGCGCCCCGCGCCGGCGACATCCCGCACTCGCAGGCGGCGATCGACAAGATCACCGCGGCGCTCGGCTACGTCCCGACGCACAAGATCACCGAAGGCATGACCGAGACGGTTGCGTGGTTCTCGCGCTCGCTCCGTCGCCGCGCGAAGTGATCTGCTGCTAGATTCGCGTCGATGGCCGACGACGACATCCCCAAGCCCGAGCCGAAGAAGATCGACGAGGAGCTAGCGCTGAAGTTCAAGCACCTCGCCGAGGATGCGGTCCTGAAGGGTCAGCCCTACGGCGACGAGAAGTGCGACAACTGCCTGTTCTATCTCAACCCCGACGACAAGCTGGCGTACTGCTGGCATCCGAAGCTCCGGATCCTCGTCGGCGCCGAATGGTGGTGCCAGTGGTGGGAGAAGATCGATTAGGCTGATCTCGTGAGGCTCGAGGACAAGGAGCTCGAGGGTCCCGACCTCGAGCGCGAGCAAGGCCTCGAACAGCTCGAGGACGAGACCCACGAGAACGACAAGGCCCTGCCCGAGCTTGCGGGGCCCGAGGTGATCGACGCCGAGCTGTCGTACCGGACGCGGATGTTCGACGCGCTGCAGTCGATCCTCGCCGGCGAGGACCTGTCGATCCCGATGCTCTACCTGCCGCAGCGCGAGGCGCTGGCGCTCGAGGCGCTGCAGTCCGCGGTGACCGGCCGAGATCGCTCGATGAACACGTTCATGTTCGCCGAGGATCGCAAGTCGCTGCTCGAGCAGGCGCTGGCGGTGCTGCAGCAGAACCTGACGCGCGGTGACTCCGAGACGCTGTCGGTGCTGCACGCGAAGTACGACGAGCTCACCGAGAACGTCGCGAACCTGCGCGACGAGCTACTCGGGCTCGAGGACGCGCAGGACGATCTGATCGAGCAGAAGCAGCGCGAGGAAGAGATCACGTCGGGCGACGCGCCGGAGACCGAGGACGCAGACTCGGCGACCGGCTTCATCGCATCGGCGCTGGGCGCGCTCGCGGAGGTCGCGCAGGTCGAACGCGCGCAGCCGTTCCGCTCGACGCTCGTCGGGCCGGAGCTGCCGGAAGCGACGAAGGGCGCATCGACGCTCGACGGCCCCGAGGTGACGCGCGCCGCGAAGCCGACCTCGCTCGCGGGTCCTGACCTGCCGGCGCCTGCGCCCCACGTGTCGCTGCTCGACGCGCCCGGTCCAGACGCGACGACGCCCGAGCACGTCTCCACGCTCGATGGTCCGGAGGTGCTGGCCGAGCGCCCGCCGAGCTCGCTGTACACCGAGGGCGTCGACGAGCTGCTCGTGCCGCCGCACCTGCGGCCTCGCCTCGCCGCCGATCAGCCGGTGGGGATGCGGACGGATGATCACCAGGAGCGCGCCTTCGCGCCGCATGTCGACGATGGACGTGGCCCTGCCCCGCCGACGAGCGCGGACCGTCAGAGGGAGCGCGATGCGCCGCTGCGCGAGCCGACGGGCAACTCGCAGCCTGCGATCGCCTCGCGCACGTCGGAACCGGCGCTCGCCTCGCGCGGGTCGGAACCGGCCGAACTGCCAGTCGCGGAGGAACCTCCGAAGCCGGCCGGTCGCCGCGGCCTTTCGGTCCGCTCGAGTGAGAAGCCCGGGAAGAAGAAATGAACCGGTCTGACTCTCGCGTCGTGTCGTCGTGCCTTTGTGTACAACTCTCCGAGCCAGACAGTTGTACACAAGCCGATCGGAAATCCTGATGGGAAACCTCGACGCGATCGTCCGGGAGATCCGACTGCTCGCCGAGGCCGCACTCGTTCGGCGTTTGAACGCAGGTTCCGGCTTCGCAGATCCGCGCATCGCGAGTCAGATCTATCTCCGGGATCCAGCTGCACTCGCGCGCCTCGCGGGGGGCACCCTCCGCCCGCAGAAGACCCACGCGAAGGCCGCCGACGAGATCGCCGCCGAGCTGAAGAAGTCCGGTGCGCGATCCCCGCGCCTCGAGCTGCTCGTCGAACGATTCGCGCTCGACCCCGGCGCGCGGATCCTCGTCGCCATCACCGTCGCGTACGCGCTCGACCCCGATACGCGCGAGCTGTGCCACGCTCTCGCGCCACGCGGCAAGGGCGCGTTGTACGTCGAGACCTGCGTCGATCTGATCGGTCGCGACAGCGACGCGCTGCTCACGTCGCTGCTCACCGGATCATCCCTTCGCCGTTCGCGCGTGCTCACCATCGAGGGCGACGGTCTCGGCGCCACGCTCGAGCTCGCGCAACCTGCCCTCGCCTGGCTGCTCGGCGACGACGCGCTGCAGCTGCCGCTCGCGAACGTCTGCACGTTGCTCGAGCCCACCGAGGATCTCGGCGTGGTGCTCCCCGCCGCGGCGATCGCGTCGCTCGATCTGCTCGCCCCGCGCCTGACCGCTGCCCAGGCGTTGCCCGGCGGGCTCGCGATCGCGCTGCGCGGGCCGCGAGGATCCGGGCGCAAGGGCGCGGCGCACCGGCTCGCGAAGACGATCGGCAAGCGGCTGCTCGTCATCCACACGCCCGCGCTGCTCGCCCTCGAGACCCGCGCGAAGGCCGCGCTGCTCGCGAGCGCGCTCGCCGCCGCGCGCCTGCGCGATGCCGTGCCCTACCTCGCCGACTGCGAGCCGCTGTTCGACGAGCGCGGGGGCCTGGCCGCCGAGCACGCGGACGCGATCCGGCACCATCCAGGCGGGCTGCTCGCGGGCACCACGCGCAGCGCGGATCTCGAGCTGCATCGCCCGGTGCTCGGCGTCACCTTGCCGCGCGCGGCCCTCGAGGATCGCGAGCGCGCGTGGACGGCGGCCCTCGCGAACATCGGCATCCCCGAGACCGAGACGGCGGAGCTCGCCGCGCGCTACGTGATCGGACCCGGCGCGATCGCCGAGGTCGTCGGCGAGGCCACGAGCTATGCGCGCGCGGCCGGAGCGCCCCTCGATGTCCCGACGCTCGAGGCGAGCATCGGGCGCCGGCTGTCGCTCAAGCTCGGCAGCTACGGCACGATCGTGTCGCGCAAGAGTCGGTTCACCGAGATGGTGCTGCCCGACGAGGTCGTCGACACGCTGCACGACATGATCGCGATGGTCCGCGGCCGCTCGCAGATCCTCGAGCGCTGGGGCTACCAGCGCCACCTCGGGATCTCGCGCGGGGTGTCGGGCCTGTTCTCCGGCGAGCCCGGCACCGGCAAGACGATGGCCGCGAGCGTGGTGGCGAGCGAGCTCGGGCTCGAGCTGGTGCGGATCGATCTGTCGGCGGTGATCTCGAAGTACGTCGGCGAGACCGAGAAGAACCTCGCGAAGATCTTCGACGAGGCGCAGGACGCGCACGCGATGCTGCTGTTCGACGAGGCCGATAGCTTGTTCGGCAAGCGGACCAAGCTGGAGAGCGCGCAGGACAGGTTCGCGAACCTCGAGGTCAACTACATCCTCCAGCGGATGGAGACCTTCGACGGCGTCTCGGTGCTGACCACCAACGCCGAGGCCGCGATCGATCCCGCGCTGCAGCGCCGGCTGAACTTCCGCGTTCGCTTCCCGGACCCCGAGCCCGACGAGCGCGCGCGGTTGTGGCGGCAGCTGTTGCCGCCGTCGTCGGGGCTCCACGATCGGGTGGACTTCGACGCGCTCGCCGAGCGGTTCGACATGACCGGCGGCTACATCAAGAACGCGGTGGTCCGCGCCGCGGTGATCGCGGCCCGCGCCGGTCGCGCGATGCTAGCCGAGGATCTCTGGCTCGGCGCGCATCACGAGTATGTCGAGATGGGCAAGGTGATGCCCCAACCGCCGAGCGGAACCTTGTAAGGTTCGCGGGTGACTGACGACGACAACGTCGAGCCGCCCGCGAAGCCGATGCCACCGATCGTCGTGATCATCCTCGGATCGGTCGCCGCCCTCGCGCTCGGATTCTCGCTGTTCAGTCACTCGTGGCTCTACGCCGACGCGACGCAGCTGCAGTACCGCGACGACAGCGGGATGATGTACACGCAGGGCCGCGTCCACGAGATGGCGATGGGCCTGCGCAGCCTCGAGCGCTGCAGCAGCGATGGCAAGGTCTGCGAGGCGATGGGCCACGGCACGCTGCTCGACGACTGGGATCGCGAGCTGATCCGGGCGCGCTTCATGGCCGACGAACCCGTCGAGGACGAGGCGAGGTCGCTGCTCGGCGACGACGAGCTGAATGCCCTCAAGGCCAGGCGAGCGGTCGACCGCGGCGGCGATCCGGCGCGGTCGCTCGAGGTCGCCCAGCAGCAGCTGATCATCGCAAAGCGCGTCTACACCTCGTCGGGGACGTGGCAGACGTTCGGCCTGATCACCTGGATCGCCGTGCTGCTCGCCACCCTCTCGCTGGCCACCGCGGTCGTCATCGTCGCCGCGAAGCGTCGCATGCGGCTCCCGGTGATGCCGACGACCACCGCGCTGCTCGGGGTGTTGATCGCGCTGATCACCGGCTGCTTGTTCGTGGCGACCAAGCCCGGCCCGCCCGGCTACGTCGGGGTCGGCCTCGGGTTCTTCCTGTTCGGCGCCGGCGTCGTGCTGGGGTTGTGGAGCTCCCTCGCGCTCAACAAACTGATGCGCCCTCACGACCCCGACTTGCTCGAAGACGCGATGAAGGCAGACGAGTTCTGACGTAGGCTGCGCGGATGACTGCTTCCCTCAAGGGCAAGACTCTGTTCATCACCGGCGCGAGCCGCGGCATCGGCCTCGCGATCGGCCTCCGAGCCGCGCGGGATGGCGCGAACGTGGTCATCGCGGCCAAGACCGCCGAACCCAACCCGAAGCTCGCGGGCACGGTGTTCACGGCGGCGAAGGAGATCGAGGCCGCGGGCGGCAAGGCGCTCCCGCTGGTCTGCGATATCCGGTTCGAGGAGCAAGTCCAGGCCGCGGTCGCGAAGACGGTCGAGACCTTCGGCGGCATCGACATCTGCGTCAACAACGCGTCGGCGATCAGCCTGACCGGCACGACGATGACGGAGATGAAGCGCTACGACCTGATGCACGGCATCAACACGCGCGGCACGTTCCTGGTCTCGAAGACCTGCATCCCGCACCTGCTCAAGGCCGCGAACCCCAAGATCCTCAACCTGTCTCCGCCGCTCAACATGGAGGAGAAGTGGTTCTCGCCGCACGTCGCCTACACGATGGCGAAGTTCGGGATGTCGATGTGCGTGCTCGGCATGGCGGGGGAGTTCAAGGGCAAGATCGCGGTCAACGCGCTGTGGCCGCGCACCACGATCGCGACCGCCGCGGTGATGAACCTGCTGGGTGGTGACGCGGTGATGAAGGGCTCGCGCAAGCCGGAGATCATGGGCGACGCCGCGCACGCGATCCTGACCAAGGGCGTCGACGTCACCGGCAAGTTCTTCATCGACGACGAGGTGCTCGAGGCCGAGGGCAAGACCGACCTGTCCGAGTACTCGATGACGCCCGGCGGGCAGCTGTTCCCGGACTTCTTCGTGGATCCCAAGAAGTAGATCCAGACGTCAGATCGTTGGCTTTGGCTTCGGCTTGCTCGGCGCACCGGCAAGCACACCCTTGACCGGTGCATCCGTCGGCTTGCCCTTCGCGGACAGGAAGCCGAACACCGCACCGGTCACGCCACCGAGGATGTGGCCGAGCTGCGAGATGTTGTCCTTGTCGAACGCCTTCATGACTTCGCCGCCGAGGTAGATCACGGCGACCGCGATGAAGGTCAGCGGGATCTCGCCCTGGCGGATGTTCGCCGTCGACGCGAGCAGGATCATCATGAACACGATGCCGCTGGCGCCGAGCGTGAGATCGCCGAGCGCGACGTCGATCAAGCCGGAGAACAGCGCGGTGATCAGGATCATGACCAGCAGCGACAGCGAGCCGAAGCGCTCCTCGAGGATCGGCCCGAGCAGCAGGATCAGCATGAAGTTGCCGATCAGGTGATCCCACCCGGAGTGCCCGAGGATGTGGGTGATCAGGCCGACCCACGCCGCGGTGCCCTCGAGGTTGCCGTGGGTGGCGAACCATTCGTGGTTGACCTTCTCGCCGAGCAGCTGGACGAGCACAGCCAGCAGCGCGAACGTCAGAACAACCGGGGCGTTGTAGCTGATGCGAAACTTGGCCACAGCGAAGGCTAGCACGCGACCTTGCAGGAACCCGGAGGGCTTGCCATGGTTGGCCTCTATGGCGACCGTCGAGATCAATTCCGACAACTTCAAGGACACCATCGAAAAGCCCGGCATCGTCCTGCTCGATTTCTGGGCAGAGTGGTGCGGGCCCTGCAAAGCCTTCGCGCCGGTGTTCGAGAAGGCGTCGGAGGCCCACCAGGATGTGGTCTTCGGCAAGATCGACACCGAGGCGCAGCAAGAGCTCGCCGGTGCCGCGCAGATCCAGGCGATCCCCACGCTGATGCTGTTCCGCGACGGCGTGCTGCTGTTCCGCGAGTCGGGTGCGCTGCCGCCCGCCGCGCTCGAGGAGCTGGTCTCGCAGGCCAAGGAGCTCGACATGGACAAGGTCCGCGAGGAGATCAAGAACCACTCCCACGACCACGAGCACGGCCCGGGCTGCGATCACGACCACTGATTCTGTTACGCTTCGTCCGTGCGCCGAGTCCGGACAATGGAAACGGCGCGGGGTTGGCGGGCAAGCCAACCCTGGGCGGCTGCAGCGATCGCCGTACTGACGATCAGTAGCCTTCGAACGGTACGCGCGGACAATCCGAGCGACGTGTTCGGCTTCAAGCCGAAGGTCGCGGATCGCGTCGACTGTAGCGACGGCCGCACGTTCGGGTGCGCGTCGTCGACGGATCCGTTCGACACGGTCTCGCCGTACGCGCTCCGCACCTGGCTACCGTCGACGTACACGCTGCGGTTGCCGGTCGCCGATGCGCGGCACGACGACGTGGTCGGCTTCGCGATGGGCGCGTCGCGCGACGATGTCGGCCCGACCTTCGGCGGCGCCAACGGCCTCGACAACACGTGGACGGTCGAGGGCGCGCCGACGGAGAGCCTGCGCACCGGCAACGTCGAGACGCGGATCCCGCTGCCGTTCACCACCGGTGTGATGGTCACCGCGGGTGGGTTCGCCGCCCGCGATCGCGCCGGGCTCGGCGGCTCCGTCGATGTCGAGCTCGTGCGCGGTGGGGCCAAGCACGTCGTCGAGGCGTACGCGTGGGCCGGGATCAGCGCGGAGGCACGCGAGCGTCCAATCCCCGCGCAGACCTATCAGCTGCGGCGCGCCGCGCTCGAGAACGGACCGGAGACCAGCTTCGTCGCCGTCGCGAGCGGTCCGCTCGGCAAGCTCCGCGGCGGACGCGCGTGGTACGCGGCGGGGGTCGGCGCCTCGCTGTCGCTGTTCGACTTCACCACGCGCGCCGCGCGGCTCGTCGATGTCGACGGGGATGGCAACCCCGACGGGCTGCCGCGGACGGCCGATGCCGGCAATGACGGCAAGGTGGATCTGGTGCCGATCGAGAGCACCAGCGACGGCGTGCGCTCGTACTCGGTGCCGGTGATGGGGCGTGTCGGCTGGGAGAAGGGTCCGCACGATGTCGCGCTGACGCTGCTCGGCAACGTGTCGCGCGACTCCGCGTTCGTGTCGAACGCGACGCCGCTCGCCTCTACGATCGATCGCCACGCGTTGATCCTCGACGGCATCGCGGCGTGGCGCGGCAAGTGGAAGACCACCCGCGCGCGCGTGTTCGCGGCGTGGCATCGCAGCGATCGCAGCGAGCAAGCGCACGATCCTGCCGCCGCCGACACCTCGCAGCTGCTGACCGCGTACGTCCCCGACATCCTCCCCGACGACCCGACGCTCGCCTCGCAGTGCAGCGACATCCTCAACGACGTCGCGCCCACCGTCTTCAATTGCCCGATCCCGAACGGCTTCTTCGCGAGCCGAGGCGCCGGCCAGCTGGTCAGCAGCGTCGGCGATCGCCCGACGCTCACGGCCGATGTCGCGAAGCTCGTCGGCAATCACGTGCTCCGCACCGGGGGCACGTTCGAGGACACCCGGCTCGTCACCTCGACGCGCTTCACCGGCAACGAGCTCGAGCGCAGCTTGATCCCGGGCCACTCCGACAAGACCCGATTCCTCGGCGAGGGCGTCTGCCTCGAGGAGGCCGGGACGCCGTGCGACTACCGCACCAGCTCGAAGCTCAACTACCGCACGCGCTACAGCGCGCTGTTCGTCGAGGACACGTTTCTCCCGTGGGCTGGCTTTCGCGTCGATACCGGCGTGCGCTGGGAGCTGATGTGGGTCGGCCCGCGGCTGCACTTCTCCGACGAGATCTCGCCGCGCCTCGGCCTCGCGTGGGATCTCAAGGGCGACGGCAGCACCCGGTGGTGGGCGAGCATGGGCCGCACACACGCGCTGCTCCCCGCCGGGATGGGCGTCAACGTGATCGACCGCGACGCGACCGTCCGTGACATCTCGTTCGGCGGCGCCGAGACCCGGCGCGTCGATCGCGGCGCCGTGTTCAGCATCGCCGAGGATGTCCAGCCGATCGCGCAGGACGAGCTGACCACCGGGTTCGAGCTCGGCGTGATCAAGGCGCTGCGCTTCAGCACCTGGATCCAGCATCGCGTGCTGCGGCGCGGGCTCGACACCGTGCAGATCAACTCGGCAGGGGATGTGTTCGTCGACAACCCCGGTCGGGGCGGGACGTTCACCGGCGACGCCGCCGTGCGCGACTCGACCGTGGTGGCCGCCGACGTGCTGATCGCCCCGTCTCCGAAGCTGTCGTTCCGGGCGACCTACTTGTGGGGGCGCACGGTCGGCACCTGGACCGGGGCGTTCGATCCGCGCCAGGGCGCGACGCTGTACGCCGGCACCGAGTGGGACCTCGACGCGACCAACCTCAACGGTCCGCTCCCCACCGACCCGGGGCATCGGGTAGCGATCGAGGGCGAGCGGCGTGGCCGGCTCGGCGGCGTGGACCTCGCGGTGTCGACCCGGCTGATCGTCGGCAGCGGCCGGCCTCGCAACGTGTTCGCGAGCACCGACCTCGGCGTGGTCTACTTGTTGCCGCGCGGCGCCAACGGGCGGATGCCGGCGCTCTCGCAGGCCAACGTGCGGCTGGCCGCGCGCTGGCGGCGCATCGACTTCACGCTCGACGCGTTCAACGCCTTCAATCGTCGCGAGGCCGTCACCGCCGGCGAGCTGTATGCCGACGCGTCCTCGCCGATCGTCGGCGGGACGCCCGCCGACCTGGTGTTCGCGAAGTCCGAGGTCTGTAGCGCCGAGGGGGACTGCATCGGTCGCCCGCTCCAGAAGCGGACCACCTTCGGCCTGCCGACCTCGTTCCAGAGCCCGCTCTCGCTGGTGCTCGGCGTCCACCACGCGTTCTGAGAGTTTCTATAAGCGCGCGGATCCAAGCGTGCGTGACACCTCTGGATTGCGTCGCGGTGATATCGTTCCGTGGTCTTCAGTTTCGCGCGAGAGGGGTTTGGGGCGTAGCCCCGACTGGGGCTCTTCGCGTTGACGTTTGTCGCTCGGAGTCAGCATGGCCGACCTCGTTCAGTTCAAGGAAGCTGCCGCTGCGGTTCGTCACTCGCCACACGCGGTGTCTGCGTGGGAGGAAGTCGAAGGTCTCGCAGCCGATCTCGACAAGCCCGACGAGATCGTGACGCTCTACAACGAAGCGCTCGGAGGCGCGGTCGAACCGCAGGTGGCCGAGATGATCGGCGAGCGCGCCGGCGGGTTCTGCGACGAGTGGTTCGGCGATGACCCGCAGATCCTCGAGAAGATCCTCAACCGGGTGATCAAGCTCGCCCCGGCGTCGGACTCGGCGCTGCAGCGACTGTCGGTGATCTACACCGTCGCCGAGCGCTGGAACGACGCGCTCGGGCTGTACGACCGCGCGGTCGACGCCACCAAGGACAAGTCGCGGCGCATCCGGCTCCTCCGCGAAGCGGCGCAGCTCGCGAAGGATGTCGCGAACCAGCCCGACAAGGCGATCAGCTACTACCAGGCGCTGCTCCCGCTCGCGCCGGACGATGGCCAGATCAGCCAGAGCCTCGAGCGCTTGCTCGAGCGCCACGAGCGCTGGGCCGATCTGATCGCGCTGTGGGAAGGCCGGCTCGAGAGCCAGAGCAAGCGCGACCGCGAGCGCATGCGCATCCGCATCGCGACGGTGTGGCTCGACAACCTGAGCGATCCGGGGCGCGCCCTCGCGGCCACCAAGCCGCTGCTCGCCGAAGCCGACGACGACAAGGAACCGTGCCGGTTGCTCGAGCGCATCCTCGAGTCCACGCACTCGACCGCGGGTATCCGCGACGCCACGCTCGATCTGCTGCGCTCGCACTACGACGCCGCCGAGCGGCCGCGCGAGGTGATCCGCGTCCTCGACAAGGTGATCGCGCTCGACCCCGCCGCCAGCGGCCCGCGCCACGAAGAGGCAGGCGGTCGGCTCGCCGAGCTCGACGAGCTCGGCCCGGCGATGGATCACTACGCCGCCCTGCTCGCGATGCAGCCGGGCTCGACGGCCACCGAGGAGAAGCTGCGCCAGCTCGCCGAGCGCGGCGGGCTGCACGATCGGTTCGCCGACGGTGCCGCCCAGGCGGCGCGCAGGTCGGAGGATCCGACACGCCGGGTCGAGTTGCTCGGGGAAGCGGCGAAGACGCGGCTGGAGCGCCTGTCGGACACCGAGGGTGCGATCAAGCTGCTGGTCGAGGCGTCCGAGATCAACGGCGCGTCGGACACCGAGCAGCTCGGCGTCGCACGCCGGCTCGCCGCGCTCTACGAACAGACCAACCGGCCGCGCGAACGGCTCGGCGTGCTCGAGCGCCAGGCACACCTCGAGGCGAACGAAGCCGCGCGCAGTGCGCTGCTGTCGGAGGCGGCGAAGCTCGCCGAGTCCCTCGGCGATACCGATCGCGCGCTGTCGCTGTGGGAGCGCCGGATCGACAGCGATCCGGACGATCTGTCGGGTCTCGACGCGCGGATCGGCATCCTCCAGAGCCAGAACCGCTGGGATGATCTCGTCGCCGCGCTCGAGAGCCGCGCGAACAAGGTCACCGCGCCCAACCAGAAGCGCGCCGATCTCGTGCGCGTCGCCCTGGTCCATCACCAGCAGCGCAACGATCTGCCGGCGGCGATCAACGCCTGGCAGCGCGTGGTCGCGGATCACAAGGACGACGAGGAGGGCATCAGCGCCCTCGCCGACCTGCTCGCGGACACCTCGCGGTGGGCCGAGATGGCGGATCTGCTCGAGAGCTCGTCGGGGCGCGCCACCTCCCGCACCGTCGCGCGGCTCGTCCGCCTCGGCGATGCGCTGCGCGAGCACCTCGACGAACCGGTGCGTGCGCTCGCGGCGTATCGCAACGCGATCGCGATCGACCCGGCGAGCAAGCCGGCGCGCACCGGCCTGACCGCGCTGCTCGACGGCGCGACCACGCGCGCGGGCGCGGCCGACGCGCTCGCCCAGGCGTTCCGCATCAACGGCGACCTCGGCGGCGTCCTCGATCTGTTGCCGGCTCGGCTCGCCGAGGCAAAAGACGATCGCACGCGCCTCGCCTTGCTGCGCGAAGCCGCGCAGCTGCGCCTCGAGCACAAGCACGACGCGGCCGGTGCCCTCGCGGATCTCGCGAAGGCGTTCCCGCTGTCGCCGCGCGATCAGCTGATCGAGAACCAGCTCATGTCGCTCGCGAAGTCCACCGGCGACTACGCGACGGCAGCGGCCGCCTATCACGCGTCGATCACGGCGCTCGGCGACGATGCGCGCGAAGCGGCCCGGCTGCGGCTGGCGTACGCGGATCTCGTCGGCGAGCACCTCAGCGATCCGCCCACCGCGTGCGACGCTTACGCGCAGGTCGTCGACGTCGAGCCCGGCAACCGCCGCGCGGTCCACGCGTTCGCACGCACCGGCGTCGAGCTCAAGCGGTGGGACGCCGCCGCCGACGCGGTGATCCGCTACTGCGACAAGCGCGAAGGCTTCGACGACGAGCTGCTCTCGATCCTCGAGGTCGGCGCCGCCGGCGCGAATGCGTGGGATGCCCTCGCCACCGCACTCGGCTCGGCGATCGACACCCACAAGCTGCCCGGGGCCGTCGCTGCCACCTTCCATCACCGGCTGTCCCTCATCCATCGCGACAAGCGCCACGACCGCCCGGCGGCGATCAAGTCGCTGCGCCGCGCGCTCGAGCTCGGCGGTGACAAACTCGCGTGGCTGACCGACCTCGTCGCGATGGAGCGCGAGCAGGGCAACTCGCCCGCGCTGCTCGAGGCGTTGCGCCGGCTGTCCGATTCGGATGGTCGCGACCTGGATTCGCTCGTCGGTGCCGCGGATGTCGCGAGCAAGCTCGGCGAGCGCGAGCAGGCCCTGCAGATCCTGTCGGCCGTGCTCGGTCGCGCGACGGCGGGGTGGCGCGGCACGGCGTCGGTGCGCAGCGCGCGCTCGATCGATGCCGTCGCGAAGTGGGCGATCGATGCCCTCGTCGATCTGTACCGGACCGGCGGGCGCGCCCGCGCCGCGGTCGATACCCTGATCGAAGCGGCGCGGTTGCCGTTCGATCAGGCGACGCGCCGCGAGATGCGGTTGCGCGCCGCGCAGCTCGCCACCGTCGAGCTCGGCGACAACGCCGCGGCGATCGACATGTATCGCAGCGTGCTCGCGCAGTCGCCGAACGATCTCGAAGTGATCGAGCGGCTGGCCCACTTGCTCGGTCTCGAGGATCGCGTGCCGGAGCTGCTCACGCTGCGGCAGATCCAGCTCGGGCTCGAGTCCGATACCGAGAGAAAGCTGACGCTGCGCCTCGAGCTGGCGAAGCTGGTCGGCATCGTCGAGGAGCGTGGTGGTCGCCTCGATGCCCTCAAGGCAAACCTCGAGGACCGCCCGGGTCACGATCCGTCGATCGACGCGGTCGCGGACCTGCTGTCGAGCAAGGGTCAGCACCGCGCGCTCGCCGATCTGCTCGAGCAGCAGGCGCAGCGCCTCGAGACCGCCGGCGAGCAAGCGCGTGGAGCCAAGCTGTGGGCCCGCTACGCGCACGTCGCCGAGACCGATACCAAGGAGATCGAGCGCGCGATCAGCGGTCACCGCCGCGTCGTCGCCCTCGCCCCCACCAGCGAATCGCTCCGTGCCCTGGCGCGGCTCAACATCGAGCGCGGTCAGTCGGCGCAGGCCGTGCCGTGGCTCGAGAGCTTGCTCGGCACGGTGCCGCCCGGCGAGCGCATGCTGGTCGTCGGCCAGCTCGCGAAGGCGCACCTGTCCGCGAACCAGGCCGAGCGCGCGATCGTCGCGCTCGAGACCAACCTCGATGACAAGGAGCTCGCGCTCGAGCTCCGCATGCTGCTCGCCGACCTCTACCGCAAGAGCGAGCAGTGGGAGCCGCTGGCGCGCCACCTGACGCGCAGCCTGCCGCTGATGACCGACGAGAAGATCGCGCGCGAGCTCGCACGCGAGGCGTCGTCGATCTACCTGACCAAGCTCGGCTCGCCGGCGAAGGCGATCCCGGCCCTCGAGACCGCGCTGTCGCTGGATCCGACCGACAAGGATCTGCGCACCGCGCTCGCGATCGGCCAGCGCGTCGCCGGCCGCGTCGAGGAGGCCCGCAAGGCCCTGACCGAGCTGATCGCCGACTTCGGTCGCCGTCGCTCGCCGGAGCGTGCCGCGCTCCACGTCGAGCTCGCACGCGTCGCGCAGGCCGAGGGCAAGCTCGACGAGGCGATGTCCGAGATGGAGTCGGCATCGAAGATGGACGTGTCGAACGCGTCGATCCAGAAGGAGCTCGCCACGATGGCGCGCACCTCGGGTCAGCTCGACAAGGCCGAGAAGACCTACCGCGCGCTGCTCCTCGTGGTTCGCCGGCAGCCGCCGGGTGACGACGAGAACGCGGTCGGCACGTCGGAGGTGCTGTTCGAGCTCCACAAGCTGGCCGACAAGGGCAGCGATCAATCGAAGGAGCTCCTCGAGTCGGCGATGGAAGCGGCGATCCAATCGGATGCCGAGGTCCGTCGCCTCCGGCGCTCGCTGCTCGCGCACGACGAAGGCGAGCTGCTGCTCAAGGTCCTCGAGAAGCGCCTCGCCACCAACCCCGACGTCCACAGCCAGGCGCGGCTCCTCTCGGATATGGCCGAGGCGCTCGACGGGCTCGGTCGCGGCAACGAGGCGCTCGACGCCCTGATCCGTGCGATCGGCGCGATGCCGTCGCGCGTCGACCTCCACGATCGCGCGCGGTCGCTCGCGAAGAAGAGCAGCCAGACCAAGCGGTTCGTCGAGGCCGTCGATGCGGTCGTCGACAGACTGCGCCGCAAGGACGATCCGCCGCTGATCGCGAACCTCCTGATGCGCGCCGGCGAGGCGCTCGAGCAGGACGCGAGCGATCTGCGCGGCGCCGCGAACCTCTACCGCCGCGTCGAGATCCTCGGCGAGCGGCTGGCCGAGGCGTTCTACGCGCAGGCGCGTGTCGCCGCGTCGCTCGGTGACACCGCCGAGCAGGCGCGCACGCTCGACAAGATGTTCGAGCTCGCCGGCACCGATGCCGAGCCGACGCCGGCGCAGGTCGACGCGCTGTATCGCCTGTCCGAGATCTTCCTCGGCAGCGAGAGCCGCCGGAAGCAGGGCTTCGAGCTGCTCGAGCGCGCGTTCGCCGCCGAGCCGCGCTGGGCACAGGCCGGACGGTTGCTCCGGGTCGCCGCGGCGAACGACAACGCCGATGAGAAGGTCCTGGTGATGTTCGAGCGCGTTGCCCGCAACGGCGGTGACAACGAGCTGCTGCTCGATTTTCTCGAGCGGCGCGCGGCGCTGCCGTCGGCGACGCCAGAGCAGATCAAGGAGGCCGTCGATCTCGCGGTCAGCCAGGGCCAGGAGCAGCGGGCCGAGGCCTTGCTGGTCCGTGCCGTGGCCGCTGCACGCGACACCGCCGACGGGCTCGGCTCGGCGCCGTGGGCCGTGCTCGCGCTCGCCGAGCGCCGGCTCGCCGCCGGAGACCTCAACCAGGCGCGCGATCTGACCTACGAGATCGCGCCGATCGCCGAGGCCGAGGCGATCGACGGGCTCGCGATGCGGATCGCGACCCGCGCCCTCGCCCACCGCCGCGTCGATCTCGCGTCCGATGTCTACGAGTTCCTGCGCGAGCGCAACCCGTCGGATCGCGCCGTCTGGCAGCCGCTGCTCACGATCTATCGCGAGACCGGGGACGGCGATCGCCTCGGTAGCGTCGTCAGCTCGACGCTCCCGAACCTCATCACCCCGGCCGAGCGCAACGCGCTGCGGCTCGAGCACGCGAAGTTCCTGATCGAGAACCTCAAGCGCTTCCACGACGCGCTCGACGTGTTGCGCGACGCGCTGTCCGACGACCCCGATAACCTCGAGGCGGCGGAGCTCTACGAGGGCACGCTGCGCAACCTGGGCGATGACGACGGCATCCAGGAGTTCCTGTGGTCGCGGTTCGAGGACGCACAGCGGCGCGGCCATCGCGACTCCACCGTCGATGTCGCGCTGCGCCTCGGCGAGCTGCTCGAGAAGTCGGAGTCGCCGGATGCGGTCCGCGTCTACCGCGCCGCGCTGATCGTCGCCCCCGACGATCGCGAGATCCTGCGCCGGGTGGTCAACCTCCTCGGAGAGAACGACAATCCGCGCGAAGGTGCCGTGCTGATGGAGCGCCTGCTCGCCGTCGAGACGCCGGAGCGTGCACCCGCACTTGCCGGCAAGCTCGCGACGATGTGGGAGGCCGCCGGCGACACCAAGGGCGTGCAGCGGACGTTGGAGCTCGCGCATGGCTCGGCACCCGACGACAAGGCGATCCACGATCGCCTCGAGCAGTGGTACCGCGATCGCGAGCTGTGGGCCGAGCTCGCCGAGCTGATGACCCGCGACGCCGAGCGGATGACCGACGACAACCAGGCCGTCGGCCGACTGCGCGAAGCCGCGTCCACCTACTCGGGCTTCCTCGGCCAGCCGCTCAAGGCCGCCGAGGTGCTCCGCAAGGCGCGGCAGCGTGCCCCGAACGTCCCCGAGCTGGTCACCGATCACGCGGCGGCGCTGGCGGCTGCCGGCGAGCTCGATGCCGCGCAGCGTGCGATCGGAGAGGCGCTGGCGACGGTCAAGGGCGCCGGTCGCGTCTCGCTGCTGCTCTTGCGGGCGTCGTTCCGCCAGCAGCTCGGTGACGACGCCTCCGCCGTCGCCGATCTGTCCGAGGCCTACGAGCTCGACAAGGGTTCGGGACACGGTCCCGACAATGGCCGCAGCGAGCCCCTGGTCAACGGGCTCGAGCGGCTACGCAGCCGCGCCGAGCGCGATGGCGACATGCCCACCGAGCGCACCGCCACCCTGCGGCTCGCGCAGACGCTGATCGCCCACGACGAGGTCGAGCGCGGTCGGTCGTTCCTGGTCACCTGGATCGAACGCGATCCGCGCGACTCCGAGCCGCTCTACATGCTGTGCGACCTCGACGAGTCGATCCGCCACTGGGACGGCGTCTCTGCCGCCGCCACCCGGCTCGCGTACATCACCGAGGGTGAAGGTCAGGTCACCGCGGCGATGCGCGCGGCCGCGGCCTCGACGACCGCCGGGCGTCCCGGCGAAGCGGTGCCCGTGCTCGAGTACGTGCATCAAGCCCAGCCCGCCGTGGAGATCCTCCGCGACAAGCTGCGCGAGATCTACGAGGCGGCGGGCGAGTACCGCCTGCTCGCGGGGGTGCTCACCGCCGATGCCGATCACGGCAACGATCCGGCGTCCCGCTACGCGAACTACAAGCGCGCGGCGGAGCTGCTCCTCTACAACCTCGAGGATGCGGCGTCGGCGCAGGTGCCCGCGGCCAAGGCGCTCGAGCTGCAGCCCGACGATCACGCGGCGCTGATGCTCAACGTCGACGTGCTGATCGCATCGCAGGATCTGGACAACGCCTCGCGCACGCTCGAGGCCGCGATCCAGGCGCAGAAGAAGCGCACGCCCGAGCTCGCCGTGCTGCAGCAGCGGATGGGTCGGGTCGCCGCGATGCAGAATGACAAGGACGGCCAGCTCAACTGGCTCAAGAAGGCGTTCGACGTCGACCGCAAGAACGCGGAGGTGGCCGCGGAGCTGGCGCAGCTCGCCACCGAGATCGGCGACTACGAGCTGGCGCTCAAGCCGCTGCGCGCGATCACGCTGATGGACAACCCGTCGCCGGTGACGCGCCCGATGGCGCTGCTGTGGGAAGCCAAGATCGAGCACGCGCGCGGAAATCGCGCGAAGGCCGAGCTGTGGGCAAAGAAGGCGCTGCGCGAAGACCCGGCGTTCGTCGATGCGCAGCAGTTCCTCGACGAGCTCGGCGGCTCGTAGTCGTATTACTGACGATAGAAGACCGTGATCGCGATGCAGTGAAACTGCGCATCGCTGGACTGGGTCACGACCAGGTCGGTGATCGTGACGCCCTGGTTGGCCTCGAGCCAGGTCGTGACCTTCTCGCCGAGGGCAGAGCGGTCGGCGAACATGGTGGCGGAGAAGACCTTTACTGCATCGAACATCTGCGCACCGTAGCAGTCTCGGGGGCCCGCGTAGAGTGAACGCTGAGGTTCTTAATGGTCTGTAGGACTGACGCGGACGCCGACTGCCGGGGTGCGTAGGACTGACTCTGACGCTATGGGCGCTTCGTCACCTCGATGGCGGCGAGTGAGTAGATGTGGCCCATCGACGCTTCGTTCCCGAAGTACCCCGTCTCCGAGTACATGCCTTCGTAGATCACGGAGGCGTGAGCGCGCCGGCGAATCACCCACCGGTCCATCTCGACGTGATCGAGCACGTAGGCGCCGAGCGCGGTCCCGGGAGGTGCTTCCTCCTCCTCGTCCGCATACTCCTCGAGGTCGATCTCGTCGGTGAAGCTCACGAGGTCGGCCATCTCGCCGATCACGCTCGCCGGGATCGCCGTCGCGAGTCGCGTCACGCCGTAGAGCTGCTGCGGATCGGGGAACGACCTATCGCCGGCTTCCTCGCCCCCGACGATGCAGGCGCGAACGGCGACGTCGAAGCCAGCCTCGCGGAAGGTCTCGGCGATCTCGCGATCGGTGCCGCGCAGCGTGTCGATCGGCTGAGGCTGCGTGCCGTCGGTGATGATCTGGCGCGTGCACGCGATCATCAGGGTCTCGTTGCCCTCGAGACCGGCGACGACTGCGCGCAGCCTCGCGAGCGTGCTGGCTCGAGCGGGATCGAGGCGCGGACGATCCGTGGCGCTCAGCGAATAGACCAGCGTGATGCGCGCCCCACCCGTGACTTCCTTGACCGCATGGTCGACATCGCTGAACAGCGCGACCCAGCGCACGGCAGTGCGGTCAGGTTGGCCACTCCAGTTGACGATGTGGTGTTCACCACCGTCGGTGATCGTGAACTGACCACCTTCGTGGGCGATGGGCAGTCCGACGACGAGCGTCCCCACGAGGTCGGCGCTGCGCGGCGTGTCCTTGTGGCGCGCGAACTTGCCGCCCTTCTCGTAGACGATGACGTCCTCGAGGCGCGCCTCGAGATGACAACGAGGGGACAGCGCAGCCTCGATCGCGGGTAGCACCGTCGCCGGGTCGAAGCCCGTGATCGACGCCTTGCCTCGGGCGACGAGGCGCTTCGCGTTGCGCACCGAGGCATCGAGCTTGGTCTCGCCCTTGTCGCCGAACGGCGCGACTTCGGCATGGGCGAGCAGCCAGTCGAGAAACACCTCGTCGTCGAGCGCACCGACATCACCGTCGGGAAGCGCGATCGCCAGGGGCTCGGTGAGCTTCGCAGAGCCGGAGACGTAGCTCGGGTCGGGAAGTGCTTCGAGAGCGGCTTGAAGGTGCTCGAGACTCACGGGTCGAACGGTAACTGAAGTTGCTTGACGTCGAGCGTGCGACACCGCTTCAACCGATCGTATTCGGTCGTCCGGAGGAACGAGTACACGACCGTGTTGGCAGCCGGCTTGACCGTGAGCGGCGCGCAGCCGTAGTCGCGATCGGTCACGATCAGCCGATGCCCACCGGCGGGCAGCTCGACGCGCTGGTACGTCAGGTTCTTCCCCCGAAGGTCTTGCTTCACCTCGATCCGGCGCTTCGTCGCCGAGATCACGACGTTGCCGTCGATCCGCGGCGGCGCGTGGAGCTCGCAGAACGTCTGTTCGCCGGGGCCGACCTCGCACTCGCGCGTCGCGTACGTCAGCGGCGTGACGAGATCGATGACGTGCTCGCCCGGAGGCACCGTCAGCGTGATCACCGGCATGTTGCGGATCTTGTGGATCTCGACCGGGCCCGGCTTCTTCTTCAGCTCGCCGTCGACGAGCACGTAGGCGGACGGCAGATCGAGCGACTCCGGGTTGGTCGTGTCGAGGGTCGTGATGAACAGGGTGCCCGGGGTCTGGTAGAGCGTCTCGAGCGTCTTCTCGACCTGCGCCTTGTCCTTCGCGGCGGGATCCATCGCGAGGTAGGTCTCGAAGCCCTTGATCGCGGCCTCCAGATTGCCGAGGCGCCGCTCGATGTCGGCGATGTTGAACATCGTGCTCGGGTGCGGCGAGATCGCGTGCGCCTTCTGGTAGAGCGCGAGCGCGGTCCGCAGATCGCCCGCCTTGTCGGCAGCCGCCGCCGCCGTGAAGGCATCCCCGGCCGCCTTGGTGAACTTGTCGGGCGCGGTCTTCGGCTGCGCGACCGCACTCGAGGCGATCAACAGGAGCGCGAGCGCCCTCACTTCATGCCTCCGAGGTTCTGCGTCGTCACCTTGATCGGCATGCATGGCCCGCGCTTGCCGAAGTCGCGCGGCGCGTCGATGAACACGTAGACCAGGCCGCTGGCCGGCACGGTGAACGACAGCGGCGAGCACGCGAGCCCGGCCTCGAAGAACGTGGTCTGGTACTTCCCGGGTGGCAGCTCGAAGCGCTCGTTCATTCGGTAGGTGACGTCCTTGTCCCTCCAGCTGCCGCCGTACGTGGTCGACGTGCTCAGCACGACGTTGCCCTTGGTCTCGCTGTTGCTCGTGATGTGCTCCCGCACCAGCGGCTTCGCGTTGACGTGGTCGTGGCGATACGACGCGGGACCGATCCGATCCACGATGTGCCAGCCGTTGGCGAGGGTGGTCACCAGCGGCGAGCTTCCCGCGCGCTTGCCGTCGATGAACACTACGGCGTCGAGATCCTCGCCGTCGACGACGAGCGAGGCGGGGGTCTTCTCGAGCTGCTCGATCAGCTGCAGCACGGCTGCGCGATCGGCCGCCTGCGGAGCGAGCTCGAGGTACTTCTTGTAGTCCCGGATCGCGTCCTCGTACTCCTCGCTGCGGCGCTCGAGGTCCGCGATGTTGTAGTGGATCACCGCGAGCGGCTTGTCATCGGCGGCGCTGCGATAGCGCTGGATCGCCTTCTCGTAGTCACCGAGCTTGTCGGCGATCACCGCGTCGACGAAGGTGCTCAGGCGATCTACCGACAGCTCCGGCGGGGCCGGTTTGCGAACGGGTTTGCTCGGAGCCGCGACCGCAACTCCACTCGACAGTAGCAACGCGAGCCAACGCACGAGCGGACCATAACCTACCCGAACGGGGCGTGACGACCCGTCGGATTCACAGCACGACGAGCGCGGTCACGACGATCGCGATGGCGATCAGGAACCCGCTCAGGTAGTAGCGCTGCTGGCTCCGGGCTTTGATCTCGGCGGCGAGGATGGCTTCGAGCTTCTCGACACTCATGCCGTGGGCTCGTGCATCACGCACGCCAGGCAAGCACGCGATCACGGCCGGCTCGGACGTGTCGCTTCGACCCGGCCGTGTAGCGGTTCGCCTCGGCGGGGGGGTTCAGGTCGCGCGGATGTCGTCGTTGCCGTACCAGCAGGTCGGATCATTGACGTCGCACGCCGGGAACCGACCGGACCGCTGCACGTAGTACTGCCAGACGCCCTCGCGCTCCTTGAAGCCGAACACCATCGCCTTCAACCACTCGCCGTTCTGTTGGACCTCGACGCGATCGTTGTTCCGGTAGATCCGATTGTTAACCATGGTCAGCTCCCGCAGGTCCGACGGGACCGACAGGGCACCATGCCACGCCGGCGCAGATCGACCTAGGACAATGTCCTCACAGCGCGACGCGGAAGCCGACACTATCCAGCCGAAACGTCGGCGGAAAGCTTGCCCTCGCGTAGGTGCGCAGCGACCGCGCATCGTAGCGATACGACCCACCACGAATCACGCACGGCGCGCTGCCCGGCTGGATGGTGTTGCGAGGATTTCGCTCCGGCCCGTGCAAGTAGAACGACGGATCGTCGACGTCCTCGCACCACTCGAACACGTTGCCGGCGAGGCCCTCGATGCCGTACGGCGAGGCCCCGCGAGGATGGGCATCCACCGGCACCGTGCCTGCGGTCCCGCGCGCTCGCCCGAAGTGCGCGAGCTCGTTGGTCGGCTCTTCACGGCCCCACGGGAAGCGATTGCCGTCGGTGCCGCGCGCGGCCTTCTCCCACTCTGCCTCGCTCGGGAGCCGGCGCGCAGCCCACCGGCAGTACGCGCGCGCGTCGAGCCACGACACGTAGATCACCGGATGATCCTCGATGCCGGGTGGACACTTGCCGTTCTTGAAGTGCGCGAGGAACCGTCCGGCCTCGGCGTCGGTGGGCTTGTAGCCCGTGCGCGCGACGAACTCCTCGAACATCTCGTTGGTCACCGGAAACCGCGCGAGGTAGAAGCGATCGAGCAGCACGGTGCGCCGGCTCGGCCCCATCTGGAACGCGCCGGTCGGGATCAGCATCATCTCGTTGCCGTCGTCCTCGACGATGACGCGCGGATGATCGGACTCGCGCTCCGCCCGCTGCCGCGTGACATCGACCAGCGCGGCCTCGAGCGCGGCGAGAAACTCGTCACACGACTGCCAGCGGTTCGCGCGATCCTTCTCGAGCGCGCGCATCACCACGGCCTCGAGCGCCTCGGGCAAGTGCGGCCGGTACGACGACGGTCGCTCGGGCATCTGCTCGACGTGCGCCATCATCAGCGCGAAGTGGTTGTTGCCCTCGAACGGGCAGCGCCCGGTGAGGCAGCGATACAGCGTGACGCCGATCGAGTAGATGTCTGCGCGGTGATCGACCTCGGTCGGCGACTGCACCTGCTCGGGTGACATGTAGCGGCAGGTGCCGAGCATCGCGCCGGTCATCGTGTACGTCGTGCCCTCGAGGATCTTCGCGATCCCGAAGTCGACGATCTTCGGGTGCACGCCGGCGTCGTCGATGTCGAGCAGGATGTTCTGCGGCTTGAGGTCGCGGTGGACGATGCCGTGCTCGTGCGCGTCGGCCATCGCGCGCAGGACGCCGCCGAACACGTAGCGGATGTCGTCGAACGGGAGCTTGCCGCCCCACCGCTGCGCGTAGTCCTCGAGCGTGGGGCCGTCGACGTACTCCATGACGAACGCGAGCAGGTGCTCGTGCTCGATGAAGTCGTGGACGCGCGCGACGTGCTTGTGGTTCCAGCCGAGCATCAGCTGCGCCTCGCGCGTGAACCGCCGGCGGATCTCGTGATCGCCCATCAGGCTCGCGTGCAGCGCCTTGATCGCGACCACGCGCGCGAGCTTCTGATCCGCGCCGCGATAGACCACGCCCATGCCGCCCTCGCCGATCACGCCGTCGATCGTGTAGCGCTCGGTGATCGTGGTCCCGGGCGCGATCAACCGCGGCGGCACGTACGGCGTCTTGGGCTTGTGGTCGGTCTCGGTGTGCGACTCGGGACCGCCCAGCGAGCCGACCGCGAGCAGCGGCTTGCCGCAGCCGGGACAGAACCGCGCTCGCGCGGGGATCGTCTCGTCGCAGCTGGTGCAGCGCCCTGACACGAGAGCACTGTACCGAAAAGGGCCAAGCCCCGTGGGGAGACAACCACGGGGCTTCGCGGAACACGCGGCATGTCGAGGACCGCGCGGGCGAACTACTTCGCCTGGATCTTGTAGGCCGACCCCTGGTCGGTCGCGCCGTACACCACGATGCGCTTGATCGAGCGGAGCTCGCCGTCGAGGTCGATCGTGAAGGTCGAGTTGTTGCGGTTGATCAGCTGGTTGACCTTGATGACCTGCGAGGCCTTGCCGCGGAGATCCGAGAACTCGACGAGCACCTGCGTGATCTTCGAGCTACCGGCACCGAGCGCCTGGAGCTGGAGCTTGCTGAACAGGCCCTTGTCGGCGCCGACGGTGAAGAGCTCGCGGTTGCTGTCGATCCGCGTCGCCTCGGTGAGGTCGAACCACGCCTGGGTCGGCTTCGCGGCGAAGCCATAGTTGTGGCGAGCGTTCCACCGGGTCGACTTGATCTTCGACGCCGCGATCGAGCCGCGATACGTCGAGGCGGTCCGCGACACGAGGGTGTTGGTGATCCGGTAGTACGGCGCCTGCCAGATCGGAGCCGACGGCACCGGGTGATACGCGGGCTGCGAAGGCGCCGGCACGTAGGCCGGAGCCGCCGGGGCTTCGCAGGGGTCCGCGACGACCACCGGCGCGGGCGCCGGGCGGTAGTTCGGGGCGGGCGCAGGACGACCGCCAAGGCTCACGTTGACCGAGCCAGAGATCTTGACGGAGTCCGCCGACGCCATGGTCGACGAGCCGAGCACGAGGGTGGTGATGAGCGCCTTGAGGTTCATGACGGTTTCCTTTTCGAAGGGCGCCTAACCAGCGCCACGAGACGGAGATACTGCTCGTCATGTGCCACGGGCTAACCAATTGAAACCTCGACGGAAACCCGTTCACCCACCTGCGGCCGCCGCAGCCCTGCTGCCGGTTTCGCAGAGCCTGTAGGCTCCGGGCATGACCGAAGCCGTTCGCTACGCGCGCCCCGGCGACAGCCACATCGGCGTGCTGTCGTTGCACCGGCCCGACAACCGCAACAGCATGACGCCGGAGCTGCTGGACGCGTTCGCGGTGGCCAGCCGCGCCGCGCGTGCCGACACCGGAGCGCGCTGCATGATCGTCACCGGCAGCGGGTCGTCGTTCTCCGCCGGCGCCGACTTCAAGTCGACGCTGCAGCGCGAGGAGGGAGATGTACGCGCCCCGAACGAGAAGTCGTACGCGATGTACGAGCCGTTCCTGTCGCTGCTCGACATCCCGGTGCCGATCATCGGCGCGCTCAACGGTCACGCGGTCGGCGGTGGGTTCGGGCTCGCGCTCGTCTGCGATCTCCGGATCGGCGCCGTCGATGCCAAGTACGGCGCGAACTTCGTGCGCCTCGGGCTCGCGCCCGGCATGGCGATCTCGTATCTGCTGCCGCGCCTGATCGGCGTCGCGCGCGCCAACGAGCTGCTGCTCACCGGCACCCTCGTCGACGGAGCGCGCGCCGAGGCGCTCGGCATCCTCAACCGCGCGGTGCCTGCGGCCGACGTGCTGGCGACCGCGCACGAGCTCGCGAACCAGATCGCCGCGGCCGCGCCCCTCGCCGTCCGCGCGACCAAGCTCGCGATCCGCCGCGGGCTCGAGCTCCACGTGCGCGACGCTGCGCGCGCCGAGGCGTACGCGCAGGCCGAGACCGTCGCGACGGCGGATGCGCGCGAAGGCATCGCCGCGCTGCTCGCGAAGCGCGATCCTCAGTTCACGGGGCGGTAGCGCCCGGCGCGGGCACCGCGTTCGCGGGCGCACACGGCGTCAGCGCCGAACCCGACGGGCCCTTCGCCGCGAACGGGATCGGCCCCCACGGCGTGTCGATCGCGAGCGTCCACCAGCCGTTGCCGGCGTCGTCGAGCTGGACGTCCTGATCACCGACGATGTAGCCGATCGCCTCGCCGTCGCGCTTCGCGTACAGGCAGGTGCCGCTCGCGACCTTGGTGTTCGGCGCGATCACCGGCGGGAGCACGTCGGGATCCTTCGGGCGATGCACGGCACCGGGCGGTTGTCGCTTCGACGACCAGCCGTGCACCGCGACATCGCCGTCGGCGTACCCGACCTCGATCCAGCCATCCTCGAGCTCGCGGATCGAGTCGATCATGTAGCCGTTGACCGCGACGGCGAGCTGGTTGTTTCCCCACACCGGCTCGCTGCGGATGATCGAGCCGCCGAACAGCATCGCCGGGCGCCGCCCCGTCGGGAACTTGCCCGTGCGGCGGTCGCGCGCGCCTTGATCGCCGAGCATCTCGTCGGGCACCCAGGCCTCGACCTCGATCGCGCCGAGGTAGCGGATCTGCGTCTGCTTGTCCTTGCGCGCGAGGCGCTTGACCCGCGCGCCGGCGTGCAGCTCGACGTACATCTCGCTGCGACCGGGCAGGCCCGCGATCCGATGCGCGCGCTGCAGCACGGCGTAGAGCCTCGCGCGATCACTCCACAGCGAGAACCTCGCGTGCGGCAGGCGCACCACCGCGCGCACGAAGTTGCTCGACCGTTCGACGACGGCGACCTCGATCGGCTTGCTGCCGCCGGGCGATTCGATCCGCGCCCCCCCGAGCTCGAGCTGTACGGCGCCGGGTGTCAGCCACGAGATCGGCTGGTCGTCGACGGGCGCGAGCACGCCGATCGGATCGATCGGCGCGTGCGGCGCATCCTCGGCGATCGGCTTCGCCGGTGCGGGGCCCGCCGTCGGCGCGGGCGTCACCGGAGCTTGCGCAGCACCACCACAAGCCGCGAGGAAGAGGACAAGGCTGCGCACGTCCGCCCGAGTATCAACGATGCGCGTCCGCCGTGCACGACTCCCAGCGCGGCTGCGTCGGATCGTCACTCAGATCACGGATGTAGACGTCGGCTACCGACCACGCCGTGCCGACGTGGATCTGCGACCACTGGTTGCCGTCGCGTGCACGCCGCCCGAGGCGCGTCGTCGGCTCGCTCTGCACACCCACCACCTCGCCGTCGGCGCGATCGAACAAGCACGTCCCCTGTGGCACGTCGATCTTGTCGGCGTGGCTCATCCCGAACCCGTGCCCGCCGCCGGTGCCACTCGCGTGGACCCCGTCCGAGGTGTACGAGACCTCCGAGGCCGCGACGTAGCCGAGCACGCGCGCGTACGGCCGCACGATCTCGACCTGGCGAAAGTCGCCGAGGTTGGCCGCGATCACGCCGATCACGTCGGGCTTGTCGACGATGGCGATCACCGGCGACTTGCCGTCGGGCGCCAGGCGGATCTTGGTCTCGATCAAGAACCTCACCCGCGTGCGGAGATCGGGCGGCGTCTCCCAGCTCGTTGCCGCGGTGGTGCTGAACGACGGCTGCTTGTCACCGGGTGCCGCGATCCACACGTTCGTGATCACGCTGTCGGGGAGATAGCCGCGCAGCTCGAGCAGCTCGTCGAGCACGCGCACCGACCGGCGAGATCCGGTGCGCTCCGCGAGGGTCAGCGGTGCACCGCGCGTGACGAACACGCCGGCGTCGCGCTGCGCGGTCCCGGCGGCATCCGATAGCTCGATCGGCACGCCGGCCACGGGCCAGGTGTCCTCGCGCGCGATCCACATCGCGAGGCGGGCCGAGTCGTCCTCGAACGCGACGCGGATCCGCGTGCGCGACTCGCCGATCACCGGCAACACGTGGTCGGTGTCGCTGCCGACGTGGCGCGTGCGAGTGGGCTCGGCTTCGGCCTCGCGGAGCCACGCGCTGCCGAACCGGCGCAGCCGGGTGCGATGCGGGATCCGATCGAGGATCCCGGGATCGGTCAGCTCGGCGGGAGCGACGGAGAACTCTGCGCGCGGCAGCGTCGGCGGAGAGATCTCCACCACCGGTGGCGGAGATCCGACGGTCAGTGGCGTACCACCACACGCGCAGACCGTCAGGGCGAACAGCGTTCCTCGCACGAGAGTTACTTGAATATGCCAGGAGCCGCTTCGCCGGCTATCCAGACACCGCGTAACTCGCTACGCAGCAAGGCGGTCCGGTGTCGTTTCGAGCACAGGATGTCGACGGGTTACGCACTGCGGCAACGGGCCTGACTATTGCTGTGCTGGATGGCAGATGGAAATCGGCGTCATCACCAACCCGAACAGCCGCAAGAACCGCAACCGACCCGACCGGGCGGAGCGGCTCCAGCGCATCGTCGGGGATATCGGTGAAGTCCACCAGACCAGCTCGCTCGACTCGATCAAGCCGGTGCTTCGCGATTTCCTCCGCAAGCGCGCGACCTACTGGGTCGCCGACGGCGGCGATGGCGCGCTCCACTGGATGCTCCGCATGGGCATGGAAGTGCTCCAGGAGGACGAGTTCGTCGGCCAGTCGATCGCGCTGCCGACCACGCTCCCCACCAAGGGCGGCACGATCGATTTCGTCGCCAACAACGTCGGCATCAAGGGCGACGCCGAGGGCATCCTCGCGATGCTCCGCCGCTCGATCGAATCGCACGGCGCCCGCATCGAGGAGACCGAGGTCGACTCGATGGCGATCGACGGCATCCAGCTGGTCGACGGTGTCGAGACGCCGTTCCGCACCTACGGCTTTGCCGCCGCGCCCGGTGGCGTCGGTCAGCGGTTCTTCTCGAAGTACTACGAGGCCGACGACCCGAACCCGCGCACGATCGTCAACGTCGTCGCGAAGGCGATCAGCTCGGCACCGATCGCGTACTCGCCGCTCTCCAAGCTCCCGTTCGGCAGCTGGCGGACGTACGCGAAGGAGCTGTTCGATCCGCAGCCCTGCAAGATCACCCTCGACGGCATGCGCCTGCCCGGCGATCGCTTCACCGGCGTCCACGTCGCGTCGATGTCGATCAACCTCGGCAACGTGCTCCGGTTCTTCGGCAAGGCGGACTCGCCCGGCCTGATGAACGCGCTCGTCGGCACGCCGTCGCCGTGGGGCATCATCCGCAACCTGCCGCGGATGGCGCGTGGCGAGGAGATGAAGGGTCGCGACATCCTCGATCGGCCGTGCCGCGAGATGATCGTCGAGGCCAACCCGGGCGAGGAGCTGCTCGCGCCGATCATCGACGGCGAGTTCTATCGCAACGTGACGAAGCTGGTCTTCAAGATCGGGCCGCGCGTCCGCATCCCGAAGGTCGTCGCGGCCAAAGAGGCCTGACCGTCGTCGTGGTCGCTGACGGCCGTCGAGGACGACGACCACGATCACGAGATGGTTCTACTTGCAGCTGACGGTCGCCGGGCCACCGCCGACCACGTCGCACTGCTTCTTCTTCTTGTCGCAGGCCAGCGAGCCGCACGCGGCTTTCTTGGTCTTGAAGCACTTCCGGCCGACCACGTAGAAGCAGTCACCGCGGTCGCCCGAGTAGCGCCAGGTGCCCCACTGCTTGCCCTTGTTGTCGTCGAGCTCGCCGCTCTTCTTGGCCTCGAGGAGCTGCTTCTCGCGCGCCGTCTGCGGCTCGTCGGCAGTCTTCGCGGCGCCACCACAGGCCAGCAGGAACAGGCCTATCGCCAGAGGAGGAAGCGCCGACAGCGACATTGTTGGGATCATGCCATAGTCGGGACGTGTCCGATGACGACGAAGCCGTGATGAAGCGGCTCGCTGCGCTGGAGGTCGAGGTCAAGGCCAAGGCCGACCAGGACCGGACACGTAAGGAAGCGGCGCTCGCCAAGGTCCGCGAGCAGCGCGCGAAGCAGACGGCCGAGCGCGACTCGTTGCGATCTCGCCAGGCCGAGCTGGTCACCAAGAAGAAGCAGCCGGAGCGCGAGGTCGTCGTGGACGACGACGACGACGACGATGACGGGCTCGGCGGCACGCTCGCGCTCGCGAAGAAGGCCTCCGGGGTTCGCAAGGAGCTCGCGAAGACGCCGAAGGCCGGCGAGAAGTCGTGGGTCAAGTCGGGTGTGGCCTCGCTGCTGCTCGGCCCGCTCGGCTGGCTCTACGCCGGCTCGTTTCGCGAAGCCGTACCCGCCTCCGCCGCGTGGCTCGCGTTCGGTGCGCTCGCCAGCAAGATCATCCCGATGTTCTTGCTGATGCCGGTGCTGATGGTCGCGATGCCGCTCTCCGGGATCGCCGGCGTGATGTACGCGATCCACTACAACCGGAAGGGCGGAAGGCAACGGCTGTTCAACGGGGACAAGGCGAAGAAGCAACTGCCGCCGGGTAAGTAAACGGAGTGCGTGTGGGGCGCCTAACGCAGCCCTTACTCCTCGTGTAAGCCAGCCCTTCTAGTTTTGCGTTTCATCGTCGGTAGCATGTCGATGGTGAAGCTCGCTCTCGCTATCGTAGCCGTTGCAGCGACAACCTCGGTCGCGCATGCCGACCGTCTCAAGGTCGCGGTGGTTCCGGGGATCGCAGTCAACCTCGACTCCGCACGCGTCGATGCGCTGAGCCAGGACCTCGCCGACGCGCTGACCGGCGAGCTCGACATCGACGCCGTCGGCGGGCTCGAGGTCCGTCGACAGCTGCCCGCCGAGGGCCTGCCACCCGACTGCCTGACCACGCCCGCGTGCGTCGCCGATGTCGCGAACCGGCTCGGCGCTGCGCAGCTCGTGTTCGTCGTCATGGTCGACGCCACCGGCAGCGGCGCGGTGCAGGTCGATAGCACCTGGGTCGAGGTCTCGACGGGCAAGCGCGCCTCGCGCCCCGCGATCGATCTGCCGACGATCGCCGACGCGAAGGCCCGGTTCGCCGCCGGCGCGCGCGCGATCCTGCCGGACGCACCGGTGCGCAAGAAGGTCATGCCGGGCGGCGGCAACATCAACGGCGTGATGTCGCGCGAGGTGCCGCGGCACTTCACGATGACGACGTACGTCACCGGTGGCGTCGCGATCGCCGGGCTCGGCGTCGGCATCGGCTTCGGTCTCTCGGCGCGCGGCAGGTACAACACCTGCGATGTCGCCGACACCTCGTGCGGCAAGCAGCAGCGCGACAGCATCCGCGCGCGCTCGCTGATCGCCGACCTCGGGTTCGTCGCTGCCCTCGGCGGTGCCGTGGCCACGGGCATCTTGTTCGCCACCTCGGGCAAGGAGTCGCGCCTGGTCGTCAGTCCGACGGCCGACGGCGTGGCGGCATCCGTCGTCGGGAGGTTCTGATGTCGGTCGAGCCGGCAGACGACGAGGTGATGAAGCCCGAGCTGATCGGCGAGGTCCTCGCGAACCGCTACCAGATCGAGAGCCACCTCGGCGAAGGCGCGATGGGCTCGGTGTTCAAGGCGAGGCACGTCAAGGTCGGCCGCCCGTTCGCGGTCAAGGTGCTCCACAAGAGGCTGATCGAGGATCGCAAGGTCCTGCAGCGGTTCGAGCGCGAGGCCGAGCTCGCCGGTCGGCTCCGGCATCCGAACGTCATCGGCGTCGTCGACGTCGGCGAGACCACCGACGGCTTCCGCTACATGGTGATGGACTTCGCCGAGGGCCACGACCTCGCGACGCTGCTCAACGAAGCGCCGATGCCGGCGGCGCGCGTGATCAACCTGACGCGGCAGATGCTCGAGGGGCTGTTCCACGCGCACGAGCAGGGCCTGATCCACCGCGACTTCAAGCCCGAGAACGTGATCATCGAGAAGGACGATCACGGCGCCGAGGTGCCGCGCATCGTCGATTTCGGGATCGCGATCCTCCGCGAGGGCGGCGACAGCACGAACGCGAACGGCCGGCTGACGACCAACGGCCTCGTCCTCGGCACGCCGCACTACATGGCGCCCGAACAAGCGGTCGCCGACCCGATCGATCACCGGATCGATCTGTTCGCGCTCGGCATCGTCGTCTACGAGATGCTGAGCGGCAAGCTGCCGTTCGATGGCACCGGCGCCGAGGTCGCGCGCGCGAACCTGTTGCTGGATCCGCCGGTGATCTCGAAGCGCGTACCGTTCCTCGAGGTCGATCCGCTGCTCGAGGCGTTCGCGCGGCGGTTGATGGCGAAGAAGCGCGAGCTGCGCCCCGCCACCGCGAAGGCCGCGCGCGAGCTGCTCGACCTGATCACCAGCGATCCCCAGGCCGCCGCCGCTGCGCTCGGCGTTCCACTCACCGCCTCGTCGCGGTTGCCGGCGGTGACGCAACCGTCGGCGCCGGTGCCCGCACGCCCTGCACCAGAGCTCGAGGCGCCTCCGTTCCCGCGCGCGGAATCGGTCAGCGAGCCGATCCGGCAGCGCAGCGTCCGCACCGATGTCGCCGAGCCCCTGACCTACGCGGACGAGGAGCTCGCCCCGACGCGCGACCGCACGCTGCTGCTGATCGCGCTCGGTGCCGGCGGCGCGCTCGCGCTGATCCTGTGGATCGCGACCCGCGGTGGTGGAACGCGCGACGAACCGAAGCAGGAGCCGCCGTTGATCTTCGTCAAGGCCGAGCCCTCGAAGCAGCCCGAGCCACCGAAGCGACCCGAGCCGGAGCTCATCGAGCCTGTCGTCGAGCCGCCGAAACCTCCCGACGAGGGATCGGCGAAGCCGCCGGTCGTTCGCAAGCCCGAGATCATCAGGAAGCCTGAGAAGAAGCCCGAGGCCGGCAGCGCCGCGGACAAGCCGCCGGAGGTCGTCGCTCCGACGAAGCCGGACGTGCTGAGCGCGGCGGGCCTGTACTCGCTCTACCAGGCGGTCGGTGCCGAGCTCGCGCAGGTGGCCAAGCTCGACGCGACCGTCGCCTCCGAGGTCGGGCTCGCGTATCGCCGCATCCAGATCCAGGACGCGATGGCGACCGCGGACTCGCGCGCGAAGAACGGGGCCGAGCTGCAGAAGCTGGCCCGTCGACTCGCCGCGGCGAAGCTCAAGAAGCCCTGATCCCGACGTCGTGAGGCCCTCGTCACGCACCGTGAGAGTGAGTGAGGCCGACGTTTCGACGAGGCGGCGCTCCCTATACTGGACCGCATGCATCGGGTTTCCACGTTCGCTGCAGCGATGCTCTCGCTGACCGGCTGCTCGCTGATCTACAACCCGAGCAATCTCCCGAGTCCGGCGAGCGACGCGATCCAGCCCGACGTCACGCCGGATACGCCGATCATCCCGGTCGACGCCGATCCGGCGCTGCTCGAGATCACCGACGTCAGCCCGCGCGAGATCCTCGAAGGCCAAGGCATCGACGGGAGCCGGCGTGCGGTCGTCGTGGTGACCGGCGTGAACATGGTGGCCGGTGCGACGGTGCAGATCACGGCGCATGCGGGCGAGACCGCGACGCCGCTGATCACCGTGCACGACGAGGATGTCGTGGTGTCGACGGATGGCCTCACCATCGCGGTCCCCGTCACCGTCGCCGTCGATCCGTTGATCGGCCCCGGCGTGCTCGAGAGCATCCGGCTCGACGTCGCCGTCACGCAGCCGACCTCGGGCGAGCCGATCACCAAGACCCTCGTCGAGCGGGAGACGGCGGACGATCCGATCCTCACGCTGCGCGGTCTCCGCGAGCAGCTCGGTGGCGGCACGCTGACGATCGATCTCGCCCAACCGCGTCACCAGTTCTCGAAGATCGAGGCGACCGCGATCGCGTTCACCGGCAACGCGAACATCCCCGTGATCGAGTCGGTGTCGTCGATCACGGTCGCGAATCTGATCTCGGTCAACGCGAACGGGAAGACCGCGGGTGTCGGCGGCGGCGACGGTGGTGCCGGTGGCCCCGGCGGGTTGGTCAACGGCTCGCCGGGATCCGCCGGCACCGGTGACGGCCGCGGGTTGCCGAGCGGCGGCGGCGGTAGCTTCGGTTCGCAAGGTGCCGCGGGTCCCGGCTCGCCGGGCTCGGTGTCCGGCGATGCCTCGCTCCCGACGCTCGAGGCGCCCAACCGCGGCAGCGGTGGCGCCGGTGGTGACGGGGTGGCCCTCGGTGCGGCCGGCGGCGCGGGTGGTGGCGGGGGCGGCACGATCTCGATCACCGCCGGCGGCGACCTGACGTTCAGCGCGATCAGCGCCAACGGCGGCAACGCAGGTGACTCCAACAACGAGGGCGGCGGTGGTTCCGGTGGTGCGGTGCTGATCCGTGCCGGCAGGTCGATCGCCCTGTCGGCCGGCGGCGCGGGCGTCACCGCGAAGGGTGGAACGAGCCCCGGCACGGGTGCGGGTGGGAACGGCCGCGTTCGCTTCGATGCCGGCGTCAAGGCAACCGCGGTGGCCTCGAACCCGCCGGTCGGACACCGCGGTGCGATGGTCGATAGCGGCACGCCGCTGGTGGTTCGCGCGCAACGGCCGGAGCTCACGTTCAACGGCCAGCCCGGCAGCGCGTTCAGCTACACGGTCGAGGATGTCGGCGGGACCGAGACGCCGCGCGGGCCTGTTGCGCTGACGTTCCCGAACAACGGAACGGTGGCGAACCACGAGCTCGCGGTCGATCTGTTCCGCGGCGTCAGCATCCTGTGCGTGCGGGTCGAGAAGGCCACCGGCACCTCGGACGCTGGCAAGAACTGCGTCGCGATCACGTTCATCCCGTAGGCGTTTGCCGCGTCGTGCCGGCCCATCACCGTCGGCTCACGGAGCCGCGCTTCCGTCGACGACGATCGCGGCGATAATGGTCTGATGGGGAAACTTCTCGTGGTGGTGAGCCTCGTCGTGGGCTCGGTCGGGTGTGCCGTCAAACCGTCGCAACCGACGCTGCGTCCCGCGCTCGCAGAGCCGGTGGAAGCCGTGCAGCCGCAACCCGCGGCGGATCGCGATCCGACGCTGCTCGGTCAAGCACCGACACCCGCACCACCGCCGTATCCACAGCCACAACCGCAGCCGGGTCAGTACCCGCAGCCACAGCCGGGTCAGTACCCGCAGCCGTATCCACCGCCGGCTCCATATCCGCAGCCGCAGCCCTATCCCTCGCCGACGTACCAGCAGCCCTACGCTCCGCAGCCGTTTCCGACGCCGCCGCCCGGCAAGTCGCGGTTGCACGACGGCGAGGTGATCGGTGACTTCGCCGCCGTCGGTGCGCTCGCATCGATCGACATCATGATCCGCCAGGACATCGACAACGGCGGCGCCGGTACGCTGATCCTGCTCGCCGGCCTCGGCGGTGGTGCGGGTGTCGGCTGGTTGCTCGCCGATCGCTACGACATCGACGCCGGGGCCGCGCACTCGACGACGATCGGCCTGCTCGCCGGCGCCGCGAACGGGGCGCTGCTGATCGAGCCGACGAAGTCGTACGACGCCGAGGACGTGATCGCGTTGATCTTCGCCGGTAGCGCGATCGGGGCGGGCGGCGGGTTCGCGTACGGCCAGGCCGCGGATCTGACCGCGGGCCAGGCGACGTTCCTCGGCAACGCCGTGCTGCTCGGCACCGCGACGTCGGCGCTCACCGCGATCGCGACCTCGCGCGACGGCGAGTTCGGCAACAAGGAGAACGGCACGCTCGCGCTCGGCCTCGACATCGGCCTGATCGGCGGCGCACTGATCGCGCCGAAGCTCGATTGGTCGCCCAAGCGCAGCAAGCAGATCTTCGCGGCGTCGATGATCGGCCTGCTGGTCGGCGGCGCCTTGCCCGGCATCGTCACCAAGAAGGAGGACGGCGAGGACTACGACGGCGACCTGATCGCGGGCTGCATGACCGCCGGCATGTGGGGTGGGTTCGCGCTCGGGATCGTGCTCACCGGTGACCAGCCGCCCGATCCGACCTTCGGCACCAAGGCCAAGAGCCAACCGTCGGGGGTGAAGGCCACCCTCACACCGTGGTCTCCCGCACAGGGCGGTATGGGCATGATGGCCGCCGGAAGCTGGTAGCAGGTTTGCTTGCGCTGAAGCCGCTAACCGGGCGAACCTACTAGCGCATGGTCGCTTGCTTGCTGTGCTCGTCCCCTCGCTCGATCGGTGTGCTTTGCACGTCGCACGGCGTGGCGATCGCCTCACCGGGAATCACGAGCGAGCAGATCTTCTCACGCGTTCAATCACCGACGGCGTCGTTGATCGATGCGTGGGGCGTCGCGCATGCACTCACGGACGGCAGCAAGATCGGGCGCGATCCGCGCGTCGATCTCGCGGTGCTTCACGCGTCGGTGTCGAGCGAGCACGCAACGATCAAGAACACGGCTGCCACGTGGGGCATCGTCGATAACTCGAGTCGCAATGGCACCGAGGTCGAGGGCGCGCGTGTCACCGAGCAAGACCTCGCGGGCGGCGCCACGCTCCGCCTCGGCGACGTGAAGTTCTACTTCTGGCCCGAGGCGCTGCCGAAGATCGATCCGCCGCGCGGGTCGGGTCGCACCGCACCGACGCGCCGCGACGAGCTGGTGTTCTCGGCGAAGGTGACCACGCCGCGGGGCCACCAGCTCGACCTGCGCCAGCGCGTCGATGGCGGTGTGCTCCGGATCGCAGAAGCGTCGATCGAGCTCGCCGCCATGGAGTTCGGGCTGTTGCAACTCCTCGTCGAGCGCCGCCGTGCGGTATCCGACGCCGAGCTTGCATATGTTGCGTGGCACGAGATTGCCGACGCGTTATCGTTCCGCTCGGTGCAGGCTGACAGCGAAAATGTTCGCGAGCTGGTGCACCGCGTACGTCGCAAGCTAGCCAGCGTCAACGCGGATGATCTGATCGAGAGCAAGCGCGGCGTCGGCTATCGCCTCGCAGGAGAGCCAGGATGAAATCGAACAAGAAGACGGTGATGCAGCGGTTGCTCTCGATGTTGTTGATCGTGTCGGTGACGGGTTGCGCGACGCTGTTCGCGGGCTCCTCCACCGTACCGGTCGTGACCAATCCGCCGGGGGCGTTCGTCTACGTCAACGGTGCGCCGGTCGGTCAGACGCCGACGGCGATCAACCTCGAAGCGGATCGCCCCGCGAACATCCAGATCTACCTGCCTGGCTTCCAGCCGGTGCAGCTGTGGCGGCACAAGAGCATCACCGGTTGGTTCTGGGTGAACATCCTGTTCTGGCCGGGCTTCTTCGTCGATCTCGCGACGGGCAAGTACAACAAGTACGACGACACGGGGATCGCGCTCGGCCTGACGCCCGCCGCCGGCCCACCCCCCGAGTGGTACCAGCAGCCCGCGCAGCCCTACGAGCCGCTGCCGCCGCCGCCGGGTGGGATCACGCCGGGTCAGCCCGCGCCGTACCCGACCGAGCCGCCGCCAGGTCAGTAACCTCAACCCAACGCGCAAACGGGATCCTCGCTGGGTCCCGTTTCGCGTTTCGGTCATCAGGCCGTCACACGTTTCTCGTTGGCGCTGGGGTTCGAGCTCGCGTTTGCGACTTATCCTTCCGGCCATGGCGGAGCAGGATCCTCTTCGAACGCAGAAGCGCGGGAACCCGACGTCTCGTCGTCGTCGACAAGTGTGGTGGGCGCGGCGGATTCGTCGCTTCGGGCTCGCGTGGCAGAACGCGCTCGAGATCGCGCGCGCCGGGCGGTTGACCGCACCGTATGGCGCGCCGTTCGAGGTGGTCCACGAAGAGAAGGTGTATCGCCTCCGCCGCTACGAGAAGACGCCGGATCCCGACGCCGTTCCCGTCGGCGCACCGCTGCTGTTGATCCCGCCGCTGATGGTGGCGTCCGAGGTCTACGACATCTCGCCCGACGTCAGCGCGGTCGCCTTCCTGTCGCGCAAGGGTGTCGATGTCTGGCTGTGCGACTTCGGCGCGCCCGAGCGCGAAGAAGACGGCATGAGCCGCACGCTCGACGATCACGTACGCGCGGTCAGCGAGGCGATCGATCGCGTGCGCGAGGTGACCGGCAAGGACGTGCACCTCGCCGGGTACTCGCAGGGCGGCATGTTCTGCTACCAGGCGGCGGCGTTCCGGCGGAGCGCCGGGATCGCGTCGGTGATCACGATGGGTAGCCCGGTGGATCTGCATCGCACGGTCAAGCTCGGCGAGGACACCACCGAGCGGCTGGTCGCGGGGTTGCGCGCCGCGCTGTCGTGGCCGATGTCGCGCATCGAGGGCCTGCCCGGCATGTTCACGTCGACGGGCTTCAAGCTGCTCAGCGCGCGGAAGGAGGTCACCCAGCTGATCGACTTCGTTCGCAACCTGCACGATCGCGAGGCGCTCGAGAAGCGCGAGGCGAAGCGGCTGTTCCTCGGTGGCCAGGGCTTCGTCGCGTGGCCCGGTCCGGCGTTTCGCAAGTTCGTCGACGAGCTGATCGTAGGCAACCGGATGCAGAGCGGTGGCTTCGTGATCGATGGCCACTCCGTGACGCTCGCGGATCTGACGTCGCCGATCCTGTACTTCGTCGGGAGCCGCGACGAGATGGGGCGCCCGGCGGCGGTGCGCGGGATCCGGAGGGCCGCACCCAAGGTCGACGTGATGTACGAGGTACCGCTCAAGGCCGGTCACTTCGGGCTGGTCGTCGGCTCGACCGCACTGACCGTGACGTGGCCGAGCGTGATCGAGTGGATGCGGTGGCGCGAGAACGCGGGATCCGCGCCGCAGCACGGCTTCGATGCGCGCGCCGGCGGCATGCCGGATCCGTTCGCGCGGCCGGCCTCGCCCGAGGACGATGAAGACGACGACGCCACCGAGGACGAGCACGGAGGTTTCGATCTCGAGCTCGCGAAGGAGATCGTCGAGAAGGCGGCGAAGATCGGCCTCGAGCGGCTCGCCGAGCTGTCCGAGGATCTCGGCAGCTACCTCGACAACGCGCGCTGGCAGCTGCCGCGGCTCAACAAGCTGCGCAACCTGCAGGACGACTCGCTGATCTCGATGGGCCGCACGCTGTCGGATCAGGCACGCTCGATCGGCGATCGCACGTTCTTCCTGTTCCGCGGTCGCGCGTTCACCTACGCCGAGGCGAATCGCCGCGTCGATGCCGTGGTGCGCGGCCTGATCGCCTCGGGCATCCAGCCCGGGCAACGGGTCGGCGTGATGATGAAGTCGCGGCCGAGCCATCTCTCGGTGACCGCGGCGATCAACCGCCTCGGTGCGATCGGCGTGTTGCTGTCACCCGACACCGCCGATGCGTCGATCGCACGGTGCCTCGAGCTCGGCGAGGCCGAGCTGGTGATCGTCGATCCCGACAACGCCGCCCGCGTGCGCGCCGCGATCAAGGGAAAGGGGTCGGGACCCGGTCCCGATATGATGATCCTGGTGCTCGGTGGCGTCGGCGAGGTGCCGTGGACGCCGGGTCAACCCCGCGTGCTGCCGGACAACGTCGTCGACATGGAGGCGATCGACCCGGATCAGGTCGCGCTGCCGTCCTGGTACAAGGCCGACCCCGGTCGCGCCCGCGATCTCGCGATGGTGTTCGTCACGCCGGGCACCCACGAGGCGCCACGCGCGATGCGGATCACCAATCGCCGGTGGGCGTTCTCGGCGCTCGGTGCCGCGGCCGCCGCGACGCTGACCACGCGCGATACCGTGTACTGCTGCCTCCCGCTGCACCACCCGTCGGGGATGCTGGTCGCGACGGGCAGCGCGCTGATCGGTGGTGCGCGCCTCGCGCTGGCGTCGAAGCCTCCGCGCGCGGGTGCGGAGGTCGATCCCATCCCGTTCTGGGAGGAGATCCGGCGCTACGGCGCGAGCGTCGTCTACTACGCCGGCGAGATGTGCCGGAAGCTCGTCGATGCCCCGCCGGTGCTCGGCGAGAAGAACAACCCGGTGCGGCTGTTCGCCGGTAGCGGCCTGCGCCGCGATGTCTGGCGCCGGTTGATCGATCGGTTCGGGCCCGTCGGCGTGCTCGAGTTCTACGCATCGACCGAGGCGAACACCGTGCTCGCCAACGCGCGCGGCAAGAAGATCGGCTCGGCGGGTCGGCCGCTGCCGTTCTCGCCCGACGTGGTCGTCGCCGCGTGGGACTTCGGGGGCGACACCGACGGTGGCTTCTCGCGCGATGGCTCCGGCCACCTGATGCGCGCGCGGCTGGACGAGCCGGGCATGCTGATCGCGAAGCTCGCGTCGGACCGCGCGGACATCTCGCACATCGATCCGAAGCGCCTGCTGCGCGATGCGTTCGAGCCCGGCGATCAGTGGTTCGTCACCGGCGACTTCTTCGAGGTCGACGTCGAGGGAGACTTCACGTTCGTCGATCGGCAGGGTCAGATGATCGACACGCATCTCGGAGCGGTGGCGTCGGCGCGCGTCGAGGATGCGATCTACGGCGTCGCCGGTGTCGCGCTGTGTGCGGCGGTACCCGCGCCGGATGGCGATCACGCGGGGAAGGAACACGCGGTGGTCGCGGTCGCGTTGCATCGCAACGCCGAGCTCGATCTCGGAGCCCTGTCCGCCGCGGTGGCCTCGCTGCCCGAGTACGCGCGGCCGCGCCGGCTCGCGATCGTCGACGACATCCCGCTCACCGACGGCTTCCGCGCGATCAAGCGCGGGATCCGCGAGCTGGTCGCGAACGCGGCGCAGGCATACGCGTGGGACGCGCGGGCGCAGCGGTTCGTGCCGGCGCTGGAAGTGATCCGAGCTTCGTGACGACCTGGATGCGTTCTTCGCTGCGGCCGGTCTGACGTCCACCGCGGGTACCGTCCAACCCGGAATACCGTCCTCTCACCGCCCGGGTTCGAGCTCGCGGTTTGTCCGTGGCTGCATGTAGATAGCCACAGGGGTCACCGGGAGACGAAGGTCTCACGGAGGGATTCACTTGAGCCCGATCATGCGCGTGGGTGCGTGGCACGTAGGCCCCCTGTGGCTATCCACATTCCAATCCGAAAGCTCGTAGACGACGCCAGCACCGACGCGCATCCCGACGCTACTCTACGACCGTGGACAATAGCCGCACCCGTCGCGCACTGGCCCATCGGTGGGACAGCGTCCCGTCCCTCGAAACCATCCGCGTGTTCGCCGCCGTCGCCGAGCTCCGCAGCTTTCGGGGCGCCGGGGCGGCGCTCGGCCTGCCGCGCTCGACGGTGAGTCGACGGCTCGCCGACCTCGAGGACTCCCTGGGCACCCGGCTCCTCCAGCGCACCACGCGCCAGGTCAGCCTGACGAATGCGGGCGAGCTGTTCCTCGCCGACATCGCGCCCGCGCTGCAGCAGCTCGGCGAGGCGTCGCGGCGGATCGTCGATTCGAAGTCGGAGCCGCACGGCTTGATCCGGATGACGACGACGATGTCGATGGCGGAACGGGTGAGCGGGGTCCTGTTCGAGCTGCTCGACGAGTATCCGGATCTCCGGCTCGAGCTCGAGCTCACGGATCGCCAGGTCGACCTGGTCGCCGAAGGCTTCGACCTCGCGCTGCGCGCCGGCAAGCTCGGCGATTCGTCGCTGGTCGCGCGCCAGCTCACGCCGAGCCGCCACGGCTACTTCGCGACCGAGCGCTACCTCGAGGCGCACCCCCGCCTCACGCATCCGTCGCAGCTCGTCGATCACCCCTGCATCGTGTTCACCGGGCAGTCGCGCGGCTCGCGGTGGGCGTTCGAGATCGACGGCAAGCAGGTCGACGTGCCGGTGCGCGGCCGCGTGGTGGGCAACAGCATCGCGGTCGCGCGGCTCGCGGCGGTGCGTGGCTTCGGCGTCGCCTGGCTACCCGAGGTGGTCGGCTCCGTCGACGTCTCCAAGGGCCTGCTCGTGCCGGTGCTCAAGAAGTTCTGGCTCCCGCCGATCCCGCTGCAGCTGGTCTATCCGTCGGCGCGGATGCTGGCGCCGCAGGTGCGGGTCGCGATCGAGGCGCTCGTCGAGGGGCTGAGCAATCGCGTTGTCCCATAGCCGGGCCAATCTGTTTCATTTCTCTGCATTGTCCTGACCTGGATCGAGGCGCATCGTCGTCTCACACAAGGAGCACGACATGGCGACGATTCTTCTCACGGGTGCGAACGGTACGGTCTCGAAGGCGACGATCGCGGCACTCCAGGGTTCGGGACACACGCTGATCGGGCTGGTGCGCGATCCGGCGAAGGGCAAGGACCTCGGCATCGAGCTGCGCACCGGCGATCTCGACAAGCCCCGCTCGCTCGAGGGTGCGTTCGACGGCATCGACACCGCCTTCCTGCTGTCGCCGCCCGGCCCGCTCGCGGCGTTCCAGCAGTCGAACGCGCTGCACGCGGCGAAGCAGGCGAAGGTCAAGCACGTCGTCCGGATGTCCGCCGTCGGCGCCGCGCACGATGCGCCGACGCTGAACAGCCGGATCCACGCGCTCAGCGACACCGAGCTGGTCAAGTCCGGCCTCGCGTACACGATCGTCAAGCCGCACTTCTTCACGCAGAATCTCTTGATGACGGCGCAGTCGATCGCCGAGTCGGGCGCGTTCTACTTCGCGCTCGGTGACGCGAAGCTACCGGCGATCGATGTCGCCGACATCGCCAGCTCGATCGCCGCCGTCCTCGAGAACCCCGCGGCCCACGCCGGCAAGACCTACACGCTGACCGGTCCGGAGGCGTTCTCGATGCACCAGTTCGCCACGGCGGTCGGCGAGGCGATCGGCAAGCCGGTGAAGTACGTACCGGTGCCGGTCTCGGCCGCGGTCGACAACTTCGAGAAGCTGGGCTTCGACGACTACAACATCGTCGCACTCCGGGACTACCTCACCGCGTACTCGACCGGCTGGCAGAGCGAGGTCACCGACGCGGTCAAGCAGCTGACCGGCCGCGGGCCCCGCGGGCTCAACGAGTTCGCGCATCAGTACGCTCCCGCATTCGGAAAACGCTGAGCGCGAGGCGTTCTGCCCTGTGAACCTGGTCCGACCGCATTCCATGACCGGAACGTGACCGGGGAGCGGCCCGCCGGTGCACCGTGGAGTGCCAAACGTAGACCATGACGCGCATTACCACCGGGACCGTGATCACGGGCTCCGGCGTCTGGCATCCGGAGCACGTGCTGACGAACGACGAGCTGTGTGTCGCGTTCAACGCGTTCGTCGATGCCGAGAATGCGAAGTACGCCGCGGAGATCGCGGCCGGGACACGGCCGGCGCTGCGCCAGTCGTCGTCCGAGTTCATCGAGAAGGGCTCCGGGATCAAGCAGCGCTACCTGGTCGACAAGACCGGGGTGCTCGACCCCGAGCGGATGTGCCCGAACGTTCCGGAACGCCCGGACGATCAGCTGTCGGTGCAAGCCGAGTTCGCGGTCAAGGCGATCGAGCGCGCGCTCGCGGATGCGGGCCGCGTCGGTGAGGACGTCGATCTCGTCGTCTGCGGCACGTCGATGACGCAGCGCGCGTATCCCGCGATGGCGATCGAGATCCAGAACGCGATCGGTGCGCGCGGCTACGGCTTCGACCTGGTGCTCGGGTGCTCGTCGGCGACGATGGCGATCACCGTCGCGTCGCAGGCGATCCGGGCCGGCAGCGCCACCTGCGCGATCGCCGTGTCGCCCGAGCTGATGAGCGGCCACAACAACTGGCGCGAGCGGGACGGGCACTTCCTGTTCGGCGATGCCTCGGTGGCGATGGTGCTCGAGCCCACCGAGAAGGCGACCCACGGCTGGGAGATCCTGTCGACGCGCTCGCAGGCGAAGTGGAGCACGAACATCCGCAACAACTTCGGGTTCCTCAACCGCTTCGATCCGAAGACCCAGTTCAACGCCGACAAGCTGTTCTATCAGCAGGGTCGCCGCGTCTACAAAGACGTCGTCCCCGCCGCCCAGAAGTTCATCGGCGAGCACCTCGCCGCGCACGGGCTCGCACCCACCGCGGTCAATCGCTTCTGGCTGCACCAGGCGAACCGCAACATGAACGATCTGATCGCGGAGCGCCTGCTCGGTCGCGCGGCCACCCTCGAGGAGGCGCCCGTGATCATCCCCGAGTACGGCAACACCGCCTCGGCCGGCGCGCCGATCGCGTTCTCGCTGCACAGCGCCGACATGCCCAAGGGCTCGGTCGGCATCCTCGCGTCGTTCGGCGCGGGCTACTCGTTCGGCTCGCTGCTCCTGCAGCGTCTCTAGGACCCTTCGGGCCAGGGCTCGAATCGGATCAGTCGGGAAGGACAGGCCGGCGACCGCCGACCAGGAGCACTCCGAACATGACGCCGAGCAAGGCGACGATGATCGGGTTGCTCCGCCACGCTCAACCCGACTCGCAGCCGGCGACGAGGTAGTACCCGATCCCTGCGCCGCCCCCGATC
>Ga0075163_10000632_pt1 | contig 45717 bp, 32 predicted proteins | sample JI1023141ADNA_FD_71478 | JGI IMG/M metagenome (GOLD analysis project Ga0075163, IMG submission 71478) | Wastewater effluent complex algal communities from Wisconsin, to seasonally profile nutrient transformation and Carbon sequestration -... | ecosystem: Engineered > WWTP > Effluent > Algae...
CGTGATGATCCATGGCGGCGAGTTGCATCTCGTATGCCTGGGCGGCGAAACGGCTGCGCAGCTTCGCGCCTTGATGCTCCAGATAACTTTGCACCGGGTAACTCGTGCCGCTGGACACGATTCCGGACGGGCGCGGTTGGCGGGCATCGAGGCCGGGCTCGGCCCGATAGGTCAGAATGGCGAGTTGGCGGGCAATCTCCAGTCCTCGGCCCACATTGTGGGGATAACCAGGATCAAGCCGCAGGATCTGACGGGCGACGTGATTCCAGCCAACCACCCAGGCACTGGCGGCCACGCTGGTCGCCAGCGGCAAAATGCGTTGAAACCGCGCAGGTGCCAGGGCCGCCAGGGCCAGCGCGACCATGCCGCCGAGGGATCCGCCCGTGGTCAAATGGACCTGATCAATGCCGAGCTTGTCCAGCGCCAGCAATTGAGCGCGCGAAATATCGAGACTCGTCAGCTCCACCTTGGGGTCCGTGGGAAAGCCTTCCACCCCGGGACCGCTGCTGCCGTAGCAGGAGCCCAGGTTGTTCAAACACACGATGCGATAGACCTCGGGATCCAACGCCCGCCCCGGCCCGATCAGGGGTTCCCACCACCCGCCCGGTCCGCCCGCCTGGGCGCTACCCGTCAGGGCATGCACCAACAGCACGGTGGGCACATCCGGGAGGAGAGAGTCGGGAGTGTCGCCTTCACGGCTCCACCACCAACCACGGGCGCGATGAGAACGGACTACGCCGCCCCGCGCGAGCGGGAGATCGGGCAAAGCCAGTTCAAAAGTACGCGGCGAAGCAGCAACTGTCGGCATGTCGATGGTGAACAAACCGTTTCCATCTCAGGCCGCCAGCGAAGTGACGCCGGCAAACGATTGCTGCAGACCCATCAGGCGATACCGGGCAAAGGTGGCTCCAAGGAGCTGACTTTTGCAGGGTGCCGAAGGGTCGGAATAGATGTTCATTGTCAGGGAAGAGTTTGATTTTTGTGTTACCCCTAAGGGACGCCAGTCAAGCTGTCGAGACAAGGGAGGGACGTGTCATACTTGAGTGACTTACTACATTATGTGTCATACCTATTAAGCGCTGCGCAGAAAGCAAACGCCGCCCATGATTCCGGCTTGTTGCTTTAGTCGGCACAGCTACTGTCCGCCTCCCATGTCCAAACGTTTGAAACGCATCGTGCTCAAGTTCGGTTCCGGCATCCTGTCCTCGGAAAAGGGGATCGGCCTGAGCCGGAAACAGATTGCCCGCCTTGCTCTCGAGGTCGGCACGCTGGTCCGGGCCGGCCATGAATGTATCATCGTGTCCAGCGGTGCGGTCTCCGCCGGCATGGAGACCCTTGAACTCACCTCGCGGCCGAAGGAATTGGCGGCCCGGCAATCCTGTGCGGCCGTGGGCCAGTCCCACCTGATGCACGCCTACGCCAATGCGTTCGCCAGTCAGGGTCTGACCGTCGCCCAGTTGCTGTTGACCCACAACGACCTCGACAGCCGTGTGCGGCACCTCAACGCCCGCAATACGCTGACCCACCTGCTCTCACGCGGTCACGTCGTGCCGATCATCAACGAGAACGACTCCGTCGCCGTCGAGGAACTGAATTTCGGCGACAACGACCGTCTTTCCGCGGAAGTTTCCATCCTCATGGACGCCGATCTGCTCATCATTCTGACCAGCGTCGACGGCTTGCAGGATGCGAAGGGCAAGACCGTTTCCATCGTGCGAGATTTTGACGAAGTCGCCTCGTTGGTGCGTTCGGACAAAGGCCACACCTCGACCGGCGGCATGGTCACCAAGCTCCAGGCCGCCCAGCTCGCCGTGAAATCCGGCATCGCGGTGAACATTGCGAACGGACGAAAAGCGGGTTTGGTGTACGCGATCGCCGCCGGAAAACGCGTCGGCACCTATTTCCCGGCTAAATAAAACTGCCCCCACTTTTCCGCCCATGGCCTTGCACCACACCGCCGCACTCCCGTCGCCGAGGAACTTTTCCTCGCAACGGCCGCTTGGCGCCCCGCTCCCGCATCGCCAGTTTTCCCTCTGATGGAAGCCCTCGACCAACTTGTCACGCGACTGGCCCAGCAGGCCCGGGCGGCGGCGCGCACCCTCGCCACCACGTCGGCCGCACGCATCGATGCCGCCCTCGAGGCGATGGCCCGGGAGCTTCTTGCCGCGGAAAAGGACATTCTCTCCGCCAACGCCGCCGATGTCGCCGCAGCCAAGACCAACGGTCAGACGCCTGCCTTGGTTGACCGCCTGACCCTCACTCCCGAACGACTGGCCGCCTGCGCCGACGGTCTCCGGCACGTTGCCACCCTGCCCCACCCGGTCGGAGAGATTCTCCGTGAGTGGACGCAACCAAACGGTCTCAAATTCACCAAAATCCGCGTACCGTTGGGCGTTATCGGATTTATCTACGAATCGCGCCCGAACGTCACCTGCGACGCCGCCGGTCTGTGCTTGAAGAGCGGCAACGCCGTCATCTTGCGGGGCGGCTCCGAGGCGCTTCGTTCCAACACCGCGATCGCCGCCGCTCTCGCCCGCGGGCTCGCCGCCGCCGGACTGCCGCCCGAGGCTGTCCAGCTCATCCCGGTGGCCGACCGGGACACTGTGCGCCTCCTGGGTGAAAGCGTCGGCCTGATCGATCTTCTCATCCCCCGGGGCGGCCGCAGCCTCATCGAGACCGTGATGAAGACCGCCCGCGTGCCGGTCATCAAACACTACGATGGCATTTGCGCGCTCTATGTGGACAAGGCCGCCGATCTCGCGATGGCCGAGGCCATCCTCATCAACGGAAAATGCTCGCGGCCCGGCGTGTGCAACGCCTTGGAGACCGTGCTCCTGCACCGCAACATCGCCGAACGCTTCGTCATCGATGCCGGCCCGAAACTCCTGGCGAAGGGCGTGCATCTCCGCGCCGAACCCCGCGCCTTGGAACTCCTGCAGAAGGCCGGCGTCGCGGCATCCGCGGCGTCGCTCCATGATTTTCGCACGGAGTTCCTCGACCTGATTCTGGCGGTCAAGGTCGTGGACGACACGACCGAGGCCATCGAACACATCGCCACCAACGGCTCGCACCACACGGACACGATCGTGACGGCCGACCAGGCAGCCGCCGACCAGTTTCTGGCCGGCGTGGACAGTGCGGTCGTGCTCTGGAATGCCTCGACCCGCTTCAACGACGGCCATCAGTTCGGCTTCGGTGCCGAGATCGGCATCAGCACCGACAAGATCCACGCCCGCGGTCCGATGGGGCTCGAGGAGCTCACCACCTACAAGTATGTCGTGCGCGGCACCGGTCAGATCCGGAGCTAGGCGTCCGCATTACGGTCACGTCACGACCGGGGCGAATCGCCTTTACTGGTCACAGGGCAGGAGTTCACTCGGCTTACCCAATTTACCCCATGAAAAACTCACTGATCTCCCGACTCATGCGCGGCTCCGCCGCCGCCTTGCTCCTTTGCGCGATGCCTGCCTTCGCGAAAACGCTCACCGTTGGCTTTGCCCAGACCGGCGCGGAGAGCGCCTGGCGCACCGCCAATACCGACTCGATGAAGAGCGAGGCCGAGAAGCGCGGCATCACACTCAAATTCTCCGACGGCCAGGGCAAACAGGAGAACCAGATCCGCGCCGTGCGCTCTTTCATCACCCAGGGAGTCGACGCCATCGTCATCGCGCCGATCGTTGAGACCGGATGGGAGCCCGTTCTCAAGGAGGCCAAGCGCGCCCGGATTCCCGTGATCGTCACCGACCGCACCGTGCAAGTGAGCGACGAATCGCTCTACGTGTGCTTTATCGGCTCTGATTTCTATTCCGAAGGCAAGATGGCCGCCGACTGGCTGGCCAAGGCCGTCAAAGGCACCGGCAACATCGTCGAGCTGCAAGGCACACCCGGCTCCGCCCCGGCCAACGAGCGCCGCAAAGCCTTCGCCGACGGTCTCGCCGCCCATCCCGGCCTCAAGATCATCGACTCCCAGAGCGGCGATTTCCGCCGCTCTGGCGGCAAGGAGGTCATGGAGGCACTGCTGAAGAAGCACGGCAAGGCCATCAACATTGTCTACGCCCACAACGACGATATGGCCCTCGGTGCCATCCAAGCCATCGAGGAAGCCGGCCTGAAACCGGGTCAGGACATTCTGCTCGTTTCGATCGATGCCATCAAGGAGGCCGTTGCGGCCGTTGCCGAGGGCAAGCTGGCCTGCACCGTGGAGTGCAATCCTCTCTTCGGCCCCAAGGTCTACGACACCATCGCCAAGATCCTCGCCGGACAATCCGTGCCGAAAAAAGATTTCAACAAGGACGAGCTCTTCGACGCGACCAACGCGGCCAAAGCCCTGCCCTCCCGTCAGTATTGAGCGCGGAAGTCGTGAAATCGGTCATCGGCCATCGTTAAACTGAAAATCTGCCTGCCACGGCCCCGGCCATTTTCACGATTTTCGATTTCTGATTCTCGATTTCAAGATTCCCCAAAATGTCTGCAGCTCCCCTCCTCACCCTCCGCGGCATAGGGAAGCGCTTTCCCGGGGTGATTGCCTTGGACGGGGTGGACTTCACCGTCCGCGCGGGCGAGATCCACGCCTTGCTGGGCGAAAACGGTGCCGGCAAGTCCACCCTCATCAAGGTCCTCACCGGGGTCTACGAGGCCGATGCCGGTGAGATCAAACTGGCCGGACAACCCTTGCGCGCCAACATTCCCGCCGACGCCGAACGGGCGGGAATCAGCACCGTCTACCAGGAGGTGAATCTGGTCCCTTCGCTCTCGGTTGCGGAAAACATCGCGCTCGGCCGCCAGCCCGGTCGCTTTGGCTTTCTCAACTGGCGAGCCATCCGCCGCCATGCGCGCGAGGCGCTGGCCCGGTTGGGCCTGGACTGCGACCCAGATGCCGAACTCGGCTCACTCTCGATCGCTCTCCAACAGATGGTCGCGATCGCCCGCGCCCTCGACCTGAAGGCCCGGCTCCTCATTCTGGATGAACCCACCGCAAGCCTCGACGAGAAGGAGGTCGCCGATCTGTTCGCCGTCATGCGCCGCTTGCGTGAGCAAGGTCTCGGCATCGTTTTCGTCACCCACTTCCTCGACCAGGTCTACGCCGTTTCCGACCGTATCACCGTGCTGCGCAACGGCACCTTGGTGGGCGAGTACCTCACGGCCGAACTTCCCCGCCTTTCCCTCGTGGGCAAGATGCTGGGGCGTGATCTGGCGGAGCCGACGCCCGGTCTCGCCAACGCTGCGGAAAACACCGCCGGCGCGTCGGTACTGTCCGCCCGGAGTCTCTCGCGGAAAGGAGCCCTGCACTCGCTCGATCTGGATGTCCGGCGCGGTGAAGTCCTCGGGCTCGCCGGACTGCTTGGTTCCGGACGCACCGAGACGGCACGTTTGCTGTTTGGCATCGACGAACGCGACAGCGGCGAACTCCGCGTGAAAGGCGCCCCAGTTGCCCTCCGTTCACCGCGCGACGCCGTCCGGCTCGGCCTCGCCTTTTGCTCTGAGGACCGGAAGTCCGAAGGAATTCTACCCAATCTATCCGTCCGCGAGAATCTCATCATCGCACTGCAGGCCAAACAAGGTGGCTGGCGCACCCTGGCCCGAAGCGAACAGGACCGGCTTTGTGCCCACTACATCGCCGCCCTGCGCATCAAGACGGCGGATGCCGAGGTGCCCATCCGCACCCTGTCCGGCGGCAATCAGCAGAAGGTGCTGCTGGCCCGTTGGCTCGCCACGCAACCGGCCCTCATCATCCTCGACGAGCCGACGCGCGGCATCGACATCGGCGCGAAGGCGGAGATCGAGCAGCTCATCGGCAAGCTCCGCACCGAGGGCATCGCCGTGATATTCATCTCCTCCGAAATCGAGGAGATCGTTCGCAACAGCACGCGGGCCCTCGTGCTCCGTGAGCGCCGGCCCTGCGGCGAAATCGCCGGTGATAAACTGAACGTCAACCACCTCATGAAGGCAATGGCCGGAGGACACACGAAGCATGAGTAGGAAGTTCCCAGTGGGGCCGGTCTCCGACCGGCCGCCTCTTTCTCCTGCCCCGCGCCATGACCGGTCTCCGCCCGGCCCCACGCCATGACTGAACGCGTGCGCCAGTTTCTCCGCTCCCCCGTGCTCTGGCCCCTGGCCGGCATCGCGCTGCTCCTGATTGCCAACCTCATCCTGAAACCGGGCTTCCTGAACATCACGGTGCTCGACGGTCACCTTTATGGTCTGCCGATCGACGTGCTCAACCGTGGCGCCAAGACGCTCATCCTCGCCCTCGGCATGACCCTCGTCATTGCGACCGGTGGCGTCGATCTGTCCGTTGGCTCGGTGGTGGCCATCACCGGCGCGGTGGCGGCCGCGCTCATCGGCCAAGGGACAGATTCACTGGCCTTGATCGTGGCCGGTGCCTTGGGCGCCGGTGCGCTCGCCGGCCTGGCCAACGGTCTGCTGGTCGCCCGCCTGGGCGTGCAGCCCATCGTCGCCACGCTCATTTTGATGGTCGCGGGCCGCGGCGTGGCGCAGGTGCTCACCGACGGCCAGGTCCTGATCATCAAGCATCCCGGATTTGATTTCCTGGGCAACGGTTTCGTGCTCGGGCTGCCCTTCACGATCGTGTGCGCCACCCTGCTCTACCTCGCTGCGCATGCCGCGCTGCGCCGGACTGCCGGCGGGATGTTTATCGAGGCCGTGGGCGACAATCCTGAAGCCTCACGCTTCGCCGGGCTGGCGACCGCCCGCATCAAGATTCTGGTCTATGTCGTCTGCGGCTTCTGCGCCGCCATCGCCGGCATCATGGAAGCGGCCAACATCGGCGCGGCCGATGCCCAGCGCGCGGGCGAGAACATGGAGCTCGACGCCATTTTTGCCGTCGTGGTGGGGGGCACGGCGCTGGCCGGAGGACGGTTCCTGCTGCTCGGCTCCTTTGTCGGCGCGCTCTTGCTGCAGATGCTGATCACGACGATGTACAACCTCGGCGTTCCACCGGCCGTCGCCCCCGTGCCCAAGGCGCTCCTCATCCTCACTGTCTGTCTGTTGCAATCTGACCGCACCCGCCGCTGGTTTGGCGGACTGTGGCGGGGCAAGCCCGCGTCATGAAACCCACCCTGCAACGTCGTCTGCCCCAGCTGACCACCGGCGCCATTTTTGCCGCGCTCTTCGTGACGGCCGGCCTGATGTACGAGGGCTTCTTTTCGGCGCGGGTGGCGGTGAACCTTTTCACGGACAACGCCGCGCTTGGGCTGACCGCCATGGGCATGACCCTGGTCATCTTTGCCGGCGGGATTGATCTCTCCGTCGGCGCCGTCGCTGGTTTCACCTCCATCTTCGTCGCCACCCTCATCGAACAGCACCATGTACACCCTGCGCTGGCCGCCCTGGCTGCGCTGGCGCTGGGAGGAGTCTTCGGCGCCGGCATGGGCGCGATTATCCATTGGTTCCGGCAACCGGCCTTTCTCATCACTCTGGCGGGCATGTTCCTGCTGCGTGGCTGTGCCTTCTGGCTCAACACCGAGTCGGTCGGCATCAATCATCCTTTGTACGAGCGCATGGCGGATTTCGCCTGGGAGATCGGTGCGGTCCGCATCCCGCTGATCGCCCTGGTGCTGGCCGGTGGTTTGATCATCGGTGGAATCATCGCCCACTACACCCGCTTCGGTCGCAATCTTCTGGCCCTCGGCGGCAACGAGCAATCAGCGCTCCTGATGGGTCTGCCCATCGGCAGCGCCAAAGTCTGGGTTTACACCTTCAACAGTCTTTGCGCCACCGCGGCAGGGCTCGTGGGCACACTTTACACCGTGTCAGGCAACCCCAGCACCGGCATCGGCCTGGAACTCGACGCCATCGCCGTGGTGGTCATCGGCGGCACGGTGCTCACTGGCGGCCGCGGACACATGCTCGGCACGGTATTCGGTCTGCTGATTTTTGGCACGATCCAGTCGATTTTGCTCTTCGACGGACGCCTCAGCCCATGGTGGTCGCGGATCGTGGTCGGCGTGCTGTTGCTGGCTTTCATCCTCCTGCAGCGCGGACTGGTGCGCGTCGCGGGCAAGGCGAAATAAGTTAAGGAGCTATAACCGACCCCAGGGTCAGCACGTCGGCAAGTGCTCCCCATCGGACTACTCGCGGCGCGGTCGGCGTCGCCCGAGACGAGCGATTGGCCGACACGCCGGCGCTATTCCCTACTTCAAAGGCAGCTCAAAAAGCGTGGCGCTGAGCGCGGGAACCACCAAGGCACCGGCTTTTGTCTCGCTCCGCTGGATATCCACGGCGCGGGGCCGGCCCGGGGTATTGTGGGACTCGGCCTTGGGTCCCGCGATATGCCAGCGTACCCCCGAACCGGCGAGTGCGAGACCCGCGGCGCTGAGGTTGATGTTCACCTCCTCGGCGGTCGGGTTGACCACGCTGAGCGTGAGCGTCCTGCCGTCCTTGCTCAACGCGGCGGCGACGTCGCACGGGGTGGAACCCCAGCTGACGTTGAAGGGTGTCACGCCGAACTTTTCACGATAAAGCTGCAGCACAAGTCCCGTGGTCTCCATCTCCGCCGCGGTGCGGGTCGTCTTGATGGCGCCGATGACGTTCACCGTCTGCGCGTAATGCGCCATGTGGATGAGATCACTTTGCCGATAATACTCGTGCAGGCCCGCGGCGACGCCGAGACCGTCCTGCAAATCATAGATGCATCCGAGTTCGCCATAGGCCGACTCCCGGTGCCAGTAATTCCACTCGTCCATGGTGATGGGCATGAGCTTGCCCTTGAGATTCGGCAGGCTGGCCTGGAGCTTGCGATGTCCGTCGGCTTTTTGGCGGATGGAATCGCGGAGCATGCCGACGTGCGTGACCACGTCGGTGCGTCCTTCCTTCGTCCACGGCAACCGGCCGCGGTAAAAGTGCTCGGAGAGTATCGACATGTGGTCGGCGCACTCTTCGAGCATGATGTGCGTGCAGGTCTTGCCTGATTTCACCTGATCGGGATCGTGATCCTTGTTGATGGTCTCCAGGTCTCCCACTGCGGTGAGCGAAAGCGTCGGATCAACCTTCCACATGGCCTCGGCAAAGAGGTTGTGCTTCAGGGTGTAGTGTTTCATCTGCATGAAACCGAGCTGCCAAGGACCGAACATCTCGTTGCCCACGCACCAGTACTTCACGCCGTAGGGCTGGGCGTTGCCGTTCTTGATGCGCCAGCCGCCGCCGATCGTGTCGGCGCCGCGGTTGCAATATTCGACCCATTGGGCGGCGGAGTAATCGTCGCCGAAGCCCGTGTTGGCGGCGATCATGGGCTCAGTGCCGATGGCCCGACAGAACGCGATGAATTCGTCGGTGCCGAAATCGTTGTGTTCCACACCGGTCCAGGCGGGATTCTTGCGAGGCGGGCGCCGGTCGCGGTCGCCGATACCGTCGCGCCAGTCGTAACCGCTGGCAAAGTTTCCGCCCGGCCAGCGATAGATCGTGCCGTTGAGTTGCTTGAGCAGGGCCAAGGTATCGCGGCGCAGACCGTTGACATTATCCGACGGCATGAGCGAAGGCGGTCCCAGCAACACATCGCCGCGAATCACCCGAATCTCCAGCGCGGCGCCCTTCTCGGTTCCGGCCGCAGGCGTGAAGGAAAACCCATGCTTGGCGTAGTCGGGGCCGCTGAAGCGGATCGTCTGCTCGGCGCGGTCCTGCGGGCCCGGCCCCCAGACCAAGGACACCTTGACCTCCGCCGTGCCGTTCAAGGGCTTGACCCATAGATAGCCGTCATACCTGAGCCCCGCGACAACACCCAGATCCAGCTGGCGAAGACCCGCTCCCGCATTCACCCGCGGCGAATGGTTTCCAACGAAGGCACCGGCTTTAACCATGGTGACCGCGCTGGCATCGCCGATGACCTGCCACGGTGAGGCCCCGACGACAGGGAAATCGCTGTCCAACAGATCGCGGTAGGGCGAGTAATCCGCCGTGATCGGGAAATAGAATTTCCGGTCCTCGAGCATCTCGGCCCAGATGCCGCCGTAGATGCAGCGGCCCAGGTGTTCGATGAACTGGCCGTAAATGAAGGGGTTGATGGGAGCACCGGTCTTCGCGGCGTCAATTTTGACGTCGAGCGGCGCGGCGCGAAGCACGGCGGCCGGCAGCAGCAGACAGGCAAGAACCAAGCGGGAGATCGTGGGTTTCATGGGGAGTGCAAGTGGGGGTGAAGCCAGCGGGGTAGGAAAATGAATTAATGCGCAAAAAATGGCGGCGCGAGTGCGATCAGCAGGGATTCGCACTTGACCGTAAAGTCAGTAGCCAAGCCCTTAGGATCCGACGCAAGCGCCCGGAAAAGAGTTGCCCGGATCGTGAAGCCTGAGGACCGACCGCGGCCTTGCATCAAAATCGGCGCGGCCAACTTCAGCTGGGCTCGCCGGCCCGCGCTCAAGCCTTGCCGCCTTTCGCCAGACATGAGCCCTGCATTGATAAAGGCCCGCGGCTCTGCTTGGCTGCCCGCATGCTAAAGCGACTCGCCGTCCTGTTCGTTCTCGCCACCGTCCTTGCCCTGCCCGTGCGGCCCTATGCGGCCGAGCCGCTGAACCTGTCCACGGCCAAGCAGGACATCAACCGATACGTGACCTCGGGCGAGTACGGCAATGACGTCGCCAAGGCGGCGCTCAAGGCCAGCCAGTACCTCGGCAAGCGGCTCGCCAAGGCCCCCAAGCCCGGCGAGAAGCGCGCCATCGTCTTCGACATCGACGAGACCACGCTATCCAACCTCACGCACATCATGGCCCAGGATTACGGCTACATTCCCGAGGTGTGGCGGCGTTGGGTCGAGGAGGGGCAGGCGCGCGCGATCATTCCCGTGCAACTGGTTTATGATCTCGCGGTGAAAAACAAGGTGGCGGTCTTTTTCATCACGGCCCGCAAAAGGGCCGACGCCGCGGCGACGGAAAAGAACCTGCGTGAAGTCGGCTACGAAACCTGGACGAAGGTCTACTATGCCGACGACAACTACAAGGAGTCATCGCGCGCTTACAAAATCGGTGTCCGGCGCCAGCTCGTCAATGAGGGCTACACCATCGTGGCCAACATCGGGGATCAGGACAGTGATCTCGCCGGCGGACTGGCGGAGCGGGCCTTCAAGCTCCCCAATCCGTTTTATACCGTGAAATAGGCCTGACGGAATGAAACCCCCGACCGCCCCCGCGGGCCGTCGCCGGCTGCCAGGACCGATAGCATCAGACTCAGAGCTGCCGGAAGTTGCCCGGCGAGAGCGGAAAGATCGGATGTCCCAGCCGCTTGGAACTCACCCGTTCAAGCTCGAGCGCCACGGAATAATTGTGGGCGACAAAACGCAGGAAATCCACGCGCGGGATGCTCAGGCAGCGGGTGCCCACCTGGGCAACCACCTTGGCCGTGGCGTTGCTGTTCTGCAGCAGTCCGATCTCACCGAAATAACCACCCGGATGAATGACCGCCACGCGTTTGCCGCCGATCATGACGAAGGCATCGCCTTCCAAAATGACGTAGAAGCTGTCGCTGAAACTGCCGTAATGGATGATCGCCTCGTTCTCCGCGTAATCCTTCACCCGCGAGAGTTCGGCAAAACGGTTGATAGCCTGCCGATGCCAGTTCTGGCATAGTTTGATGCGCTTCAGGAACGGGATCTTGAGCACCTGACTGACCAGATTGTCGGGCTGGACCCTGGACAGGATCCGTTCCTGTGCCTCGGCCCATTCGATCTGCAGGAGCACCACCGGCGTGATGGAACGATAGAGATAGTCCGGGCGCTGGGGATCCGCCGCGCCATGCAGGCCGACCAAATCCTCCTCGCTCAATACCTGAACCAGAATACGCCGGCCACTGCGCGCCTGCCGATAGACACCCACCTGCCCGGAGAGAATCAGATAAACGTGGTCAACAGGTGCGTCCGCCCGGTTCAACATCTGCCAAGGCCCGACCCGGTGTTCCTTGAACGCCTTGGTCAACGCCTGCTGATCGGAAGGAGGCAGGGAGCGCAGCATGGGACACTGCACCACGGCGCGATGTCTCGCCGCTTCGTCGGTGGGAACCTTCTTGTGTCCAAACCACCGCTGGCTCCAGCGACGGAGCCGCTCATGCCGCGCCAAAGCGCGATCGCGGGTAAAGACATAGGACTCCAAGCCAATATAGACCAGGGCCAGCAGCCCCAAGGAAACCCCGGCCGCCAAGGCAAGGCGCAAGCCTTCAGTCTGCCAGAAAGCCAGCTTCCAGGGAGGCACTTCTGCCAATCCGCCCAGAAAAAACGCCAGGACCAGGGTCCAGAGAACGCCATAGCCGATCTCCAACCAGGTGCCGGAACTGGCCAGGCCCCGGCGAAGCAGCCGCCAACGCTTGCCGACCGTACGATTGGGCGGGAAAATGTAATGGTGATCGGCGTCGCTGACCCGGACTGCCGCGCTCAGGCGGATGATCGCATTGATCGCTCCTCCAAATATCGGGCGCATCAGCACCAGCAGGCACAACAGCGGCACGAAACTCAACTCCGGCTGGCGCCATGCCAGAAAACCCGTGCAAGCAGACACAATAGCCATCGGCGCGATCGCCACGAGCCGCTGTTCTGCCGGTGGCAACATACGAGCGTCGGAGGTGCAGATGAGGCCGCGCTTGAAATAGACTTCCGCCCCGGCGCCCCGCAGCAATGAAGCCGCCAACGCTGAGCCCAACAAGTAGGCCCCGACGGCGATCGCCGCACCCACGACCACATGCATCCAATCGAGCGGCAGCTCGGGCCGATGCACAAAAGTCAGGCCCAGCCCTGCAAAAAACAACACCCAGAGGATCAGGGACCAGCTCCTCTTCTTGAGGGCCACCGGCCAGCTGACGGCAGAAACCGGCATCACCGTCTGGCCCGGCTCGACGAGGATGCGCGCGCGGACTGCTTTTAGAATCAGCTCATAGAACTCACCCAGTTGCGGGCAGAAACGCTCTTCGATCGCGGCCTCAAGCACCTGCGGCACCGTGCGCGGTTCCTTGAAGTGCTGGAGCAGGGACCACTGTTTCTCAGTGATCCCGAGGTAAGTCCGCTCGGGAATGTTTTTCACGAGCTGAACGCCGCCAAACGACTTGGTGCGTTCCAACTGGCCGGCGAGCGACCACTTTTTCGCCGTGAGAATGAGGTTGGTTTCCATGACAAGAATCTCAGCCCTTGGTACCGAATTCCGCTCGTGCCAAATTTACAATTTCAGTGACTTCGGCCAACCGGAAAGGCTTGGCCAGAAAGGTGACTTCGCTCAGATCCATCGGCCACCACGACAGATTGTTCATGTGACCGCTGATGATCACCAGGGCGCTGCGCTTGAGTTGCGCCTTGAGTTTGCGAGCCAGGGTGAGCCCATCCATTCCCGGCATGAGGACGTCCACAAACACGACCAAGGGTTCCGAAGCCTTGGCAGCCAGGATCTCGAGGGCGACGTTGGCGTTCTCGGCCCCAACGATTTCCAGGCCGGTATCTTCCAGGAATTTCGCGAGGACGTTGCGGATCGGCTCATCATCATCCACGACCAAGACCCAGTCACGAGAGGCGGGCGAAGCGTTTTGATCCTGATTATTGTGACTCATCGGATAGGTGGCGGCTTTTTGTAGAATACGCTCGCAGGGAAAAGTGTCCGGCAGAGCAGAATTGTGTTTCAGTTGTTGAGCTGGTGATTGGCAGGAACGCCAAGTATCGGGTTACCCATCATGGACCTAAGCTAATTCGCGGCCTCCGACCAAGAATATATCGTTTATGACAACGTTTGGCGATTTCACCCGAGAAAACTTTCCGGTCGGCGTTAAGGTTCCGGCGCGCACGATAGCTCCTGAGTCAATACTTCCAAGCGCGACCTCCCTTTCTCCAATTCGGACGTAGCGCCCGGGAGACGCGTCGGGCCGAGGGATCATCGAAGGACCTCTCCGGCGCACCCAAGCAAACACAGGGTTCAGGATTTCCGATGATAGCCCGCATGCGCCGCTTCCACGATTTTGGTGATGACGGCTGCGGTGAAGGGCTTGGAGACAAACGGAATTCCCCGCAGATCCGGAGGCAGCCAGGAGAAATTGCTCGTATGCCCACTAAGGAAGATGAGCGTGCTCTTCTCGAGTCGCTGTGAGAGCTTTCGCGTTAGCGTCAGGCCATCCATGCCCGGCATCAGCACTTCAACCATGACCACTACTGGCTCCTGAGGCCGTTGAAGCAGCAATTCAAAAGCCTGGGCGGCACTCTCTGCCCCGACCACTTCCAGTCCGGTCTTCTCCAACATACGCTCAACGACATTCCGAACGAGCGTATCGTTGTCGACAATGAGGACCCAATCCCTGGGAGACGTGATTTTGGAATCATTTGAGTTGTCTGAGCTCATGGGACAAGCGGGTGCAAACGATAGGAAATCTTCATGGATAAGACGTAGGGTGGTTTACCTATTATGACTAGCATTTTCCTTTCATTCATTAAGTATAACAGCCTATCACTTGATCAGGTAATTACTTGCATTGATTATTTACCTGCACCCCAATCAGACAGTTTTACGCTAATCGCCAAAAACCACTTATCACTATTCCTGATATAGTTACGTAACTACACTATATCTTCAAGAAAACCCCCTAGCCCCAAAACTCCAAGCAGGATCCGCCAGTGAGTTCCTCTGCAAACAGCCGCGGATACCCCATCCGACTCTATATCTTGTGTTTAAGTGTCCTAGAAATGCCATGAGCCGGTCATAAGATCCGAACTATCGTCGCGGATTCCGGGAATTAATAGGGTTCTACCCCCACAAAAAACAAAGCCCGGGGAAAGTCCCCGGGCTAGAGTCGTGACCAAAGAAGGATTCCTATTTGCTCGGCTGAACGGCGGGGTCAGCTACGGGCACGGCAGGAGCCTCGGCAGCCTTGGCGACGGGAGACTGCCAGAAGTAGTGGCCGCGCTGAATGCGATCCCAGCGCACGTAGGCCGCGGCCGCCAAGACGACGACAATCAAGGTCACCAGCAGCCGCCGGCGACGAACCGCCTCTTTGTCTTCGTAGGGATCTTCCAGTGAACGCTCGGATCCGGCTGGCAATACCGCCATGTCGGTAAGCTTGGTGCCAAAGGGAATATTGATCTTCACCCGGCCGTTCACCGCCCACCCGTTTCCTTCGAGGATCGGACCGAGCGTGCGCTGGCGCAGCTTGATCCAAGCGATGATCATGGACGGAGCCGAAATGACCAACATGAGCCCGAGAAGCACCAGAGGATATTGCCAGGCTTTGAGTTGAAAGATGTAACCCAGAATCAAGGTAAGGGCCGTCACCGCTCCCGAGATCGCCACGCCGATCGCAGCCACGGCACCCACATCGACTTTCTTTGGCGGCTCCGCCTTGACCTTGTCCGCGTTGGCGGCGGCATCGGCCGCGCCCGCCAGCTTCGAACTCGACGCCGCCTCCGCGGCAGCGGCGCGCTTGGCGACCTGCTCCTCGATCATCCGCACAAACTTCTTGTACGGGGACCAGAAGGCCTGCCGGATGCTGATCGGATTATCCACGATGTTCGTGACGACGGCATCCCAATCCTGACCTTTGCGGTCATAGAAGACGCCGTTGCGGCCCACAAAAAGGAAATCGCTGTCACCCTGGGTGAAACAGGCCGCCACCTTCATCGTCGTGCCACCGGGTCGCTTGCAATCCACATAGGCAATGTAGGCCTTGCTCATGGCGGCAAGCGGATTGACCGCATCCACCCGGATACAGAGCTCCGTGCTGCGGCTGTCGAGATAGAGCGTGCCGGCCTGAAAGGTGGCCAGTCGGTCGGAGGAATAGAAATCGGCGAAGTTGACGAAATTGTGCAACAGATCGCGGAGATCGCGCTGATAGTGCGTGAGCCGGTCTACGTCGCTGATGGCTTTGAACTCAGGCTCCATTGCCTTGTCCTGAGCCACGAGCCCGGCCAGCGTGTCCTTGGCTTGGCTCGCCAGGATTTCCTTGATGCGGGTCAGGCCCAACTTCTCCACGGCACTGCCGGCCTTGCTACCCAGCCACGTCTCATACGGGGCGAGCTTTGCGTTAATCGCCAGCCATTCTGCCTCGGTCAGGGCGGTTTTGTCGGCACCCAGCAGAGGCGTGACCACAACCTTCTGCAAAGTGGCCAGCTGGGCCGCCCAAGCCGGGTTGACCGCTTCGGTCAGCGGCAGCGACCGGCCTGCACCGACTTGCGCCAGCGGGAATCCGGCAACCTCGTCAGTCGTGATCTTCAGGTCTTTTGCCGCAATTGCGAGGTAGTCCGACTCCGCCCGATTGAGGGCGCCGGCCGCGCGGGCATCATAGGCTGCCAAACGGCAGCGTCCGAAAAAGTCATCCACCTTGCCCCGCACAGCCTTGAGCGCGGCGACCCCGGCGTCGGTGGCTTCGCCCAGAACGGCGATCTCCTTGATCGCACTGCTCTCCACCCAGGCCACATAGGCCGCCAGTTCGGAAAAGAACGTCTCGATCTGCGCGGCGGTGACCCCCGTGGATCCCGTGCGGTCGGGCGTGCCACCCAGACATTCGATGATCTCTTTGATCAGCGCCTGCGTCGCCGCGTCCTCGGTCGCCTCGGGAGGGATCACGCCATCACCATTCAACGGACTCGCGGCGAATATCTGGGCCGTGTTGGAGGAATCAGCCACAGTGATGGAGGTGGCGCTCTTCTTGCCGAGATTGGCCAGGATCTGCCGGGCCGAGGAGAGCACGATCTTTCCTTCGGGGGTCGCCTCGTTGATGTCGCTGAGGGCCAGGCCGTCGGTTCCGCGCAAAAGCACCCCCACGTCCTTCAGGCGGAGTGCCGCCCATTTGATCGCCGCCAGCAATTCCGGCACCCGGATACGGCCATCACCGTCAGCGTCGATCAGCTTCAGGGTCGCTTCATCCAGCTCCAATCCTTTGACCGGACAGCTCAGCGCCACCCATAGTTTCTGATCGAGCGTGTGAAGATTCAGAAGATCGGCGCCGCTGACCAAAGTTACCTGATCAAGACCGCCAGTTCGGAAGAATTTCCAGTGATGCATAAGAGTGTGTGTACCGGAAAATCGACGATTCCCGTCGGACTGGCAAATGAGAAGTGACATTGATTAGCAGGCTAGTTTTCGCATCGTCAGACGCGCGAACCCGGTCTGCAGACTTGCCGGACAGTCGTATCCCCTTTGGATTGATTCAAAACCCCCAACCCACCATGTCCACCCCACTCCCCGATCGTCGCGCTTTCGTCAAGACCCTCACCGCCGCCGGACTCGTGCTCGGCGCAACCCCCGCCGGATTCGCGTCCGCCGTCGCGCCCCGCCGCCGTTTCGCGATAATCGGCTGCGGCGGCCGGCACCAGATGTACCAGGATGCCATCGAGACGACCTACAAGGAGCACGCCCAACTCGTCGCCCTTTGCGACCTGAACCCCGGTCGCGTCGAAGTGGCCCGGGCCCGCTCGGCCAAGAACGGCGCCGCGGTACCCCCCGGCTATGCCCACACCGACTTCGAGAAGATGATCACGGAAACCAAACCCGAGTTCGTCATCGTGACCACCGTCGACGCCACCCATGCCGATTACATCGTCCGCGCCCTCGAGGCCGGCTGTGACGCCATCACCGAAAAGCCGCTGACCACGACCGCGGCCATGTGCCAGCGCATCCTCGATGCCACCAAGCGCACCGGCCGCCACCTCCGCGTGACCTTTAATTACCGCTATTCCCCGCCCCGCACCCAGGTCAAGGACCTCCTCATGAGTGGCGAGATCGGCGAGATCCTGTCGGTGGATTTCCACTGGATGCTCAACACCACGCACGGCGCCGACTATTTCCGCCGCTGGCACGGTGAGAAGAAGAACTCCGGCGGCCTGATGATCCACAAGGCCTCGCACCATTTCGACCTCGTCAACTGGTGGCTCGGCGCCGTGCCCGTCTCGGTCTACGCGACCGGCAAACGCGAGTTCTACACGCCGGCGATGGCCCGGCGCTTCGGCCTCAAATCCCACCACGAACGCTGCCATACCTGCCCCGAGCAGGACCAGTGCGGCTTCTTCTTCAGCCTCGCCAACAACCCGGGCCTCAAGTCCCTCTACCTCGACCAGGAAAAATACGACGGCTACCATCGGGACCAATGCGTCTTCAACCCGCGCATCGACATCGAGGACACCATGAACGTCCTGGTCACCTACGACAACAAGGTCACGCTGGCCTACTCGCTCAATGCCTTCAATGCCTGGGAAGGCTACCACATCGTTTTCAACGGCACCAAAGGGCGCCTCGAACACACCATTGTTGAGCAGACCTACGTCAACGGCACCGATAGCGTCCAGGGCGGCATTGCCGAAGACGGCATCACCACCCGTATCATCCCGCTCCGGGGCTCCCCGCGCCGGATCGATGCCTGGACCGGCACCGGCGGACACGGCGGCGGCGACAAGGTCATGCTCGACGAGATCTTCCTGCCCGAAGTCCCGGCCGACAAATACATGCGGGCATCCAACGAACATGCCGGAGCCGCCTCCATTCTCATCGGCGTCGCCGCGAACCAGTGCTTCCAGACCGGACAACCGGTCAAGATCGCCGACTTGGTAACGGGCCTGGAAAAGCCGAAATACGCCCCGATGCCTTCGCGCACCGGTCCGCTGCCGATGCCGGAACGCGCCACGATCCGGCGCGGAGCCTGAGCCACCGACCGATTCAGCGGCAGGGCCCGTGCAAGCCGGACCTGTCGCGTCGCTGCCTCAATCACCAAACGTGATCCCCTGCGCCAGCGGCAGGTCGGACGAGTAGTTGATCGTGACCGTCTGCCGGCGCATGTAAGCCTTCCATGCGTCGGACCCACTCTCGCGTCCGCCCCCCGTTTCCTTTTCGCCGCCAAACGCGCCGCCGATCTCGGCTCCGCTCGTGCCGATGTTGACGTTGGCGATCCCGCAATCGCTCCCGCGGGCGGACAGGAACTGCTCCGCCTCGCGCAGGTCGGTCGTGAAAATCGCCGAACTCAACCCTTGCGGCACGGCATTCTGCCCGGCGATGGCTTCGGCGAGCGTCCGGTAACCCATTACATAAAGGATCGGGGCGAAAGTCTCCTGCTGCACAACGGGCCAGTCGTTCCTGGCCTCCACCACGGCAGGTTTCACATAAAGTCCCTTCACCCGCTGACCGCCGCAGAGAATCCGGCCGCCGGCTTTCCTCGCTTCAGCCAGGGCCGCTTGCATCGCCTGCACCGCCGGCTCGTCGATCAACGGACCGACCAGTGTGTCCGGCTGCAAGGGAGACCCGATCGGCAGGGACCGGTAGGCCGCCAGCAGCGAGGCCGTGAATTTTCTCCGGATCGATTCGTGGACGAACACACGGCGGGTGCTGGTGCAGCGCTGACCAGCCGTGCCCACGGCCCCGAAGAGAATCGCCCGCTTGGCCAGTTTCAGGTCGGCCGAGGGCGTGACAATGATCGCGTTGTTGCCGCCCAGTTCCAACAGGGAGCGCCCGAACCGCTTCGCCACCACCTCGCCCACCCGCCGGCCCATGCGGGTCGATCCCGTGGCCGACACGAGCGGCAGGCGCGCGTCGTGGCTCATCAGTTCGCCCACCGCGGCACCGTCCCCGATCACCAACGAGAAAATCGCCGGATCGACCCCGCATTCCCGACAAACTTTCTCAGCCAGCTTGATGCAGGCGATGGCCGTGAGCGGCGTCTTCTCAGAGGGTTTCCAGATGGTGCTGTCCCCACACACGGCGGCGAGGGCACTGTTCCAGGCCCAGACCGCCACCGGAAAATTGAAGGCCGAGATGATACCGACCACGCCGAGCGGCTGCCACTGTTCCAGCATGCGATGGCCCGGTCGTTCGGAGGCGATGGTCAGGCCATGCAGCTGACGCGAAAGCCCTGTGGCAAAATCGCAGATATCGATCATCTCCTGCACCTCACCCTCGCCCTCAGCGATGATCTTGCCCGCTTCGAGCGCCACGAGCTGGCCCAATTCTTTCTTCAAACCGCGTAGCGCCTCGCCATAACGGCGTACCATTTCGCCCCGCTTGGGTGCCGGCAGGTCTCGCCAAGCCTGAAACGCGCGCTGCGCTGCGGACACCACCCCCTCGTAGTCGTCCAGCGAAGCCTGTCGCACCCGGGCGAGCAAAGTGCCGTCGATCGGAGAGTACTTCTCCAGCACGGCCCCCGAGCCACCCCATTGCCCTGAGAAGACACCGTGGTTCACGGAGCGACGGGACAGCCCGAGCCTGGGAAAGATCAACTTGGCGACGGCAGATACGGAAGGCGAGATCATCTACGATTAATGGTTAATGATTCATGATTGGGCAACCCCTCGCCCCGAGAAAGAGCCATGCTGCCTATCGCCGGTCGGAAGAAATCAATTCGCGCATCATGAATCATAAATCGTAAATCACTCACCATAGACTTTCCCGCCCCACTGCGTCCCGAGGAAATCCTCGAGGGAAACCGACTCCTGCTTCACAAACCCGGGCCCGAGCTTCTTCCTGGCAAACAGTTCGAGCGCGCCCGTGATGCCCGCTGCCGTGGTCAGCTGGATGGCGTTGAGTTTGCGCCCCTGCACAACGGCGCCGTGCATTTTCTTGATGAAGCTCCTCTGTTTCAGCCGGCCGTCCCGGTCCGTGCCTACAACGCTCACGTAGAACACCACGACGTCTGATTCCGTCAGCGGCACTTCCTGGTCGAAGATCTGCGTGACGAGCTCCTGGCGCGGCGCGAGGTTCAGGTCGTGCAGCAGGAACTTCATCAGGTCGCGGTGCCCCGGGTACCGCAGCGTCTTGTAATTCAGCTCCTGCACCTTGCCGGCAAAGGTTTCACTCATCGTGGCGACGCCACCCGAGGTGTTGAAGGCCTCGTATTCCGCCCCGTCGATGGTGATGCGCTCCACGCCGTCGAGGGGCATGGTGGTCACGCGACGGCCGGCGAAGAGGGCCTCGCCCGGCTGGCAGTATTCGTTGATCAGCCCGGCCGTGCTCCAACTGAGGTAATATTTCATCTGGTTGCCCGCGTTCAAGGGCAGCGCGCCGACGCGCATCTCGCACACGCGGACGTTTTCCAGCGAGGCGGCCAAGGACCCGCCCACGATGTTGATCGCGCCCGGCGCCAGGCCGCACTGGGGCATGAAGGTGCCGCGATGCTGCTTCGCCAGTTCGCGCACGAAGGTCGTGGTCTCCACATCCTCCGTGAGGTCGAAATAGCTCACGCCGGCCTCGGCGCAGGCCGCCACGATGGTCTTGTTGAGCATGTAGGGAGCCGCGCTGACGACCGCATTCATGCGCCCCACAAAGGCGGCCAATGCGGCAGGTTGCTTCACGTCCAGCGGGACGAATTTCGCCTTCTTCAGGCCGGTGAGAGCAACGCCGCTGCGCACATCCGCCAACGCGACGCTTTTGCAAAACTTGCACGACTCAAGAAGCGTGGCGATGGTTCCGCCGATCTTGCCGGCGCCAATGATGCCGATTTTCATGATGCGTGATGGGGTTTTGGTGGGTAGAACGGAGCGGACCGCTCCGCCGCGGCGCCTGCTATTCAGGTTCAGTGCGCCGCCTGCACGGCGCGCGGATCGGTTGCCGCAATGATCGCACTGACGGCCTTCTGGTTGAACCCCTTGAAGCCGCCCTTGCGCTCGAGATTCTCAAGGTGACTGCCGATGGCGCCGTCCTTGATGAATCCAGCCGCCTGGGCCTGGGTGATCAGCCCCTTCTGCAGGAGCGCGTTGACCCGCCGCGGATCAACCGCCCAGCGTTCGCCTTCCGTGAAAGCCTGCTTCAGGAAAGGAAAATCCGAGAAGGGTTTCATGGTGGCGACGCCCGCGGCCGCGAGTTGCTCCTTCAGGAGCGGATGGTTGAACCGCGCCTCCAGGTGGTGCATGCCCGCCTGCAGGAAACTGTCCCCGTGCAGGCCGCACCAGAGCCCGACCGTGCGGACGAAATTCACTTCCGGGAGGCGCCGGGCGGCATAATCCTCGTTCACTTCTTCGGGCTGCAGGTCCACGTCGGCGAACACCACGATGCCGACCGTCGGCGACTCCATCACCTGCGCGCCCCACCCTGCCTCGGCTCCCGCATAGAAACGCTCACGCTTTTCGAGGCCCAGTTTTTCCATGAACTGCACCAGGTCGGGAAAATAGCGCCGCGAGCAACGAAAGGTGTGGTGATCGTGATTGGCCCAGCCGAGCCCGAGCTGATCCTGCCGGCGCTTTTGCACCCGCCCGGCCCGGTTCCGGAACATCCAGAAATCCCGCTCCTCGGCGAAAAACAGCTCGCAGGCCACGTCTCGACCCACCCGGTTGACAGCCTCCTCCAGCAGCGCAAAGGCCTGCTTGCAGCCGTCCTCGTCGTGATCGTAATCGCGTTTTCTGGTCCGCCAAAGCTCGCGCACCGCCAGCACCGCACCGGCAAATCCCGGCTCCGGGTCATGCACCACGAATCCACGGTATCCCAGTCGTTCGACCGCTTCCAGGTGCGCGCCGTTTTCTTCGTTCACATGCAGCCGCCGCAACCGCGCGCAGGGCCGGCCATGGATCAACCCGGTCAGACCGTGCCGGGCCATGAAGTCCGCCAGCGATTCCGGCCGGATGGCCAGGGATCGAGGGAACGGGGAGGACGCCGCGCGGGTATCAACCAACACCCGGGGCAACATGGCATGGGGATGGGCCAGCACCATGAAGCCTTCCGGCGCGTCCGCCAGTTCCGGCCCAAAGCCAACCGCGCGAAACTCCTCCGCATGTTCCGGAGACACGACCAGATGATCGGTCCACTCGAAAACCTCCGTGCCCGTTTCGGCCTGCATGCGTGCCGCCAGCCGGCTCGCGAAACTGTTCCGGGCGAGAAACGCCTTGAGATGCCGAGCAACGACCGCTTCCGCGTCGTAGGCCAGAGGCCAGTTGAAGTTTTCCGGGGTGAGCAGCACGGCCAAGGTCTCCTTTACCCTGTGTCATAAACCTTCCCACCACATTACCAAGCCTGTTCTGAGCCCGTCACTCGCTGGTGCGCGTCTCTGATCGCCCAAGGCCTCGGTCTGCCTTTCGCGAGATAATCCGTGCCAACAACGACCGACATCGATAATCTTTGCAGAGAATTTGCTTTCGAGAACGCCTGCAGGTTGCTAGCGCTTGTCGAGCAGCATGGATGTAATCGATCTAGTAGTACCTGCGGCAGGAATTGGCGCCCGGGTGGGCAAGAATACCCCCAAACAATTCCTGATGCTTGGCGGGGTGCCGGTGATGATTCATCCCCTGCGGCTTTTTGCGACTATACCGTGGATCGGTCGAAAGATCATCATCCACGCTCCGGGGACTCAGGATCGGATGACCGAGGTGCTCGACCAATACGGTCTCAGTGGATGGCATCTGGTGCCAGGCGGGGCCACCCGGCAGGAATCCATGCGCCTGGGCCTGGCAGCCGTGCAGACATCCCGGGTGATTTCGCACAATGCCGTGGTTCCGTTCGTGACCCGCGCACTCGTCGAGCAGGTTGCACGCTTCGATGAGGATTGTGTGACTACCGCGAGTCCGGTGCAGGAGAACATGGTGAAGGGCGGTTCGATCGCCGAAGCCGCGGTCAATCGGGCCGATCTCAAAGTGGTTGTGACTCCCGTGTGCTTTCGCACCGAAGCCCTGCGCGAGTGCCATGAAAGGGCCCGGCAGGAAGGAGTGGTGGTCAACAGCGACATTGAGTTGATGCTGCACTATGGCAGATCGACCCGGTTGGTGCCTGGGCATTACCGGAATTTCAAAATCACCACCCTCCTCGACCTGGCCTTGGCCGAGTTCCTGTTGGCCAACCCGGACTGGGAATCTGACTGAAGAAGTCGCGATCCTACGGGGATCGCTGTCGCATGTTGAAACATCTCCAAGACTTTTTCTATGCCGTCGCCCGGCCCGTCGTGCGTGTGCTGAACCAAAAGCCGAGCAACGTCCGCCATATCCTGCTCGCGGCAGAACAGTCACTTACCGCGGAGTACCTGGCGGAATTCTGGGAAATAACCCGCGGCGATAAGCGCCTCCGCTTCTTTGTGACCCTGCAGGACTGCGAGCAGTCGCCTGGTGACCATGCCAGGATACTCGCGCGACTGCCCGTGACTCAGGTGTCCAGACGAACGGCCAACCTTCGGAAATGGGATCTGGTCGTCCTCGCGAATCACCCGGGGTATTTCAAGCGGCTCGCCGATCCCGCGCAACAGCCTGTTCTCCGGATTCCCCATGGCGTCAGCGGGAAAAGCTACAAGGGCGTTAACTACTATTACGACCCCAAGTATCTTTATACGCCCGAAGGTCAGCCGCACTACACGTGCATCTTTGAGTCCAGCCATGTGAGCAGGCGGGCTGCCATTGAACGGGATCCTCGGTTGCGGGATCAGATCGTCGTGGTTGGGAACTCCCGGCTCGACAAGATTTCCGCAACCATGCTGGAGCGGGATTCACTGCGCTCTTCGCTGGGCCTGGCCTCGCCCCGGCCGGTCGTCCTGATGGCCAGTTCGTGGGGCCCCAATTGTCTGTTCACGAGGATTGGGGACGAACTATTTCAACAGGCTCAGCGATTGTTGAATGACTACGAGATCGTGCTCCGCCCCCATCCGCATCTGTATAACCGGAACATTTCCCAAGGAAAGGACTGGACGGCGATATTTGACCGGCTCGTTGCGCTGGGATTTCGCGTTTCGCCGCCGGATCAATCCCTCGCGGCAATCATGGCCAGCAGCGACGTGGCGGTCGTCGATGACCTTACCTCCGTTGCCATTTACGCCGCGGCAACCGGCATGAAAACGGTGCTGGTCCGGTCCAACCCATCGGGGGCAAATCAGGCGGGCGCCCAGATGGGCGAAAGCACCTTTGCCGACCGCCTCGGTCAGATCGTGCCAACGATAGACACAGCCGCTGAGCTCGGGACGGCATTGCAGAAAGCCTGCCTTTCATGGCCGCCACCGGGCCTCAAATCAATCCAGGCAGAAATCAACGGGGAACCTGGTCGCAGTGCCGACCTCATCCGACGAGAGGTTTGCCGACTCTTGCGGTTGGAGGAGCCGTCAATGACATGAGTTCGACCGGACGTGCCTTGCTCCGCGGGGGCAGCTTTCGGCTGGTGGCGCTTGGCACCGGCCTGTTGCTGCAGATGGCCATGCTGCCATTTGTCCTGCGCCACCTGGGCGATCACCTTTACGGCCTATGGGCCGTGATCGGCGCAGCAACCGGCTATTACGGATTGCTCGATCTAGGCGTGTCGTCCGCCGTGGCGTTGTTTGTGTCGAAGGAACTGGGCCGCAAAGATCCGCTCGGCGCGGCGAATTATGTGGCCGCAGGCAAAAGGGTCTTCCTCCGATCCGCCCTGGCAATCTGCGTTTTGAGCGTGATCGTCGCCTTCGTCGGTGGCCATTTTTTCGAAAACCCTGAAGACCGTCTGCTGTTCACCAAAACCGCGCTCATTGTTGGACTGGGCATCGGCTTCGCCTTCCCCGCCAAACTGCACTCCGGGCTTTTGGTGGCCCACCTAAGGCACGATATCATCGCGGCCTTCAGCTTTGGCTCGACGGTCCTGCGGGCCGCCCTCGTCTACGTCAGCCTTTCGCTCGGCGGCGAAATCCTCGCCCTCGCCATCATCAACGCCTCGATTTCCGTGGCCGTGGCTTTCGGCACGATCATCGTGTCGAAGCGCGTTTGCGCGACTTTGCCCAAAGTGGCCGAGCCACCAGCCGCGACGATGAAGGAGATTTCCCGGTATGCCGGCTATTCCCTGATCTCCCAGATCGGGAATTTCCTTCGCACCAAGGTCCACCCGATAACCATCTCTGCATTTCTCCGTCTTGCTGATGTGACGCCCTACGCGATCCAGGACCGACTGCAGGGAATTGTCGGCGACATTTGTGACGCCTGTCTGACCATGCTCACGCCTGTCTTCAGCCGCCAGGACGGCAAAGGCGACCGGGACGCCATCCTGCGAACCTATCTGCTGGCCTACAAGATATCCTGTTACATGGGGAGCTTCCTCCTTGGCATGCTCCTGATAGTGGCCCCTACCTTCCTGCATGTTTGGCTGGGACGCGAAAGTCAGATGATCGTCTACCTGCTCTATTTGCGAGCAGGCGGCACCCTTGCCGGAATCATCCAGATGCCATCCGTGAATCTTCTGATCGGGGCCAAGTCCAACCGCGCGTATGCCATCATCAACTCGGTGCACGCAATCATCACCCTCCTCTCCACGATATTCCTTATCCAGCGATGGGGCCTGCCTGGCGTGGTGATCGGAGTATCTGCAACAACTCTCGTGATGAAGACCATCGTCCAAGCCGCCATGGCCGGGAGCATTGTCGGCCTCAGCTTCCGCGACATGCACTTAAAGTACACCTTGCCAAACCTGGCGCGGACCGTCCCCTTCATGCTGATCGCTGGGCTGCTGGGCAAAGCCTGGCTTCAGCTGACGTGGCTGAGCCTCGGATCCTATGCCGTCTGTGTCGGGGTTGTTTTTGCATTTTATATCTACTTCGTTGGCTTCCAGGAGTCCGAGCGATCACTGATCAAGAGGTCGGCCCGAATTTGGAAATAGATCCCGGCTGGACCTATGCCTGAGTAACGTCAGACGCCAACTGGCCCTGCGCCGCGATGCATCTGATTGTCGTGCTCGCCAACTCTTGTCTCAGTCTGTAGTGCCCTCTCCAAAGCAATGTCATTTTCACCTAACGAACTGTCGTCGCTCGCCAACCGTCTCACTGGCGAGCTACATACGGGGCGGACCATGCGGTCACTTTATGCGACCGATGCCTCGGAATACCAGGAACTGCCGCTGGCGGTTGCGCTGCCCCGGTCGGAAGCTGACGTGAGCGAGCTGGTCAGGTTTGCCGCCCGCCACCACATCGGCCTGATCCCCCGTGGGGCCGGCACTTCCCTGGCCGGGCAGGTCGTGGGCAGCGGCATTGTGGTCGACGTCGGCCGCCACTTGAACCGCATCCTCGCCACGAATCCCCAGACCCGCCGCGTGCGCGTCCAGCCTGGCGTGGTGCGCAACGAGTTGAATCTCCACCTGAAGCCGCACGGCCTCTTCTTCACGCCCGAAACCTCCACGGCCAACCGCGCCATGATCGGCGGCATGGTCGGCAACAATTCCTGCGGGGCCAATTCCATCGTCTACGGCACCACGCGCGAGCATCTCGTCTCAGTCCGCGGCTTCCTCAGCGATGGTTCCGATGCCACGTTCGGGCCGCTCACGCCCGAGGCCTTTGCCGCCAAGTGCGCCGGCCCCGACTCCCTCGAAACCCGCATCTACTGCACGGTGCGCGATCTCCTCGGAGATGCCGGCAAACGTGAGCTCATCCACACCCACTTCCCCAAGCCCACGGTCACCCGCCGGAACACCGGCTATGCGCTCGACCGGCTGATGGCGTGTCAGGTCTTCGATCCGGCCTCGGACCAACCGTTCAACCTCTGCCAGCTCATCGCGGGATCCGAAGGCACCCTTTTCCTCGGCGTGGAGTTCGAGCTCAACGTCGAGCCCCTCCCACCGCCCGGCGCGCTTATGTGCGCTCATTTCGCCACCATCGCCGATTCCCTGAAGGCGACGCTGATCGCGATGAAGCACCGGCCCCACGGTTGCGAACTGATTGACCGCCACATCCTGGAGTGCACCAAATCCAACCTGGAACAGTCCAAGAACCGCTTCTTCGTCCAGGGTGACCCCGGCGCTGTCCTGGTGATCGAGATCCGGCGCGACCACCGTGCCGCCATCGAGACCGAGATGGCCGCGATCGAGTCTGAGTGCCGCGCGGCCGGGTTGGGCTATGCGTTTCCCGTGCTCTGGGGCGAAGATTGCGACAAGGTATGGGATCTCCGCCGTGCCGGCCAGGGGCTGATGAACAACGTGGTGGGCGATGCCCAGCCCCGCGAGGTCGTGGAGGACACCGCCGTGGCCGTCGAAGACCTGCCGGCCTATATCGGCGAATTTGAAGCGCTGCTGCGGGACAAGTACGGCATCAGCTGCGTCTACTACGCCCACGCCGGCGCCGGCGAACTGCACACCCGCCCGCTCTTCAACCTCAAGACGCCCGAAGGCCTCGCCATGTTCAGGTCCATCGCGACTGACATCGCCACGCTCGTGAAGAAGTATCGCGGCTCCCTCTCCGGCGAGCACGGCGACGGACGTCTGCGCGGCGAGTTCATCCGGTTCATGGTGGGCGATGAGTGCTACGCGCTCATGCGCCACATCAAGGAGACCTTCGACCCCCACGGCGTTTTCAACCCGGGCAAGATCATCGACACACCGCCGATGGACACCTCGCTGCGGCATTCGCCGGACCGGCACGCCACGGAACCGGCCACGATCTTTGATTTCTCCGCCACACGGGGCATTCTCCGGGCGGCGGAAAAATGCACCGGCGTCGGCGAGTGCCGCAAGACCGCGTCGATGGGCGGCACGATGTGTCCGAGCTACATGGCCACCCGCAATGAGGCCGACACCACCCGCGCCCGCGCCAACATGCTGCGGCAGGTGCTCACCCATCCGCGCGACGTGCAGGACCCTTGGGACAGTCCCGAGATCGCCAGCGTCATGGACCTCTGCCTTTCCTGCAAAGGCTGCAAGTCCGAGTGCCCGTCCAATGTGGACGTTACCCGCCTCAAGGCCGAATGGCAGCAGCACTACTACGACACCCACGGCGTGCCGCTGCGCTCGCGTCTGGTCGCGGGCTTCACCGACAGCATGCGCCTGGCCTCGCTGGTACCTGCACTCTACAACTGGGTTGTCACCGCCCCTGATGTCTCGCGTTGGATCAAGGATTTCGCCGGCTTCGCCCGGGGCCGCAGCCTGCCGACGCTGCACCGCACCACGCTCGCCGAGTGGCATGAGCAGCACGCAAACAAAACCGATATCGGTCAGGTCGGGGCATCGCCGGGCGACGCCCACGGTCGCTGGCAAGCGGCACCCCTAATCGAAAACCCTTTTCCCAACGGTCGCGTCCACCTCTTCTGCGACGAGTTCACCAATTACAACGACACCCCGGTCGGCATCAAGGCGGTCGAGCTCCTCAATCGCCTCGGCTATGAGGTGATCATTCCGAAACACGTCGAAAGCGGCCGGGCCCACCTGTCGAAAGGTCTCGTGCGCGCCGCCAAGCAGTTCGCCACGCGCAACGTGGAGCTGCTGCGCGATGTGATCACGGCCGAGGCCCCGCTCATCGGCATCGAACCTTCCGCCATCCTAGGATTCCGCGACGAATACCCCGATCTGGTCCCGGCCGGTTTGCAGACCGCCGCCCGCACCCTCGCCAGGCACGCCTTGTTGATCGACGAGTTCATCGCCCGCGAGATCGAAGCCGGACGTATCCTGCGGGAACAGTTCGGCGCCTCCAGCCGCACCATCCGGCTGCATGGCCACTGCCACCAAAAATCGCTGGCCTCCCTCAAGCCCACGGTCCGGATGCTCGAGCTCCCGGCCGGACATCAGGTCCAGGTCATCCCCTCGGGCTGTTGCGGCATGGCAGGCTCTTTCGGCTACGAGGAAGAGCATTTTGCCCTCTCCCAGCAAATCGGCGAACTCGTCCTGTTTCCGGCCGTCCGCAGCGCCCCGGCGAACACGATCATCGCCGCCCCGGGCACGAGCTGCCGGCACCAGATCAAGGACGGCACCGACCGCGTGGCGGTGCACCCGGTCGAGATCTTGCACGCAGCAATGCTGTAGGGTCCGTCTCCGTCTCGCCGGTGTCCCAGCTGGCCGGTGAAAGTCAGGTCCTACCCCACATGAACGCCGGGCTGGCATCCGCTCTGCTCTCCCGTATGCTTCCCTCATGCCTCTCAACCGCTTCTCCGTCCCGCCGCTCCACACCGTCACCCGTTCCCTCGCCGCCGTGGCCATGGGCCGCGAGGCGCCCGATCTCGTGCTGACCGGGGCCCGCGTGCTTTCCACTTTCACCGAACGCATCCACGCCGACCGCGAGATCTGGATCAAGTCCGGCCGCATCGCGGTCGTGAAGCCCGCCGGCACCTTCAAACCGGCCAAGGGCGGCAAAACCAAGATCGTCGATGTGCAGGGCGGCATCCTCGCCCCCGGATTGGTGGACCCTCATATCCATATCGAGAGTTCCATGATGACGGCCTGCGCCTACGCCGAAGGCGCGCTGCTCAACGGCACCACGACGATTTTCTGCGACAGCCACGAGATCGGCAATGTTTGCGACGCCGCCGGCATCGAATGGATGCTGCGCGACGCCCGCCAGGCCCCGCTCAACATTTTTCTCACGGTACCGAGCACCGTGCCGGCCACCTCCAAGCATTTCGAGACCGCCGGCGGCGACCTCACCCCCGCGAAGATCGGCAAGCTCTTCGACCAATGGCCCGAGGCCGTCGCACTCGGCGAAAAAATGGACTTCGTGCAGGTCGCCATGGGTGACAAGCGCAGCCATGCCGTGCTCGCAGAGGCCATCAAGCGCGGGCTGCCGGTGTGCGGACACATCTACGGGCGGGAATTTGTCGCCGCCGGTGCCGCCAGCGGCATCAACGACACCCACGAGGCCATCGACCGCGACATCGCCGACGACTTCCTGGAGAACGGCGTGTGGGTCTTCCTGCGCGGCGGCCCGCCCACCACGCCCTGGCATTCCTTGCCGCAGGCCATCAAGACCATCACCGAACTGGGCGCCCACCCGAAGCGCGTGTGTGTCTGCACCGATGATCGCGACGCCGACGACCTCTTCCTCTTCGGCATGGACTGGGTGGTGCGCGAGGCCGTCAAGTACGGCATGAAACCCGTCACCGCCTGGAGCATGGGATCCCTGCATCCGGCCACCCGTTACGCGCAGGACAACGACATCGGCGGACTCGCTCCGGCGCGCCGCGCCGACATCGTCCTGCTCAACGACGATCTCGTGCCGCAGAGCACCTGGTATGGCGGCGAACAGGTGGTGCAGGACCGCAAGGTCACGCCGCTCCTGGACAAGGCCCTCTCCAAGCGCTACCGCTATCCGAAAGCCGCGTACCAAACGATCAAGATCGCGCCGAAGCTGCAGCTGACGCCCGCCCTGCCCAAGGGACCGGTCACGGCCAACTGCATCCGTACCGCCCTGCCGGGCATCATTCTCTTCCATGAGAAGGTCGCCCTTAATCCGACCCCCGGCCAGACGTGGCCGGACCTGTTTGCCCAGCACGGCCTCTGCTTCGTGACGGTTATCGAGCGCCATGGCAAATCCGGCAAGGTTGCCCACGGCCTCCTCAAGGACTTCAACCTCCGCGAAGGCGCGGTCGGCAGCTCGGTCGGTCACGATGCGCACAACATCATCGTCGCGGGCACCAACGAGTCCGATCTGCAACTCGCGCTGAAGACGATCAAGGCCATGCGCGGCGGCGTCTGCGTCATCCGCAGTGGGAAGGTTGTCGCCAAGGTCGCCCTGCCCGTGGCCGGCCTGCTCTCCGACAAGCGCGCCACGACCGTCGCCGCCGAGTCCACCGCGCTCAAGACCGCCTGGTCCGCCGCCGGCTGCACCTTGCCCTACATGGGTTTCAACCTCATCCCCCTGTCGGTCATCCCCGAGATCCGCATCACGGACAAGGGCCTGGTAACCGTCCCAGGCATGCAGATCCTGCCGCTTTTCGAGCCCTCGAACAAATAAGCCGCCGACGAAGCACTGATTCTCCTGCTTCTGCTCTGTCTCATTCCCCGCTTTGCTCTTCTCCCCGTCTTGCTGAATCCAAGCCCTGGAGAATGTGTAAGATCGAGAGAATGGGAACGTTTCCCAGCATGACTCCGGGCATGACTTTCTTCCCATATCGCCAAGCGACCGGGATGTGGTAGTCTGCCGCGATGGAAACTTGGCCCAAGGATCGCGGCACCTATTATGGAGCCTTCGCCTATGCGTCCGTGATCATCACGTGTTACGCGGGGTTGTTTCTGTCCGAACAGTTCTATCGCGAAGCCTGGACGGTGCCGGTGATCTTCGTGCTCGGTGCCCTCTACACGGTCAGCGGCATCCTCAACCGCGATTTCTGCACCGAAAATCGACCGGCCAAGGCCGCCCTATATTTCATCGGGCAGTGTACGCTGCTCACCGTCATCATCTGGCTCAGTCCCATCCGGGGCTTCTTCGGAATCCTGGCCCTGCCGACGATCAGCCAGGCCATTTTCGACCTGCGCTGGCGCAACGCGGTGCTCGTCATCCTTTACCTGTTTGGACTCAACGTCGCTCTCTGGGGCTACTACTACGGATGGTCGGCGATGATCAGCGCGGTGGTCAGCTACCTCGCAGCCTACGCGTTCACCATCGTTTTCACCTTCATCACCAAACAGGCACTGGATGCGCGCCGCCGCGCGGAAACCCTCAGGCAAGAGTTGGAAGTCGCCAACGACCAGCTGCGCGCCCAGGCCGCCCAGACCGAGGAACTTGCCACCACCCGCGAGCGCAACCGCGTCGCCCGCGAAATTCATGATGGCGTCGGCCACTACCTCACGGTGGTCAAGACCCAGCTCGACGCGGCCAGCGCCCTGTTGCCCGCGCAACCCGAACGCGCCCGCGAGTCGGTCAACCGCGCCGCCCAACTCGCCGCCGAGGCGCTCGCGGACGTCCGCCGCTCCGTCGGCGCCCTGCGTACCGATACCACCCGCCCGCCGCTGCCGGAAGCGCTTCGGGAACTGGCTGCACACGGCGAGCCGGCACCGGCCCTGACCGTCGAAGGCGAGCCGCGCCCGCTCCCATCAGGGGTCGAACACGCCCTCTTTCGCGCCGCCCAGGAAGGGTTGACCAACATCCGCAAGCACGCCCGGGCCACCAATGCCCTCGTTCGGCTCGATTTTCGCACCCCGCAGCGCGTCGTGCTCGAACTCGCCGACAACGGTGTCGGCGCCGACCCGCAGGCCCACCCCACCGGCTTCGGTCTGCTCGGCCTGCGTGAACGCATCGAACTGCTCGGCGGCACCGTCAACTCGGGCAACCGTCTCGAAGGCGGCTTCGCGCTGCGCGTGGAGGTTCCGGCATGAAAAAGCTCCGTCTCATGCTGGTCGATGATCAGTCGCTGTTTCGCGAGGCCTTGCGCACCCTGCTCTCCCTGCAGCCGGACTTCGAGATCGTGGCTGAGGCCGAGAACGGCGAGCGCGCCATCGCCCTCGCGAAAACGCACAAGCCCGATGTCATCCTCATGGACCTGCGCATGCCGGTGCTGGGCGGCGTCGAGGCCACGCGCCGCATCATGGCCACCGCGCCCGGCAGCCGGGTGGTGGTGCTCACCACCTTCGAAGAGGATGAGGAGATTTTCGATGCCTTGCAGGCCGGGGCCCTGGGTTACCTGCTGAAAGCCTGCTCGGCCGACAAGCTTTGCGAGTCCGTCCGGGCGGCCGCGAAAGGCACCTCGGTGCTCGAGCCGTCGGTCGCGGCCCGCATGATGGCCGGACTCGGCCGGCTCACGGCCCGAGAAGGCAGGAAAGGGATCCAACCGCTCGCCGACCCGCTCTCGGAACGGGAGATCGATGTTCTGCGACACTTGGCAGCCGGCCATAGCAACAAGGAGATTGGCGGCGCTCTCGGGATTACGGAAGGCACAGTCAAGAATCACATGACCAACGTTCTCGGCAAACTCGGGGCCCTCGACCGCACGCAAGCGGCCCTCAAGGCCAGGGAACTCGGCTTGATCTGAGCGAAGCCCGCCTAATGCCTCATTTTGCAGCCCAAGCGGCCGCCTGTTAGCTCTGCCCGGCGGCAAGTTTCGCCTTGTGGGCCGGTTTCGGGGTTACCAGCCTATCCCTCCATGAGCCGTCGCCTTCGCATCCTCGGTCTGATCATGGCCGGCATTCTGGCGGCAGTGTCTTCATCCGGACAGACCACCTACACGTGGACCGGTCAGGCTGGCGACGGATTGTTCAACAACCCCGGCAACTGGCAGGGCAATGTGGTGCCGACCGGATCTTCCTCGGATAACATCATTTTTGGCGTCTATCCGCTGCAGAACGTCAGGATCACCACCTCGATCAACGTCGGCGACATCACGTTCAGCGGCATCCAGGATGGGTTCTATCTCAACTACCAATTCCCGGACACCCCGACGATCACGATCAACGGCAACGTCAGCACCACGGCCGGCTCCACCTACTGGGGCTTGTTCAACACTCCGGTGCTCTTGTCGGCGGGTAACCACAACTTCAACCCGGGAGGCAGTGCCGACCTCTACTTCTTTGCCGATATTTCAGGCCCTGGCGGCATCACGCTGAACGGGCCGAACAATCTGATCCTGACCTATTCAAGTACCTATTCGGGCGGGACCACGATCAATGGCGGCATTCTCTTTGTCGGTGCAGACAGTGCGCTCGGGACCGGCACGGTTACGCTCAACGGCGGCCGGCTCGCCACGTCGTACACCTTCTCCCAGGTCCTGCTGCCCAATAATTTCATTCTGCCGTCCAATGTGACTTTCGGCAGTTATGTGCCCGACAACCAGCCAATGACTCTTGGCGTGGCGAGCACGACGACGTTGGCCCCCTCCACCGGTGTTCCGACCGTTAACTTGAGTCTCATCGGCAACCAGCCGCTCTATATCGACGGTGACATGGTCAACGGATCCGGTGTCACCCGGTACACCTTTACCAATGAGGCCGCCAGCTTCGGGTATTACCTCTCAGGTCACAATAGCTACACCGGCGGCACGGAGGTCTCGCCAGGCTCCTCGGTGTTCTTCTCGTATGGATTTGCGGTTCCGACGACCGGGTTTATTTATGCCCCCGCGGGCGCCTACGCCGGCTTGGGGGACAGCAGCATGAATCCCGGTACTTTTATCAGTCGTTTCGATCTGGCGAATTCCGCCGGCATCGTCGGTTTCGACAACGGCTATAGCTCGGCCGGCGCCGTTGACTTGTCTGGGTTCAGCAACCCTTCACTGGCAATTGGCACGCAAAGCTCCGCCACTCTCAATGGCCCGATCACGCCCGTTCCCGGTTCCGGGCAGTACAATTTCCGCGGTGCCGGCTGGCTGCTCTTGGCGGATCCTTCCAGCATCAATCCTCTGACCGGCAACAACGACCTGCACGTCACCTCCATGGGTGAATCCAGCCCGATGGTCGTCGTCCTCAATGCTGCCGGTACCAACAATTACACCGGCAGTACGATCGCAGACGCTGCGGCCATTGTCTTTGACAGCGACAGCTCGCTTTCCGGCGGCACCAGCATCCAGCTGCACAACGGAGGCTATGTCGGGGTGACCAATAACTCAGGCCTCAGCCTGACGGATCTGATTGGCAGCTTTGTCAGCGCAAGCAATGGCGGCGTGCTGGGACTCGATTCCAGTGTCGCCGTGAACAACAACGGTAGCGGTCCGCTCTATACCTATTCCGGCGCAGTCGACTTCAAAAGTCTCGGCGTCAACCTGTATCTGGGCACCACCGGCCAAACGGCCGTGAATGGAACCATCGAGACCGCCAACAACAACACCGGGGACTACTTCTTGACCGGATACAAAGGTGGCGTCCTGACCATCGGCACGCAACTGACCGGCAGCAAGGCGGTGAATATCGGCATTCCTGATCTCTTCCAGGACGGGAATACCCGAATCGGGTATTCCACCGTGAAACTCACCAATCCCGCCAACAACTTCACCGGCGGGATCGTCCTTAACTCGGGTACGTTGGCCGTCACCGACCCGGCGGCCCTGGGACCGGGAACCGTCACGCTGCTGGCCACCGCCACCGACAACAGTGCGGCCTTCGAGGGGCCTTACCTGGGAACCGTGACCAACAATTTCAATCTGACGTCGGGAACGCTGATGCTGAACTCCTCCACCAATCTGTCGGGTGTGATCAGCGGGCCCGGCCAACTCAGGATCAACAGCAATCTGGCGCTGTCCGCCGCCAACAGCTACAGCGGGGGAACCCTCGTGGATTACTCCACCTTGTCGTCCTACGCCAACGGCGCCCTCGGCACTGGGGGCGTGGATTTGATCAACGGCGGCACGGTCCAGTTCTACACCACCGCGCCCCAGATCGGCAGCCTGCTGCGGGGCGATGCCTACACGGAGGATGGTCTCTATCATGCTTCTCTCATCCTTGCCGCCACCGGCACCACGGCCCTGACTATCAACCAGGCGGTTGACGGCTATTTTTCCGGCTCGATCGTGGAAAGCGGTTCCGTCGGTTCTCTCATCAAGACGGGGCCCGCCTCCCTCCAAATCGGCGGCGATCTGAATTCAGGCTTTGTCCGCTACTCCGGCGGCACCACCATTCTGCAGGGGAAACTGATCGCAGGGTCCAGCGGCGCCCTGGGCACCGGTACCATCACCATCAACGGCGGCCTGCTCGACACGACGAGCGGCGTCGCCCTCACCAACCTCATCGCCTTCGGCGCCAATGGCGGGACCCTGGGTGGCAACGGCACCTTCAACACCCCCGTCACCGCCGGCACCAACGTCATCCTGTCTCCCGGCAACTCGCCCGGCACCCTCACCTTCGGTTCCGGCCTCACCCTGGCCCCGGGCGGCACGATGAACTTCGAGGTGCAGGCCGCCAACGGTGCGCCCGGCACCGGCTACGACCTCGTCAAAGTCTCGGGCGGACTGCTCAACATCACCGCCACCGCCGGCTCCCCCTTCACGCTGAAACTGATCTCGCTCAACGCCAGCGGCACGCCGGGCAACGTCAGCGATTTCAACTCCGCCCTCGGCTATTCCTGGATGCTCATCACCGGCAACAGCGCAGGAGGACTCACCGGATTCAACGCCAACAACTTCCTCATCGATGCCTCGGCGTTCTCCAACAACCTCAACGGTGGCACCTTCAGTCTGACGACCGGTTTGGATGGCATCAATCCGGCCATTTTCCTGAATTTCAGCCCCGTCCCCGAACCCTCGACCTACGTCCTGCTGTTGCTGGGTCTGGCCGGATTCGCACTCAACGCCCGCCGGCGTCGGGCCTGACGTGGACTGGCGTTTTTGGCCCCGCCGAGTCTGCCGCCTTCCTTTTTGGGCATTTTTATGCCTCCTTGTCGGTGAATGAATTTCAACTTCCCCGCCCGGCGTGAACGTATCGCCCGCGCCCTCGGCCTGACCAACGAAGTCCTCCTCATCGGCGCCGGCCATCTGTTGCCCAAGCCCGAGATCAGTGACGCGCACCTGCCCTTCATCGCGCACCAGGAATATTATTATCTCACCGGCCACGCCGACGCCATCGGTGGCATCCTCGCGTTCGACGCGGCGCTCGGCGAATGGACCTCCTTCGTCGCGGAAACGACGGAAATGGACCGGGTGTGGGAAGGCCGCGAGCAATTGCCCGGTGAATTCCTTGCGGCATTCCCGGCCTGGTTCGCGGCCCGTCGCGACCGCCCCGTCATCATGCTGGGCGATCCCATCGCTGGAATTCCCGCGGATGAGGCCCGCACCCATGCCGTGCGCGAGCTCTACAAGCATGCCCGCCGCCCCAAGGAACCCGGCGAGGTCCTGCTGATGCAGCGGGGCGCTGCCGCCACTGCCGCCGGCTACGCCGCCATCCAACCATTGCTGCGGCCGGGAGTCAGCGAGCGCAGCCTCCAGATCGAACTGGAAACCGCCTATTTCCGCGCCGGAGCCCAGACCACCGGATACGACACCATTGTCGGCATCGGTGCCCAGAGCGCCGTCTTCCACGGCAGCCCATCGCCCGCCCGGGTGGCGAAGGATGGCGATTTTATCCTGATCGACTCCGGAGCCCAGATCGACCGGTACGTGACCGACGTCACCCGCACCTACGCGATCGGCCGGATCTCCCCCTTCCAACGCGATCTCTATCAGGCCGTCCTCGGCGCCCAGCAGCGCGCCTGCGACCTCTGTCGGCCGGGCATGGAGTGGAAGGCCCTGCATTTCAGCACCGCCGCGGACCTGATGTGCAGCCTCGCCGCCATGGGCGTCGTCCGCGGCGACCCGCATGCCCTCGTCGAACAGGATGTCCACACCCTCTTCTACCCGCACGGCCTTGGCCACATGGTCGGCCTCGGCGTGCGTGACGCCAGCGGCCTGGAACCCGGCCGGAACTTCGATCCGCGGCCCAGCCTGCGCAGCCTGCGCATGGACCTGATCCTCCGCGAAAACTACATCGTCACCGTCGAGCCCGGACTCTATTTCATCCCGGCCATCCTAAGCGATCCGGGCCGCCGCGCCCGCCATCGCAACGCAGTGAACTGGACTTTGGTTGACCAGCACCTGCACATCGGCGGAGTCCGCATCGAGGACAACATCCTCGTGACCGCGGGCGAACCCGTGAACCTGACCGAAGCCATTCCCAAGCAGTCGGTGTGATCAGAGCCTGACCCACCGCCGCATCCCGAGAGCCACGATCGCCAGGGAGAGCAGGGAGCTGACCGGCATCAAAATTGCCGCCAGCAGCGGGTTCATGTGTCCGGTGACCGCGAAGCCCACGGCGACCGCATTGTAGGCCACCGAAAACAACAACAACGCCGTCTGCGTGTTGCGACGGGCGGCATTCACTTCGAACAATCGCCGCAATCCGCTGATGCCCTGCCCCAGATAATAAAAGTCGGCCTTGCCCTCCAGCACCCCGCGGTGGATCACCGGCGTGCCACGCACAAAGGCCGTGTCGAACGCCAGACTGTCATTGGCCCCGTCACCCAGCATCATGGTGTCCCGGGCGTCCATTGCCTGCACCCAGGCCGCCTTCTGCTCCGGGGTGACCTCCGCGACCGCGTGGTCGGCGGGCAGACCCAGCGCAGCCGCCATCTCGGCCACCTTGGCGCGGCGGTCGCCGCTCAGAATATAGACCTCCAGGCCGCGGGAGCGCAGCGTCGCCACCTCGGCCACCGCGTCGGATCGCACGGCATCCGTGAAGTTGAAACGGGCGAGCACCACCCCGTCGCAGCAGAATTCCGTGTCATGACCTTCAATCAAAATCGCCGGGGTATGCGCGCCCCGCCAGCCGGGTCGCCCAAGCGACCAGCTGCCCTGGGGTGTCTCGATCCGTACGCCCTGCCCGGGATCTTCCGACATCTTGCCCGCCATCATGTGCAAAGCGGAGGCATCGGTACGCGCCAGGAGATTCTCACACAGGCTGCGACTGACCGGATGGGGATTGTCCCGCACCAGCGTAAACAAGGCGATCCTCGCGGCCGGAGCCAGGCCGTCCAGCACGGCGGGCTGACGCAGTTCCGGCGTCTCCATGGTGAGCGTGCCGGTCTTGTCAAAGATGAGTTTCTTGATCCGGGCCAGCCGGGGCCACAAGTCGGCTTCACGCACAAACACCCCGCAACGCCGCAGCGCCACCGTGGCCATTTCATCCGCCAGCGGAAAGGCCAGACCAACCGCACACGGACAGGATACCACCAACACCGCCGTGACGACCGCAAAGGTGCGGACCGGATCATGCGTGCCCAGCCACCACACCAATCCGGAAACTGTCGCCGCCAAAAAGATCGCCACGAGGTAGCCACCGACGATTTTTTCCAGCAACCGGTGGCGGAAACTGTCGCGACCCGCCGGAGCCAGCAGCTTGGCCAGCAGCGACTCGCTCCAGCCCTGGGCCGCCCGCAGCTGCACCTCTCCCAGCGCCAGCGAGACCGCACCCGCCGGCACCCGTCCGCCCTGCCGATACTCGCGCGGGTCGGCCTCCCCAGTGATCCAGGCCGTGCCGAAACTTGCCGCCGATGATTCCAACTGCGCCTCGACCGGCACCACCTGACCGGAACGGACGCGGAACGCATCCCCTGGTCTCAGGTTTTCCACCGGTTGCTCGACCAGCGCCCCGGAGGCGCCGAGCACGCGGACCTTGTGCGGCCGGGCCTGCGCGCTGAGCAGGCGGCGGCGGTTGCGCTCCACGGCCGCGACCTGCGCCCATCGACCGAACAACATCAGCAAAATGAAGGCCCCGACAAAATCAAAGTAGACGAACTCCTCCCGGCCCGCCACCCAGCCGTAGAATGAGCCGGCATAGGCCCCGACGATGCCCACCGCAATCGGCAGGTCGATGTGCAGCACGCCGCTGCGCAGCGCCTGGAACGCCCGGCCCAGAAAATAGCTGCCGCCCGTAAGCACACTCAGCGTGGCAAACACCATCGCCAGTGTGCCGAACAGAGGCGCATACGAGAAAGTCGCCTCCATGCCAAAATACGCCGGCAGCGCGAACAGCATGATGTTCATCGAGAACGCCGCACACAGTCCCACGCGACGGACGAGCAACCGGCTCTCCGGTACCGCCGGCTCCTCCCCCGGCGGCCCGACAAGATAGTTGAACGACTGCAATGCCCGGGCAAAGCCGGACCCGTCGAACCGACCCTTTTCCCAGCGCAACCGCATGCGGCCAAGCTGGGCATCCGTCTCGATGTTCAGCGCGCCAGCCTGCTGGTGAAAGATCTTCTCAATGAGCCAGACGCAGCCCGCACAGGAGATGCCCTGCACCTCGAGCATCAGAGCAGGTGTCCCGGGCTGCTTCTCCGCGTCCGCCTGCATCTCCATCAGCCAGCCATAGTCACGCGGCTGGAAAACCGACTGATCGACGGGAGCCACCACGGTGTCGCGAATCTTGTAATATCCTTCCAAGCCGTGTTCATGCACCAAGCGGTGCACGTACGAACATCCGGTGCAGCAAAAGCCGCTCTCCCGGGTCCGTTCGGTCTGCAGCGGCGTGCCGCAGTGAAGGCAAAGGTGAACGGAGGCGGCTGGCGAGGGGCGCAGTCCACGCACTCGCTCCTTCGGGCTCACACCCCCGTTCACCAAGTCATGCTGAACCCCAGCTCCCGGTTGGGCGGGGCTCGCCGGCCCCTCCCTGCGTTCACCGTCCTTGGCGGGCAATCGGTTCATGGAATCAGAAACAGACGAAGTCGTTCACGCCCGGCCCGCCCAATCCCAGCGTGCCGCGGAGCCGCCAGACCAGCACCGCCGCGATGATCAAGGCCATGGCTGTCTGGATGCGCGCGAGCCACACCGGACCCAGCCGCACGCGGATCAGGTGATAGTTGGCCTGGGCGAACCACAGCAGCGGCACGGTCCCCAGCCCGAAAGCCAGCAGGGTTTCCGCTCCGCGGAGGGCCGAACCGGACAACAAAGCGAGCGACAGGAGGAAATACAGCGGACCGCACGGCAGCAGCGGCGTGGCGATCCCCAGGAGGCCGGCCGCACGCACACGCGAACCACCCCGGAGCCGCGCCGCGACCGCGCTGTAGACCCGGCCCAGTACGGGCACGCGCGGCAGCCGCTGGTCAAAGCGCACCGCCACCGCGACAAAAAAGAGGACCAGGAGCCAGGGCAGATAACGCATGGTGCCCTCGCCGATGAACGACAGCGGCACCCGGCCGATCCCGCCGGCCAGCGCTCCCAACAGGGCATAACCCGCGAGCCTCGACAGATGGTACACCGTCGCCACCACGTGTGGATCGGATTCGTCGCGACGCGCCGGCATCAGCGAGCAAGCCAGCGGACCACACATGCCCACGCAATGCAGGCTCGTGACCAATCCGGCGAGCAGCGCCGAGCCCGGTCCCGTGATGCCGGCGAGTTCGTGCGTCATGGCCGGGCCTCCTTCGGCGCCATCGGCACCGATTCAACTTTCGCGGATCGCGCGACGGTAAACAGTACCCCCCAGGCTACGGCGAGCAGAAGGAATCCGGCCGCCACCCAAAGCCACAGGCTGGCGCCGCCCTTTTCCGGCGCGACCTGGTCTCCTGCGCTGACTTGCGGTTCAGCGTTTGCGGCCATGCTCGGCATCCTCCTCTTCCAAAAGCTTCGGATCGGGCCCGAGGAACTCCACTTCCCGGGACAGTTGGTAGGTATGGTCGAGATCCTGCACCCGCACGGTGAAATGGAAGGCCCCGGTGTACGCCTTGCGGTCAACCGAGAGGACCAACGGGGTGACCTGCTCTCCCAAGGGTGGCAAGGTGACGGGAGCTTCGAATCCCGACTGCTTGATGGCCGCGGGCACCCCTTCTGTCGTCACCGTGAGCGTGGCTGGGACGGAATGCTTGTTCACCAGGCGGACCATGAATTGGTTCCGCACCGATTCAGGGGAGACGAAGTAGGCGGCCCCACTCATCCGGTACACCAGAAAGTTGGTCGGCTTGACGGTCGAAAAGGCAAAGGTTGCGACGGAGGCGCCGATCAAAAGCAAAATGCCGTACACCACGGTGCGCGGCCGCACCCAGCGCGTTTTCCCACCGGCCAGCCCGACAAAGGAGTCGTAGCGGATCAACCCCTTCGGGCGGTCAATCTTGGTCATCACCTCGTCACAGGCGTCGATGCAGGCCGCACAGCCGATGCACTCGAGTTGGAGGCCGTGGCGGATGTCGATGCCGGTCGGGCAGACCTGCACGCACCGGTTGCAAGCGACACAGGCCCCGGCATCGGGCGTGCCGAGCTTGCCGCGGGGTTCGCCGCGTTTCTCATCATAACCAATGACCATCGAGTGATCGTCGGTCAGCGCCGATTGGAGGCGTCCATAAGGACAGATGACAATGCAGAGCTGCTCCCGGAACCAGGCGAAGTTGAAATAGAGGATGCCCGCCGCGACAAAGACGAAGACAAAGGCGCTCCAGTGCTCCGCCGGGTCTTCCTGCATCATGCGCCAGACTTCCGGCAGGCTAACAAAATAGCTGAGGAAAATGTGGGTGATCACCAGGGCGGCCAGCATGTAGAGCCCGTGCTTGAAGACCCGCTTGGCCGCTTTTTTCCCGGTGAGCGGCGCCGCCTGCAGCGCGCGCCGGGCCGGCGCATCTCCGTCGATCCATCGCTCGATCACCCGGAAGACATGTTCCAGATAGACCGTCTGGGGACAGGCCCAACCACACCAAAGCCGGCCAAACAGGGCGGTGAGGAAGAACAGCGCAAACCCGAGCCCGGTGACGCCGAAGAACAACAACCAGGCATCCTGGGTGGCCAGCGTGTATCCGAAGAAATGGAAGCGCCGCTCCGCAATGTCGAGGAACACGGCCGGATGTCCGTTGATCGGAATCCAAGGCAACACGACGTAGAATGCGATCAGCCCCCACCCGCTCCAACGGCGGGCGCTCATGAACGGTCCATGCACGTCGGAAGGATGAACATCACGCCGCGAGCCGTCGGTCGCGATGGTCGTGACCGAATCAATGGTTGGCCGGACAAGCGGCCGCTTTCTGGACTGGGCAGTTTTTTCTGGAGTGCTCATTCGTGGTTTGAGCCCTGGCAGGGTGGCGAATCTGCTCGCCACCGCAGGCGCGGGATGGAGGTCCGCGCCCTACCTTTTACTTCGGTACTTCGACGGTAATGGGCTCACCTTTTTGATGATGGGAAAGAAGGAAGGCGACGACCTCGGCGGTCTTTTTCTGGCCGAGCACGGGCTCCCAGGATGGCATGCCCTTCGTCAGGACGCCTTGCGAAACCGTATGGTAGATTTCCTTCGGCGTGCCGCCATGAATCCAGGCCGTGTCCACGAGATTGGGGCCGACGGCCCCAGGATTCTCGGACTTGCCCTTCAGGCTGGCGAGGTGACAGGCCACGCACAGCGAATTGAAGGTCTGCTGGCCCGCGTTGGTGAAGACGGGATTGCGGCTCATTTCCCAGAAGAGGTCATCGTTGGTCACGTCGATGGAAGAAGCCATCTTGGCGGCGGCGATCCGGGCCATGGCGGCGTCCACCTGCTGGCCATCGGTGGGAAACACCTTGGCGATGATGTAGGCGAACCAGAACACGATCGAGAACGCGATGGCGCCATACAGGGTGTAGAGCCACCAATTGGGCAGTCGCTGGTCGAACTCCTGGATGCCATCATAGATGTGCGGACGGAGCTTGATGCCGGAATCGTCGGGCGGGGTCGGATTATGCTCGTTCATGATCGTGGATCAGTCGTTGGCGAAAGGCAGACGCGCGAGGCGTTCGCTCTGTTCAGGTTTCATGCGACTCGCGCGCCAGGCGGCGGCGAGGAAGACGAGCGAGGCCACGGCCAGGGCCACGACCGGGAATATGAGCTGCCAGTCTTCGTAAATGATGCGTCGGAACATGGGAGAGTTGGGTCTAGGGTTTGGGATCCAGGTTCTGGGAATAGTCAGGGGCGAATCGTTTTCGTGTTACTTGCTGCTTGTGACTGCCGCCCCGGCCGGGTCCCACTTCTTGCCGAGGGACTGCAGGTAGGCGATCAGCGCGACGATCTCCTTGTCAGGGTCGGTGTAGCGGCCCTGGTCACGCAGCTCCTTGGCGATGACCTTGGCCTGATCCTTCGCGATCCGATCGATGTCGGCCGGCGACCAGTTGGGGAACGGCACGCCTAGCGTGCGCTGGACCCGGATCTTGGCGCTGAGCGACGCGTAGTCGGTGTTGCTCTCGTGCAGGAAACCGTAGTTCGGCATGTTCGAGCCGGTCGAGATCGAGCGCGGATCGCGCATGTGGTCAAAGTGCCAGGCGTGGTTGTATTTCCCGCCGACCCGGGCCAGGTCGGGACCATTGCGCTTCGAGCCCCACTGGTAAGGATGGTCCCAGATCGACTCGCCGAGGCGGGAGTAGTCGCCGTAGCGCATCACATCGGGCACCAGGGTGCGGATCATCTGCGAGTGGCAGGTGTAGCAACCCTCGCGGACATAGAGATCGCGTCCCGCCAGCTCGAGCGGGGTGTAAACCTGTGCAATCCGGTCCTCGGTCTGCAGGCGGCGCTCGATGGTGAGCATGGGGATGATCTGGATGAGTCCGCCGATGGCGACGGCCAGGAACGTCAGCACGGTGAAGGGCATGGCATTGAGCAGGAGCCGGTCATACCAGTCACCCCAGGCCTTGCCGCGGGACTGGAAGTGGCCGATCGCGAGCAGGACACAGAGCGCGGTGGCGATGAGCCCGAGGATGTTGAGCCAGCCCGTCGTGAACATCCAGATGAAGGACGCGACCAGCCCGAGCGCGGTGAAGACCACCGGGGCACTGAACGCCGTGGCGGCGGTGCCAAGCTTCTCCTCCTCGGTGTAGGTCTCGACGTACACCTCCATGGAGCCATTGACCGCCTGCGCGCCGCGGATGCTGCGCAGGATGTTGTACGCCATGATCAGGAAGCCGGTGAGATAAAGGGTGCCGCCCACGACCCGCAGGAGCATGAGGGGCCGGATCACATTCACGGTCTCCAGGAAGTTGGGATACTTCAGGATGGTCCCGCCCTCGGCGGTGGCGTTGAGCATGAGGCCCTGGCTGATGCCGGAGGCCCACATGGCCGCGACGTAGAGCAGAATGCCGAACATCCCGAGCCAGAAGTGCAGGTTGGCCAGCGACTGGGAATGCAGCTTCTTGTTCCAGAGGCGGGGCACCAGCCAGTAGAACATGCCCGCGGCCATGAACCCGTTCCAACCGAGCGCGCCGGCGTGCACGTGGCCGATGATCCAGTCCGTGTAGTGAGCCAGGGAGTTGACCGACTTGATGGAAAGGAGCGGTCCCTCGAAGGTCGCCATGCCGTAGAACGTGACGCCGGCCGCGAAGAACTTGATGACCGGATCCGTGCGGAGCTTGCCCCACGCCCCGCGGAGCGTCAGCAGTCCGTTGAGCATGCCGCCCCAGGAGGGCGCCCAGAGCATGAGCGAAAAGGTGGTACCGAGGAGCTGCAGCCAGTTGGGCAGCGCGGTATTCAGCAGGTGATGGGGGCCGGCCCAGATGTAGAGGAACACGAGCGACCAGAAATGGATCACCGAGAGCCGGTACGAATACACCGGCCGCTCCGCCGCCTTCGGCAGATAATAGTACATGATGCCAAGGATCGGCGTGGTTAGGAAGAAGGCCACGGCGTTGTGACCGTACCACCATTGCACCAGGCCGTCCTGCACTCCGCCGAAGACCGGGTAGCTGTGCGTGAGGGAGGTGGGGATCGAGAGATGGTTGACGATGTAGAGCATCGCCACGGTGATGATCGTCGCGATGTAGAACCAGATCGCGACGTA
>Ga0075163_10000633_pt1 | contig 45694 bp, 69 predicted proteins | sample JI1023141ADNA_FD_71478 | JGI IMG/M metagenome (GOLD analysis project Ga0075163, IMG submission 71478) | Wastewater effluent complex algal communities from Wisconsin, to seasonally profile nutrient transformation and Carbon sequestration -... | ecosystem: Engineered > WWTP > Effluent > Algae...
AGCAAGAACTTCCATGTTCGAATCTGACCCGACTTCTGTGACTCGACGATCATGTACTAAGTAGTACGATTCATCCCATCGATCACCACGACGTGTGGAGAGCCAGGCGTGACGCCGCTCGCAGGTGCTGTACTCACGAAGAAGCCTTTCTATCATTGACGATTGCACCGATCTTCCTCTTGCGCTCGACGTAATCAGCGTACTCCCTCCACGTCATGCCGAGGTACTCATGAAGAGGAGTTTCACTCATTGAGGGATCACTATTGTGCCATGCATCAACCTGATCGTTGAATGAGACCTCGAGATCATCCTCGCTCAAGCTCCCAGCGATCGCGACCTGCATGAACGTGGTTCGTTTTGATGAATCAATCATCATCGTTTTCCTTGATCTCGGGAAGCTCTCTCTTCACAGTAGCATAGACCTCATCCTTGATCCGATCGAGCAACGATGTCACCTCGTAGAGCTTATCCTCGAGACGGTCGGAGATCGCCTTCTTGACAGCCTCATGAACCATGTGCTCGGCGCTCCTCTGCCAGATCTCGACGAACGATGCAAGAGGCACCGCCACGCCGTTGAACGTGATCTCGACATCGACCATCGGGTACGTGCCGTTCTCTCGCGAGAGGTTGAAGTGCTCGATGCACCTAGGAGCGACGTTCGTCAGTGCCTGCAGCACCAGTCGGCCGGTGAACGTGTCGGCGATGACTTCCTTGCTTAGATCGATCTTTTCCACGATGGAATCTCCTTGTCGGGTTCAGCGTCAGAGTGTCGAGGCGGTCCCTTCGACGTTGCTGTGAAGTAACCTTCGTACTTCCTGATGTTCGTGTCGAAAAGAACGAGAACGTGCTTGCGACCGTCGGGTTGTCGCGCGCCGAAATCATCCGACGTAGTATCGACGATCAAGCCCTCCTCCTTGACCTCGACGACAACATGAGAGAGGATGCCTGTTCCCCACGTAACGACATCGCCGACCTTGAACGATCGTCTCGCCTTCTTTCGTTCGGCTCGTGTCAGGTTCTTCACAGCTTCTTCGCTTGATCGATGTACCAGAGACGAGCCTTCGCTGTGACAGCTCGGAGCGCGTTCTTCTGGTCGAGTCCGGAAGCCTCGAGCTCAGCTTGGCACTCCTTGACGACATCATCGTGCACCCACTTCAGGAAGTGCGGGATGAACCTCTGATCAGCTCCGTCAGGAGAAACGACGCTCATGCCCTGCTCGAGTCGAGCCACGGGCAGGACGATGTCGACGAACGCTTGAACGTCCTCTGCCTTCGCTGCGTCAGCTTGCGCTGGCTTTGTCCTTGCAACGACCTGGTGCTTCTCACCCTTCGCCTTGAACACGAGCGCCGAGAAGTAATCGTATTGAGGAGAACCGACAGGGTACATGACGAGGCCTTCACCCGTGCCATCAACACCGAATTGCTTCGATGTGAACGGATCGCATGCTTCGACCTCGGCGACTCGAGCGTTGATCTTCGAGAGCACGTCTTCGAGATCTTCCGCTGACGCTGCCCAATCGACGGTGAACTGCTCACCATCGTTGAACCACGGGATCACGTGATCGTACTCGTGACCGAACGCCTTCTCGCAAACGTGCTTGAGCGCGATGGGTTCGACGATGATTCCTGTTCGCTTGTCGTCCTCGATGCGAAAGGCAGCGAAGACAACGAAAGCACGTTCCTTGATCTGTGAGATCGCCACGCCCTTCTGGATTCCTGGTCCGCACCATTCGCCGTAGAGAACGATCGTACCGGTCGGCGGAGCGAATGCAGCCAGCGCATCCTTCTTCGAATCAACCCACTTTGCGAAGCCGACGTTGTCGTTCTCCGGCGTGATCACCGACGTCCTTGACATTGCGTACACGGTGCCATCGGCATCGACAGCAATGCCCGCGTTCGTGCCGTGCAGCTTCACCTTCCCGCGGTAGGTTACCACGCTCTTGCCGTCAGGCAGCAGGTCGGGTCGCTTCTGAAAGCTCCGACGCATGCTGTGAAAGTTCTCGATGTCAGTCCATGCGATATGTCTGGGCATGTGTAATTCCTATGCTCTAAGCATACCTCGCGAGGCAGCGAGTTTGCACCATCAGATGCCTTCGAAACGAATGCTCGTGATCTTGATATCGTCGTCGGTTACGACATGCATGCTCGTCTTCGAAGCATCGATGCTCGAATCACCGCGCCAGCCCAAGGGCAGGACAGTGCCAGCGAACCTGCGCGAACACACGAGGTTCCCCTCGCCGGATCGTTCGAAAGTCGATTCGCCACCGTAGAGCCTGGAGAACTCGTGGCTTCTGACGACCTGACGTCCGCCAGACATCTTGTTGAACCACATCGCGGCCCTCGAGAGCTCCTGCTCCATCGGAGCGGTCAACCACTCCGGTCTCTTGTTGTAGCTGTTGAAGTTGAACTTGCCGTCGACGTGGACATCGAGGATCGAGCCGAGCATCTTGATGATCTCAGGCTTCTTGATGCGTTTCACCTTCGCTCGTTCGCTGACCACCACGGGTTCGCAGATGAGCTTGTTGGCATCAGTCAGTCTCACGAACAGCTCGAGCTTCTTCTTCGTATCGAGACCTGCGGTGATCTTGAACGTCACCGAATCGCCAGCGGAGCTTCGGTGCTTGTCAGACCTCGTCGAGATCTTCATGTCGAGCTTATTGAGCTGCAACGTCACGCCAGCAGGAAGCACGACAGTCGTGAACTTGGGCTTGTCGTAGTCCCAACCACCGGAAGCGTTCTTCTCGTAGTTGAAGTTGTAGTCGTACGTCGATTCACGCTTGAACGTCCCAGGATTCTGCTCCTCGAGGAATTCCGTGAACCCTGAGTTATACGCATGGATGAGGTCGAGCTCCCAAGGAGCAGTGGTGATGAATTGGTCGCCGATCGAGGGGATGAAAAATTTCATTGGCTATTGATCCTTGTCATGGAGCGTACGTTGTTCACTTTTTGGCAGGCGGCTCGACCCAACGAGCACGATTATGATCGTTTTGCAGTTTCACCACAGCTTCACGATGACCGTAATCGTCGTACACCTGACCGCCAACGAATTCGACGATGTGTCTGTACGTCGACGTTGACAGCTTGACGACAGCATGGAACGGGATGATGAACTTCATCACGGTCTTTCCGTTGTCTGTTGTCATTCGACTCGGATCATCGAACGTATAGAACCCACCCTCGCGAGCCGAAACGAGCCATCTGTTGAACTTGTTCTCGGCCTTCGTGATGATAAAGACGTTTGGAAGCTCGGTTGATTTCTCCAGCGTGCCACGAAACTTGATGTCGTGGTACTTTTCGCCGTTCGAAAGGTAGACGCTGACATGCATCTCGCCGACATCGACGTCGTTCACCTTGGCAAGGTTTTCACGATAGACGCTCATGGTGTTCTCGTTCAATCGGCTGAGAGGTTCCAGATGATGATCACCGAGTCGGTGGGATCGGTGATCACCTCAAGTCGAAACGTGTCGCCGAGCTCCGGTCCTTTGGGGATGAAGGTGCGCATCACGCAGTCACGAGAGGACGGGTTCCCGATGAGCTTCTTCACCTCGATCTGATCGACCATGAACACGTCAGCATCCGTCTGCATCATCCCGTCCCTGAACCTCAGCAGGGTTCCGAGATCTTCCTTGAGCTTTTCCTTGCCATATCGGCCCCATTTTGACCCGTCGACGAAATCTCGCTTAAGTGCATCAACGTTGTTTCGGTCGTCGCTCGAGTCGAATCGGGTCTCCATGTACGTGACGAGCTCGGGTGAGCTCAGCCATGCCGACATCTGCTTTTTGATCTCGTCAGTGCTGAGCTTCATCACTTCTTCCCGCAGAAACGAGCCTTTGACTCCGGAACCATGTTCTGTTCCTTCATCAGGATGAACTTGTTCCACATGGACAGCAGATGCCATTCAGTTTTATTATCGTTGGGATCATGGTCCTTCATCTCGATCATCCCATCAGCAACGATCTTCTTTCTCCATTCCGTGAATGCATCCTCAGCTGAGAAGATCTCGATCTTCCTCACGCGTTCGTCATCTTCGGCGTGAGGATGAGCCAAGACATCGTACGATCGAAGCTCGCCGGTGAGCACCTGCGATGCCTTCGACACATCATCGCGGTACAACTTGACGGTTATCTTCCCGACGTCGTAGTACTTCGTGGGAGTCTCGTCACGTTTCTCTGCGCTTCTGTAGGGCGAACTCGCTGCCATGGTCATTTCCTACCACGACGAAACAGCCTCTTGCACCAGTTCTTGAACCTGCGAAGCTTCCGTCGCAGCCACGATTCATCCCGATCCCAGCGTTGCCAGAGGACGTCTCCGTTCGGTTGATGGGTGAACTTCGACATCGAGAAATCATCATGAAGCTCGTAAACGAACTTGGTGAATCTCCTGCAACGCTGGCAGATGCCGTAAAACTCGGTGTGATACGACGTGATCCTGCCGGTCGTGTGAGCTGGTCCGTCGCGGTGAGCTCCCATCGTGTCATCGTCGGCCAATTCGGTGTACGTGGGCTCGACCGTACCTCGTGTGAATTCCGCAGGGATCTCGAGATGATCGCAATCACCGCAGTGACCGGTGAGGCTGTGCCATTCGACATTCGTGTGGGTGAAGGTCAACGGGAAGTGCGACGAGAGGAGCGGCAACGAGTTGAACTCGTCCATGAGCAGCTTCGTCTGGTGTCCCCCGGGTCTCTCGTCCATGAGAGGATGCTACCACGTTGGTCGTCCCAGTTGCATTCACCTGAACGTGCGAAACACCCGATCCCAGACGAAGCTGTAGATTCCAAAGTTCTTCTTCATGTTCCTGTGATGCACGAAGTGCCCATCTCGCAACGATTCATATCCAGGGTACACCCGCGAGAGCCAGTGATCCCTGACATGGAACGAGTCATGGATGATATCGTTCATGAGGCCCACGAGAGCCATCGAGAAAAACGCAGCAACGGCAACAGGCAGGGAAATCAATCCCACGAGCCAGAGAACGATAGGAAGCAGCAGGAGGGGACTGAAAGCCAACAGGAACGTGTAGACGGCGCTGTCCTTGCCGGCGCTTCTGTACGAATCGCTGACGAGATCACGAGGAGGGTAGTGAACCAGGTGGTGCGCCATGTGCGACTTTCTCAGCGGACCAGACCATCGCTGGTGCAGAGCCCAATGAATGACGTACCCAAGAAGGGTCGTCGCCGTGTACGTTGCGAACGCTGTGACAAACACCCACAGGATCATGCATATACGTACCCTCATGGTGCGAACATCCGACGAAAAGCTGCTACGTGAGTACATCGAGATGTTGATCATCTGCGAGGCACCAGTACCGCTTAAGAAGCCGCAGACACGTGAACAGGCAAACGCGTTCATCAAGCTGCTGAGGTGGGCAGCTGACAAGATGGAGGCGCCGGCGAACGTCGTCTCAAGTGCAATCGATTCAGCGATGAATCACAACATCTGGGACGACGCCATCGAGCTGCTACGTGACTTCTACGTGATGAAGGGCATCAAGTTTCAGGCTGCCTGATCAACCCTCAAGCTTGACAAGATGATCATCGATGTATGCCTTTCCCTCGGGTGAGGTGAAGATCGGAACCTCGTTATCAAAGATGAAATCGTTGGTGACGCCGTCCTTGCTCCTTACGACGCAGCGACCACGCTTCCAACGTGTCTCAACATCGTCCCAGTTTTGACCCTTCTGAAAGATCATCTCCTGAAGCTCTGACCGGTTCTTACCATCGCACTGCTTGTGCGAGTAGAGCGATCTTGCGACCATCTGGACGGAGTTCCTCGTTGCGTCCTGCTGCCTCCAAACGAAGTAGTTGCAGACCTCATCCTCAGGGAGAACGAATGCCCTGGCATCGAAGACTGCCGGCTTGATGTCGGAAACTTCAGGTGGCGCTGAGGATGTCCTGTCGGCCCAGATCCTCCACGAGTGCTTCGTGAACGTTGCTGATGCGATACCCGCGGCGACGCTCACCATCTTCTGCACCTGGTTGTCGAACCATGAGGATGATGTGAAGCGCTTGTACGAGTGAACGAGGATCGAGACCTCGTCGGATTGGACGTAACCCAACTCTGCACCCTGGATCTCATCGCACAGCCGGAGCGCAACCTGGTCCATGACGAACGTCAATGCTCTGTCGAACGGTTTCTCGCACTTCGCAGCGTACGTGTGAAATGCCTTCCCATCGACCCTGATGATGACAGGTGTCCTCGGCGTCAGGCTCAACCGCGTTGATTCCTCGTAACGCTTCATCCTTGCGGCGAGGGAATCCGTCCTTGTTTTCGTTCCCATGATCGCTCTCCTATCGAAGCTCGCAGTTGAGCTTCTTTGCAACGTCGGCTGCTTCATCGAAGCTCTGGCCCACGTAGAGTTCCCTGTCTGGTCTGTACGACCTGTGACCTCGTGTCATGAAAACCCTGATCCCAGACCCTACCGTGTAGGAATCGATGTAGCAGTAATCGATCTGCCCGGAAGGCAGGACGATGATAGAGGCTAATGCTGTCACAACGAACAACATCACAAACACGATCATCGCTTTCAGATGAATGCTCATCACTTCACCTCGCAATCGATGAGCCTGGCTGCAGAAATTGCATCCTCGAACGACCTCGCTTCATTTACGATTCGACGATCGAATCCCCACCGGACATGACCGTAAAGATCGTACGTGATCGTATCTGGATTGATCGTACTGTTGTAGATGTACGATTTCGTGTAGCAATAATCTACACGTCCATCTGACGCGATCACATTATATGCGATGTATAACGCGCCCAACGTAAGAACAAGCACTCCCAAGAACTTGCTCCACAGCGTCAACTTCTCCGCTGTGAGCATGATAGTTGTTTTTGAGCTCATCACAGCATGATATCACATGCCGTGAGAACAGTTCACACTTAGGGTTCTAACCCGAGAAGCATGCGACCATGTTCTGCTGAGGGCTTCACGTTCGTCATCGCTTGTTCGCCCGCTAGCTTGCGGAGGGCGCGCTCATGAAACAGCTCGTCATTGAGGATTCGGGCGAATGTCTCCCTGACATCGGACGGAGCGCTAGCATCAGCTGCGATAGCCTTGATTCGTTCTAGCCTCATAGCCTCAGCGTGCGCACCGACTGCACAGCCGTTCTCAAACGAATCGACCTTCGTCAGCATGCACCGCCAGTAACGAGCCTCAGCATCTGTTACGTCGCTAACGATCCCTCTGGAGTCGAGCAGCTGCTTCACCCACGATGCATGCATCTCCTCCTGGGCGGCGATAGTCTCGAGGATCGTTCTCTCGTTGGCCGACCTTGCATACGCTGCTGAGAAGCCTCTCAATCGTGACGCTGCTGACGCTTCGCCTCGGTGCTGCTTGATGAGCCACTCGTTGAATCGAGCAGCATCGTTCTTGATCTCCTGCCACCATTGTTCCGACGTTTTCATGGTTTCTTCTGTCCCTTCTTGTTCTGCAGCATCTTCTGCCACACGGCGAATGGAACGCCAGCGAGCGCACGGGTTGCCATGTCGAACGTGGAGAGAAGCTCCTTCAACGAGGCATCGTCCTTGACGTCGCCTGATCGAACGGCGTCAACGATCATCTCCTGAAGCTTTTCCCTGATGACTTCCTTGCGCATGTACGACGATGATGCGCTGACGCGAGATGCTTCAGCGACCATCCTCACCAACCTGCCGAACTTGATCTTCACGTTCGTAAGTATCAGGACAACGAATCAGGCATCTTCACCGAACGAACGCGGAATTCCTTCCCGTCAGCCGTCGTCATGATCGACCCCTCTTCGTCTGTCGCGATGTCATCTGGAACTATCGAATCAGGATCGTTCATGACGACGCCTGGCGCTACGGATGTAGCAACGTGCGGATAGTACTTGCGAGAGATCGCAACGGCTCGTTCGATCATCTTGTTGATCGTCTTCGTTGCGTTTTCGATCAACGATGTTCGAGCCTTCTCTGCTGAATCGAAGATCTGGCCCTCGATCGACTCCAGCTCCGTTGATCCGTTCTCGCCAGGAAGGTTGACAACGTACCGCGTCACGTTCCCCTGCAACGTTTGCTTCGTGATCACCTCAGCGACCTGCATCGGATACACTGACATCGAAGCCGTGGCTGCAACGAACAGGATCTGACCTATCTTGTAGACCTTGTCAGCCATCTTGATCCTCGGTTGAATCTTCCTTGTTGACTTCCACCCGGAAAACACCCAGAGGCGGGTTCGACGTGGGAGCGATCACGTAGTCAGGCGCTGCTTCATCAACCTCGATGTCAACGCTGATGCAGGCTGCATGAACCTTCTTCCAAAGGTTCTCATCGACCTGATCACCCGCTTCGGTCGCAGCAGCAAGAGCATTGCTAACCGTCTGCATCTCCTCGATCGGAAGGATCAGAGTCATCAGATCTCGTAGGTGCTTGAGCTCATCACGATCAAGCTCAAGCACTGTGAGAACAGCAGGTGCTTTCCTGGGTGCACGCTTCCTCGGCGCAGGCTTAGCAGCTCTTGTCATTTTGACACCTCAGGAGATCGTTGAACCATCAGGACCAGTGCCGGTGAGTGCCTCCACGAACAGATCGTACGTGTCCTTGTGCTGCACGCCCTGCTCGATCTTGACAACCTTCATCGCAGCCTGCAGCGTCTTCCAGTCAAGCTTCTCCTTGAATTCCTCAACGAGGTTCTTCTCGTCCTCCTTGAGGAGCTCCTGCTCGTCCTTGATCGTCTTGAGCCTGGTGGTGAATTCCTTCACGAGCGTGCGGACAGCACCGACCTCGTCAGGAGTCATCGCATCAACGTTGTACGACGTGTTCTTTCCCATGATGGGACTTTACTGCAACCACGCGTCGGTGTTCAGAGTTGGCTGATCTTCTGGATCACACGAAGGTGATCCTTCACGTACGGATGATCATCAGCAACGCCGTTCTCAAGCGCTGTATCGACCTGAGCCTGCAGGGCTTTGACGTAGAAAGCCTTCATCGACTTCTTCGCGGCCAACAGCACGGCCTTCTCGATGGCCTGCCTCTCCTGAAGCGGCGCTGCATCGAGCTTCTCAGCTCCAGCGATCTGTTTTCCAGCAACACGCTCGAGATCCTTGATCGATTTCGCGCTCATCACCTTCGCAGCACGCTCGTACGCTTCCTTCAGCGTCTTCCTCACGAGCTCCTGTCCGACCTTCGATAGCTTAGCGACCTCGGAACTTTGCCTCAGGGCACCACGCACCTGATCGTTCGATGCCATCCTCATGATAGCTGAGGCAAGCCTCGTCGTACGCTTGTCATCGTCCTCCAACAACACGTGCCCGCGGGCTGCTCTGACCTCGCTCACGCCGCCCTTGAATATCCCACTCAGCAATCGATCAAGGCTTCCACCGGACAGGATGCTGAGAAGTTTTGCAGCAACCTTGGGTGCTTTCTTGGCGAACTCGACAGTCAGGAACAGATCAGGACGATACATGAACGCCGCGATCATGATGTCGGAATCGCCAAAGGCTTCCCAGACCGTCGAGTAAACCTGCGAGTACTCCTGCCTGATCCTCTGAAGCTCCTGACGTTCCTCGGCGAAGATCTTTCCGTAGTCATCTGTCAATGCTGGGAGCAACGTCGTCATGATCGTCTCGAAGGCGACCTTAGCTGTCGTGATCGCTCGCTGCGATAGCTCCTTCGTCTTGCCTGCCGCGACGCCGACAACATCGACGAACGGTTTGATGAAAACCTTGTACAGAGCATCGCCATCGGCATAATGCGCGCCACCGGGCATTCCAGCCATGGGATCTATCCCAAGGCCAGCGTAGTCGCTTCCAGAACCCCCAAAACCGTAATCCTCCTTGATCAGATCGCGGATCAGGATCCTCAAGGGATCTTCGGTCTTGCTGTGCATCGGTTCTAAATATCGGTCACGCCGGAGGCAACACGACTTCTCTACCGGTCAACGAGCTCCACCTCTTGATGAGCAATCGTTCGAAGTCATTTGTCCTCTGCTTCTTCGTGATCGGATCCCGGGTTGAGAACATCGTCCTGTGCTCGGAGGGGAGGTTCTTGAGAAGTTCCTTCTTCACCGTGATCCACTCATCGAGCGCTGGTGCGTACCCATGGACACGTTCCATCGCGGAGTTGATGGCATCGCCGTCGCTGACAACGTTCCTGATTCTCACCACGGCTTCCTCGATCACGGGCCTCTGGTAGACAACGAGCTTCGGAAGGTCGTCGATGTTGTGCCATCGAGCATCGGCCACCTCGTTGTCAGGATCGTCATGACGAGGTGTGAAGTCTCCCTTCGCCCTCGCGAGGAACGTGATGACCGTCTTGTCCTCCTTCTTCGACTTGAACCTGACATCGCCGAGTCGCCGTCCAAGCACAACGTTAACGCCGGTTTCCTCGCGCACCTCGCGGCGAGCGCAGTCCTCGATCGACTCACCGTCGTCGGTGTGGCCTTTCGGAATTCCCCAATTTTCGTTGTGAGAAAATTGCTTGATCAGGAGAATAAGCACGTTGGTGCCCTCCGTTCTCCAGGCGATAGCTCCACACGAGGTCGTTTTCTTGACCTTCTTGTTCATCAGATGACACTACCACAACTTATGTGCCAATGACACGGACAGCTGTCGTATGGTAGATAGACTACATGCGAATTGGACTCATCTGTATGGCTGGCAAGCCCGTGCATGCTGGACACGTTGGCTTGATCAAGATCGCCGCGGCGGAGTGCGATCAGGTGAAATTGTACGTTTCGATCAGCGATCGTGCACGACCAGGCGAGGTTGTCATCCTGGGATCCGACATGCAGGAGATCTGGTCGACAGAGCTCGAGAAGATCATGCCCGGGAATGTCGCCATCACGTACGGTGGCTCCCCCGTTGCAAACGCATTCAAGGAGATCGGAGAGGCATCGAAGGATGGTTCGGCTGATACGTTCGTGCTTTACGCTGACGATGTTGACCTTCAACAGAACTTCCCAGACGCATCGTTGAAGAAGTACGCAGCCACGCTCTTCGACGCTGGCCAGATCGAAAAGCGACCGGTCAAACGCACGGAAACGGTGAACGTTTCAGGCACGAAGATGCGCGAGTACCTGAACGCTGGCGATTCAGCATCGTTCATCAAGAACCTTCCGAAGGGGATCAACGGAAAGCACGTCTGGAACATCCTTCATGCCAGGGTGAAGAATCCACCTCAGGTGAAAGCGACATCGAAGGCGAAGGCGCCCAAGAAGCCTGTGAAGAGCGAGCAGCTGATCAGGAGGTTCGTTGAGGAAACGCTGAAGGGCTGACGATGAAATCGCCCTTCGTCGCTCCGATGCACTCGATCGACGGCATGAACCTGACGAACGCTCGACCCGACCTGAAGAAAATGGTTCCTCGGGTGTTCGATTCGGAAAGCTGAAATGCTCTGTTCATTGCATCGCTGAACCCGTTCTCAGGCTTGAACGCTTCGTCAAGCACCTTTCTGTTCATCTCGATGAATTCCTTCGAGATATCATGCATCGGGTTGCAACGTCCTGTCATGGTGAGCTTCCCATCCTTCATGAGCTTCGAGATCCTCGCTCGAACGTCGGATACAGCGTAGCTGTTGGAGCCCATACGAGAACGTAGCGACTTGGTCTCCTTGACGTGCCAATTCCCAGCGCTGGCTCCCTCTCCCTCGAGGTCGAACTTGCCAGTGCCAGGCAACCATGCGACGTCGTTGAACATGAAAGCAGCGAGGATCTCACCTCGACCGTCGACCTTCGTGCAAACGTCGAATATGGGAAGCAGAACCTGAGGAACATGCACGCTATCGAGCTTTGCAGCGTCGGCGAGGCTCATGTTGAAGACGCTCTTTGCAAACTCATCAGGATCAGACGTCAAGATGACTGCCAGCACCTGCTTGAACGCGACGGAGCTGCCTCTCATCGTGCACGCTTCTTTCCCAGATGATGAACCTGTCAGAAGCTGCCAAAGCCTCCTCATGATGAGGCCACGCTTGCTTGTTGGGAATAGCCGACCGTACTGTTCCAGCCATCGTGCCAGCGCAGGACTGTCAGCTAACGACTTGAACGTTCCGATCTTGGGAAGCTCAGCTTTCTTCCTTGCTTCAGTGCGAGCCTTCGCCCACTGCGCCTTGCTGTAACCATTTGTTGTTTTGAAGCGATCCTTCTTTGGATGGATGCTCAGGATTTGAGCAGCTCGCTTCTCAACCCAAGCGCTCCTGTCCTTCAGGGTTACCCTCTGACCCTCGTTCTCAAGGTTGTATCCGAAGTGCATGAACGTCAAAGCTGATTCATCAGACGATGAAACGCCGACGAGCTCACCATCACGTAGAAGGGTGTACCTGGGCATGCTCGAGCTATACCACCCGAGCTAACCAATTTTCACTATGCTTTTGGACCTGAACCGAAGATGCTCAGAGCAAACCTAGGTTGTGCCTGGCTAACCTTCTCGAACTTGATCGCAGCGCCGAGCTGCGAGTGAGGGATGATCATGAACCCCTGCGGGTTGACGATGAACAACCCATCAACCTGAGAGAAGACGTTCTTGATCTTGATGCTGTTGAACCATTCGTTGAAGAACGTACGTGGATCAGAGAACGCGTTGTCCTTCAGCGTCGCCAGAGCGATCTCGAATTCCTCAAAATCTGACAGGATATCATCCCTACCGGTGTCCTTCTCGATCTTCTTCGCAACATCGATGAACGTTGGTTTCGAGACTGACACTGCCTTGTCATTGAGCTTGACGACCTGCGATTCCCTTGAACTGTCACCGTCGTCGGCGCCCTGTAACATCTCCTTGATCTTTTTCACCGTGAACAGAACCGATCTCAGGTCGATGAAGCGATCCTTTGACACCTCACCCTTACCTACGATCATGTCGTAATCATCATCGACGAACGTTTTGACGAAATCGAGCATCCTTGCTCCATCATCGCCCATCGCGTCGGCTAGCTTGACCCGTTCTGACACCGTTACGAAGTTCCTGAGCTGCGTCATGACGGAATTCAAACGTCTTTTCGCTTCTTCGAAGGCCTTCCTTCCTTCGGTACCAGGCCTGATCAGGTTGGAGCTCGACAGCAGCTGCTTGACCTCCCATGTCGATCCGTCGACCATCACGACATCGTACGAGACAGATCCTCCCTGAACCTGCCCACCGAAGACATGAGCAACCCACTCCTCGCCCGGACCCACCCCTGAATCAGCTTGTCCTCCATCTTCGCCGGCTGACTTCGAACCGTACGGGATCTTTGACTTCTTGACCTGTGCCGGCCACGGGTGCCAGACCATGAACTTGATCTTGTTGATGTCGAGGATCGATTTCTTATCAGACGGAGGCATCTGTTTATCGCCAGTTGTCCGTGAACCTCCCCTTTTTGCACGAACGTAGCTACGAACCTCTGGATTGAACGATGAGTAACGATCCTCGATCTTGTCGAGCTCGGCCTCAAGCGTCTCCCTACGCTTGGACGCTAGCGGCACGTTGAAGTTGTAACGATCCTGAGCCCTCAACATCTTGCGTGCTCGTTCCTCGCCCATGCCGCCCTTTCGCAGCTTGAGCATCTCAGCGTCGTAAGCGTCCTTCTTCTTCTTGTTGTCATCCCACGCCGCCAGCGAAGCCTTCGCAGCGAGGTATGCTGCTTTGGCATCCTCCTCAGCTTTGTCGAAGTCTGAACCGGCTGTCGTCGTATCCTCATTCAGCAGCGAATCAAAGATGTGTTCCTTGATGAGGACCTGCTCGAGCTGGCGCCTGATGATCCTTCTAACGCGCAGTTCGTTCAACGTTGTCATAGCACGTCCTTGTCAAACACCGTCCAGCGTTCCAGCGATTCGTTGAGAACCTCTCGTAGGATGTTCTCACCCATGTCAAGCTTGGGCACGCCCTTACGTTCGTACTTGAACAGTGAAAGGATCTGCGATGCAGGAGCGAACGTCCCAGTGAACTTGTACGCCTGTCCCTTGTAGAAGAACACGACACCCTCCATCGCGGAGCTCACGTTGTCAACGCTCCGGAGCTTGCTCATCTCCTTCTGAAGGATGTCCATCGCTGCTTGGTTCCCGCTCGACTCGATCGCAGAGATTGCCTTTGACACCTGCGATTGGATCCTCGTGACCTCAGCGTCAGACTTGCTGATCAACGTCGACTTCAACCCTCTCAGCACCTCGATGGCGAAATCGCTGATCGCAAGTTCGATGGGTTGGATCGCTCGTCTCTTGAGCGCATCCGATGCCTTGATGAACTCGACCACCGATGCTAGCTCCTCCTTGGGAACGAGCTTCCTGATCTCTGGGATGCCGGGCGCGCCCGGGACGCCGATGCAACGATCGATGACCATCGTCATCGCCTCTTCATCGATGTTCAACGACGAGGTTGCTTCATCACCGATCACGACCCGAAGGTAATCGAACATGTTGTCGTTGTCTGACACACCGGCGTTAGCCATCGATGATTCGATCCTCGATAGGGCATCGTTCAATGTCGACCCATCGCTCATCTTTTTCAAGCTGAGCAACGAAGGTCCTCTCACCTTCCATCCCTTCAGCTTGAGGGACTTCTGCATCTGGTCGATCCTTGATGAAAGGATCTGAACGCCTGTATCATCGTCGACCTGCGTCGTCGAACCGTTCCTCGACTCGAACACGGGCCAACCATGGAACACGATGTTGTTCGAATCGTAGTTGATCATGTTCGGGTTCGCCGTGTAGATGATCTCAATCGAGTACCACCTGTTGCCTGACGTTCCGAAGATCTTCTTCTTCACCGTCGGTGGGATCGCTGACATTGCGTCCGAGAGCACCTTGAACGCTGCGTTGAACGCGTCCTCGATGTTTCCCCTACCCTGGAACTTCTTGGCGAGCGCCGCGGCGTTCATGCCACCCGACTTGATGTCTCCGCCGTTCCTTGCGACCCTCAGGAGGTCCTGAGAAACGTCATACGTGAACACCAGGTTCATACCATCGAGCTTCTCTGAAACCTTTTCTAGCTTGCCGGATGCAGCACGAGAGAGGACATCTTTCAGCTCTCCGAATGTGAGCTCAAGGTTATCGTACAGGTGCTGCAGGTGACCGACAGCGCCACCCTCATAGATCAGATTTTCGTTCATGACATCCTGCGTGCAGTTTTGCGACCGTCAGAATTCGTGGTACGAAGCACCTGATCTGCCCTTGAATCAGCTGCTGAACGAGGCGTGTAGTTGAGCTTCGACAAAGCTTCCTTCCTGTTGTCGTAAAGCCAGCCAACGAAACCGTCGCTGATCCTTGCAGGAACGGTGCCAGCGTCCATCGACTTTTCAAGCGATCGCTTAGCCCTCGAGAGATCCCTTGGTGTCGCCGCCGACGTTAGTCCAGCAACGATATCAGCAACTTCAGGATCCCTTGCTAGCGATGCCCATCGTTCCTCAGGAGAACCTTCGAACGATTCTTTCACCTGCGTCTTCGACATCCTTGATGCTGTCGCCCTTACAGCCGATCTGAGCTCAGATTTCAGCTTTGAGATGATCCGCGAGTAATTTGCACGTTGCTCTGACCCACGACGCTGGCTCGACCTCCAACGCTCTAGGTCGGCGATCCTTGTCTTGAGATCCTTGATGTGCTGCGATGAACCATGTGGAACCTTCGCTCCACCAGTCACCTCAGCTTCGCGCATCCTGCTCTCAAGAACGAGCTCAACGAGCTCACTCAAGCTTTTCAACGTGCTTCGTTCCATCGTTAGCTCCTGCCTCCGCAGCATCGATCGCATGCTTGCACGCGCCGTATACGAACATACGTAGGTGGTCATCGTCGACTGTTGCCCCATCGTCCAGGGAGAAACGCTCCCGAACCTTCTCGTAGAAACCCGGCATGATCTCCATCTCAAGGACCATGCCGTTCGGTAGCTTGACTTGCCTTGTTTCAGCGCTCATTGCACGTACTGTACAACGATCGTAAGGAGAGATCAGGCTCGCTTTTCTCGTTTAGTTGCTTCTCGTTTCTTTGCAGCCTCAGAAGCAATTTTACATCGTGCAGCGTACGCTTCATCAGACATCACCTGCCAGCGTTTCTGTTGACCAAGCGATCGATTTCGTTTGTATTCATCTGTCATCGACGCTTCTTTGATGATGTCACTCATTTTCTTTCTAAGGGTTTGATCTTTCCACGCTTCAGCGTATTTTTCGCTAGCGTTAGCTCGAACAACAGGATCTGACCATCGAATAGCTTGAGATTCTGATGCAATTCGTCGACGTTCGTTTGAACTCCACACTCGTTTTTGAGATTCACTCATGAGCTGACGTGTTGCTTGCGAAGGTTTGGATCCAGAACGACCTTCTCCACCTAGCGTCATGTTCGCTCCCGTGGAGTTTTCACAAACATACGTTCGAAATTCACGAATGCATGCGATTTCCGTATCAAGTGCTTCTTGTTCATCATCGCTTTCGAATACGACAATGCGTACAAATCCATGTTTCTTCACGATGTTACGATGATACGCATTTCGGATCGTGCTGTTAACTCGAACTTGATTGCCCTTACCAACGTAAAACACTCGTGGTTGATCTTCACACGTAAGATCAACATACACAGCAAACTTCTTTGCGATAGCGATGTTCACTTCTTTTTTGGAGTGATCGGTGTAGGCGAGCTCGTGTCTTCTAGGGGAGATTTTGAAGATTGCTTCGGCTTCGAAGACACGATCACGTTGGGCTGGATGTGCTTGACGTTTTTCGTGCGAGCTGCAGCATCCTTTGACATGTCAACGTTCGCAGGGTTGCTATCAGGTTGACTAGCATCATTCGCCTGGATCTCTCCTGTCATGATCTGTGCGATTCCCTTGAGAAAGGCTAGCAACGCTGTCTTCTCCGCCGTGGAGAGCCCAGAAACGTACTTTTCCATGCCAGCTTTGACGGTGTCGTCCTTGAACGACTTGCCAGACCTGATGGAATTCAGCTGATCGACGATGTCCCTTGGTTCAACGTCACCGTCGGCGAGCTTCTCTGTTTCATCCTCGTCAGGAGAACCTTCCTGATCTCCATCGTCAGCATCGTCATCACCTGAACCATCGTCAGAGAACAGATCGAGCTCTTCATCTCCATCTGAGGGCATCTGAGGTGGTGCTGGTTGTGAAGATCCTCCCTGCTTTTCCTTTTCCTGGAGAGCTCGGTCGCGAAGCGTGGCCTTCGTCCCTGAAACTGCTTCAGAGATCACGCTATCGATGAACGTGCCTAGCATCGCTCCGCTGTTGATACGCAACGTTGAGTTACTCATGTTGATCCTTTCAGCGGTACCTGATCCGGTTGTTCGGACGATCCTGCACCTTGGCTGCCCTTGCCCTCAATGGGCTGTCGGCAACGGTCTTGATCTGCGTAGATGCATGCTCCTTGATCAGGATCGAATCCATGAACTTGTCGAACGCAAAGCCCTCGCTGTACTGATCAGGTTGATCGGCGTACGGATCTTCCTTTTCGCAAGCGGCGCACATCGTCGAACCAGGCGCTGCCTCGCCAGGGCACATCATGCACTCCGTGCCTGTCGGTCCTGAACCATCGTCAACGCCTAGGCCATGATCGTCGCCCCCAGGGAAGACGACCTCATCGTCCTGAACGTCCTCAAGTCCCCAATCATCGACCGGATCCTCGAGATCATCTACGTCCAAACGGCCGGGCGCTAGCCTGTCATCATGAATTTCGGGCTTCATCATCGCTTAAATATGCAGCTCGTGCTCAATCTTCGTGAGCTGAAGCATCAACATGCACGTCTGCTGCTGAGGGTTGATATCGAAGATCCTTGACGCTGTGATCTTTCTCTGCCCGCGTATCTCGAACCTTGATGATTCGCCGTGTTGCATCTCAACGTTGTTCACGTTGACAGGGATCGCAGCCAGCGATAGCGCATCGTGAAGCTCAGTCTTGAACTCAATTTCAGCGGGTTCGCCGAACAGCACGGATTCGAGGAGTCCAGTCATGACCTTCTCGCCGGCAAGGTCGATGATAACATGCACGTATTTCGTCGAGAGTTCCTCGATCATCCTTTCTCGGATGACGTCCTCATCATCCTCAAGGTCGGGCACATTTCCCTTGAGCGTATCGCTCATCAGAATCTTTTCTTTTGCCACTTTCATCTCCATGGTGTTGGAGAACGTACATCACAGTGCTAACGTGTTACAGGACGCCTTCATCCTGATCGATCACGTATTCATCGTTCCTTGAGTACACGACATCCTTGAACGATGCATCAGCGAATGCAGCATACTCACGATCAAGCTCCGTCACATCATCGATGTCATGCGTCGACAACCTGAGCGAGACCTTCTCGCCCATGATCGTAATGCACGCGTGATGCTGAACGGTTGCCTCGTACTCCAACAACGTTGACACGAACCGTTCACGATCGCCGTCACGACGAAACGTGTACGTCTTGTTCAGAGCTCGATCAAGCTTTCGCCATCGATCGACAGCGACGACAGGAACTTCCGCCTCCTTAGGTTCGACTGGCAGCTTTCCAAATTGCATCGGCCTGTTTGCCTTCTCGATGAAGCTTTCGTGAAGCAGTTTGAGGTTCATCAGTAAAACTTCTCCCCAAAGAACTCTGCTGCGTAATCGAGCAGGTCTGATTCCTCAAAATCTAATCCCTTTGCCGACGCTAGCGTTTTCTTGTGCTGAGAAAGCAACCTGCCGACGTTACCGGAGCTCTTGCTGAAGTAGGCATAGTTCAGTGGATTTTCAGGACCGTCTTCATAGACTCGAGCATCATCGATCGCAGGCTCCGTCTTCGGCTTTTCCTCATTGTCGAGAGGTTTCGCTTCGACATCAGATCGCTTTTTCTTGTAGTACGACCAAACGTTGCTAGCGGCATCGGAAACGCTCACTCGATCTGGAACGAGACCATCCTCCATCCTCATGACGATATCGTACATGAGCGGGCCATAGCCCTTTCGGGCAGCTGAGTTGTCGACGGCGCTAGCGTGCCAAGCGTTCTCCTGCTTCTGCGTGATCATCATCGCAACGATGCAATCCGTCGATCCAAGATCCGTGTCGCCGTTCTTCATCGCAAGAAGCTTCTTTGGATCGTAGAGAACGTACGTATGCTGAACATCACCATCGTTAACAAATAGAGCAAGACCTTCGCTCTCAACCTTAGCGATCGACGCAGCCTCCTCGTTGAGATTTCTTCTGATGATGGCGCGCAGGTTTCTGACCGTCGTCCTCACGTCAACACCACACCGCCGACCACCGCGGCTTCCGTGAAGCTGCTTCCATGAGTCCAGATTCGTCTGTTCCTGTCGATGATCGCTGAACCTCCCTTGAAGTTCATATCACGTTCGGATCCGACGCGGTTGCTGACGATGAGATTCGCTCCAGTTTCCTCAACGAGCTCAACCCATGATGAATCAGGGTAGCCGTAGTTATCGCCCCAGTTCGTGAGAAGCGCGATGGTATCGACGCTTCCGCGATCGTAGAACCTCTGCCCAGGCTTGTTGAACTTGTACGATTCCCTGTACTTGTTCATCGCGTCACGGCACACGAGCACGCCGATTCGACCTTCAGGTGTCACAACGATCGGGTTGGTTGCTTCCGAAGGTTGAGCCCACATGTTATCGGGCCCCCATAGGTTGTGCTTCTGAGCGTTTGCAACCAACCCAGACGGTCCAACGACCGCTGCGGAGTTGTAAAGCTTGCCTTCCTTGAGCTCGACGTAACCGAAGATCACGTGACAGTTGAAGCGTCTTGCGATCTCCGTGAACGCTTGGGTTTGGTATCCGTCGCGTTCCTGGGAACAGCTAGCAGCTTCGTACGCTTGCCTGAAGACGTTTCCTCCCGTGCACAGCTCCGGAAGGACGATGATGCGTGCTCCCTTTCCTGCCGCTTCGAACGTGAGCTGCTGAGCGACGATGAGATTGCTCTCGACGTCGAGCAGCTTCGGCGCAAACTGCACCGCAGCGACGATCTGTGCTCGGGTTGATTGCACCCTCAGTCCTTCTTCTTGCTCTTGTCAGCCTTGGCTTTATCGGCTTTCGCCTTGTCAGCCTTGGCCTTCGCTGCTTTCTTTTGAGCGAGTGACATCGGCTTCTTCGTTGTCTTCTTTGCTTCGGTCACCGCTGCGGCTGCAACTCTGGACTGTGATCCGACGCAGTCATGACCGTCAGGACCCACGTGCTTGTCGAGGTACTCGATCCCATGAGGCGCCTTGTAGACCTTCACTGCCGACTTGCAGAACCTGCAGGTCGCTGTGCTTCCATCGGGACCGGTGCCTTCCATGACGAAGGACGTCCTACGCTTCGATGACTCGCCGAGCGGGCTCTCCACGCCTGACGCCTTGCGAGCACGCTTAATCACGGTGTGAAGGAATTCACGGAAGCCATCAAGTTCCCTCACGATCTCAGGATGATCCTTCATCAGCTGTACGTCAGATGCCGTCAGCTCCCCGGACTTTGCGAGGCTCTTGATGTAATCGTTCATCGCAGTGAGAACGATGATCTCCTTCTCGTCCTCGTCGATGCTTCCGATGAACCTCGCCTTTTCCAGCGCCTTGTCAACCGCTTGTTTGGCTCCGGACACCGAAAATCCGAGCTCTCCGGCGATCTCTTCGAAGCTTGAACCACCAACGTCGTTCATGTTGCCGATGGCTGTTGACTTGTAGGCTCGCTTCGGCTTGCCGTCCTCGTCCTCATCGTCATCTGCGCTGCTATCGCTGTAGTCAGTTCCCGAGAACGACGTATCGAACTTTGGGCTGATCTCGCTCAGCATCCGTCTCACGGAGAGCCTGACGACCTCCTCTACGCTCTTCTGCTCTGTCTTACCGTTGGACATCTCTTCACCCTTCCCAGACTTTTCTGCCACGGCCTGAAGGGCCGTTCTGATGGATTTATACACTAGCGGGACCTCATCGTCAGGCGTACCGTCGAACAGCGAGTTGACAGCGATCACGAGCTCCTGCTTCGTCTGCGGAACGAAGTCAACGTTGGCAGGATCTGTTTGCGCTGCGCTCGGATCGACGACCGGATTGACTGACACAGGCGCTTGATCGACATGGTAATCATCGAGAGCGTTCCCGATGACCTCCCTGAGCGCCTGCTCGCTGACCGTCACCCTTTTCGACATCAGGATCCCTCGCCGTCCTTGGGAGCGGCAGCGTCCGGCGGACCAGCCTTCTTGATCACATCTGCAGCGAACTTGGCCTCAGTTGCCTTACGACCGAAGTAAAGCGTAAGAATCGGGATGAAATACGCTGAACATGCTGCGACGTCGAACGGCCTGACGGCAATCCCTCCAACGTTCTCGACGATTGATGCGATATACGCGATCGTCGTGACGAAGAATGCGATCGTTAGAAACGTCACGGTCACCGACCCAAAGCCGCGCGCGTCCTTGATCCACAACCACGAATCCTTGACCTCAGTTGGATCTGGGTTCATCCTGCAGGGACAATCCATCCCGCAATCATTGCAAACGCAAACTTTCTCAGTAGCCATGACGACGTCCTCTACGCCTAAATATGCAGGGCTACCGACGTTTGCGATGATTCATCTCGCTGTTGCGTTGTTTGCTGCTGACACGGCTACCGCGAGCCCGACACCGACGAGCAGGCCGCCGACACCTGAGACAACGTACCAGAACGGAGAGTTGTCCTCATCCTTCTCATGCTGCTTGATGTTGTCCTGAAGGATCTTGATGTCCTTGTCTCGACTGTCGAGCATCGCTGTCGAAACCCTTCGATCAGCATCAGCGATCGCCTTCAGCTCCGAAGTTTTGAACTCGCACTGTGCATTCACTTCACCACGAGCTCGCTCGACCTCGATCTTGATCTGCTCGTTGATGGAGTTGATCTGCACCGTGATCGTTGCTGATGCTCTTGGTGAAAGCAGCACTCCAGTGAATGGCGCGGCCTGGCCTTTCTTCATGGGAGCGATGACAGCGCCCATCTCGACCTCACCTGCAGGAGTTTCCAGCTTCGGAAGCTTTGCACCTGACGTTGCTGCATCATCAGCATATGCCGGCATCGTGAACGCCAGCATGACGATGATCATGATGAACGAGATGAACTTCTGCATCATGATCACTCCGGAAGTACGACTGGGAAGCCTGTTGCCTCTGAAAGCTGCCGGGCTAGCTCATCAGGATCATCACCATTCTTCTTGATGATGTCATCGATCTGAGCACGCTTCTTGTCGTCAAGATCGCGTTTGGCGTCATCGTATTGCTTCTGCACCGCCGACAGCGTCTCCTCGAGTCGCTTGACGTTGTCATCATGAGCCTTCTGTTGAAGTCTACGAGCTTCCTCGATCCTCTTCAGCTCGTCGTCATGATTTTCCTTCACCTGACCGAAGCCGTCGGCGAACGAAACGTTGTTGTTCCTGAGAAGGATGAATGCGATCACCCCACCAACAGCAACGGCGACTAGCCCCCAATACTTCTTCAGAAGAGCCCAAAATTTTCTCAACTGTACCATCATGTGCCCTTCAGTTTGGCTTTTGTCCAGCCTTCGTTGAATTGATGTCAGGAAGCATCACCTGACGTTGATTGTTCGCGCTAGCCTGAGCTGCTGCGAACAGAACCTGATGCACATGCATCTGCTGCTGCTCGAGCTGAGCAATTCGTCTGTTCTGCAACTGGATGATGTCGTACAGGCTCTTCACGTGCTGGATGGTTGTGTACAGCGATTGCACTGTGTTGACGTAGTTCAACGAAACGTTGAGTGCATCATTGACGAGCTTATCGATCAGTTTCATCTCGAGATGTTCCTTCTTCGATCAAATCGTACAGCATGTCATGGTCAAGTTCATCCACCGGACGATCGCGCCTCGACTTGATCGTGTCCTTAACGAAGGTGCCCTCTAGTTGTTGCTTCAACCTCGCGGTGACGAACCTTTCGATGATCCCTCTTGCTTGGTTGTCGCCGTCCACGACACGACGAGCGAATTCCTCAAAGATATCCTGCATCGAGAGGTTGTACTTGAACAGCTCGCCTCGAAGCTCAGCGTGGGTGCTCTTCTCGAGCTTGATGTGAATGCCCTTACGTTGAGCGAACAGATCCGGACGAAAGTATCTCACAACCCGCCAGCTCCTCCGCCTCCACCAGCGCCGGATCCACCGTCGCCAGCTCTGTCGGCTACAGGAGCTGCGAACTGCGAATCCTGCGTTTCCTGCTCAGTTTCGCCGGCAACGATGCCATGCTCGTCCCTGAGCGTATCCTCGAACCTTGTTGTCACGTCATCATCGTAGGTCTTCATCAGGAAGTTCTTTGCCCTTCTGACGATCGTGCTCCTGAACTCAAGAAGGCTGTCAGCGCTCTCGATAAGCCTTGCGACATCGTTTGCAAACGATTCAACATCAAGGTCCTCGAGCGTGAGCTTGGTTGGTTCCTGGATCACCTCAGGATCTTCCTCGTCATCAGCAGGAGCAGCTTCGTCCTCGCCGTCCTCAGCTTCAGTGAGGAAACGCCTCGTCATCGACCTGAAGCAGAAGCCTTCGTTCTTCACTGACTTTGCTTCGCTCTCGTACTGTCCAAAGTAACGATCGATCTGAGAATCGATCGAATCCTCCGTCTCAGTTTCCTGCTCGGGCGCAACAGGAGGCCCTTCCTCAGAAAGGATCCTACGAAGGTACGACTTGAGCTCCGAAACTCTTACCCTTTTCTTCACTTCAGTACCTCGTTGATCGCTTCTGCTTTGAGGAAACGTTCCTCGACAACCTGCCAGTTGATCTCCCTCATCTGCGAGATCAAGAAGCTCTTCTTGTCGGTGAGGTAGTCCCTGCTGTACGCATGCTCATGCATGTCGATGACAACGATTGGATACAACCCAAGCATGACGTTGTCAGCATCACCATCGATGACGGTGTTGACGTACTTCCTGAGGAAGATGTTGTACCCGCACACAACCCACCCATCACGGGCAGAGAGAGCGCAGGAGATGAAGTCCTTCTGCCAGTCGTCGAACGTACCGAAATCGCGCTGCAATCGCATGTACGATTTCGTGTCCATTTCGATCTCAGAGTGAGGATCGAAGCAATTTGCGAAGTAAAGCTCGTGAAGCCACACAGCGTTCAGGTTGAGCGATTCATCGACCTTCAACGACCTGAACTCACTGTGATGTGGGTTCGTCGATCCACGATCAGCGGTATCAAGGTTCGCGGAAACATCGTTCAGAGCCTGAACGTGTTCCTTGTACAGCTCGTTGTGAGCGTCCTTGGTCTTCTGCGAGACCAGCTCGCTGACCTGCTTGAAAGGCTTTGGCTCGGCAACGTACGATTCATCAAGCGGCTTCGTCAGCTCAGGCCTGATCGATGAAGCAAGGCTCTTCTTGATGATGGAATCGATATCGACCCCTTCGAGGATGTTCTTCTTGTTCATGCAGGTGCCCTTGTACTAAATACACCGCACGAACGTTCAGGTTCGAACCTGAGCTATGAGAGGGAGTATTCGTCCTCGAGCTCAGTCTGATCGACGAGAAATTGCTCACCCTCGGGTGTCCTAAGGATCACGTCACGTGGGCCGACGGAATGAACCGTGTACTTGACGCCGCTTTTCTTGTGCTGCACCTTCAGTTCGGGTGAAAGCACCGGTTTCTCGCCGTCGGGCGTCTTCGGATTCATCGTGAGATCAACGTCCTCGCTAAGCTTACGCAAACGAGCGTTGTACTCTTCACGCATGATGCGAACGATGTCCTTGTCCTCGAGCTTCTTCGTCATTTGAGCCTCCCGCCTGCCCTGATAGATAGGACCGCCTGCTCAAGGGATGCGACGGTGATGCCAGCATCCTTGAGAAGCTGGATGCCACTTGAATCCCTGTAGAGCGAATTGTAGACGAAGACGCTGATCCCGGCGTTGATGATCAACTTCGCGCATGATCGACAGCAGCTATGGGTGCAGTACATGTGCTTCTTCTTCGGGAAGTTGAAATCGCACTTCACCAAGCTGTTTGCCTCGGCATGGATGAATCCTGACATCCCAGGATCGAGCGATTCAGGTACGTTTGGCAGGCCGCTAGCGTTTCCGTTGTACCCACATGCCAGCATCGACGTGTTGTCCTCTGACACGATCACGGTGCCGACCTGCAGCCTCGGATCGTACGATCTTTCAGCGATCGAGGTCGCGATCTTCATCCATGTTTCCGGCCATGTGGGTCTGCTCATACCAACTTCCCTCCCGTAAGCTCGTTGAACCTTGCGATGTACCTGATGAACGCTGTCTCAGGATCCCAAGGGTTGATCGTGAAATCGAAGGGTTCGGCGCCAGTTGTCACCTGCCGACCCTTAAGAACTGTCATATCCCTTGCTTCAGTAGCAAACATCCGCCGGTCAGCTGACTTAACAGAGGGCGGCTCGAGCCTCCTGAGACCGAACCGTGAGCATACGCAATCGAGCACCGCTCGCTCGATCCTGCCGTATGCTGCTAGCTCAGGCGATTTTTTGATCTGCGGCGGGATATCGCAGACGTAAGCTTCCGAAGCATCGTGCAGAAGCCCCCACAAAGCATCCTTACGATCGCATGCATGTGAGACAAGAACAGAGTGCTGAGCAACTGAATAGAAGCTGTTGCAGTGCCCGATGAACCTGCATGTGTTCGATAGCGAGTGAGCGATGTCAACGATGTTGACGTCCTCACGACGAGGATCAAGCGGGTAGAACCTCAAGCCCGTGTAGGTCGTGATCCACCCGCCTGTCCTCTCGTTCGGTTTAGGAGGCTTTCGCATCTGACCTTTCGAAGTAGATTTCGCTGAACAGGCGCTTGAAGAGCGCCGTCTCACGACGTTCGATCTCAAGCCCACAATCCTTGCCGAAGAAGCCTTCTGAAAGGACGAGCTCGCCGGAAACCGTGGGCTCGAACATCAGGAACGACCTGACAAGTGATTTGTGCATGTTCACCAGCGACGCGAATTCCCTGATCAGATCGTCGTTGATGTGACATTGTTTCGCGCGCTTCTTGAGCCTGAACGCTGACTCAATCGTCATGTAGGTGAACTCCATGAGAAAGATTGTCTGCGCGATCTCGGTTGATGTGTACTTGAGCTCGTTCAGGATCCTTGAGACGCTAGCAACGTCGTTAAGCCTTGCGATCGACGCAAGCAGAACGGGCACGCTCTTCGTGAAGATGGGAGCGCACGTGTCGATGACAAGGCCCGGAAAGACGCGGTGAGACATCGAGAATGTCGAAAGGATCATGTGCATGAAGATGCCTGCATGAGGTCCCTTGATGCCCTTGACGAGCTCGTCCCTGATCCTTTCGGGGGAAACGCCATCAAGGTTCGAATCGACGGTGATTGCTGCTCGTGTCTCACCATCGATGATCCACGAGAACCTCGCGGCGAACCTGATCGCTCGAAGAACACGAAGTCGATCCTCCCTGAAACGATCGACAGGGTTGCCGACAGTTCGAACGATCCCGAGCTTGATGTCCTTGAGACCTCCCACGAGGTCGACGACCTCATGCTTGTTCAGGTCGTAGAACAGCGCGTTGACCGTCAGATCCCTTCGCGAAACATCGTTCTCGATCGTGGTGAATTCGACGGAATCAGGGCGCCTGCCTTCACCGATATCCTTCCTGAATGTTGCGATCTCGAATTCCTGATCGTTCATGCGAGCCCGAACAACGCCGAACGACCTGCCGACCTCGTCCAACGTCCAACCAGACATCGTCTGCAGGATGTCGATGACGTCCTCAGGCCTAGCGTTCGTCGCGACGTCGAAGTCCTTCGGGTTTGAGCCCATGATGGCGTCCCTGACCGCACCTCCGACGAGGTACAGGTCGAAATTCGCCACCTTGAACGCTTCACTGAGAAGCTTAAGCTCCTCGGGAACGTCGATCTCGAATGCTCTTGTTACGCGTTCCATCAATCGACCATACCACGGTTCATTTGTGACTTACACAGCCGTGATGACTGACTCCACGATAGCATCCGGGCTCATCACGTTCGGATGACACCTGGCACACCGCGGTTCGTACAGCTCAGCACCACCAACGTGGATTTCACGATCGACGTCATCGACCTGTTTCTTGTACGTGTAGTGAGCATCCCTACTGCAGATCGTGCAGACGGCGGTGCATTTCTTGACACGAGTTGCCCAGCACATCATCCTTTCGATCTCTGGGAATGGTTTAGCTGTCGACGACAGGTCAAGCGATGACACGACGATATCGATGCCGTTCTTGTAGAGCCAGATCAGAGCATCAGCGATGCCAGGGATCATGAACGCTTCATCGACAGCCACGACATGCACATCCTCATCAATCTTCTGAAGGATCCCGAACAGATCCTTCCCGTTGTTGATGACATGAGCGGGTATCGCGTAACCAGAGTGCGTCACAACCTGATCGACGCTGTATCGTGTATCGACGCCGGGCTTGAACACCTCGTACCGACGTTTTTGGTACTTGAAGCGATCGAGTTCCATCAACAGTCGACTGGACTTTGAACTGAACATGGGACCCGTAAATACAGTGAATGTCGGAATCATGATCTCTCCCATCCGATCCTCTTGATCTCCTGCCAGATGTCTTCCGGCGACCTGCTCATGTCAGCATCGTTGAAGAAATAGACCTCCCAGCATGGAGGTGACTTGAGCTCGCATGGAATCATCAACGTGAAGCACAGGCGACCGTCGACAACCGAAAGACAATGACCCGAACCAGGTTGAACGCCTGACTTGGTCGGATAGTCCTTCTCCGCTAGCTCGATTAGCTTTTTCGCTGCTAGCATCGTTCAGCCCTTCACCGTGACGACAACGAAAGGAGGCGCGCAACCAGCGTTCCGTGTCGATGCCTCCAAGGCTGCAAGAACTCGCTTCCTCGGATCGCTCATGCCCTTCGTAGCGACCAGCGATCCCAACGCATACGATGAGCCACTGCCGACGCTAGCGTAGCCATCTGTGCTGTTGACAAGCTGAAAGTTTCCCTGAAGGTTGTACACCTTTCCGCGGTAACCGACGAGCATCGCTCCCTCGAACGCTAGACCGGATTCAGTTTCGACCGTGCAGTCCAACGTTCTCAAGCCTTCCCTGATCGACGGGACGAGGTCAGCAACGAGAAAAGCACGATCGTTGTCACCACGTTGTACAGGAAGCTCGATCGCGTGATGCAAAGCATCCATGACCTTCGGAAGGCCGCACACGCCGAACGCGATGTTTCCCTTCACGAACACCTTCGGATCCTTGATGATCGTTCTGTTCAACGCACGATCCGTTGCAGCCGAATCAGCTCCCAACCACACTGTGTTGCCTTTGGCGATGCCGACGATACAGGTCATGTTACCTCACTTCGAGAAGAGCTTGAAACCTGAGAACGAAACGCGATCCATGAGCTCGTTCTGAAGCTCAGGAAGCTCGAGCTTTCCAGCCCTGTGCCATGCAAGGATCAAAACCCAATCTCGCCAGTAGTTCACATCGACGATCTTATCCGTCCCATCCTTCCTGGGATGGTCGAGAACGAGCGTTACAGCGCCTCGAAGGGCCGCTTCATCAGGTGCTTGACGAAACATCGATTCCGCGTTAACGAGCCAGTCAACGGGAGGCATGCTGGGAAGGGCAGGCATCGGCTTGCAACGATGCGGGAACTCCTTCACCCATGGATCAGCGAGGATTTTCTCCACGAGAGCGTAGTTCTTTTCGTAGATGTGAAGCGAGTTGCTGATGTGCGTGTAGCTGCCACACTCGACGCCGAGCTCGAGAGCTAGCAGCTCCTGGAACGTCGTGAATGCAGGAATGTCAAGGGCGATCCCAAGGACGAGATCGCTGCTCCTCATCGAGGCGACCTGATGAAGCGCCCCGTCCCTGATGAAGAACTGAAGCGCCAGCGTGCAAGGCACGTCCTTCGAAGCAAGGACTGAGTCCTGAGGCATCCGGATGTGAAGCACTGCACGACGAGAATCCGGATCCTTCTTGAGCTCATCCTTGAGGAACTGCCACTGTGTCCAGCTTTCATCGATCCCTGGAGCAGCTTGGTACCTGTGCTGCTTGAAGATCCTGCTGCCATAGGCGCTGTTGGCTGTCAGGCCGTCATCAGAGATGTTCTTCCAGAACGAGGAATAGTTGGCAATCCACTCCGTGGAATCGTTTCCTGAGAGGTACCAGACCAACTCAGCGATGAGGTAGGAGACGCTGAATCCCCTGTGCGGGATGTATGGGAGCCGATCACGGATATCCGTGATCCGGAACGAGTGACCGAGACGTTCCTTGACCTTGAGACCTCGAGGTGAGGCCTCATGTTCAGGATGAAGATACACGTCTTTCAACAGACCATGATAAGCGCTAGTGAAGTTTCCATACGTTTTCATGCTTTGCTCTTTCTACGAGTTTCCCAAGCTTTTCGCTTGATTTCACTTCGTTCTTCTGCAGTCAACGAGCTTTGGTGCGCTTTCATCGTTTCGCTTTTTTGACGTCGAACATCTGGGTCTGCAAGTGCTTCGATCAAGGCTTGACTCTTCAAGACTTTCACCTCTGGTCGATTCTGAGCCTCGATCATATTTTCGATCTGTTTCGTTGACAGCTTCTTTCCCTTGAATCTCGCAGATGTTTTCTCTTTGACATCAGGACGATTTGCGTACTCGATAAACACTTGACGGCGTCGTTCTTTTACATCCGGACGATTTTGCGCTAACTTTTGTGCAGCGCTGTTAGCTGCTCTAACTTCAGGTCTATTCTGAGCTAATTTCCCTGAGATGCTCTTGCGAAATCGAGTTTCATCAGAGTCTTTTCGACCTCGACCACCCTCGCCGCCAGGCGTGTAATTTACTCCTTCGTTGCACGCAGGATCTTCAACCCATGTGTGGTGTAACGCGATGAGTCGAATTTCTTCTGAACTGATCAACAGAGGATCTTCTGAAGAGAAAACAACGTTGCGGTCGATACCGACGGACTTGAAAATCGCGTTCCAGTGATTGTTGCGTTTGAAGTTTCGTATACGTTTTTCATCGCCCTGTCCAACGTACACGATTACACCTGAATCGCGACGACGATCAACGTACACATGCAGCATCAGGTTCAGTCTCGTGTTGTGACGATCTTCAACGTACCAGACGTCAAGCTTACGATCTCCAACGTAATTGGATGCGAAGCGTTTGGTACCAGTCCTGCACGTTTGGCGGACATAACGTGCTCCTCGAGTGCATCACGAACATCATCGCTTTTAACACACTCATGTTCAGTTTGAAGCGTTTTCATTTCAGGTTGATTCTCCAGTCATCAGACTTCAACACCTCATCGGGCGTTTTCCCTGTTTTCTGGCACTCTGCCCGAACAGCGTCGATCTCTTCAACTGATCGACCCACCATCCATGCGTGTTCTTGTGGTGGCAACGCCCCCATACCGCGGTTGAAATTCATCATAGTGCTTTCGGCAACGAGATCTGTTCCTTGCAGGCCTTGCATGCGCACCTCGCGCATGGCCTTGAATCAAACTGAAAGTGATTGTTCCTGGGATGCCCGCACTCGCAGACGAGGATCCCGAGGGCCAGCGCTTGTGAAGCTGTCATCTTTACGTTGATGATGCGATCGATGGGCACGACACCTTCCTTGATATCATCCATGTCACTTGTTCAACGCTAGCTGCGTGAAGGCAGGCGTTCGTTCGACCCACTCAATCGTACGCCCAAGACCCTCCCAGAAGTCAACGAGAGGAACGTATCCTAGCTCCTGCTTTGCTCTTGAGATATCTGCCAACGTATGCTTCACATCGCCGGGTCGTTCCGGCGCATGGTTCACAACGGCGTTCGGGTAACGCTTCCTAAGGCTCTCGAGGATCCTGTTGTTGCTCACCGCCTTCCCGCATGCCACGTTGAAAGGTCGACCGTCAAGGAAGTTCGTGAACTTGGGAACGTTCGCGGCCTTGACGCAAGCGTCGGTCACGTTGTCGACGTAGCACATGTCACGTGTCTGCTCGCCATCGCCGTCGCTCCTCATGGGAAGTCCGGACTTGATCGCATGCATCCACGAGCTCACAGCTGTCGCGTACGGGCTGTTTCCAAGCTGGTTCGGCCCAAACACGTTGAAGAACCTGAGGCAGACGCTGTCCATCCCGTAGAGTTCCTTGTAAAGCCTCAGATAGTCCTCGATGATCGCCTTCTGAAGGGCATACGGCGATTTCGGAAGTCGCACGTCGTTCTCGTGTGATGCAAACTGTCCGGCTGATCTCCCGCCGTACACCGAGCTCGACGATGCAAACACCACACGATCAACGTTTCCCTTGCATGCGTCAAGAAGCTGCAACGTCCTTGATACGTTGACATCGTTCGATTCGATGGGATGATCGACTGAGTAGCCAACACGAGGGACGGCTGCGAGGTGAAACACGACATCGTAGAGACCGATAGCGAGCCGGTTCTTGACCTCGTCGCATGCAAAATCATCCTCGATCAGCTCCGAGATCCCATCAAGAACGAACTCGCGGTGACCGTTCGACATGTCATCGACACCGTCAACATCGAATCCCTCAGCGAGGCACCTCTCTACGAGGTTGCTCCCAATGAACCCTGCAGCGCCCGTGATCAGGACACGCCGCTTACGAGCGTTGTGCATGAGAGCAATATACGCTCCCAACGTGTCAAGGTCACGCTAGTGTGTCACTGAAAGCGCTTGTCGAACTCAGCCTGCGCAAAAGTGTACAACGCTGTCGACAGATCACGTAGAGCTTCTGGTTTGAGGTCAAAGTTGTTGTCGAGGTGGTCTTCGATCGTCGACAGGTTCGTCGACGGTTCCCTTGTGAAGTAGTGGATGTACTTGGCGAAATCATCGAGATCGTATCGTAGACCTCGTTGATCAGAAACATCACCACCAAACTTTTCCAGCCATGAAGCGACGACCTGCTTCACAGCATCGTTTCGGCCGGAAGCTTGTGGAGGAGCATCGGTCTCAATCATCTCCTTGATCAGCTTACGCAGAAGTTTCTCGCTCATACGTTTAACTATCTCACACGAGAAGCTGCATCTTCCTCATGGCGATCGGCGTGGTCGACTCGTACGAACAACGTTCCCTGACGACCTTTTGCAGATCAAGAAGCCATCGCGCGAGTCCACGAGCATCGCCGTTCTGCATCACGTTGAACATGAAATCAAGCTTATCGACGAGATCTGAGAAATCGGGCTTCACGAGGAATGGGTAGCCCTTCGCTAGAGACGCGTACTCGTAGTTGTCGAGCCACAGTGGGTTGCAACCCAACTCGATGCATTCCCTTGCGACCGTACCGCCGTACGAATCTTGGTCGTACAGACCAAGAGCGATCGAGCTATTCCGCGCAATCAGCTTGAATTCATCGCGGTTGAAGGCATCAGGAACGAGGCTAATGTAACCGTGAGGTCCACACTCTGCTTCAAGCTCGCCATTGAAGAACTTCTGGCTCGGATTTCCAGCCAACACGACGAAGTCCGAACGACGTTTTGCAAATTCAGGGAGAATGTCAAACATGAACTTGCCACAGTTGGTGTAGTCGCTTGACCGGCCACGGCCGCCGATACGGTTAGGAACGAAGATCACCTTCTTTCCACTTTCACGCCACTTGTCGAACACGATCGGGTTGAACCTGACGTTCGTCATGTTGACGGGCGAGGTGATCTCTTCGGAGGAGTACCCATCGTCCCATGGATCCGACTTCTCACGCGTGAACTTCACAACGTCCTCCGTGAAGAAATCCTTCATCTCATCGAAGAAGATCTCCATCGCTGACTCGCACTGCCAGAAGTTGTGATCCGCTCTGATCGCAGCTTCGCACTGTCCCAACCACAACGATGCTTCGGTAGGAAACTTCGGACACGAAGGATTGTCGATGAAATGAGAGTGCACGTAGAACTTGGGCTTGTACCCGCCGACGACGAAAAACATCGCCTTGAAATTGCGCAGGTGCATCGGATCGTTGATCAGCACCGCATCGTAACGCCGCTCGGGCTTCTCCTTATGCCTCTGGAGGCTCAGAGTGTTGGAGATACCGTCCCAGTCGAAATCGTATCTTGTTGGTAGAGCATTCGGCATGATGTAGTGCGAGACGAACTGAAGCCTGTTCTCGCCGTACAACCCGTACTTTTCCCATAGATCGGCGTTAACCTTCTCTGGGTACGTGATCACCTCATTGTACTTGGGACACATGACATCGATGTGAAGTTCAGGGTTCAGCTTTAGCATCTCCCTGACACGTCCCATGACCATCTGAAATCCCGAATCACATTCGAGGATGAAGTTGCCCTTCGTATCATAGTTCGACAATTGCGTCTGGATCAGCATGCGCTTGAGCATATGTGCACCACACTACCATTCAATGTACGTTAGTACATAGCGAGGGCGTGATTGTGATCAGTCAATCATCCCAATCCCATCTACCTGGCAACCATGTTATGATGTGATCGTAATCCTCGAGGAGAAGCATCTGCTTCACGTGCTGACGCATCCTCGTTTCTTCACGATAAAAGATCCTCACGCCACGCGATTGAAACCATCCGTGCCTGTCGAGCATGACACGGGCCATATCCCAAACAGGCTTACGTCGACAATGATCACGCCAGCCGTAGTTCTTATACCGATAGCAGGTGTGCTTGTTTTTTCTTCTGTGATTGATGTGCATCGCTTAATGCATGATGTCACCTCGTGCATTTCTATCATACGTGACGTATTTAGTACATGAGAACGACCGTCAGAGGCCTCCGAAGGTTGATCAACGAAAAGATCGACCTGCCGAAGGGCGAGTTCACTGAGACGGGTTACGACTCGGATCTCGAGAACGACATCTTCGACATGATCACGACGGCATACGCGCCGGTCGGAGGGAACGCAAAGATCAGCAAACCAACTGACGTCGGCAAGGAGTACGAGACGTGGTTGGTCGGCAACTTTGACGATGATCCTGAACCAGATGCTGTCGTGCTTGGAAACACGCATCAGGTGAAGGGAAAGAAGCTCGGAGCTAGCGCCACAGACGGCACAACAAAGTCGAAACAGGAGCTGATGCAGCTCAAATCAATGCTCCTGAAGAACGGCTGGTGGTGCGAGGTCTCTGACGCACCAGCTCATATCGTGATGAACAAGCTTGGGATCAGCCCGATCGAGGACGAGCAAAAGGTCCGTGCGTTGCTGAAAGGCAAGGAGATCGAATGGCACGGGGAACATCCTGAAGGAAAGTTCCCAGGTACGTTAGGTTGGTACACGAGGACGATCGGCTCGGCACCTCACACGAAGATCATCGTCGGCGACGTTTGATCACTGATGATCTCTGTACCAAGCTCGTGTCTGCCTGAGGTGCTCGACAGACTCCAAAACATCATCGTGCGTACGGTGCGCCTCCGCCTTCTTGATCTCCGGCATGCCCATCGACATCGCATCTAACTTGATGCTAGTAACGTCTAGGATCCTGTAATGAAGGAACTCGGAGCACCTGGGCATGTGCTTCTCGAGGAATGCCTTGTCAAAGTGCACCGACGAGCCAGCGAGGATCGGCTTTTCACGACCCAACCACGCCTCTAGCACGACATCGATGAACTCTCGTTTGACATCCTTCATCGGCGTGACCATCGTTGGATCCATGCACTGAGCCAGCAGACCGCTGTCCTTATGCATCTTGAGAACTGCGGGATCCCAATCCCTGTACGGGTCGTTTTCTGGCGCCATGATGTACGTGAAGCAGTGCTTCAGGTTGGTTGCGTCGAAGAACGGTGCAGTGAAGACCGAGATCTCGATGATCGAGTCCCTGGCTGGGTTCGTGCCGGTCGTCTCGATGTCGGTCCAGATCAGCTTGCTGTTCACTTTCGTTTCCTTCCCATGAAGTCGAGGATCTCCGTGCACTCACGATCCAGATCTTCGTCATCGACGAAGAGCCTGTACGTCCTGCAGTTGGTCCACATGATGAACTCATCGTACAGTCCGGAGATTCGCGTCAGCGCCTCCGAATCGAGCTTTGGGTTCAAGTCATCGACTATGCCCGTGAAGTCCTTCCGCGTGCAGATGAGGATCCTCGCTCCCAGGTTGGCATAGGAATTGTCGATCCTGCGTAAGGCTGTTTCATCCGTCTGCCTTCCGAAGAAACGGCTGTAGACCCACTCGCACATGTATGCCCTATCCACGAGCACGCTGACGTTTGCCTGCTTGATCAGGTCGACCATCCTTGGATCAGCGTACCTCAACGTCATCAGGAAACGATCCTGCGTCGAGAGAAAGTTCTCGTGCTCGTCGGAAGCCTTGAACGTTGGGATCCCGGTGATCCTGTTGAGCTCAGCGAGGATGTTCGTCTTCCCACACCTGTCCGGGCCGCCGCATAATAGAACGACCTGATTTCTCATGCTACGTTCCAGCTAGATGCGCAGGTAGCACCAGCATCGTGCCACTCGAGAAGCTCTGGAGCCTGCGTCATGATCCTCTTCCCGTCAAATCCAAGGGCGAACGCCCAGATATGATCGTTGGTCACGCCGAGGATGCGCGCAGCATGCGATAACGTGCTCTCACCGATCTTGCGCCCTCCGTTGATCCTGGAGAGGGCTGTGATTGCGCATCCCTTGCACTCGTTGCCGATGAACGTGTTTCTGACGAGCTTGAAGCCCTGCTTCGCTAGCGAACTGATCGAATCGTTGATGGTGTTGAGAGCGATTGCAGACGTTGTCATGAGATCTCCTTGAGTCGCCACATCACGGTTGAAGCGCCGAAATCATTCCTATCGATCTCAGCGATGACCACCGTGTACGGGTCGAACGTTCGTTCGCCATCCCAACCCCACGCGCTGATCTTGTACACCTTTCCTGCCGGCCCGACTCCCTCGAACTGCAGGTACTTCTTTCGGTTCTTCGTGAGCTTCGGGTTGGCAGCTTGGATGCAGAACCAGTAGATGTCCTTGCCTTCCCATTCATCGATCGACCGGACGCCCTTCTCATCCAGCTTTGTCAGCACGGCGGGATCGAGCAAGGCGAGAACGTCGATGCTCCCGAAGATCTCGAGGCTGAGCTCAGCTAGCTCCTTCCTCGACCATTCCTCGACCTCAGGTCCCAGCGCTCGTGCTAGCTCATAGAACGCTTTCTTTCCCTCGAATGGATCGCGTTTCGGCGACTTCTTGAGCATATCAGCGTTCTCGATCAGGACTTCGTGCATGTGATGGTAGCTGTTGAAGACCTTCCCCTCGCCGACGCAATCCAGCGATGCGAAGGCTCCGACCTTGATGAGCGCGTCGAGGCCCTTCTTGTTGAACTTCGATGGACGCCATGAACCGTCAGGGTTCCACAGCATGTCCTCAACCGACTTGTACGGCCTAGATTCGATGATCTCGTCAGCGCCCGATTTGCCCAAGCCCTTGCACGAAAGCAAGCTCGGCATGAACCTCTTTCCAGGCAGGACCGTCCAGCTCAGGTCAGCCTCGTTGATGTCGATCGGAACGATCTTGTAGCCGAGACGCTTGATCTCGCCGAACGCCTTCGCCTTCTTGTCGGGATTTCCCAACATCGATTCGATGTACGCTGTCAACCACTGTTCCTCGAAGTACGTCATCAACCAAGCGCACCAGTACGAATCGATAGCGTACGCTACTGCATGTGACTTGTTGAAGCCGTAGCCCGCGAAGTACAGGATCTTGTCGTAGAGGTTGTTTGCTACCGATTCGGTGTACCCGTTATTGACGCAACCTTTCACGAAGCCATCGCGAGTTTCCTGCGCAGCTTTCTTCGCAGCTTCGCCGCCTGAGATGCTACGCTTCATGATCGCGCGACGTACCTCGTCACACTTGTCCTTGGGAAAGCCTGCGACCTTCTCAGCAAGCTCCATGACCTGTTCCTGGAAGATGATGCAGGTATACGTTTTCTTGAGGATCTCGTTGATCCTCTTGTCGCCCCATTCGAGCTGTTTTCCCTCGTTCTTCGCCTCAAGGTAGAGCTTGTCGACGTTTGCAGCGAGCGGTCCTGGACGATAGATCGACGTCAGGGTCGCGATATCGATGATGTTCTCAGGCTTCGCCTTGACGAACAACCTCTGCGCACCGGGTGACGTCAGCTGAAAGATGCCAGCCCACCGCGCCTTCTCGTACACTTCGTACGGCTTTGGATCGTCAAAGTTGATGACGTCCGGTTGAAGGTTCTGCTCGTACCACCTTTTCACATCATCGAACTTGACATGATCGGTCGTTGCAACTCTTACGTGGTTGACCTTCACGGGACTATATTTACCTCAGTTGTGTAGGAGGGTTCACAGTGCAGGATATGAAACTTTTGAGGCAATTCATCCTCGAGTTTGCCGCGTCTGATATGAACCAGTCGGTCGTAAAGACGGATGATGACAATGACATTGTCATCAGGAAGATGGTCAAGTTCAGGAAGAACGCCACCAGATTTCACAAGAATCAGAACGTAGATGCAGAGGTCGACCCTGAAACGATGAACCTTTGGGTCGATGATGTCGAGCTGTGGAGGCCCGACATCGACGGAAAGACGTGATCGACCTAGATGTCAAGATCATCGTCGACACCGACGTCCTTCGCTAGGATGGTGCCGCGATTGAACGTCTTGATCTGTTCATCACCGTAGAAGCATCGCTTCTCTCCGTCGGCGAGAAGGAACTCGTACCAACCACGATTCCTTCGCTCCTTCTCGAGGATCAGCTCGATCGTTCGTTCGATGAGCCTTAGCGTTTCGAGACCGAGAAGGTCGTACTTGATGAAGTTGCCGATGTACTCGAGATGCTTGAAGTTGACACCCTCGACCCATGGGCTCTGAGGTTCTCCTTTCGAGCAGATGAGCGGCATCTTGTTGGGAAGATCGTCGGCAATGAGCACGCCGCCGGCGTGTCGTCCCAACGAGCGGTTCTGCTTGAATAGGATCTTGATCGCCTCGGCAACGACAGGGTACTTGCCGATGAAATCCCTGAACGAAGGGCTGATAACGCGCTTCAAGCACTCTGGCGTGCAGCCTTCGCAGACCATCTTTGCGTTGGGTTCATCACGCTTCACGCATGAATAACCCATCGCCTCCTCGAACGTGAGAACGAAGAGGTTCTTGTCATCACCGTGTTTGGTTGTTGCTTTCCGTACCTCCGACTCGACAGAGCGCGTCGCGAGGTTGGTTTCATCGAACGGAACGCCGTAGAACTTGCCGATGTCCTTGACAAGGGTCTTCAGCTTGAACGTGTTGTAGTTCGAGATGGGCACGACGTTCTCGAAACCGAAGAAGTTACGAAGCTGGTCGAGCACCTTATCACGATCGGCGAGGTCTGTGTCGATGTCAGGTGCTCCCTTGCGGTAGACGCTGAGGAACCTAGCAAACGGAAGATCCCATTTGATCGGATCGAGATCGGTGATGTAGAGAACATACGAAACAAGCGAGCCTCCGCCGGATCCTCGGGCTGGTCCAACAAGGCAGACCTTACGAGCTAGCTCCATGATCTTCTGGTACGAGATGAAGTAATCGGCGTTCTTCATCGCCTTGATCACACCGAGCTCCTCCATCAGGCGGTCGACGTAGACCTGCTTGTCCTCAAGACCACGAGCTTTCAGCCCAGCCTTGCAGAGCGTGACGAGATGATTGAACGACTTCTCGCCCTTCGGGATCAAGCGTTCGGTCGGGAACTTCGGTGATCGATCGGGAGGCACGTCTCCAATGATGCCGTAAGCGATATCGTGCGTACGCTCGATAGCATCAGCGATCATCTGATCGTCGTAGAAGTTGGTGCCCTCCTTCGACCTGAGGTACTCGTCCCACAGCTGTGCCGGGTTCTTCGGGTACAGCTCGCACTTCAGATCATCCTTGCTCTTGGGCAAGGAATCGGGCGAGTAGGCTTGGTAGTTCATGAACCCAAGCTTCTTGTAGAGCTCACGCTCCTTCCAGACGTCAGGAGAGTAGTAGTGAGCATCGCAGGTGACGATGAGCTGCTTCTCGGCTCCGTTACGACGTGCAAACTCGATGATCGCACGGTTCACGAGGTTCTGCGCCGCGAGCTTGTTGAACTGAAGCTCGAGGTAGAAGTTTCCCTCGCCGAGGACGTCGGTCATGAGATCGTAGCTGTTACCCACCGCGGTGATGCACCTCTCGAGCATGGGACCATCATCGAGAAGCTCCTGCTCGAGCGCATCGAACTTGTGCTGCTGTAGTTCCTGAAACAGGTTGAATGCGATCGGCCCACCGATGCAAGCGCTGGTCCCGATGATGTTACGGTCCTTTGCAGCCTCACGAAGCATGCCCGTGTCGATCCTGGGAAAACGGTAGAAGCCCTTGAGGTAACCTTGGCTGACCGTCGAGAAGATTTTCTGAAGGCCTGCTCCGTTCTTCGGGAGCAGGACGAGATGGTGCCTGCGGTTGACAGGATTGAAGTGCTTCGTGCTCTTGGTTTCGTCCTCGTTCTCGATCGTGAGCGCGTTGGACATCTCGATGTCCTCGGTCTCATCGTTCTGATCAACGACGGCGATGATCTTCGTCTCGAGCTTCGACTGCTTCTCACGAAGCTTCTTCGCCTCCTTGGCATCGGTCTTCGCGTTATCAGCCTGAAGCTTGTCACGTTTCCATTGCTCAAGATCGGGATGAAAATACGCCTCAACGCCCGGGATGTACTTGAACGGGTTCGCTGCGTTGCTCTTGTTCCAATTCTCAACCCAAAGCTGAGCATGAGCGTAGCTCGTGAGTTGACCATGCTCTGTGATTGCGTGAGCTGTCAGACCATTTTTGATGGCAAATTCGAAATGTTCGTTGGGATAACCCAGCCCATCGAACGGGCTGAACCCTGTGTGGTTGTGCAAACCAACGAATCGTGACGGTACTTTGACGTCATTCATTCCCACACCGAGATCTGAGTTTTGTACTCAGCCTTCAACACATCATATTCTTCATGACCGATGATTTGCACCCTCTTGTTCGGGTACATCGTCATGAATTCTCGTAATTTCAACAATGAAATATCGTTCATCCAACCCTTGACTTCAATGTACGTGTTTTCATCTGGGAGCCAGAAATCTGGCGTGTATGACGTCGTTTGAAGGACGAAAATTTCTGGTTCGTACACCCATTTTCGTCCTTGAAGGTTGAAAACTCTTGCAACGTTCGCTTCCCATCGTGATCTGAAAACAGATCGCCAAGATCAGTTCGTTTTCCACCTCTACCATGTGATGGTCCCACCATTCTTCCAGGCAGACGAAGGTGATGTACGGCAAAACCTCCCAAAACGCTCGAATTGCCAGTCGTTCTTGTCTTTTCCCAAGTCCTCTTCATCGTTTCAGAGAACTTCCTCCTAAGCTCAGGACCAAAGACGTCACGAGACGCATACGTCGCCTTGCACGCCACGCGCTTTTTCTCCTTCTGTTCTTCAGTTTGAGCGTAGTTGCCCCTAGCTCGCCGCGACGCGACCATCATCGCGGAATCGCACTGTTGGCTGCAGGTGTTCTGCAGGTTTCTCTTCGTCACATCGCTGAAGGGCGTCGCACAGAAACGACACGTCTTACACCTTCGAGCATAATCCGTCGCGTAGAGAGCCTTGATCGATCTCAAATACGTTGACACTACATGATCATACTACGTACTAGTTCACCTGTCGTACATCTCGAAAAGGATCTCGTCCACCCATCGCGATAGCGACTCAGCCTTCCAGTCCTGCGTATGACCAGTCGCTGGGTCCTTCACCTTGAGCTTGTCGCCGTTGGGTTCAACGTTCGCCCTGTCACCATTCTTGAACTTCGTGTCGGGTGCAGCAACATAGACCTTTCCCTTGTGTCGGGTGTGAGCTGGCCCGCTCGGACGCTTGCCGTAGATCTTGTAGGTTTCTTTCTTTCCTGGACCCTTGGGACCTGCCGCTGCTTTGGGAGGTTGTTGTGGTTGAGCAGGTCCAGCGGATCCGGACGAAGGCGGTGTGTTTGTCACCTCCTTGTAACCCTTGTGTACCTTCTCAGCGACCTTCTTGTTTACGAAATCAGCTGCTTCAGCCCAATCCCTGAACCTGTGCGTCTGGGCCTGAGGCGAGAAACCGATGCGTCCCCATGTTACGCTGACAACGTTGTTGTCCCTTGATACAGACCACTTCTTCCTCGACCTTCCATCGATGAAGTGAAAAGTTCGTGTCGTCGGAGGCCCACCTGTAGATGCGCCTGAGGCTGACCTTTGAGAACGTGTCTGTTGACGTTCACGATCCTCAGCGTCCGCCCTAGCCTGTCGAGCAGCCTGTTGAGCTTTCTTCTCTGCGTCAGCTGCTGCGCGGGCTCGGTGAGCCCAGGTGTCCTGAGGGTTCTGCGCTGAGGGGCCCGAGTTCGGTCGAGATGCCGATGATCCGTAATCTCCCAACGTCTTGTCGCCCATGACGTCGTACGTGCGGCGCTTCTCAGGATTGGAGAGCAATCCATACGCAACGTTCAGCTGAGCCATCTTCGGCCCAGTATTCTGTCCTGGATTCCTGTCAGGATGGAGCGCGCTAGCGGCTGTACGATAAGCCTTCTTGATCTCCTCAGGAGATGCACCTGGAGCTACACCAAGCAGCTCGTAAGCCTTGCGGATCGCCTCAACGATCAGTACGCGAAGCTCGTTGAGAGAAAATTTCATGTCGTAAGTATTGACATATCCGGGCTAGCCGATCAGCTGTTCAGGTCGCTTGGACACCGCGTCCTTGAACCTTGCGTAGTCGTCGATGCTAGCCCTGAGCTCCAGGGTGATGTTGACACGCTCCTCGAGATCATCCGTCATCGTCCACATCTGCGCGAGGTCGAACACGCCCTGGTCGAACTCACCGATTCTCTGAATTTCGTTGACGAAGCTTGATGTCAGTCCCTTGCTAAGCATGTTCCCGACGAAATACCACAGCTCGAGTTTCTGCTTGTCCGTCGTCCTGAACGGAATGTCATCGTTATCGCTGAACCTTACGCCTGTCCTTAACCACCATGCGACCTCCAACGGCGATGTTTTCGAAAGCTCACAGTGCCAGCTCGCACCGAACTTATCGGTCGTTGACGCTACAACGCATGACGTCCCATCGTTCATCTGAGCAACCCAGCACGACCTCTCGCCGCTTGGCGAGGCGATGATCAACGACGTGCCACCGAGGACATCAGCATCGACCTCGATTTCAAACGTTTCGAGTTCATCATCAGGGATGAGAGACAACCAACGTGTTGCGTAGAGAACTGCATCCTTCGTCGGAAGAGGATCGGGATTCCCATCATCGTCGGTGCTCCAATCAACAGGCTTCAACCTGAGCTGCTCGAGCTCGATCAGTGCAATTTCCTTCTTGCTCACGATTGATCTCCCATGATCACGTTGATCAGTTGCATCATATTCGGAATCGACATGTACGTGTTTGACACGCACCTGACGTATGCCTGCGTTCTCGACTCAAGTTCATCAGGTGCGTTCAGCAACCTCATGACCTCGTTCGCTGATTCGACATCCGACATGTCCTCGATGTTGACCATCGAGTTCTTCATTTCAGCGGGCATGTAGCTCGGACAGTCACCGATGGGAAGCATGTGACATGCACCCATCTCGATGTACTTTGCAACGAAACGATCCTTCGTGCCAGCCTTGCAGACGATGCCCATCCTGCACCTGTCCATCAATTCGTAGTACGCTTCCCTGATCGTGTTGTGATACCTCGTCGAGATATCCTGACCTGGCGATGGCAACGCCAGAACGTTCTTCGGCAACCGAAGCGCTAGCGAGTGCCAAGCTCTCGTCCTCGTCGGGTAGATTGTCGGCGAAAGCTGACCAGAGAGCAGCACATCATGAAGCTTCGCCTGCTTTTTCCTGATCCCAGGCATCGTCTGCGGCATGATCGCATACTTGAACCCATTTTCATTGAGGATCCTGAGATGATCGGCGTTCTGGTACGTTACGATGATGTTCTTGATTTTCATCGATCGCATGTACGACATCGCCTTCTCGTAGATCGGTGACGCCGAGTTTGATTCATCGACAACGTAGTGCCAGACGTGATTGCGGTTGAACCGCGCTAGCACGTCAACGTACTCGTCCAAACGACCGTACGCGACCAACCTGTCATCTGGATTTGGTTGCGCTGTCCTGAACTGCTCTCCGTAGAGCACCGTCGCTCCACACCCGCCGAATGATCCCCAAACGTTCAGCGTTTGGGGTAGCAGATCTGATCCTTGTACGCAGGATGGACGAACAGGTAAACACCCATCCGACCAGGCTACAATCGTTTCTACGATAGTTCAATCACTCGATTGCGTTTTCAACAGCAACGCGAACTAAACGAGCTTTCGAAAGTACCCGATCGTTCGTTCCAGTCCGGACTCGAGTTGAATCTTTGGTTCCCAATTCAGGATCGTCCTCGCTAACGTGATGTCCGGACATCGTTGCATAGGGTCGTCGGCTGGAAGCAGGGCATACGTCAACCAGTCGTCGTTGTCCTCACCGTGAACGAGCTTGATCGTCTTCTGGGCGAGCTCCAACATCGTGAACTCGTTTGGATTTCCGATGTTTATCGGCGTACGAGGGTTGTCCTTCAACGCACCCATCGCGACGATTGCCCTGATCAGATCATCAACGAAACAGAAGCTTCGTGATTGCTTCCCGTCACCGTACACGGTGAGCTGCTCGCCCCGCAGTGCCTGGCAGATGAAGTTGCTCACGACACGACCATCATGTGGGTGCATGTGCGGCCCGTACGTGTTGAAAATTCTGACCATCCTCGCATCGACACCGTGCTTGTTCAGGTAATCGAAGCACAAAGCCTCAGCTGCACGTTTCCCCTCGTCATAGCACGATCTCGGACCGTAGGAGTTGACGCAACCGCGGTAGGATTCAGGCTGCGGCGTGATGTTGGGATCGCCGTACACTTCCGAGGTTGAAGCATGAACGACCTTAGCTCCGTCACGCTGCGCGATCATCATCACGTGTTTGAGGCCAATGACACACGTCAGCAACGTAAAGATGGGCATCGATTGGTAGATGGGAGGCGATGCCGGGCATGCGAAGTTGTAGATCAGATCGAACTTCAGGTTCGACCCATCGACGTGCCTGAAGAACTCCCTCTCGCTAGTGATATCACAGTTGATCAGCATCGAATGATCGTTGTTCGCTCGTTGGGAGATCAACTTCACGTGATCCGAATCACGATCGGATGAAGCAAAGCAATCGAGCCCTAGCACAGCATCGCCCTTAGCGATGTGGTGCAGCATCAAATGGCTTCCGAGAAAACCTGCCGCACCCGTGATCAGAACGTTCACTTGACCTCCAAGAATTGGACTAGCAGCTTGTCTGTTAGCTCAACGACGTCAAGGTCGTCGGAGATGTCGAACCAAAACTTCAATGACTCAGCGACGAGAACCCGAGCGGCTCCTGTCACATCATCGTCAGGCGATGCTAACCTCAAACCCGCCTCATTGAAGCGTGAGAGGATCGACAACGCTTCGGGTTCATACTCGAGATCGTTCGTCACCTCGATCCTCATCGGATTCTCTTCGTTCAAGATCCGAGTGAACTTCGGAAGCAACGTGACCAGTGTTCCTTTATCCTGTGACATGCTCGTTCATCCTAAGACGAACGAGAAGGCCCGTACAATCATACTTACGATCAATGAAAGCTACTGAATCGCTCATCATCGAACGTTTTGGAGAGCCGCTCCTGAAGGACCAGAGGGTGGTTGTGGAGACTGTGGTCTGCCAGACATGCGGCAAGATGACCGGATGCATGGACGAAGAATGCGATCACGACATCAAAGAATCGAAACGATCTAGCCGGCGCGCAGCGCAGAAGCAGGGATAGAATCGACAGCGTCAGCCTGATAGCGATGCTAGGTGATCCATTACCGACGATAGCATCGATTCCCTCGACATGCCCATCGCATCAGCCCAATCCTCAGCTTCAGGATACGCATCGAAGAACGTTTCTGCAGCATCGTGCTCGACGCCTTGTTCTAGTGTGGGATCGTTCTCCCAGTTCGAAAGAAACTCCTCGAGTGCAGCATCGAACTGCTGCCGGCAGTGAGCTGCATGATCGTCATCCTCACGTGCCCAAGCATCCTCCTCAGCCTTTGCAGCTGCGAGGCGTGCTTTCCGCTTTTCTTCAAGGTCGATAGCACGTTGTGGATGAAGATCGGTCGTGCGAGCTTTTTGACCTGGCGACAGGTAGATTTCGCCCGTATCCTCACCGACGTATTCCTTGGTTGCAACCTCATCAGGATCCATGACAGAGATGAGCTTGCGTAGCTCATCCTCTGGGAGCTGGATGAAGCCGTCCTCGAGCGCCTCGCTGATCATCGATTTTAGGTGCTTTACGCTTACCTTCATGGCATCACCTCAAGGTAGCTGAGAACGAGATCCTGCCCACCTGAACTGGGCTCGTGTTCCACGAGATCACGATGGGTTCGCCTCCCATACGTTGCCTGTCGTTCCAGCACTTGCAGAACGAATCAAGCGCTCTTTCATCGATCGGCCTGAACCCTGAACCATGAGGAAGCTGACCAACGACCGGAATCTGCTGCCAGACAGCGTTTTCCTCGCCGAGCATGTGCTTCCTGATTCCCGGTGGGATTCTTCCCTCGCAGATGCCAAAGATCGTCGTTGCACGCTCGATGAACGTTGATGGACTCAACCCCTGAAGCATCAGCTCCGAAACAGGATCGGAAACATCCTCGAGAATTGGCATGAAGTCGATGTTGTTATCGACCGACTCCCTCAGCTCGTTCCTCTCGAGCGTCCGATCATCTCGATCCTCGAAGCGCTTGTGGATCGCCTTGATCAACCGGTCACCGTCGATCTCCATCCCAGTGGTCACCTTGAGGCTACGGCAGTAGCGATCGACGGTCTTGTGCTCCCATCCGTCCTCGATGGTATGACCGTAGTCCTGAATGAACCTCAACGCTTGATTGTCGTACCAGTTCTGGCTAAGCTCATCGCCTTCGTCAGTTCTGGCTGCGTCGCCGAG
>Ga0075163_10000634_pt1 | contig 45570 bp, 31 predicted proteins | sample JI1023141ADNA_FD_71478 | JGI IMG/M metagenome (GOLD analysis project Ga0075163, IMG submission 71478) | Wastewater effluent complex algal communities from Wisconsin, to seasonally profile nutrient transformation and Carbon sequestration -... | ecosystem: Engineered > WWTP > Effluent > Algae...
TATTCTCAGGCGGCCCTGGATTTGGTATCGCAGGTTGTGGTGTACCTAACATTACAGCCCCAAGTGCACCGGCATGCAATTCATGCCAGTCACCGATTCAAAACGCTCCGTGCGGCAATCAATTCTTTGGCAATTATCAAGCGCACTCCGGCCTTGTTTTTGGACGCCCAAGTTACAGCAATCCCAACTATCCCACCGACTGCATCAATTGGCGGCAAGCGGTGAAATATGACCAAGGACCTTGTATTCCAAATACCGTTTACCAAAACGCGCCGCTGGAAACTCAATCGTATCCCGTCGCTCATCCGAATCAGATGATGCCACCGACCGTTCAAAATCAACCGCGAATGTTGCCAGCCGAGTCCAGCCCTTCGGATGTTAACCCGAACAATTGGCCTTGGCAGAAAGATGAACGAACTGCACCGGAGATGGTTCCACAGTTGGTTCCCCCGTCCTCCAGCAACGCTAACGCTCCCAGCAACCAAAGTGCGCCGAGAAGAGTCAATGAACCAACACCAGCGGTTCCTTTAACGCCTCTGCCCGTACCCACTAGTCGGCCGGTTGCTCCATCCGCACCGAAACTGGAACAACTACCACAACCGACGGAAGCGGATGAGGAGCTCCTGGAAGAAGTCGAAGAGCCGAACCTTGAATTGCCGCCAGTCCCTTCGGTTCCCGTAGCGCCATCACCAGCAGTGCCATCTGAGCCAGCAGTACCGTCTCAACCGGTAGTGCCAGCGGTCCCTGCTGTACCCGTAGTGCCCGTCCCACCTCCAGCGCCTGCGGTGACACCAGCCCCAGCCCCGGCACCTGTCCCAGCACCTCCAGCTGCTGACCCTGCCCCGCAGGCCGAGCCTGCACCGGCGGAAGATGATGAAGATTTACTCTCAACCCGGCCCAAACCTATTCGGCAGCCCAAGCGTCGTTAAAAGGCGTTTTGCCCTCCAAAACCACACGTATTTTGTTCCCGCTCGGGTTTCTCGAGCGGGAAATTTGTGTAAATCGTGCCTGCCAGCGGGTAAAAGCGACCTTGAACTATTTGGCATTTGGGCAACAATTCATCCTCTCAAGGCTCAACACAAATATTCAGGCAACTTTTGTATAAGGGGTAATTCTAATGGCAACTCAACGAAGCTTGGTGCTTCTCAAACCAGACTGTGTAGAACGACGCTTGATGGGGCAGATCATTAGCCGTTTCGAAAACAAGGGCTTGACCATTGTGGCGATGAAAATGCTTCGCGTTACCCCGGAGCTCTCGCAGAAACATTATGCCGAGCATGTCAGCAAGCCTTTCTATAAGAGTCTTGAAACGTTTATCACCTCAGCCCCTGTCGTAGCCATGGCGGTTGAAGGTCCAGACGTGATCCGCATCATCCGCGAAATGTTGGGTGCAACCAATGGTATGAACGCTGCCCCTGGTACCATCCGTGGAGAATTCAGCAGCAGCCGACAGATGAACTTGGTACACGCTTCCGATAGTCCCGAAAGCGCTGAACGCGAATTGAGCCTCTACTTCAACGCCAACGAATATTGCCCAGCAAAGTATGCTCTGGCTGATGTCATTCGCGCTCCTGAAGAAAACTAATTCGTAGTAGCTACGCAACTAAGATTCGTAAGAAGCCGGTAGTGAAAACTGCCGGCTTTTTTTGCGCTTACATGACTGGCTAACAGTGAGTGTCAGCGAAATGCGGCTACTGCTGGTCTCAATTTACTTTTTAGTGACCACACCTTTTCGTCGATTCGGGAAAAGATGCGTGCAGATCTCGCAAACAGTTCCATCGCAGCCTCGCGCGGTACAATGTTCGCGGCCGTAGAAAATAATCTGCAAATGGAGGGCGTTCCATTTGTTTTTGGGAAACAACTTTCGCAAGTCCATCTCGGTTTGAAGTACGTTCTTGCCTTCAGTCAGCTTCCAACGTTGGGCCAAGCGATGAATGTGAGTATCGACGGGAAACGCAGGCTCGCCGAACGCTTGACTGATCACCACACTCGCCGTTTTTCGCCCCACACCCGGAAGAGTTTGCAGCACTTCAAAATCGTGTGGGACGTTTCCCTCATGATCGCGTACCAGTATCTGTGACAGTTCCAAAATGGCTTTGGACTTTTGTGGTGAAAGCCCGCAGGGACGAATGATCTCCTGGATCGCTTCCCGGCTTTTCATCGCCATATCGAATGGATTATCGGCTAACTTCCACAAGTGGGGCGTAATTCGGTTGACCATCTTGTCGGTGCACTGGGCACTCAGGAGTACGGCGATCAAGAACGTGTATGGATCGAGATGATCCAAAGGAACTGGCGGATTGGGATACAGTTCTTGAAGACGCACAGCAACATAATCCGCCCGTTCTTGTCGATTCATAGATGTCCCAATGCGGGGTACTTTTGCGATAAAATGGTGGAATCTAGGCTGCTCTATCGTTTATCATAGAGGCCTCAGCCAGACCGACAACCCGCCGAGGTGCTGACCTCAAAACTTATCCCGTTCATTTTCCTCCCAAAACTATTGAGTCGAAACGGAGAACTGTAATGAATCTCTCGTCACGTCGTGAGTTCTTGGAACGATCTATGTTGGCTTCGGCAGCTGCTGTGGCCCTTTCGCAAGTAGAAACAGCCCGCGCAGCGGAAGAGAATCCCGCAGCGGTTTCGGCGAACGAAAAAATGTCGGTGGCCGTTGTCGGTGTGAATGGACGTGGCGTCGATCATCTGGGGGGATTCGGCAAGAGCAAATTCACTCAAGTCACCCACATTTGCGACGCGGACGAAGCGGTTGGCCAACGACGCTGTGATGAGTTCGCGGCGAACCATGGTGGCCAGCGGCCCGAATATGTGAAGGACATTCGTAAACTTCTAGAGAACAAGTCGATCGATATTGTGTCCATCGCAACACCGAACCATTGGCACGCTCTAGCTGCGATTTGGTCCGTACAAGCTGGCAAACATGTCTACGTCGAAAAGCCGGTGAGTCACAATGTGCTCGAAGGTCGTCGAGTTGTAGAGGCCGCTCGCAAATACAATCGCATCGTGCAAACTGGAACTCAAAGCCGCTCGGCCAAAGGTATGCGGGAGGCCATGGAATTTATTCATGGGGGCGGAATTGGTGAAGTGAAAATTGCGCGTGGACTTTGCTACAAGCCACGTGGATCTATTGGAGCCGCTGGAAAATACGACCCACCCACATCGGTCGATTACAATTTATGGTTGGGGCCTGCACAAGAAGCTGCCGTCACACGTCCCCGCTTCCACTATGATTGGCATTGGCAATACTCGTATGGCAATGGTGACTTAGGTAACCAAGGCATTCATCAAATGGACCTCTGCCGCTGGGCTTTGGGACAAAACAAACTCCCCAATCGAACCGTCAGTTATGGTGGGCGATATGGATATGTGGATGCGGGCGAAACGGCCAACACTCAAGTGGTCGTGCACGATTACGGTAAACAACAATTGGTTTTCGAAGTCCGCGGTTTGCCCACCAAAGATTATATGGGAGCCACTGTCGGGATCATCGTCGAAGGTACCGATGGCTACGTAGTGATGACTTCCTATTCCGCAGGCAAGGCATTCGATAAGTCAGGTAAGGCTATCAAGGAATTCAGCGGCGGCGAATCGCACTACGAAAACTTCATCAGTGCCGTTCGCAACGATAACTACAAAGAACTGAACGCAGACATCGAAGAAGGTCATCTTTCCAGCGCTCTTTGCCATCTAGGAAATATCTCCTTAGTGCTCGGACAAAAAGTACGCGGTGCTGAGCTTCCCGATCGCTTATCCAAGCATTGGAAAGAAGACGATATCATGGCGACGATGGAACGTGCTGGTCAGCATCTGAAAGACAACAAGATCGAGACCGATGATTTGCAAGTTCAGCTTGGTGAGACGCTTGAGTTAGATCCTGAGAAAGAAACATTTGTTGGCAATGCAGCCGCCAATGCCTTGCTAACTCGCGAATACCGAGCTCCGTTTATTGTTCCCAATGATGTGTGATGAATAAGATTTAAGAGTGCTTGGGCCTAACATCGGTACGACCCATGGGATGTCGCGCTGGTGAAACCAACCATTAAGAGCCTTGCGATTGAAAAATCGAAAGGCTCTTTTCTTTAGCGATTGAAGATAGAGATTGAGCAAGTTCGAAAATTGGGGTGTTTACTTCGCTTTCAAATGTAGATCGAACCAGTCAGCAAACTGCTCCATATCTTTCTGCATATCGGGCCACCCATGTTGGCCACCCGACTTGATCAACAAGTTCGTTTCGACACCTGTTGCTTTAGCGGCCTCCATGAAGATTTTAGATTGATACATGGGAACGAAGAAATCTTTGTCGCCATGCATTAACAACATAGGCGGATCATCGGAGCTCAAAGCATAGATCGGCGAAATCTCGCGTGTGATTTCGCGCAGTCGCGTCGGATCGGTGATCCGTTCTTCCAAGCCCGTTTCGGGAATCATTTCGCGATAATCGAACGCGGCTCGAAAAGGAGTCGGATGACCGGTTGTACCGATATGTTCTTCGCCCGGTTTGCTCCAATTCAAAAAATCGGTCAACGGAAAAAAGACGGCTGCCGCTTGAACTCGGCTCGATTCGCGATCAATGGGGTCTTTCGACTCTGAATGGCTTTGCTCATTTGCTGTGGCGATTTGCAAGGAGAGATTTCCGCCAGCTGAACTCCCTGTGATGCCAAGTCGCTTAGGATCGATTGAATACTCTTTTGCGTGATAGCGGATATAGCGAATTGCCCGACTTAAGTTGGCTCGGATTTCGGGTACCTGATAGACGGGGCGGCTCCCTGGAACGACGGCGAAGACGGTGTAACCTCGTTTCAATAGCGGCTGAAATAAGGCAGGTTGTATATCGTCGTGCGAAGCATAATAGCCACCGCTGATAACCTGAATGATGGCGGCACCATTGGGTTTTTCCGGGCTGAAGACATCCATGGTCAAGGCAATTCCATCCCTCCGCCCATACACCACATCCATGGTCCGTTTGGCGTCGAGGTTTGATTCGTCACCTCGCAATAGTGTTGGTGAGACGCAGAGGCTAAGCATCAGTACAAGAGATGCGCGTATAAATTGCGGTTGGCACATTACAATAATTCTTCCATCAAGAAAGCGAGGTCAGCGAGATAGCTGCTTGCTGGGGAATAGACTGGAGCTAGCTTATTCTCAGATGTCTTTATACGGTGGATCTTCACCGCGAAGCTCGGACAAAGCGTTACCGGCAGCTCGTTGTTCGGCTTCTTTTTTGTTGCGTCCCCAAGCGGGAGAGAAGCGACGGCTATCAATTTCAGCGCACATCAAGAAGATCTTGCTGTGGTCTGGCCCACGTTCATCGACCAACTTGTAGGTTGGAGTCTTGCTGTAATCCCGTTGAGCTTTCTGTTGTAAAGCCGATTTGTAGTTGCCACCCATTTGACCTTCGATGGCCAGTTGAATTTCTTCTTCCATCGACTGATAGATGAACTGACGAGCCGCTTCGTTGCCGCCGTCTAGATAGATCGCGGCGATGAGTGCTTCGTATACATCGGAGAGCAACGATCTAGGGACACCGGTTCCCATCGTCATGCCTTTGCCGACGATCAAGCAGCGTTCAAGGCCCAGATTGCGACTGACTTTCGCGCAACATCGCCGACTGACAACGACAGACTTGATTTTGGTGAGTTCACCTTCCAGATACTCGGGGTGATTGTGGAACAACAATTCGCAAATGGCAGTTCCCAGGATCGAGTCGCCGAGAAACTCAAGACGCTCATTGGATGCCAACCGTGTCGAGGCGCCTGAGGCGTGCGTTAGAGCCGATTGGAGTAGTTCGCGTGAATGGAATCGATACCCGATGGCTTCCTGGCAAATTTCCAGTTTTTCGTCAATCGAGAGGGGAGGAAAAATACTGTCCGGTTGATTCATAACGGCTCGTTTGGGGCTGCCGGAAGCGAGGAAGGGAACCGAAACTCTGCCCCCATGGCAACCGATGCGGTCCCCTTCCACGATCCCGTGACTCCTAAAGGATTGTTTACGGTTGCCGGATTGGCAACCACCCAGCCTTGAATTCCACCCGAATCGCTGAATGTGTCCCCCGAAAAAACGCCCATTTTCCTTGGAAAAACTGCCCGAACAGCCGATATTGAACGAAGCGAAATAATGTCGATTTCACTTGGAAAATTGGCTATTTGTACCGATTATCGCGGAAAATCGGTGCGGATTTCGCCCGATTTCCTGATACTCGCTTCCCTACCTGCATGCCGAGAGACAAACCGAATGTTGGTTTCGCCCGAAATCGTTGCTGCAGGCACAGCCGCCACTTTTCTCGGCTATTCCACCTGGCAAGTCGCGGAGACATTCTGGGAATCGTGGCGTCATTCCAACGAAGCCCGGCAACGCCGACTGGAGCACGCCTCACAGGCAGCGGCAAAAATCGAACAAGCCCGCATCGAAGGTGTTCTCAAGTCTCCCTACAACGCGGCGACCGGTTGGCGGCAAATGGTCATCGCAGAAACCGTTGACGAATCAAGTGATTGCCGATCATTTTATTTGGTCGATGCGGCAGGGGAAGTCTTGCCCACATTTATTCCCGGTCAGCATTTGCTCATTCAACTTCCCGTCGACAAGCATGGCCGAAAACCATTGCGTTGCTATTCGCTCTCTGATGCTCCAGATCCTCGCTATTATCGGCTGACCATTAAACGAGTACCCGTAACAAAGGCTGATATAGACCGGACCAAAAATGGGCTCAGCGATTATTTGCACGCCGGATTGCGCGAGGGGGATAGTGTTCTGGTCAAGGGTCCCCAAGGCCATTTTCATGTTGATCCCAACTTCAAGGGACCACTGGTGCTCATGGCATTGGGCATCGGCATCACGCCCATGATCAGCATGCTGCGTTGGTCCCTGCAAACACACCCAGGACGTGAGGTGTATCTCTTTTTTCAAGTTCGAAATTCTGAGCAACATCCCTTTGCCACCGTTCTGAATAAGTGGCGGGCGGAAAGGTCTGAAGTCAAGGTAACAACGTTTTATAGCCGGCCCGAAGCCCACGAACTGAAAGGCATTCATTTTGATGAGACCGGTCGTTTCGATGTAACGCGCCTCAGTCCATTTTTGCCCTCTGCTCGCAGCAAATATTATTTGTGCGGTCCCAACGAATGGATGATGGATTTTGAAAAGCAACTCATCATCGCTGGAGTCCAAGCCGAGGATGTGGCCTGGGAATCATTTGGTGGTGAAACGCCAGCGGCAGTGTCAGCTTCTCAAGCTGCTCCAAATCCCGATTCTGTTGCCCCGCTGCACAGCACGGTTTCCTTCAAACGAACGGAAAAGTCAGCGGTTTGGAATCAAGAACATAAATCTCTGCTCGACCTTGCTGAAGCCAATGATATAGCGGTAGAGTCAGGCTGCCGTTCGGGAGTATGCGGCGCTTGCGTGGTAAAAAAACTATGCGGCAAAGTCAAATACACCAAGTCCCCCAGCGTACCTGTTGCCGAAGGGGATATTCTCACCTGCATTTCGCAGCCCGATGGTGATTTGGAAATCGATGCCTAATTGGACTTGAGCTTGTACGCCCATCCCGGCGCGCACCATTCTTTAGCCAGCGACTCAACGGTTCAAACGCTACAACCGTTACAACCGCTGCTCTATCACGACACCACTAGTGAATCCCATCCGAGGTAGAACTTGTTGTTCTATCTGTAAGCTACGAAACAGTAGTTGGATTCGTTTCTAGGTTAGCCGAATCCTGGCAGCCAAAACCGGCATCATGTTTGGGACAAATTTCACCATGGCTCGATATACGAGAAAGTTGCGTTCGCTTGGAGTTGTTGTTTCAGCTGTTATCATCGTCGTGGTCTGCTCTGGTTTCGCTTTCAATGAACTTGGTGCTGAAGATCCTCGCAACAGTTCCGCTTTAGAGCTCAATGTCGATCCACATAAGGTGGTCGGTTACGAGACTTGCTCGAAATGCCACGCTTCCGAAATTGAAACTTGGAAGAAAACTCCACACTATGAAACTTTCTTGACCTTGCATCGAAATCCTGAGGCCAAGAATATTGCCGATAAGCTCGGTTTGAAATCGTTCAAATCGGATTCGCGTTGCATTCAATGCCATTACACGATGCAAGACCAAGGAGGGCATTTAGAAGCCATATCGGGTATCTCGTGCGAATCATGTCACGGTGGCGCCAAAGATTGGGTGAATGTCCACTACGATTACGGTGGAGCAAATATGACACGCGAACAAGAGACACCTGAACACCGTATTCAACGCTTGCGCAATGCCATCGGAGGTGGAATGCGCAACCCAATCAACGTTTATTTATTGGCCCAAAGCTGCTATCGCTGCCATACCGTTCCAGATGAAGAGTTGGTCAACGTCGGCGGTCACAAAGCGGGTAGCTTGGATTTCGAAATCGTAGCTTGGTCTCAAGGCTTAGTGCGACATAACTTCGTCCGTTCCAACGGTCAAACCAATGATCCTTCCGCACCCGATCGCCTGCGTCAAATGTTTGTGGCTGGCTTAATCGCTGATCTGGAATTCAGTCTGCGAAGCACATCGAAGGCCACGCAAAAAGCAGAGTTCGGGATCACCTCGGCGAAACGTGCCAAACGAGCAGCCGATCGTCTTCGTTCGGCTCAAGAGAAACTACAACAACCTATTCTGCAAGAAGTGCTTGCGATCTTCGATGGTGTCAAACTCAAGATCAATAATCAGCAATCGCTTGAAGAGGCGGCCAATAAAATCAACAAGCTGGGAATCAAGTTTGCCGCAACCGTCGCAGGAAAAGATCTCACTGCCATCGACGCCTATATTCCAAAGCAAGATCGCTGGAAATAGGGCTCAATGAAAAGCGATTATCTCGCGAATATCTGCTATACTGTAAACGTCTAATTTGGCATTGGGCGTTTACAGGAGCGTGGCGCATGTCGACATTACCCAAAAAATACCTCACTCCAGAAGAGTATCTGTATCGGGAAAGAACCGCCGAATACCGGTCTGAGTTTTTTCGCGGCGAGACTTTTGCGATGGCGGGCGCGTCAGCCAATCACAATTTGATTGTTGGCAATTGCATACAGACGTTAGGCTTGCAACTCAAGAAGAAGCCGTGTCGTGTTTATCCCAGCGACCTGAAGTTGCGTATTGAGGCGACAGGCCTCTATACCTATCCCGATCTTTCCGTCGTCTGCGGAGAGCCAAGACTGGAAACCGATTCGAGAGACGTGCTGTTGAATCCGATGGTGTTGGTAGAAGTTCTTTCCGAATCCACGGAAGCGTACGATCGCGGCAAGAAGTTTCAGCACTATAGAACTATTCCGAGTTTGATGCACTATGTTCTGATCGCTCAGGATCGTCATTCGATCGAGGTTTTCTCACGGCAAGAGAATGATAGTTGGATCTTGTCGGAATGTTACGACGCCGTTGGAAATATCGAACTCTCTGCCATCGACTGTCAGCTTGCAGCGGCTGAAGTTTACGATAAGGTCGTCTTCGATAACGTTGCTTGATCGTTTTACGCGAAACGAGGCACCTGCCTCTGTTGCCTTGGTCCCATTAGCCGCAACGCGTTAGCGTCGGTTTCTCTTTTCTATCGGTACACGGCCTCAGTTGCGCACGATGTTTGCAACACAAGGCGCTCTGGCGAAGAAATGGCTTTAGCCGTTTCTTCGCAACTTACGGCGAGGCTAGTACGATGCTAAACTCCTCAACCTTTTAGCCCTCGAGTTTGTCCCTGCCGGAGCGAGACTTGTAGGTTACGTAGTGAAACATGAACGCCATACATCCGTTGAATGGTAAAAGCAAAACGTATGGGCTAAGGCTCTGCGGCTGATGCGCTGAGCGTTCTCGGGAAGGATTCGTGCGAACGAGGAGCGAGCAAGAGGTCGCGAACCTAGGCCGCTCAACCTATCAGTTTATGTTTTTCTTGACTCCAAATACTCAAGTTGCATCTGCTTGGAGATTAGGACATTTCGAAAACCCTCATCAATCCAGTTCTGGCCGGCAAGTAGCTCCAGCGAGAATCGCAGTTCAGGCCTATGAACGCCGACAAATTCAGCAATGACTGCGTTAAAAAGTCTTTCTGCGCCAGAGACGTCGCTCTCTGCGATGAACTTTACATCCTCGATGAGATAGTCTGCCTTTCCCGATTGAAGTGCGGATGTCAACCTTGCTCTACGCAGCAGGAATTGTTCTTTGGATTCGCACATCGTCGACAGCGCATTTCCGCATTCTCTTATCGCGACATCGCCCCGCCGTTGGTGGATAAGTTCATGGATAAGCGCGAGCTTCGCATCAAGACTTTCTGGAAAGCGAGTAACCAACTGGCGAAGTAGATTAAGTCTGTGCTGATCATCAGCCAGTTTGAACGCAGCCAATGCCTCGCGAGTTGGATGTTTGCTCGCGAGCTGTGCGATGGCTATGTCTCTCGCCTTTTCGTAATCGCCGCTTTCAAAAGCAGGGTCAAAGTCTGAGGTAGTAGTCATGATTTATTGCCAGAAAGATGTGTTGAGGATTCCGAACTCGCGCGTTAATGGATCGTGGTTTAATGATTTACTTGCCGTGGAAGTCTTGCGAATGGTAGCAGGCAATGGGGGATTTTTCCGCAGTACAACCGGGATATTAGAACCTAATCAGACTTGATCAGTGTGGCAATATGACGTACAATGCCTAAGTGACCATGCACCCATCTGACGCAAGGCTGACTATGTCGACAACCAATAGCGATGCTAGAATCAACTTTCGTTTGAACAGTGAATTGAAGAAAACGATTGAGGACGCGGCCGCCGAGTTGGGGCAGTCTATTAGCGATTTCGCCATTTCAACGCTTGTTCAAGCAGCACGCAAGGTACTGCATGATCAACAGGTCACTCGACTTAGCGAACGGGACCGGCAAGTCTTTGCGGCTATGCTCGACGAGGAGTCAAGTAAGCCCAACGACGCGCTGATAAAGGCCGCCAAACGCTACAAGAAGCAGGTTGGATGATGGCGATCTGGTTGATCCGCCGTTTAGCTAAGAATCACGACCGCACAAACTTTGAATGCGGCCAACCACTGCTTGACGAATGGCTTAAAGATCGAGCCAGCCAGTTCGACCGTCGTGATCTGTCTCGTACGTTTGTCGCTACGCTCCCAGACGGTGTAAAGGTTGTCGGATACTACGCGATTTCCACCCATCGAGTTGTCTATGAAGCGCTGCCAACCGCTGAAGCTAAAGGATTGCCGCGCCTTGATGTAGCTGTGGTACTTGTTGGGAAGTTAGCCGTCGATCGGAGTATGCAAGGGCAAGGGCTCGGGGCATTGCTACTGGTGGACGCCTTGCGACGATCGTTGCAGATTTCCGAACAAATTGGCATCCGAGCTGTGGAAGTCCATGCAATCAATGATGCCGCAAGAAACTTCTACCTGAAGTTCGGGTTTCGCTCGCTTCTGGACGATCCTCGGCATCTATTTCTAACGATGGCCGAGATTCGCAAGCTCAAGCTCGATCCATTCTAAACAATCACATATTGTTGCACCAGTTCCATTTGGTATGGACTAACTTGCAACTAGGCCCCTGCCCTCTACATCCTACACATCTTCGTTAGTATCGAAATCATTTCGTTTAACCCGTAGCTGTAGCGCAGCGGAGGCTAGGTGCGTTGGGTCATTTCTAAATGCTCCGTGACACGCAAGGCCGAAAATCTTACGCGGGATCGAGACGCAGCGGAGGAAGACGAGGCGGGAGCCTCTACAGCAGTGCGTTCCCAGGCAGAGCCTGGGAACGAGTGTATTGCTAGCAAATCGCCCAGCGAATTCGCTCAATTTTTGCAATCGGCTGACCGACGAACGCAAGCTTGCCGATGTAAGCTGTAAGGTCATTGATCTCGGAAATCAGTGCTAAACTGGGCAGTTTTATGATGGTTTGGCACTGGAGTCTCCAAGGCAGGAAGCCACCCATTGGAAACGACACTACCTATTCGACGACCCAAGCGCTGGGACAAGCCGTTGGATCCTGCGTTAACCCAAGAGGACGCAGAGTGGTTGCTCAGCCTTGCGCCTTTGGCTTATTTGGACCCCACAAAATTTCCCAAGAGCACTCCGTTAGTCGAGATCATTCGCAACGATTGTCGCGCGTGCCAATACGAGCATGGCGATGTTATTCTCCGCGAAGGTGATTACGGTAGCTCCGCGTTTCTGATACTCCGCGGCAATGTGCGTATCTTCGTAACACGTCTATCCGAAGCCCAGTTAGGCCGCCAAGCAACGCCACGCAAAACTTGGTGGCAATCATTGGTTTCGACGATGCGTCTACAACGCTTTGCCGAAGTGCGAAATACGGAGAGCTTGGGGGCAACTACTTCTGCCTCTATTGCCATACGGCAACCCAATGGTCAGACCCACGTCTTTTTGCAGGACGTCGATCGACTCTTCGACACGCATCAAACCAACACGGTCAAAACGGGTGAGATTTTTGGCGAATTATCGGCCATTAATCGTTCACCTCGCCCGTTTTCGGTAGTCGCTGATGGCCCAGTTGTATTGTTGGAAATACGTTGGCAAGGCTTGCGATTATTGAGACGCGATCCAGGTTTTCGCGAACATTTGGATAATCTTTATCGCCAGACAAGTCTGGCAAGTCACTTGCGCGAAGTGAACTTGTTTCGTTTCTTGCCCGAAGAGCAACTCACTGCGGTCGCGCAGGAGATACGGTTTGAAAGTTATGGTGAACTCGAATGGTATAACGAGTTCGAAGAGACGCAACAACTCGATGTGCAAAAGCGAATACAACGCGAAACCTTAATTGCCGAAGAGGGAACGCAGGCGGATCATTTGTTATTGATTCGATCGGGCTTTGCGCGCTTGAGTGAACGACAGGGATCAGGGCATCGCACGCTTTCTTATCTTGGTCGCGGACATCAGTATGGGCTTGATGAAATAACTCATAACTGGAAAGCCGTAGACCGGACACAGTTCCTACCTTACCAACGGTCGTTGCGCGCGATTGGCTATGTTGATGTCTTGCGACTCCCCTGGAAGGTATTGCACGAAAAGGTCTTCCCATTTGTTCGCGCCTCGGAAATGCCACCAGCAATTAAACAGCCTCGCTACGAACCAACTCGTCCCATCGTCGATTCCCCACTAAAAAGTCAGAGTGGTGAGATTGAAACCGGCCTGGTCGAGTTCCTTGTCGACGAACGCTTGATCAATGGTCGCGAAACGATGGTCATCGATACGCTGCGCTGTACTCGCTGCGATGATTGCGTACGAGCGTGTGCCACCTTCCATGACGGAAATCCACGTTTTGTGCGACAAGGGCCCCAATACGGCCAATGGCTCTTTCCGCATGCTTGTATGCATTGCAGTGATCCTGTTTGCATGATTGGTTGTCCCACGGGCGCGATTGCACGCGATACCAACAACGGAGTGGTCTCGATCAATCCGGATACCTGTATCGGCTGTCAAACTTGTGCCGAAAGCTGCCCGTACGATAACATTCGCATGGTCCAGATCAGCGATGATCGAGGGCGCAAGTTGGTTGACGAACAGAATCAACTTCCCATTCTTCAAGCCACGAAATGCGATCTTTGCCAAAGTCATCCCTCGGGCCCTGCCTGTCAACGGGCTTGTCCCCACGACGCCTTGGTCCGAGTCAGCGTTGGCGATATGCCGAATTTGGTGGAGTGGTTAAAACGCCATGCAGCTTAACGTCACTCAACTTCTGCATCGACCGTGGTCTTTTTTCGCGCAGCGCTGTATCTCGTGGGCGATTACATTCCTGGCGATTGCCATAACATTGTGCTGCGTTTGGGGGTTAACCGTCCGCTTTGGTCGTTCCGATTTGTTCACAGGCTATTCGTTGTTGGGCGTTTGTTTGCTACTGGCATTCTTATCCATCCGCAAACGTATGTTGGCCCTACCTATCGGCCCAGTCAAAGTATGGCTACAGATTCACCTCTACGCCGGTGTCTTGTCGCTCGTCTTATTTGTCTTGCATGTCGGGTGGTTCAATGGCGGTTGGTTAGAGTTGATGCTTGGCTCACTCTTCCTGTGGATCGCCGGTACGGGGTTGTATTTGTGGTATCTATCGCGGCGGATTCCCAAAAGACTTTTGGCAGTTGGACGTGATGTGGTGCTGGAAGAAATTCCACGTCTGCAACAACAACATGCAGAACAAGCGTACGAATTAGCGCTTAAGTCAACCCAATTGGGCGAAGGTGTCACTCTCGCAGATTATTACCAACAAAAACTGGTTCCCTATTTTCATGCTCCCCGCAGTCTGTTCTTTGGGATTGTTCCTTCGATTCGGACACGCCGCCGCCTATTGCGGGAACTGGATACTCTCGATCGGTATTTGGGAACAGAAGGTCGCGCATTGAGAAATCAGATATGCGATTTGGTTCGCAAAAAAGATGAACTCGACGTGCATTGGGCGATGCAGAACCAACTTCGCTTTTGTTTGACGATGCATATCGTCGGTTTGTGGGCACTGGCGTTGCTGATCACCGTCCATGTGACAACGGTGTTAGCGTTTGTACAACGAGGCTGACGGAACAGGCTATGCATTGGAAGCAATGGGACACACCTCCAAAATATTTTCGACCAGCCGATGGTTGGGAGTGTGGTCGCTTGCGCAGCGGTTTGCCATGTGCATGCGGGCCTGATGCGCAGGGACGTTGTCAAGCCAACCAAGCTCTCAAATCAGGTGAAGACTTGACTACCTGCAAACCTCGTCGTTCACTTTGGTGGCGACGCAGACGCTTAGCTCGAGCTGGCGGTCTGTTTGTTGCGGGAATATTGGCACTGATTATTTTTCTAGGTGGAGACAAGGAATTCCTGGCACCCGGTGAGCTAACTTCGCATCATGCGCAAATTCTGAGTCGCCACACCACCGAAAATCGATGTGCGGCCTGTCACGAACTCGAAGCGACTGAATCGGTGATGGCCTTCTTGACCAAATCCTGGAGTGGTCATGCAGTAGACCGCCAACAACAGTCCATTAAATGTTTGGAATGTCACCAACACGCTTTGCCGAATGCCAAAGACTTCTCCCCACACGATTTGCCAGAGACCACTTTGGCAGAATTGACTCGCGCAGGAAGCGGCTCGATGCGACTCACTTCGTTTGCATCGGTTCTTCCGAAGCAAGCTTTAGAGGGCAATGAATTAGCTTGCTCAGGCTGTCATTTAGAGCATCAAGGTCGAATGCACGATCTTACAATGTTGAATAGCGACCGCTGTCAAAGTTGCCATGCGAATCGCTTCGCCAGTTTCACGAATGGGCATCCAGAGTTCACAAATTATCCTGCCCATCAAGACACACGCATCAGCTTCAATCACCAATCTCACTCAGCCAAGCACTTTGCTTCAAAGGGTAAGTCATTTGATTGCAGTAGCTGCCATTTGGATGAGTCACAACCAAGCGCTGTAGGTCCAGTGGGACGTTCTGTTTCTTATGAAAAGGCGTGCGCAGCATGCCATGATGCGCCGCTTCGCAGCTCCTTCTCGGACGGCATATTGGTGATCAACTTACCGAGCTTTGATCGTCAAAAAATCGAAGCGGCTGGGTTGACGTTGGGGGCTTGGCCCGAAGAAGCCTCGCTCATGACCGATGGAACATTGTCGCCTATATTGCGCTGGCTTTTGGCTAGCACACCACGCGGAAAGGCGCTGCTTGCAAAACTCCCTGCTGATGGAAAGGTGACCGATTTGTCGACGACCGATCTGGAATCGTTGCGTCTGCAAACTGAGATTGCAGCTGAGATTCGATTGTTGGTCGAGGAACTTGCAGTCGGTGGACAACCTGCTTTGCAAAAGCGTTTATCCGCATCCTTGAATCCCACCAGCAATTCGGAAAGCGGCGATGGTTCGTCAACCAATAACCCAGCCCAGGTGATAAATCGCGACAGTCAAATGATCTCTGGAGTGTCCCCCGATGTGTTTAGAGCCGCTTGGCTAAGTTGGTTCCAGGATAAAAACGAAACCATAGCAGAAGTTACCTTTCCTAAATCACCTGCAGCTGTGGTTGGCTTTGGGAGGCCGTCGCCAATGCTTGATGAACAACTGTCTGGCCAAGATCCGCTGTTGGAGCAGGACCCACTACTGGCAGAAACGCCCGTTGATGATCCGCTAGTGGCAGAACCATCAACTTCAAAAGCATCGACTTCCAAAGCATCCAATGCGGATCCACTGAATGCGGATCCATTGACGGAAAATTCCGGCTCGGCGACTTTCGGTGATGGAAACCCAGCAAAATCTAAAGTGATCGCTTTGCCTGACTTATCTCCTCAAATGCATTTGCCACATGGTGGCTGGTTCGTGGACCAGAGACGCATGGCAATTGTCTATGTTCCTGTCGGCCACTCCGATCAAATCGTCAAGTCGTGGCTAACAGCCGCTACATCGAAAGCCTCTGAGGAAGGTAGCAGCCACTTTAAGGCAATGTTGGCTCCAAAGGCGATGGGAGCATGTACCGAGTGCCACAAGATCGATCACAGCGCTGAATATAGTGTGGATGAGAAATATTTATGGCATGCTCGTGAGAGCGATCCATCACTGCGAGCGTTTACACGATTCAATCATGTACCACACTTGACCTTACCGCAGCTCAATCAATGTACGTCATGCCATTCACTGCAAGAGGATGGACGCTTCAAATCCATGCAACTTCAGAATTGCATGGACTGTCATACCAAACAAGGGGCTGGTGATAGTTGCACTCAGTGCCATAACTACCACATCAAATTGAGGCGTTAGTGCTGGGCTTGAAAAGCGCTTAAGAGCTTTCTCGGTTGGTATCCTAAACCGCTTCAATATGGACGCTATGCTTGCGGCGTTCACTGCGACGTGCATCATCGATCGTACCGGCTACTTTTTCAACTTGGTCGATACCGAGCATGACCAAGACTGGATCGGTCTTGTCGCTACCACTGATGGTAATGGTCCCTACTCCCAACATCCGCTGAACGAGTCCTTGAGTGAAACTGAGGTCATCGATGTCGATCAATTCGATGCGATCGGTGGTACGCAGCAAGATGCCCCGTTGGTGAATGAGACGCTGAGTCGTCACCTCATAATGAATGGACATTTTGCGGTATAGAAAAATACCAAACGTCACACCCCACAGAACAAAAATAAATCCGATTCCAATCATCCAGGTGATAGGACCCAAAACGGGAGCCACAAAACTTGCAATAAGCACAGCGACTGATATCAGACAGTTCAGTAACCACGTTCCGAACATCGCTTTGCTCGAAAAACTTCCCGCCCACAATAAAGTCTCCTTTTCTTCGCCCTTCAACGTGGGCGACAGGGGATTGTTGGCAGTGGTTCCCTGGCTATTCTGCGAATTGGGAGTGTTGGCTGTATTGGACATATTGAGCCCGTCTCTACGTGAAAATAGTACCAAGTCGGCTATGCAAGCAATTGGAATCGCCGATATGTTATCCGATTCGAGGCTAAAAGTGGATCTTGTCAGGTTTCAATTCCGTCAGAATTCCGTACGATGTGGGGGGCTATGACGTGGTTGTGAACCACGGCGTGTCTAAAGATGGATCATGGTTTAGTAGATCATTCGAAGGAACGGTTGCGTAATCTATGCGGTGTCCGTATTGCGATGCAGATAACGATCGAGTGCTAGATTCGAGAGCATCGGAAGATGGTCGTTCCATTCGTCGCCGACGCATGTGCAACCATTGCCAGCGGCGTTTTACAACCTACGAACGTGTTGAAGAGTCGACGATAGCCGTCATCAAAAAGGGAAATGTGCGCGAGCCATTTTCGCGCGATAAGATCTCACGCGGTTTAGAGCGGGCTTGTTGGAAACGCCCCATCAGCGCCGAGCAAATTCGGAAGATCGTCTCGTTGGTCGAAGCTGAGATCTATCAAGAGTATGAAGATGAGGTTCCGAGTGTCGCGATCGGTGAGATTGTGATGCGGCATCTGGCCGAATTGGATCAAGTCGCCTATGTTCGTTTCGCGAGTGTCTATCGCGAGTTCAAAGATCTCAATGACTTTGTGTCGGAGTTGCGTCCGATCATGCGACCCAAGAAACGCGTTGAGCCATTAACGGAGCGCCCCGGCCCAGAAGACGAGTCATAGAGAGTTTCAACGTCTCCTGACGTGCGAGCTTCATAGGTCGTGTGACCGAATTTACTGAGGCTTATTTCGGTCGATTCACGCTGTAATACGTCAGGGCGCGGAGGCTGTCAGTGGCTTGTGAGGGGGGAAGATTTTGTAGTTCCACCAGCGCTTGCCTGACAAACTTCTTGGCGAATTCGAGTGTGAATTCAGAAGCATTCGCGTGTTCAAGCCATGGGCGGAGTTGAGTCATACGTTCCGCTGCGGCTCCATGCAGTATGGAGAGAATCTTGGGGCGATCTTTGTCCGAACAGTCGCTCAATAGATGCAGGATGGGCAACGTTGGCTTGCCCGTTTGCAAATCGGTGCCTAGCGATTTGCCAACCTGCTTGTCGTCGCCCCATAGATCGAGCCAGTCGTCATAAATCTGAAATGCCAAGCCCAGGTAACGCCCGAAGCGTTCTGCAGCTTCTGTGATTTCGGTGGTCGCTCCTGTGCTCCATGCCCCCAGGGCAGTGGAGACGGCGCACAATTCGGCCGTTTTGGCTCGCAAAATATCGAGGTAGGTTTCGACGTGTAGATTCCAGTGTTCGATGGTTCCGCGTTGTCGAATTTCACCTTCGCAAGTCTGTTTGGCGGCTGCCCCTATCCATCGACTAGGGATCGGCGAGTCGCACAAAGAGGCTTGGTAATAAGCTTCGGTGAATAAGAAATCGCCCAGCAAGATGCTGCAATTGGTGTCCCATTGAGTGTGCACAGTTGGCATGTTGCGGCGCATGCTGGCACCATCTAGAACATCATCGTGCACCAGCGTCGCTGTGTGAATCAACTCAACAACCGTGGCCAAGCGGAGCGTCGTTTCGTTGACATGACCGGTCGCTTGTGCGGTAAGCAGAGCTAAAGAAGGTCTTAATCTCTTGCCGCCTAAAGACCAACTGTAGCCGATCAAAGCATCCGCATAAGGATCGTTGCTTCGCATGGATGCTCGCAGCAGTTGTTCCACTTTTTGCAAGTCGTTGCGGACTGGCGTGAGGGCTCGAGCGACATCGATTGTCGGCTGTGTGTCTTGCAATTGAGGCACCGGAGAAGCGGGCAGTAATTTCATCGGGATGTTCATCGGATATTCCCAGTCCTATGACTCAGCACTCGATTGAGATGTGGGACGAGCAAAGGGCCCGCGCGTTCCACCCATCTTGGATACAAGTTGGATGTTGCGGATAACCATACTGCGGTCAATACTCTTGCACATATCGTAAATAGTGAGAGTGGCTGCTGAGACGGCGGTGAGCGCCTCCATTTCGACGCCCGTTTTGCCATGTGTGCGTACCGTCGCCTGGATCCGCAACTGAGTTTCAGAAACCCAATCAAATTCGATGCCTACATGATCTAGCGGGACAATGTGGCACAATGGAATCCAGTGCGAAGTTTGTTTGGCTGCTTGTACGGCAGCGATCGTTGCGATTTGCAAGACGTCACCTTTGGCAGCAGTTCGCGCACGTATGACATTTGCCGCCTCAAGAGACATCGATACAAAACCTTCGGCGACAGCTTCGCGGCGTGATATTGGTTTATCACCAACATCAACCATGTGAGCTTGCCCAGATTCATCGAGGTGGCTGAGGGGGGGCGGTTGCATGGAAATCGGCTCTCCTTTGGCAGTAAGTTTCGCCAAAAACAGCCATGACACTAGGGGGTGGACCGCAAAACTTCTGGCAACTTAACCGGAAAACGAGGCTGATTCGCCGAAAGGTTGCCCGCTAGTTGGCACTAGAAAACGAAAAAACCCTGTTTCGCGTTAGCAAAACAGGGTTTTCTTATGCATGTAGCAATTGTTGATCGCAACTTTACTAGGCGGGGATCGCTGCGTTCTCCAACGGCTCCAGAGCCACCTTGCGGAGACCCGAACGAATTATACTAGCTCTTTCTTGTTGCCGATCAAAGTTCGCAAGCGTTCGGCTAGCAAGCGAGCATCGAATGGCTTCTTGAAAGTTTCGTTGATGCTGGAACGATCAAAGCTCATCACATTGCCGTCATCTGGCAACAATGCAATCAGAATGATTTCCGAGAAATCAATGTTCTTTCGCAAGTTCTGACAAATCTGCAGAGCTTCAACTTTTCCAATGGAGAAGTCAACGATCATGCAATCTGGGTTGAAGCTTTCGGCTTGGATGCCAGCTTCAAACCCGCTCGATGCGACGGCAACTTTGAAGGATTTCTCCAAAGGCAGTTCGCGTTTTAGGTTTTCAATCAACACTTGGTCTTGGGCGACGATCAAGACCTTGGCCATTGCCTCATCTTCCAAGTCTCCAAGAGGCATTCCATGCTCTTTCAGAAACTTGATTAGGTACTCTCGCGGAATCCGACGATCTTGCGATCCTGGAATTCGATACCCTTTGAGGCGGCCTGAATCGAACCATTTGCTAACAGTTCGAGGGGCCACTTTGCAGATCTTTGCGACCTGTCCTGTGGTGAACACCTTCATATGAGGGATCTCCGTTACTTTCGTAGTCTCTTGTTGCTGTGCCCTCCCGTCCTGGGATTGCAATCAGCATTGTTTGCCCCTGCCTACCGCGTTTTTCGCCAGAAACCGACGAGGCTTCGAGGTGAGAATCGAAGTCCGCGACAGACAACTGGGTCAGGGCTTTCCATCCATGGCTTCTAGGTGGCTCAGGTTCAGCTCGTGAGAACATCCCCTATCGTTGCGACAATTCGCAACGTTACCGTCACAACTTCGAAATCGCACTCCGCACCCCCATACGAAGAGCAATCCACTTGGAATAGACCAAGTCACACCAGAATTTCAGCCAGACGCGATGCCGTTGCCGGTACCGCTTACGGGTAGACACTCCGCGCACTTCGAGACGTAATCCCGAATTTCCTGCGCAAGCAGTGGCCGTGACACGAAGTTCACGTCGAACGAATTGCCCCCCGAACTGGCAGCTTCTAGGCGTGCCGTTGTCCATCCCATCAGATGTGACTGCACGTTACAAGCTGTCCGAAGACTGTTTTCGATTCGAAACCACCCTTCACTTTAAAGAGAATGGTCGGAACAGCAGGAACTGCTGTACTTTCCATCTCCCTGAGTGTGATCGTCTCGACCGTAATCAGCTTCTCATGGAGGAAAATCGGCAGTTGACCCACAATCGCTTTGATCCCACCTTCACTTTTCCCTAACTTTCCGGCGAATGTACCTGAAAAGTGGATGAATAATCGGTGAAGACAGCCTAAGCGGCACGCCGTGCAGAACCGGCACTAGGGGCGGAGAGGATTTGACCATCGTCGCCCACCTCCTCAAACTTGACCGCAACCTTCTTAGATACCCCCGACTCTTCCATCGTCACACCATACAAAGTCGTGGCCGCAGTCATGGTCTTCTTGGAATGTGTTACCACAATGAACTTCGTTGAATCCAAGAACTCTTCCAACACTTTAACAAATCGTCCAATATTCGCTTCATCAAACGGCGCATCCACTTCGTCCAATACGCAAAATGGACTGGGACGGAATTGGAAAATCGCCAACAACAACGCCACTGCCGTCAGAGCTTTTTCTCCACCGCTCAGCAACGAATTGCTCAGGGCCGTTTTGCCTGGCGGTGTCGCGATGATCTCCACGCCAGGTTCACGCTCTTCATTACCTTCGATCAAAACCAAGTCCGCATTTCCGCCACCGAAGCTCTTGCGATACAGCATTTGGAAATTGGTGCGAATCGCTTCCAACGTCTCTTGAAACAACCGACGACTGTCTTGATCAATGCGTTGAATTATTTTCTCTAATCCTTCTTTCGCATTCTTCAGGTCCATGTACTGACTATTCAATTCATCAAACTTCTGCTGTTCTTGATCTAGCTCATGTAGAGCTTCCATATTGACAGCACCCACCGACGCAATGTCCTGCCGCAACTTGCTCGCTTCTTCCTCTGCCGCAGTACGATTCTCCAGTGCCTCCGTCGTGGCCACCAAACTCTCGTCGCTCAAATCCAATGCATAATCTTCTTGCATACGTTGGCGAAGCTGCGTCCCGTTCATTTGATGACGTTCGAGTTCCACCATCATCTTCGCAATCTGATCATTCAGCTTGTTTTGTTTGCGCTCTAAACTCTCTTTTTCCTTTTGCTCTGCCTGTCGACGTGACCGCACACCTTGTGCTTGTACTGCCATCGCTGCTAATTGATCTGCGTGCTGTTCTTTAGCTTGAGTTAAATAGGCAATCTGTGATGTTTGCTCAAGGATTTGCAAATCGATGCGAGCTGTCTTGCGCTCATGCTCAAGCAATTGTTGGCGGACTTCACCAACAGCTTGTTGCCGTTCGTCCTGATCACGCGTTACTTGTTTCAGAATGGATTCCAAATGGTCCAACCGCTGCTCGCATTTAGCCATCTCGACACGCCGATCGAGTGCCACTTGTTGCAACTTCTTACGTTCGCTTTCCAACTCCTGAGCGCCATTCTGTGCTTGTTGCAGCTGGCTTTCTAAATCCCCAATCACATCACGCAATCGCGCCTGTTCCGTCTGCGCCATCCGCAAAGCTTCCAGAACCACTTGCTGTTGCTCGGTGGCTTCGCTTACCTCGTGATGAGCGGAACGTCGCAGCGTTTCAAGCTGCTGCAAGCGGAATCGAGCGCTGTCGGCCACGAGCTTTTGTTGTGCCCGAGCCTCTTGCCGAGCTCGATTTGATTGGTCCAAACGACGTAACTGACGAGCCGTTTGATCAATATTGTCCTGAAGCCGCTCGATTTCTTGATGGGCAGTTCGCAATTGATAGGAATAGTGTTGGATCTCATTGCGGGCGGCCAACATTTCACTGCGTCGCGCCACCAAGCCCAGAGTCGCTTGTGCCGCACCGATCGTGACTGTGCCATCGCTGTCAATTAGTTGGCCGGCTGCTGTGACAAATCGTAACCCGGCTCCGCGAAAATGATTCAAGTCCAAGGCCGTTGCCAAGTTGTCGACAAACCAAGTCGTACCAAGCAAATGACGCATCAAGGTTTCGTATTCGGGTGCGAAATGGACCAAACGGTCGGCTCGTCCGATCACTCCTCGTAAGCCATCCAGTTGAATTCGATCGCCCATACGTCGAGTTGGAATACGATCCAGACGTAATAGGGTTACTTTGCCATCTACCTGCAACTCACCATCGCGAATGGCATGCAATAATTGCGCATCGGCGAGAACAATCGCTTGGGACATTCCTCCCAAGGTAACGTCAACTAAAGGAGCTAGATGAATATCGACTTCGATCATCTCAGCTACAATACCGCGAATGCTATTCCAGGGAGCTACATTCTCTTCTTTCGAAAGTTGCAATAGTCGTTTGGTACCCAGACCAACGCCATCTTGTTGTCGGTCAAGTTCTTCAAGCACGACCAACCGTTCACGCGCCCCTTCCAATCTTCCTTGGAGTGCAGCCGCATCTTCCTGGCGGCGCGATAGAACCTTGCGGGCTTCTTCTAGTTGATGCTGAGCCGCGTCAAACAATTGTTGAGCTTCTTCTGCACCGACGGATAACTCTTGCAGTTTGGTATCAGCTTGTTGGGCTTCAATTTTCGCTTCTTGCTCGTTGAGATCTGCCTTTTCCAATTTGCGTTGTAGGCTGCTCAACAGCTTTTGCAATTCGGCCAATTGCGATTCTTGACCTGAGATCAATACGTTCTGTTGCGAGGCTTCATTGAGATGGTCAAGATAACTTTTTCGCGTGCTATCCAATTCACTCTGATAAGATTGAGCCTTGGTCTCAACTTCTTGAAGATCAGTGGCTGCACGATCTGATTTTTGACGAGCCTGAGCAACAGCTTTGCGAGCTTGTACGACCTCATCATGCATCTGCGATACTTGGACTTGGGCCACATCCGCTTTTTGTCGCAGCGCTAGTAATTTATTGCGTATACGTCCTATCTCTTCATCGCATTCAATCCGCCGCTGCCATTGAGACTTTTGTTGACTATTAACCTCGACCAAACTCTGTTGCGTTCCACGCAGAAGTTGTTCGACCGCACCCGCTTCGCGACCGATTTCGTGCATTTCCAGCTCGGTCGACTGAATTCTTGCCAAACAATGGGTTAACGTTTCGCTCAGCTGAGTTTCATCTTTGCGAAGTGACTCCAGGTCGCGTTCAACTTTTTCGCATTGAGCAACGATGGCTCTCCAATCAGCGACCGCCATTTGCGTTCGCAGGATCTGCAATCGTTCATTCATGGCGCGATAGCGCTGCGCCTTACTGGCTTGAGACTGCAACCGATGGAGACGCTCTTCCATCTCGCGTACCAAGTCGCTCAATCGCAACAAATTCTGCTCTACGCGTTGAAGGCGTCGTTCCGCTTCAACACGTTTCGCCTTGTAGCGACTGATGCCCGCCGCTTCTTCAAAAATGATGCGGCGATCCTTGGCCGACGCTTGCAGCATGCGATCGACTTTACCCTGTTCGATCAAGCTATAGGCATCGACGCCAACGCCTGTCCCACGAAAGAGGTCTTTGATGTCCTTGAGTCGACAAGGCTGACCATTGATGAGGTACTCCCCTTCCCCACTGCGATAGACGCGGCGAGTGACATGAACCTCGGGAGTATCAACGGGGAAATTGTTTTGGCTGTTGTCGAAGACGAGGGTCGCTTCAGCCGTATTGGCTGGTTTGCGCGATCCACCGGCGGCACCTTTGAAGATCACGTCGGCCATATCCTGGCCGCGCAACGCTTTAGCGCTCTGGGCACCCAAAACCCACTTGATCGCGTCTACGACATTCGACTTACCGCTACCGTTGGGACCAACGATCACCGTGATCCCATCCGGAAACTCGAAGCGAGTTTTCTCGGCGAAACTCTTAAAGCCAGCTAGTTCTAAGGCCTTCAGCATTGCAGTATCGCCTACCTCACCCCTTCCTCTATCGCTTCAGCAATCAACTATCGCAGCGTCGAGGATTCCTTCTCTGTATTGGTGTCAGTCTCTGTACTGCTTCCCCAGCTTGTCCAGGATCGATAATCCCACCATGGATAAGCTTTCACTTCGAGAACTTCTGCTTCTTCTGAATCTGAACTCTCAGTATCCAAACTCTCCGAGTCATCTTCTTCGATGATTTCCATTTCATCTACTGGCAAATCTTCGGCCCCACCCTGCGGAGCCAATTCCCAAGGCGAAGCCGCTTTGCTATTGCGGTTGAACGTGCGGCCCGCCACAGGCCGAGGATTGATAACCACAGGGTAAGGAATCGCGTTTTCTGCTGAAGCAGCCATAACGGCGAGCGTCACATCACCATAAGAAGCTCCTACTTCCACCAGACCATGAATCATGCCGGTAAGCGTCATAGGAACCAGTTGAATACGATCTTCTGCGCCCGGTTCAAAGCGGCTCACGCGAAGTTCGCCCGAGGGATCAGGACGCAACAAAATGCGGCTGTTGATGCGGATGAAGGTTGGGATTTTCAACGGTGGGTCTTCGCCAAAAATCGCGATTTCCGGATACTTCGATAAGGAGAACGCAATCATCGGTGTATCTTTAGTCGGTATCTGTACGACCCGCGTGACATCACCCATTTGAATACCGCGAATCGATGGCTCACGTGGATCGCGTTCACGCAAAGCACATAACGCACCGTAGCGAACTTCGGGATCAGGCACCTGCATCAAACGAATCAAAGCTTCTTGTGCTTCAAAATGATCCAGAATCGTTAAGCCATTTAATGTCATTGCCCGAAACGCAGGTTGCGTAATCGTCAACTGCTCCAAGGTATCCACGCATCGAGCCTCATTGAGATAGGCTAAGGCGTGGGCACAATAGAACCGAATTTCGTCGTTCCCTGCAATCATACCTTCCATCAATGCAGGAATGCCCTCTTTGCCAATCGCTTCCAATTGCAAACTGGCGCGACGAGCTGTCGTTGGCTCATGCAATTGCCGACGACATAACTCGATACGGGCCGCTCGATCGCTGGCCTTCTCCGAAAAACCCAAGGACATGATCACATTCATATAATGCTGAGGATCCAATCGATACTTCGGATCCAAGCCGATTTCGATCATTTGATCGCGTTTCGGAACAGCTGCTCCCTTACGCGTCGAACCATCGTACCGGAAGAAACGCTCATTAATGGCCTTGGAAACTGCGGCAGCTGTAAAGACGTGACTGAAATCATCATTGATTAACAGCGATAATCCACGCGAGACCATCATGCGACCACCACCTGGTATCACACCCCGCAATTGCTTCAGTGGCTCCACTTTCAAAGTGGCATCGCTTTCGGTCACTAACTGCCCTGCCCCAATTCCGAATACATCGCTTTGTCGCAACGTTCCACCCAACGTTCGGAACTCACGCAAACGTGTTGGGACCAATTGGCCACTTTGCAGACCTTTGGCATCAGAAATTTCAGAGGTTCTTACCACCAAATCGATTCGGGCATTCTTTTGAATCGCTGGCGGTACCCAGGCAGATACCATCACCAATGCCGTCGAAGGAGACGCAATTAGCTCGTCCGCCTTCGGAATTTCGTGGGTGCGAATTTCTTGTAATAAAGTGGTACGCTGTTCACTAGGTCGCGGGTCACCACCTGTGTTGGGTAGGTTTACCACTAGTCCAACACCCTGAACTTTGGCTAAATGCAAACCGCGAGCTACTGCAATTTCACCGATAATGTGCGGTCTTTCTTCGCTCTCCATTACCTCCCGGATTTCGTCACCCTTCTTCTGGACTTCGGTGCGTTCATCCTTTTTGAACCACGGCATGACGCAGCCCGTCGATCCGATCAGTACCATCGCGGCTGTTGCCAATTGTCGTTTGCGGAGGGTCATCAAGACATCCTTGACCTGGACCTAGAAGTGCTCGGTGAAAATACTTGGACTGACTTCTAGAATTCTGAGCGAATAGGGTCAAGATCGATTCATTGCTTGACGACACACCCTCCCACCGTTCACACTATATAATATTGGAGGCTTGCAGACGCCCATTCAGTCTCCTTACCCACCCACCTGATCTCCCTCATAGACCTGTTTTCTGCATTTTACCTAAACCACTCCTGTCGTTGTGCCTACATCGAGCTTGCAGAATTTGTTGCTAGCAGCGTATGCCTCAGCGAATTGACATGCTTAAGGTCATGTACTTTCCTAATGACTATGATCGCAATTCAAGTTCGAAATCTCTGTTTTGTCTTGATGCTAGCACTTGTGGCTACGCCAATAAACGGCTTCTATCAAGTGGATGATCCAGTTACCGCTGCACCCAGTTCAACCACCGATATCTATGTGGAAAAAATTCGTCCACTGCTAGACCAGCATTGCACTCAGTGCCATGGCAGCGAAGAACAAGGGGGAGGGCTTAAGTTAGATAGCATCGCATCGATGATGGTCGGTGGAGACTCTGGGGCAGCGGTCAAGCCTAGTGATGCCTCGGCGAGCCTGTTGTGGCAACGTGTTTCATCCACGAATCCGGATGAACGAATGCCTCCTGAAGGGGCCGCCCTTTCGACCAGCGAACTCGATTTATTGAAAAGCTGGATTCAAAGTGGCGCTTCCGGCAAAGATGACCCTACTCCCACCCACAATGGTTGGGAGGATCGTTTGGATCATTGGGCGTGGAAGCCGATGCAAAAACATGCGGCACCATTGTTGCCTCAAGTCGCTGGGAAAGTTCTGTCACCAGTGGACTCATGGATCGCGGCCAAACTCATTGAGCATGACTTAACTTTCTCACCTGCTGCCGAAAAGCGAATTTGGTTGCGTCGGATTTACTTCGACCTGATTGGTTTGCCACCCTCGCCCGAAGATGTCGCCGCATTTTTGGCCGATGACGATCCTAATGCCAATGGGAAAGTCGTTGATCGCCTATTAGCGAATCCACGTTACGGTGAACGTTGGGCTCGGCACTGGTTGGATGTTGTGCACTATGGCGACACACATGGTTATGACAAAGATAAACCGCGGCCGAATGCATGGCCCTATCGTGACTATGTTATTCGAGCTTGGAACGAAGACCGCCCGTATACGCAATTCATTCAGCAGCAGATTGCCGGTGATACGCTCCCCAACGATGAGACGTCGGGCTTGCGAGCCGCCGACAACATCGAGGCTTTAGGATTTATTTCAGCTGGTCCGTGGGATTTCATCGGTCATGCCGAGGTACCTGAAACGAAAACCGATGGAAAAATCGCCAGACATCTTGATCGCGACAATATGGTCGCAACCGCCATCGGGACGTTCAACAGCATCACCATTCAATGTGCACAATGCCATAATCACAAGTTTGATCCCTTTACTCAAACCGACTATTACGCTTTGCAGGCGGTGTTTGCCGCCTTAGATCGCGCTGATCGTACCTACTACGCAGATCCAGCAGTCGATAAGAAAGTGCAAGAGTTCCAACAAGCGATAGCCTCTGTTCAAGCAGAACTCACAGCGCATCGGGCTGAGATACAGAAAATGACCGGTGAGAAACTTGAACCGTTGGAGCAACGAATTTCGGAGACGACTGCCAAGCTCAGGGAACAATTGCCTGTCGAATATGGTTATCACAGTCAGATCGCTAATCAATCCAAGAATCTCAAATGGGTTCAAGTGGATCTCGGAACTTCGGTGCCACTGAAGTCGCTGCGATTGCATCCGTGTTACGATGATTTTAATTCCATCGGCGCTGGATTCGGCTTTCCTTTACGCTGGAAGGTTCGCGGTTCGAATGATCCCAACTTCGAAACATCTGTGTTATTGGCGGATTACAGCTTTGAAGATTTTGCCAATCCTGGCTGGTGTCCCGTCGAGATAGATTGTTCACAACTTTCGCAGGACCAAAGAGCGGTGCGCTACGTGCGCGTCGAAGCGGAATCGCTCGTGGAACGCTCCAAGGATTTCATATTAGCGCTGGCTGAGCTTGAAATCTACAATGTTGAAAATGAGAACGTCGCTCTCCATAAAACAGTGACCGCTTTGGATTCGATTGAGGCGGGGCCGCGTTGGGGCACCAAGAATCTTGTGGATGGAAAAACGCCAACCGGTCCTATGGCGACCGACCTTTCGAAATTGCTTCATGAAAAACTGGTATTGATGGCCAAGTCCATTCCGATAACGCTCAAAGAAAGCGGGCAGGCTCTTGAATCTCGAGAAAAAACGCTTCGTTCCCAATGGGCCGAGATGCCCTCTCCTCAACGTGTATTTGCGGGGACCGTTCACGTCGGTTCGGGCGCTTTTCGTGGCACTGGACCTGATGGAGGTAAACCACGCCCGATTTATTTGCTCGCTCGCGGAAATGTAACGCAACCTGGTAAAGAAGTGAGTCCCAATGCTCTCGCAGGACAGTTTGGCTTGCCTGACTTCTTCAAGTTGTCCGAGCAGCATAACGAAGCAGATCGACGTGCCGCGTTAGCTCAATGGTTGATACATCCCGAGCATCCATTGACGTGGCGTTCGATGGCGAATCGACTATGGCAATATCATTTTGGACGCGGTCTGGTTGATACGCCGAATGACTTTGGGCGAATGGGAGGCCTTCCCAGTCATCCAGAGTTGCTTGACTATCTAGCCTTGGAATTGCGAGATTCACAATCGCTGAAAAAGTTGCATCGCCAAATCGTGCTAACAACGACGTATGAACAGAGTTCGATGCATCACAATCAGGCGGCCATGGAGATCGATGCTCAGAATGTTTTTCTATGGCAACAAAGTCGCCGCAAATTGGAAGCGGAAGCTGTGCGCGATGCGGTGCTTGCTACAAGTGGCAGTCTCGATTTGCGCATGGGAGGCGCAGGATACCAAGACTTTGTTGTCGAGCATCCCGAACATTCGCCTCATTATGAATATGATCTGGCCAATCCTGCGGATGCCCAGACTTTTCGCCGAAGTATCTATCGCTTTATTGTTCGCTCGCAATTGCAACCCTTCATGACCTTACTGGATTGTGCCGATCCGTCGATTCGCGTAGATCGCCGAAACGAGACCGTCTCGGCCACGCAAGCTCTCACGATGCTCAATAATGGTTTCATATTGGAACAGTCGAAACGCTTTGCTGCCCGTTTGGCATTTGAATTTCCCAACGGTGACGATCAGGCCAAAGTTGCAAGAGCTTTTGAATTATCTATGTCGCGGAGCCCCAATGCGGAGGAGGCGGCAGCGGTTATTGAGTTTGCTAAGAAGCATGGTTGGGAGAATGCTTGCCGATTGTTGTTAAACCTGAATGAGTTTTCTTTCGTTGATTGAGGTTGTTCGCAATGCATAAACAAAGATCACTCGGCGAGCCATGCGATACACTGGATCGCAGGCATTGGTTGATCCGCATGGGGAACGGATTCGGTGGAGTCGTTCTGGCCAGCATGTTAGCCAATGATAAGATTCAGGCCGGCGAACAAGAGACTGCTCCTGCACATCCTTCGATCATTTATCCGCGAAAGGTGAAACGCGTCATTCAGTTGTTTATGGCGGGGGCCGCTAGCCATATCGATCTGTTCGATTACAAGCCGCAATTGATAAAACATCATGGAAAGCCCAGCAATTTCGGGGAACCCGTTGAGGCTTTTCAGGATGGACTTGGGCCATGGTTGAAACCGGTTTGGGACTTTAAACCGTACGGTAAGTCAGGCAAGATGCTCAGCGATACGGTCGCACCTTTGGGAAAAGTGGTCGACGAACTGGCATTCATTCATAACATAGTGACGACCAGCGGCGTTCACTCAGCAGCTACTCTATTACAAGCGACCGGCTTTCAAACTCCCGGATTTCCAGGGGCTGGTTGTTGGATCAGTTACGCGTTGGGCTCGATGAATGAGAACCTCCCAACATTTGTGGTGTTGCCCGATCACCGAGGTTTCGCATCCAATGGTGTCAAGAATTGGGATGCATCCTTTTTGCCAACGCAACACAGCGGTACGGTGATATTTCCAGGAAAGTCGTCGCCGATTACCGACTTAAATCCGCATCCAAACGCCGATTTTGTGACGGATAGCGGCGAAGAAAATATTAGAGCAACCCTCGCTTTTCTCAATCGACAACATGCCAGCCAACGCGTCGATGACCCACGCTTAGAGGCTCGCATTCGCAGTTACGAATTGGCTGGACGCATGCAGGTAGCGGCGCCTGAAGCACTCGATTTGAGCCAAGAGCCTCAGTACATCCTCGATATGTATGGAATTCATCCAGCGGGTAAACAATGGCCTGCCGAAATCAACGCACCCGAAGAGGTTCATCATTTTGGAACGAAATGTTTGGTCGCTCGACGACTGCTTGAACGCGGGGTCCGCTTCGTACAAATCTGGAGCGGTAACGACAACGGATTTCCTCGCAGAAACTGGGATTCACATGAAGACATTAAACGTGACCATGGTCCATTAGCGATGGGAATGGCTGTTGGCGCCACGGCGCTGATTCAAGATTTACAACAACGCGGCTTGCTCGAAGATACATTGATACTGTGGACAACCGAGTTCGGACGCATGCCTTCCTCACAAGGTGGCGTTGGTCGTGACCATAATCCCTATGTCTTTACCAATTGGCTCTGCGGTGCCGGAATAAAACCGGGCGTTACCTACGGCGAGAGCGATGAATGGGGGTACAAACCGTTGGATCGCAGCAAGCCTACCAAGGTCTATGATGTTCACGCAACCTTGCTGAAACTCATGGGTGTCGAGCACACAAAACTGACATGGCGCCACAATGGAATTGATCGTCGACTCACAGATGTGCATGGCCATCCGATCGAAGCTATAATGAGCTAGTTCGGCGACCTAGTTCCGCGATTAGGTTTTGTTTTTCATAGAGGCACAGCGAGTTGATTGTGAAAGATTTTCGTTGGTGGTTGATACTTGCGTTTGCTCTTTTTATGGCGCGTCCATCGAATAAACGTTGTTCGATGTGCGTAGACTCGTCAGGAACATGTCGGGTTTCTACCCCTTCCAACTCTGCTGAGGCAAATAAGGGCGTGTTTTTCTCTGCTGGGGATTCGGCTACAAGTTTTGACCTAAATTGGAATGGAATTCTCGAACCAGCCGCTCGCCCCAGCGTAGCACTCCCCGCCTCCAGTCAACCCGTTTCCACTATTTCCGATTGGAATGTGCCCGATTGGAATGTGCCTGAGGGGAACGTGCCTGAGTGGAACGGGGAAGAAGCTGCGTCGCCACTAAAATTCTGAATTCGCCGCGATGACTCCAGTGACCAATTGAGACGAACTCGTTGGCCAATTATCTTGGAATGTCCATCCTTTATTCGACCCGCTAGAGAAAGCCCCCACCATGCGATCAGCAACCCTCTTGTTGACCGGTTTAGTCACCCTATTGAGCACGTTGTTGCCGGCTCAAACGCCAACGATTTCAAGAAAAGAAGGTCAACCGATTCGCGCACTTTTGGTGACTGGCGGTTGCTGCCACGATTACCCTCGGCAAAAGCAGATTATCACGAAAGGTGTCTCAGCTCGAGCTAATGTGGAATGGGTGGTTGTGCAGCAAGGGGGAACTGCAACGAACTCGGAAATTCCGTTGTACAACGATCCCAATTGGGCAGATGGTTTTGATGTGATCGTACACAACGAATGTTTTTCGGATGCGAAAGATCCGAGCTGGTTAGCACGTATCCTAGAGCCTCATCGCAAAGGTGTGCCGGCTGTTTTGATTCATTGTGCGATGCACTGTTATCGAGTAGGCAACGACGACTGGTTTGAGTTTTGTGGTGTGCAGTCACCTGGTCACGGTCCGCATTATGCGTATACCGTAGAAAACAAGAACTCAACGCATCCGATCATGAGAGGATTCGGCGCTGATTGGACGGTACCTAAAGGCGAGTTGTATCACACAATCAAACTCTTTCCGGGTACAACAGTCCTAGGCACTGCGAAACGGAATGACAATCAGGAAGATCAAGTCTGCGTCTGGACCAATCAATATCACAATACTCGTGTCTTTGGTACAACGATTGGCCATTACAATGAAACCATGGCGGAACCGAAATATCTCGACATGCTCTCGCGTGGAATTCTATGGAGCGTTTACGGCGACGATTTTCCTGAACTGACAGAAGTTTCTGCGGAAATCACTAACGAGATTCAAGCGATTGCTCGCGGCGAAAAGGACAATCTGCAGCCGAGCTCTGGCAAATGTTGCGGTGAAGGAAATGTTCTCTTGGGCCAAAAGGCGACCGCCAGTAGTGAAGAATCGTCGAAACAAAATTTTGCTAATCGCGCTGTCGATGGTGATGCCCGAACTCGGTGGTGCAACAATGGTGGCGGATCTGGTGCTTGGCTACAGATCGATCTTCCGAAATCGACCCGCGTTTCTTCGCTGCGAATTCACTGGGAACAAGAAGCTGCTTATAGCTATCGAGTCGATGCCCAAGTCGGTGGTAAGGAATGGAAAACAGTCGTTGAACAAAAGGACAACAAGAAAGTTGAGCGAATTGTCAGTCACACAATCGAACCGATGGAACTTACCGCGATCAAGGTGACCTTTCTTGGAGCAAGTACAGGTACTTGGGGGAGTTTATGGGAAATTGAGGCGTACGATGGCGAGCTACCGAAGCTTCCAGAAGGCATCGCCAATGGTAATAGTCCTGCCGCCAAACTGGGTGACGTGCAAAGTTCCTCGGGCTTCGACGTGCAACTGTTCGCTGAACCACCATTAGTCAATTATCCTGTCTGTCTTGCCACCGGTGCGAATGGCGAATTGTTTGTTGGAATCGATGAACAAGGTTCGTTGGGACGCGAAAAAGGTTTCGGGCGAATCGTCAAATGCGTGGACCGCGATGGTGATGGTAAAGCCGAAGACATCAGAACATTCGCTAATGTCGATCATCCGCGCGGCTTAGTGTATGACCAAGGTAACTTGTGGGTGTTGCATCCACCCTTCCTGACGCTGTATCGCGATGAAGATCTTGATGGTGTGGCAGACTCTTCTAAAGTTCTCATTGAAGGCATTAGTACTGACGCCGTTAATCAGCGCGGCGCTGACCACACGACCAACGGTATCCGAATGGGCATCGATGGTTGGATCTATATTGCGGTTGGGGACTTTGGTTTTTCCAAGGCTGTTGGTGCGGATGGAAAAGTGCTGAGCCGTCGAGGTGGAGGAATCGTTCGTATTCGCCCCGATGGGACGGATATGGAGATCTATGCTTGGGGGCTACGAAATATTCTCGATGTCTGCATCGATCCGCATCTGGATATGTTTACTCGTGATAACACCAATGATGGCGGCGGTTGGAATGTGCGCGTCAGCCATATCCTGCAAAGTGCCGAGTATGGTTATCCGTCGCGTTATATCAACTATCCTGAGGAAACGATGCCACCTCTGGCTGATTACGGCGGAGGCTCTGGCTGCGGTGGCATGTATGTCTATCAACCGCGTTGGCCTGCCGACTTCAATAATGCAGCCTACACTTGCGATTGGGGGACAAGCGAAGTCTACATTCATCGGCTCCAGAAGGACCAAGCGACCTTTAAGCCAAATCAACAATCGTTCCTTAAGATCTCGCGTCCAACCGATGTCGACATGGACACCAGCGGTCGCATGTTCGTCTCTAGTTGGCTGAATGGTGGCTTTAGTTTTAGTGACAAAAACGTCGGCTTCGTCGCGATGGTTACCCCCAAAGAATTTGTTCCCAAACCATTCCCCTTCTTGACCACCCAAACTCCGTCGCAGTTGCTGCAACTTCTTCGTGGCAGTGGGGCGGCCGGCACGTTTCATGTGTCGCGCGAGATCTTGAGACGCGATAAATCGGTAGAGCTATCCAACGGCCTGTTGGACATAGCGGGAAACAGTTCCGTTGATCTTGCGAATCGTGTCGCTGCGGTTTGCACGCTAAAGCAGCTCATCGGGAAAGAAGCGAACGCTTTGCTCTTGAATCTTGCTAAGAAAGATCCTGTAATCCGCCGCATTGTGCTGCGAACGTTGACGGATCGAGTAGGGGAAATTGATAAGGCGACAGTAGAGTTTGCTGTTGCGTCGCTTTCTGACGCTGATCCCACGATTGTTTCACAGGCTGTCATTTCTTTGCAGCGGTGTGCGCTCGCCAACGATCTGTTGACCAAAGAGGAACGCGATTCCATTTCGGCAACGCTTCTGTCGCTCCCCGCATGCAGTCTGGATTGGCAAGTGAAGTCGCATTCTGAATCACAACCCGATCGTGTCTTACCGCATTTGATCATGCAAGCCTTGGCCTCATTAGGCTCTGCGGAAAGCGTTGTCAAAGCCTTAGACACATCCGCTCGTAGAATGGCTTTGTTGTCCTTGCGACATATGCATCAAGAAGATGTTGTGGCTGCCGTGATTCAGCGGCTATATCGTCCTGCGGATAACGAACTCAAGTTGCAACTGCTCGATACATTGGCTCGCTTGTACTACCGCGAAGGTGATTACACTCGCGGCGATTGGTGGGGAACACGACCAGATACCACAGGGCCCTATTACGATCGACAAGCCTGGAAAGGGACCGAGAGAATTGAGAAGTTTCTTAAGGCGTCGTTGGATCAAGGCGAGTCAACCTCTCGTGAATCCCTGGTGAAGAGTGCGGAGAAATATAGATTGCCCTTCGCCAAAGACTCAGCTGGATCTACTCCGGTAGAACCGATGAAGCAAGAGCCGATTGTGATTGCTGAAATCGATCCCAAGGACGAAAGTCTGATCGGAAATATGAAGCTGGAGAAAGTGATTGAAGCGATGGGCCACTCACAGGGAACGGCTGAAAAAGGTCGAATGTTATTTCAATCACAAGCCTGCGTGGCATGTCATACATTTGCCGATGGACAAGCCCCTAAGGGCCCACATTTGGTAGATATTGGCAAACGATATTCTCGAAAAGAACTGATTGAATCGATCATCGTTCCCAGTGCCAAACTTGCCCAGGGATTTGACAGTTGGCAATTTCTAACTTCCGATGGTGAAGTGCTGACCGGCTTTGTGGTGACCGAAAGCGCCGACAAAGTGGTCATTCGAGACAGTCAAGGCATCATGCATGAATTGGCTCAAGGGGATATTGAAGAACGCAAGAAGCAAGAGAAGTCGATGATGCCCGAAGGATTGGTCGGGAATCTCAAATTAGACCAGTTGGCCGACTTGCTCGCGTACCTAGAGTCACTCCATTGAGCACCAGGATAGTCGCGTTGGTTATGGCAACAATTCACGCAAAGTGCAGTGTCTGGTGCGCAGTGTCTAGTGTCTAGTGTCTAGTGTCTAGTGTCTAGTGTCTAGTGTGTGAGGCTCGGGTTGTGAGCCGCACTAGCCTGCGGAACGCGAGGCAACAGCCCAAGCTACACTTGAAATAAAGATCCCTGTGATCGAGATCATAAGCAGCGCAAAACTGAAGATGGTCGCAACGAAAGTCAGGCCGCGTGCAATCACACCTTCCGGGAAAAAGTTCGTGTGCGCTTGTTGGGGTAACGCGAACATGACTCCCAGGGTGAGGAGCATTTGCCATGCGACGTCGATTCTTGACGTGAATATCGAGAGAATGGCCGTGATAAATAAGCAGTGGCCGAATACGTAAAGAGAGAATACCGTTGTCTCGCCCCAAGTGTATCGTTTCCCAAGAAATCGTTCGCCCCAATACACCATGAGTGAAAATGGTAAGCAGAAAAAGAGCAATGCGCAATACAGATATGCTTGTTGCACGGCGCTGAAGTAGGAGTCGACGATGATTTCGACCGCTTGCCCATGGAATGTTTCGTTGAGTTTGGCGACGACCTCTTGATCGGGATAATCATGAAACTGCTGGGCTAGACTTTCACGCATCGGGCTTGCGAAGAGCCAGAGCACGGCCATCTGTGCCGCTACACTCAAGAAGAAGTAGCCTAGCGGATTGGTATAGCTCTTTTGTTTTCCCAAAACGTATTCGCGCGCTACGGTTCCCGGTCGAATACATAGCTGTATGAAAGTGAAAAAGAAGCCACTTTCCAGGCTGGTGATGCGGGCAAATAGATCGCGCAATAACTCAAAGAAATTCAGACGATGAGCCAGTTGTTTCTGCCCGCAATTGGGGCAATAGTGTCCATCGACTTTAGTTTGACACTCAGGGCATTCCTCAGCCCGTCTCCATGAATCGATCCAGTTCAACCCAGAATTCTCCATTCGCGAACTACACCATGAACATTGCTTCGCACAATCCCATAGTGTAGTTGCGAATTCAAGAGCGTGTTTTTCTGAGTTGCCCATTTAGGGGCTTATTGCATCATTTTGGGCCCGCTTGCCGGACGTCTTCCGAGGTACCGTCAATGTACTTTTGGAAGTTATTGCGAAATAGTTCGGCTAGTTTCTGCGCCGTTTGGTCATAGGCTTGAGGGGCTTTCCATGTGTTTCGCGGTATCAAAATGCCAGGATCCACATTGGGGCATGAGGTGGGCACAGCGATTCCGAAAGTGGGATCGGTGACAGTCGGGGCATTTTTCAATGTCCCTTGATGTATGGCATCGATGATCGCACGTGTTATCTTCAGTTTCATCCTGGAACCGGTGCCGTAAGCTCCTCCGCTCCAACCCGTATTCACCAACCACACGTTGGCTTGATGTTTCTTTAGTTTCTCTGCCAACAACTCGGCATACTTGGCTGGCTTCCAGACCAAAAAAGGGCCGCCGAAACAGGGTGAAAAAGTGGCTTGCGGTTCGGTGATCCCCATTTCTGTTCCCGCCACCTTAGCCGTATAGCCGCTGATGAAATGATACATCGCTTGAGCTGGTGTGAGTTTGCTCACGGGAGGTAGCACACCAAAGGCATCGCAGGTAAGAAAGATCACATCGGTCGGATGACCTGCTCGACAAGGTATCTTCGCATTCCGAATGAACTCGATTGGATAAGCACCTCGCGTGTTTTGAGTGATCGAAGTATTGTGGAAGTCAACATGGTGTGTGTCGGGATCAAAGACAACGTTTTCAAGAACCGCTCCAAATCGCAATGCTTGAAAAATCTCAGGTTCCGATTCAGGCGTGAGATCAATCGCTTTGGCGTAACAGCCCCCCTCGATATTGAAGATACCTGTGTCAGACCAACAATGTTCGTCGTCACCGATTAGGAGGCGATTGGGATCGGCTGATAAGGTGGTCTTGCCGGTTCCTGAGAGACCGAACAGCAAAGACGATTGGCCGGTTGCCCGATCAGCGGTGGCTGAGCAATGCATCGATAGAATGCCTTGCAACGGCCCGAAATAATTCATGAGTGTAAAGACGCCCTTCTTCATTTCTCCCGCATATTCTGTTCCCAGTATCACCGAGTGTCGTGTTCGCAAATTCAAATCGATACTGGTCTTAGAAGTCATACCCGATGTACGACGATTGGCCGGAAACGCACCTGCATTAAAAATCACCGCATCGGGTTCGCCAAAGTTGATAAGCTCTTCTTTGGTGGGGCGGATGAGCATCGTGTGCATGAAAAGAGCATGATACGGACGCGAACAAATGACCCGAATCTTCATTCGGTACGCTTCATCCCAACCGGCGTAAGCATCAACCACATAAAGATGAGGTCGCGTGTTGAGATAATCGACGGCTCGCTCCAGGTTGATATCGAAAACCTCTTCGGAAACATGCAAGTTAACGTTGCCCCACCAGACGTTTTGTCGTGATTGAGAATCTTCGACGATGCGTTTATCCGACGGAGAGCGACCGGTCTTATCGCCCGAGTACGCAATCAATGCACCTGAGTCTGCGATATTGCATTTCGGATCTGCCCGGATCGCGTCAACATACAAACCAGCAGGTGAAACATTTCGACGCACATCTTTTACCGTGATCCCGTAGCAACTCAGGTCGAACATAGATAAACCTCAAAACAAGATAAAACAGCCGCAAATCCCAAGTTGAAACAAGCAAAGATTGTGCCATTGCAAATGTCTGTGTATATCAGCGTGCGCTCATAAATTGCTGTGCTAATCGTCGCACAATGTGACACAATCGCACGCTCGATCATTGGCTGGAGCTACAATGAAGCATTCGAAATGAGGATTCGTGGTTTTTCCAGCTGGGAGAACGAATTGGGAAGCCGTTCCCCCAAATGTCAAGCCTATTTCGCGGCAGCTTACTAAATGGGCGCGGGAAGCCCCATTTTTCGTAAACAGTTTCTTTGAGAACGCCTGCAGGGGATTGACGTTTTCACCCCGTCCACCAGAGCCTCCGCTGCACTCCAGCGACGGGGTAACCGATTCCCAGCTATCGCAGTTTTGTAAGATGATTTCGATACGACATTAGATGTGGAGTAAATAGGGTTCAAGCCTCGCCTCAATCTGTTAAACTTGCACAAGTGATTGTTGCCACAACCTCAAACTTTCTGGATCTATGGCCCTCTCGAACCAAGATTATCAACTGATCGATTTCGGCGAAGGGCGAAAGTTGGAACTCGTCGGTGGCGTACTTTTGGACCGCCCCTCGCCCGCAGCCGACAATGTACGTCGAAACGATCCGGGACGTTGGCGGGAGGCTCAGCTAAAGTTTGATTTACAAGCGTCTAAACAATGGCGAAAGCTCGATGAGATTCCTGAACCGTGGTGCTTCCGATAGGTAAGGCACACTTGTTATTGCGGCCGACTCCCTTTGGGCATATTGGCGTCTTTCCTGAACAACTTGACAATTGGGCTTGGTTTGAATCGCTGACAGTACCTGCTGGCGAAGTGAAACGCTGTTTGAACTTGTTTGCCTACACCGGCGCGAGTTCCTTGGTGTTGGCATCAATGGGCTGGCAGGTCACGCACGTTGATGCATCCAAACCAACGCTCTTGTGGGCTCGCGAAAATGCTCAAGCGAGTGGCTTGGCCGAAGCACCCATCCGTTGGATTCAAGAAGATGCCCTGCGTTTTGTCGATCGCGAAGTTCGCCGCGGAAATCGCTACGACTTAGTCCTCATGGATCCACCTTCGTACGGACACGGTCCCAAAGGGGAACGCTGGAGTATCGAAGACGGGATGGTTGCTTTATTGCAATCGGTGTTCGAAGTATTGGCAGAACAACCTGTGGGAGTCTTATGGACGGGGCACACCGAAACCGAAGTTGTGATGCCGTTGCTACTTCAAGTCGAGGAGATTGCCAAGTCGCTCGGTCTCCGAAATCCGAAAATGGAACGCGCCACACTTCAGGACATTGTGGGGCGATCTCTCGACTTTGGTTATCGGATTCGATGGCTTCCAAGAGGCTAGAAATTCGCCTTAGAAGATGAATGCACAGTCCATGTTGGGGAACTGAAAATTCTCTCCCAGAGTGGGATGAAAAAAAGTAGCGGAGGAGGGATTCGAACCCCCGACACGCGGATTATGATTCCGCTGCTCTAACCGACTGAGCTACTCCGCCATTTTTTATGGTGGTCGATTTTGATTCGAACCACTGATTTGGTTTGGACTATTTTGATTTGGACTATTTTGATTGGGTCTACTTTTTTAGACCACTAAGCGATGGACCGACAAATGGCTTTTCGGTTCATTGCCTTCAAGGAATTGAGAAATGTAACGACCAAGTGGCAAACTGACAAGCGTGAATCACCAACCTAATACCATGTTGGATTCAATCACGCGTCGCGCCTTTTCCAGGTCGGTCCCCGTTTCATGCATGTATAGACGTATAGCGTGAACCTTGTCACCTGCCGATTTTGCCAAGCAATCTCGCGCGATGGAGCAAATGTCCAGTGTCGAATGAGTCATTCCGAGTGCACCTTTGGAAATAACCCACGTATCGCGAGGTCGTTTGGTAAGACGACGAATTTCGTCATAGGGATATGCATCAAAAACCACCGCACGAGCAGCTTCTTCATCGCCGGCCCATGTAATGATGATATGCGAGTCAGTTTCGATTTCGTAAAGCGGCACGATCGTCTCTCCTGCCCATGGAAAACGTGGGGCCTGCCGTCGGATACGCTGGACCAGCAATCCAGACCTAATGCTGAGGTCTGATGCTGGGGTGCATAAACCGGGCTCATCAATCGAGCCCCCAAAGCTGTTTCCTTATTGAATCCTATCAGCCTCCCCAATTGCGACAACCGAGTTATAACTTCCTTCGGCGTAAATTTGGGGTAAACATAACTTCTACCCCGATTTTAACGATCATTTAGGGGTGTTTCAGCGGGGGCTACTTCGAACTGGCCTCCCGAAGCAGGACAATCTGGCGGTACAATACCTCGCATGAACGCATACATGACTAAATCGAATCGCTATGCAACCTGGGCATTTATTGCCTTTTTGGTAGGGATTGTCATGTTTCCGTTGCTGTGGAAGGCGGCTCCCTTGGAGTATGCCAAATGGCAGTTGGCCGCCGCGGCAAACGCCGTGGTTCATTCGGAGTGGAAAAAAGCCGAAGCCCACTTAGCGGCAGCCGAGCAGAGTTCTCGCCAAGTTCGCGAATTGCCCGACTATTGGGGCGTCTATCTGAAGCTTGTCAACGGTGATCCGTCACGCGATGATTCCACTTCGACGCTCATTGAAGAACTCAAAGAAGCGATCGCCGAGAACAGCCAAAATCGACTGGCGGGGAATTGGCTGGTGGAATTGCTTAGCGAACAAGGGCGATTTGCCGAAGCACTGGATTGTGTCAAACTCACAATAGGTGATGCTGGACCCTCCGACGCTAACGAAAGAAATCAGTTGGCTTATTACCGGTCACTGGCCAATGTGGAACTTGAAGATGCCCTTAAGGATATCGACAAAGCGATGGCCGAAATCCCTGATGAACCCGCTTTGCTTGATACTAAGGCCTGGGTACTTTATCGCCTCAAACGCTACGCTGAAGCCTTGATTCTGATCGACAAAGCCCTAGAAGAATTGTTGGGGCTGATTCCTGAAGAATACAAGGAAGCACCCGCCGATTACGATCCTGCAGGTTTAGGAACTGCTCCTTTGGGAAAGCTCCCTGCTACCCTCTCCAAGGAACGCATGGATTCGATCGCAGTCATCCGATTTCACCGGATGAAAATCTTAGAAGCACTCAATCGACACGAAGATGCGTTAGGCGATTATCGCGCTATCCGATATTGGGGAACCGAACCTGACGATCGGCTTTATTGATCTTCCTCGGCTTGTTCTATCTGAATGAACGGCGCGAGGTACTGCGTTCCAATTTAGTTGAATCGCTGAGTTCGCAAAAAGATCAAACCTACCGCCACCACCACGATCGCGAGCACTCCGAACGATGCCATGGATGCTTCTTCAATCGATTCATTGAGCTTCTCAAATCCCAATCCAAACCAATAGCTGACATGCTTCCAAACGAGGGGATCAATTCCGAGCAACATATGCGACTCAAATGGATCTGTGGGTAGACATTTGTAAACAAACCACGACTTTTCAACGGTAGGTTACAGAATGGGACTTGGCCCCAATTTGTGCGGCCTCCGCAAAATTTTCCGAACGAAACCCCGCCTCCAAGCCACCGCTCCGGACGTGAGCGACGACTCTACCCCCGTGAATAGCCCGTTTTTGTCGGCAAAAAACGAATATTCCGCAGAAGTTGACTTTCGGACTCGAAGAAATTTACGTTGTGACAACAAGAGTGCTGGAGTGCTCTTGCAGAGCTTGGGAGTGGGGCTATAATCCCACCGCAGTGAGACGATAATTTGTCTCCCAAAGTTAACTCTTTCATGAACCAAGTTGCTCTTCAGAGTCTCTAGGTTCCGATAAAAGAGTTGGTTTTTGGGGCCGTAGCTCAATTGGTTAGAGCACTGGACTGTCGATCCAGAGGTTGCGGGTTCGAGCCCCGTCGGCCTCGCTTAAAGCGAGAAAAAACACTACCCAATCGGTAGTGTTTTTTTATGCGCTGAAGTCTTGTTTATTGAGTATGTCCGTTAGCTCGTACTCACTCCGGCCTCCCAATCGTGTTCAGGCTCAGTCATGTTCGTGCAGGCCCAAACTCTCTGGCTTGTTGACCATAGCCCCCAAGGCCGACCATTCGATTGCAATTGTGCGCAAAATCGAGCTCCTACCAGCCGTCGAATTCTAGTTTGCCCTCCTCTCAGCTGTTACCCTGAAACAACCGACGATGGTCATGGCGAACTGCCTGGTCTGGCTTCTGGATAAATCAACTCGAAGGAGTTCCACTTGAGATACATCCCACTTCTGTTTACGACATTGGTTCTATGGGGAGTTCTTGAGTCCTCTATTGCAAATGCCCAAGAACGCGCAGCGGCAGCGAGTTCCGCTCGAGTCTTGCAACCTTCAGTAGATGAGATTTTTCTGAGCGATACCTTTCGGGCTCCAACCTGGCAGTCGGCCTGGAACAGCAATGGTAAGTCATTCGAGGCAATTGAAGATTACGGTAACAGCGGTGCCAAAGCGATTGTCACGATCGATGTGCTCACACAAAAAAGAACACCACAACTAGAGTTGAAGGAACTGACACCGAAAGGTGCGGATAAACCCTTAAACGTTGTGGATTATCAATGGTCCAGCGATCGCACTAAACTTTTGATCTTCACCAATGCCAAGCGTGTTTGGCGATTAGCGACTCGTGGCGATTATTGGGTGTACTATGCTGACTCCAAAGTTCTGCGCAAGTTAGGCTCGGAGCTACCAGAGTCTTCGCTGATGTTCGCCAAGTTCGCTCCAGATGGCAAGAGTGTGGCGTATGTATCCGGTGGGAATATCTATCTTGAGTCGCTCGAATCGAATCGCGTAGATCAGCTAACCCACGGCGATGGAAAGCAGATCATCTCCGGGACATTCGATTGGGTTTACGAAGAAGAGTTATCTTTACGAGATGGTTTTCAGTTTAGTCCCGATGGCTCGCGCATCGCGTATTGGCAGATGGACACTGATGGTGTTGAAATGTTTCCTTTGGTCGAGACCACGTCGACTAAATATCCAACCATTCAATGGATTGCCTATCCTAAAGTGGGAACTACCAATCCGGCAGCTCGTATCGGTACACTCGATTTAGCCACCAAAGAAACGACTTGGCTTAAAATTCCTGGCGATCCACGAGAGCATTATCTCGCACGTATGCAGTGGATTCCGAATACCTCTGAGCTGCTTGTGCAGCAGTTGAATCGATTGCAGAATCAACTGATTTTGTTTCGCGCTAACGGGAAAGATGGAAGCGTAAAAGAGCTTTACAAAGAAACCGACGCCTGTTGGGTTGATATCCATGATGAATTGTTCTGGGATCAGAAAGGGACGCGTTTTACTTGGCTCAGCGAAAAAAATGGTTGGCGACAACTTTATTGGATCGATGCTGAGTCGGGGTCAGTTGCGCTGGTTACCAAAGAACCCTTCGATGTTCTTGAGTTGATGTACATCGATGAAAAGAATGGCAAGTTCTATTTTATGGCTTCCCCAGACAATGCGACTCAGCGTTATCTTTTCTCCTGCAACAGCGATGGAAGTGGACTGAAGCGGCTGACGCCAGCCGATATTCCAGGCACTCATCGTTATGACTTATCTCCGAGCGGAGAATTCGCCATTCATACGTATTCGAGTTTGGGCGTACCGCCTGTGACGTCGGTGATTTCTTTACCCGATCACAAGAATTTGCGAGTGATGGCGGAATCAAAGCAAGTCATCGAGAACATGAAACGCTTTGAACTCCCGCAGCCCAAGTTTATTAAAGTGTCGATACCGAGTGGTGGCGGCGAATGGGGAAGTGATACGGTCGAATTGGATGCTTGGTGCTTCATGCCCAAGGTTGCCCCTGGTACCAAGATTCCTGTGATTTTTCACGTTTACGGAGAACCAGCAGGCCAGACGGTTTTGGATCGTTGGGGCGGCTCGCAAGCGATTTGGCACGCAGCGCTGGCTAAACAAGGCTATGCGGTTTTCAGTATCGACAATCGTGGCACCCCTGCCCCACGCGGACGCTTGTGGCGAAAATCGGTTTATGGCCAAATCGGGATTTTGGCATCTGCTGATCAAGCCGCTGCGGTCAAATCGATCTTCAAGATGTATCCTGAGCTAGATCCGAATCGCGTTTCGATTTGGGGTTGGAGCGGTGGTGGTTCGATGACGCTAAACGCACTGTTCCGTTACCCAGAGATTTACCAACGCGGAATCTCCATCGCCCCCGTTCCTAACCAGTTGTATTACGACACCATCTACCAAGAACGTTACATGGGCGTACCATCGAGCAACGCAGAGGGGTATCGACTCGGTTCACCGATCACTTTTGCAAATCAACTCAAGGGTGATTTGTTGCTCATCCATGGCACTGGAGATGATAACTGTCATTACCAAACGACCGAGCTTCTTATCAATGAATTAGTCGCAAATGGTAAACAATTCCGAATGTTTGCTTACCCTGGTCGTTCGCATTCCATCAATGAAGGAGCCGGTACCACCTCGCATCTTTACCAGATGATGACCAATTTCCTGCTTGAGAAATGAGGAGTCTTCGTTTAACCCGTACGCCGTAGGCTAGGCCGTGCAGGACGCGCAATCACCGTTTGACGATTCGTTTCCGCTGACTCCTCATCCTCTGCGCTGTGATCGTTTGGCTCGTATGTAATGCAGTGCAAGTAGCGTCATCGTTTACTCCGTACGCCGTAGGCTAGGCCGTGCAGGACGTGCAAGCACAGTTTGACATTTCGTTTCCGCTGACTCCTCATCCTCTGCGCTGTGACCGTTTGGCTCGTATGTAGTGCAGTGTGAGTAGCGTCATCGTTTACACCGTACGCCGTAGGCTAGGCCGCGCAGGACG
>Ga0075163_10000635_pt1 | contig 45563 bp, 36 predicted proteins | sample JI1023141ADNA_FD_71478 | JGI IMG/M metagenome (GOLD analysis project Ga0075163, IMG submission 71478) | Wastewater effluent complex algal communities from Wisconsin, to seasonally profile nutrient transformation and Carbon sequestration -... | ecosystem: Engineered > WWTP > Effluent > Algae...
CTGCCGACGAGCGGCATGGTCACCAGCATCGCCAGCGAGCGCGGCATCAGCGCCAGACCCGCCTGCATCGCCGGGTAGCCGAGCATCTCCTGCATGAACAGCGGGAGCAGGAACGTCTGCGCCATGAGCATCGCGAACATGACCGCGCCGATGAGCGTGCCCGACGTGAACACATCGTTCTTGAACAGCGTCAGATCCACGACCGGCGCCGGCGCGGTGAGCTCGCGAGCGACAAACGAGATCACGGCGATGAACGACGCAATCGCGCAGCCGGTGATGAGGCGCGAGTCGAACCAGTCCTTGCTCGCTCCCTCTTCGAGCACGTACTGGAGCGTCGCCAGGCAGATCGACAGGAGCGCGATGCCAATCCAGTCGATGTTGCGCCGCTGCTGCTCGGCCATCTTCTGGTTGGCGGCCAGCACGTCCTCCGGCTCGTAGACAAAGCGGCCGACCATGATCAGCGCCAGCACACCGACGGGCAGATTGATGTAGAAGATCCACGGCCACGAGTAGTTGTCGATGATCCAGCCGCCGAGGGTGGGACCAAACGCCGGGCCGATGACGACCGCCATGCCGAAGACCGCCGAGGCCATGCCCTGCTCTTCGGGCGGGAAGGTCTGCCGCAGGATGGCCTGCTCGGTCGGCTGCAGTGCGCCGGCGCCCAGACCCTGCACCACGCGCGCCAGGATCATCACGCTGAGCGAGCGCGCCAGCCCGCACAGCGCCGAGCCCAGCAGAAACAGCCCGAGCGCGATCATGTAGATCCGCTTCTGTCCGAACTGCCGTCCGAGAAACGCGGTGAGCGGCATGACGAGCACGGTGGCGATGACGAACGCCGTGGTGATCCACGTCACTTCCTCGACGGTGGCGCTGAGCTCGCCGCGAAGATGCGGGATGGCGACGTTCACGATCGACGAGTCGATCGCGCCCATCAGCGTGCCGAACGTCACCGAGATGGTGACCACCCACTTGTTGACCGGCGGCCTCTTTGCAACTGGAGCAGCGACGGGAGCGACAGTGCCGATGGGGGCTGCGATGGCAGGACTTGCTGCTGCGCTCACGGCGTCTTGCCTCCGCTACCGGCCAGGAAAAAATCGACCAGGGTCTCGATCTGATCGACCGGGCTCTCTTCGTCGGAGATGAACAGCCGGGTCATGAGCACGGACTTGGACATGCCCATGAGCAGCGCCGGTGCGAGCTTGGCCATCTTGGGGCGCAGGAGCTTCTGCTTGCGCGCCACCTCGACCAGCTGCTCGTAGCGCTTGTAGATCTCGCGCTGGATGGCCAGAGATGGCTGCGCCACCGCCGGTGGGCCATTTTCCGACTGCATGAAGACGCAGAAGAACTGAAAGTGCTTTTCCCAGTAGGAAAAGATGACGCGCCAGTACTCGGTCAGCTGCTCGCGGAAGGGCTGGTCCTTGTTGCGCTCCAGGCACTCGTCGGCGATGAGCAGCATCTCCTGGCGGCGCTGCGCGGCCAGCGCGCACAGGAGCGCGTCGCGATCCTTGTAGTGGTTGTACAGGGTCCCAACTGCAACCCCGGCGCGCGCCGCAATGTCCGACATGTGGGCGCTGTGAATTCCGCGCTCCACGAAGACCTGCTCGGCGGCGGTCAGGATCTCCTGAGCGGTGCTCTCTCGCTGGCGCTCTCGCAACCGGCGAACCCCGGGTCCAGAAGATGAATCTGGGTTCATGTTTTGAGAATAGGATCCAGAATTTGCTGCGTCAAACCGATCCGCGGTGTTTCTAGCTGTTTGCGACGGAGCTTGGCGAAAAAGGGGAGGGGATGGGGGGCGATCGGGGCCGGTTCGGCCCGGCTACTGGGCGAGCGCGGCCTTGAGCGCGTCCATCTTCTGGGTCTGGATGCTCATCCAGTCGTCCTTGAGGATGCCGCCGGTGTCGCCCGAGTCGGGGTTCCAGCACCAGTACGAAAAGCTGACCTTGTTCGCGACGATGTAGCTCGTGAGCGCCTTGAGCCACTGCTGGTCAGACGTGGTCTCGTACTTGGTGCCGAACTCGCCGATCCAGACGGGCGCAACGTCCTGCTTGATGAGGTAGCCCCAGTATTTGTCCCAGACCGCGGGGAGGTTGTTCGGGTAGCTCGGGTCGGAAAACCAGCTCTGTCCCGAGATGCTCGCCGGGTAGTCGTGCGTCGAGTAGACCACGCGGTTCGGCACGGTGAGCCGCACCGGGTTGGCGCCGGCCGCGATCAGGTTGCCGCCCCACCAGTAGTACTGGTTGTTCACATTCTGGATGCCCTCGACGATGATGAGCACGTCGGAGTTCACGCTCTGGATGGCGTTGCCGGCGCGCTCGGCGGCGAGGCGCCAGTCGGTCTGCATGTCGCCGCTGCCCCAGCTGGCGTTGTCGTGCGGCTCGTTGTGCAGATCGAAGCCGATGACCGTGGAGTTGCCCTTGTAGCGGGTCGCGAGCAGCTTCCAGTCGTCGATCCAGCGCTGCTCGGAGTACTGCGCCGTGTACCAGAGCGCCGCCTGCTGATTGTTGTTCGGGCGGTGGCGGTCGAGGATGATGCGCAGCTTGCGCGCGCCCGCCTGCTCGATGATCTTGTCGAGGAGCTCAAGCGGCTTTTTGCCCTGGAGGTCGGGATTTTTCGTCGGATCGATGTGCTGCGGCATGCTCGCGGCGTCGAGCATCTGGGTGCAGAAGGGAATGCGGATCGTGTTGAAGCCGAGCTGCTGAATCTGGTCGAGCATCCACGACAGCGACTGCTTGTCGAGGCCGTGCGGAGCAAAATAGTCGGTCTCCATGCCGAACCAGGAGAGTCCGGCCAGGCGCACCGGCTGATTGGCCTCATCGACGATCTGGCCGCCCTGGGTGTGCAGAAAGCCGCTGCCCGCGGTGGTGCCGCCGCCGTCGCCGCCGCCGCCGCTGCCGCCATCGCCGCCGCCGCCATTGGGCGACGATGAGCAGGCCGGCAGCGCGAGCGCTGCTGCGAGTCCAAGTGCGAGTCCAAGGCCAAGGCGAGTAGTCGTAGGTCTATGCATGAGTGTCCTCCCCAAACCTCGCATTTTACGACGAGGGGGCAGGGCGCATGCGCCGCCGCGACTAGCGCTTGAAATGCTTGGGAATTCTTAGCGAACGGCGGTGAAGCCGAGTGTGATGAGGTCGTAGCTGACCTGATAGTTGCCGCCGCCGATTCCGCCGACGCCGGGTGGGTACATCGCCTCGGGACGGATCGGGTTTGAGGGGTAGACCTTGCTGTCCTGCGGCGAGACGTAGCGGTCGGGCTGGATGATGTGGCCGTAGCCGAAATCGAAGCGCCAGTCGGTCTTCAAGAAGTGGATCTTGGGAATGAACAGACCAAACGAGACCATCCCCTTGATGTTGTCCGGCGTCAGCACCGTGATCGTCGCATCCGGCATCGAGTTGGTCTCGAACATGCCGCCGAGCCGGGCGCCAAACAGGCGGAAGAACGGCATCTCCATTCCGAGCGCGATCGTGTGCGTGTCCTGCATGTCGCGACGCAGCCCCACCGGGCTCAGCTGATAGGTGCCGATTCCCTTGAGGTTCGTGATCGCGATGTTCTGCGGCGTAAACGTGATGTCCTTCTGCACCGACCAGAACTCTGCGATGTACGCAAGCTCGATGCGGAGCTTGTCGGCGCCCAGCGGATAAAACTCTGCACCTATGCGCAGCACCGGCGGCAGATCCAGGGACAGGCTGGCGTCGCGCCCCTGCACCGTGGCGCCGTTGAAGAGCTCGTTGGGGGGCAGGCGCGTGTCGACGGTGCCGACCATGCTGCGCACAAAGAACGGAAACTGAAATGACAGACCCAGCCGCACCCAGCCCGTCGGCTTGCCCATCACGCCCAGGTTGAAGGAGGGCGTGACGCCGAACGCCTGCGCCAGCACCAGCGTGTCGTAGTCGGGCTGCTCGGGCCGGCACATGACCTGCGTGCATCCCGACAGCATCAGGCGCGAGCGGAAGTAGACGATCATCAGCTGCGGACCGATGCCCACCTGGAGCTTGTCGCCGAGCAGGCTGAACGCGCCCACCGGATTCAGGACCGCGAGCAGCGTCGATCTCGCCACGCTGCCATCGTGAAGGCCGATCAGCTGATAGCGCTGCGGCCCGACGTTGGGCGCAGCTTCGATATCGGCCTCGCTGCCATACGACGGCTCGGGATAGCGCGGCAGACCCGTGTAGGGAATCCACACGCCGAAGCCGAAGGACATGCTTCCCCAGTCGCGCTTGAGCTTGCGCGCGAACGCAAACTGCGGAATGAACAGCGGCGCTGGACCGATCAGCCCCTCGTCGGCGCTTACCGGCGGACGCATGATGCCGTTTTCGTCGCGCGTGTAGGTCACCTGCTGAACGACGAAGCCCGCGTCGAGGAGGCCGCTCCAGCCGGTCTCGCCGAAGTCGATCGCGGCCACGCCCGCCGGGTTGTAGTAGATGGCGTTGAGATCGTCGGCGCCAGCGACGAGCGCGCCACCTCGACCGACCGCGCGGGCGCCGTGTGGAGTCACGAACATTCCGGCCGCTGCGGCGGGCCGCTCTGCGGCTGTCCACACTGCACCCAGCGCACAGAGGGCGATCGGCAGCGCGGACCAGAATCGCGAAAATACGCTACTCAGAGAGCGGCGGGCGGCACATTGATGCATACGGTTTCTTATCGCAACCGACGCCGAATGTGAAGCGGAACTCGGGTTACGCCTTGGCGGGCGCCCCTCAAGAGGCTATCACTTTCGCCCATGAGCTGGATGCACACGCTGCTGCCTGCGCTGCTGCTGCTGGGACTGCTGACCGATGGTCATTCAGCATTGGGGGCGGCATCGGCGGCCGCACCGAGCGCAGCGCCGGTCAGGGTTCGCGGGCGCGACCTCGGCATCCCATTTGAGGGCCAGCCCGGCCGCTGGAACGCGATCACCGATGTGCCGGGCGTCGAGGTTGGCCACACCACGCTGGTGCGCGGCAGCGGGCCGCTGGTGGTGGGCGCAGGACCGGTGCGTACCGGCATCACCGCGATCCTGCCCCACGGCCGCCGCAGCCGCGCCCGCAGCGTCGCCGCCATCGCGCCCCTGAACGGCAACGGCGAGATGACCGGCAGCCACTGGATCGTCGAGTCGGGCTTTCTGGAGTCGCCGATCCTCCTGACCAACACGGGCAGCGTCGGTGTGGTTCGCGATGCGGTGCTCGCGTGGGGCAACCGCCACTTCCGCACCACCGGCCAGCTCGACGAGGCCTTTGGCCTGCCGGTGGTGGCCGAGACCTACGACGGACCGCTCAACGACATCAACGGCCAGCACCTCCGCCAGGAGCACGCCTGGGCCGCTCTCGACGGCGCGTCGAGCGGACCCGTCGCCGAGGGCAATGTCGGAGGCGGCACCGGCATGGTGACCTCGGACTTCAAGGGCGGGATCGGCACCTCGTCGCGCGTCGTCCAGATGCCGCAGGGGCGCTATGTCGTCGGAGTGCTGGTGCAGGCAAACTACGGCCGCCGCAGCGACCTGCGCATCCTCGGTGCTCCGGTGGGCCGCGAGATTCAGGAGCTGCGCCCGACCGGGCCGGGCTACCGCGAAAAGGACGGCTCGATCATCGTCGTCATCGCCACCGACGCGCCGCTCCTGCCGCATCAGATGGCCCGGCTGGCCCGTCGCGCCGGGCTCGGGCTCGGGCGGCTCGGGGCGGTGTCGTATCAGTCCTCGGGCGATCTGTTCATCGCTTTTGGCCCGGCGGAGCCGCCGGAAAACGGCCGGGGGCTGCAAGAGTTCTCGACGCTGCCCAACCACACCCTGGATCCGCTGCTGCTGGCCACCGTCGAAGCCACCGAGGAGTCGATCGTCAACGCGCTGGTCGCCGCCGAGACCATGACCGGCGTCAACGGCAACACCGTCTACGCCCTCCCACATGCCCGCCTGGTCGAAGTGCTGCGCAAGTACCACGTCATCCACTAGCGCCTGCTGGCAGCGAAATCGGGGCGGTCTGACGGTGCCGGGGACGCGGCCCCGCGGCGGTGCGTCCTACGGTACAATCCAAGCGCTACCTGTCTTATTGAACCTCGAAGGCGAATGCGAAGGAGAATGACCATGCTCAAGTGGACCCAGCAGCGATTCGGCAAGCAGCTCTCGACGTGGGTGCTCTGTCTGGCAGCGGCGGGCGCTCTGGCCGGCGCGACGGCCGGCTGCGCGCACAGCGGCAACGATGTTGCGGCGACGCTGACCGGCTCGAACAAGAAGGTTGACGGCGAGCCCTGCGCCAAGGACTCCGAGTGCGTCAATGTCTGCCTGACCGCTGCCGAGGCCGATCAGCAGCCGACCACCAAGCCGAACACCTGCGGCAAGACCGCGCGCGTCTCGCCGAACTAGCCGCATGCGCATCGCCCTCATCTCGGATCTGCACGGCAACGAGGTCGCGCTTCAGGCGGTCTTTGCCGACCTCGGGCGGGTCGGCGTCGATCAGCTGATCTGCCTGGGCGACGTGGCGACGCTGGGGCCGCGTCCGAACGCCGTGCTCGCGATGCTGCGCGAGCGCGGCTGCCCGTGCATCCTGGGCAACCACGACGAGTTCCTGCTCGATCCGGGGCTCATCCGCGCCTACACCGAGGCGCCGATCGTCGTCGAGTCGGTGGACTGGTGCCGCGCCCAGCTCTCCCCGGCCGAGCTCGACTTCGTCGCGACCTTCCAGCGCGGGCTCCGCCTCGATCTGGGGGGCGGCGATGCGCTGCTCTTGTTCCACGGCTCGCCGCTGTCGCACATGCAGGATCTGCTGGCCACCACCCCGCCCGCCGAGCTGGATCGGCTGCTCGGTCCGCACACGGCGACGGTGATGGCCTGCGGTCACACCCACATCCAGATGCTGCGCCAGCACCGCGGCATGCTGCTCGTAAACCCCGGCAGCGTCGGCATGCCGTTCCGAGAGTACGTCCACGGCCAGGCGCCCCGGCTCATGGCCCACGCCGAGTACGCCATCCTGGAGGCAGGCCCGAGCGGCATCTCGGTCAACCTGCGCCGCATCCCGCTCGACAAGCGGCAGCTGCGCGACGCCGCTGCCGCCTCCGCGATTCCCCTGCGCCCCATGCTGGTCGCAGAGTACACGTAGCCGCAGCTAGCGCATTTTCATCAATAAATGCATCTGTTGAGCACGCAGATGCCGCAGCGGCAGCCAACTTAGTCCTTGCTGTTGCGGCTCTCGGACTTGGCGCTGTTCACTTCGGTCTTGACGCGGTGGGCGGCGTCCTTGGCGACGCTCTTGGCGCCGTCGGCGAGGTCGCGCGCCTCCTTGCTGCTGGCGATGCGGGTCAGGTGGCCCCACAGGGTGTGCTTGCCGATGGGGACGGTGACGGCGAACCAGATCACGATGGCGAAGATGAGGCAGGAAAACAGCCAGCGCACAAGCCGAAACATGACCCCCTCTTATGCCCCGCCGGGGAGACGAGAGCAAATTAGCGTGCGCAGGAGGGGGTCTCGGCTCACCTAGACGCCCTTCTTCTTCTTCTGGTACAGGAAGAAACCGCCGGCGCCCATGGCCACCAGGAACAGCACGAGCAGGATGGTGTTGTGGAAGATCATCGACAGCAGGATGGTGAATCCCGAGAGCACCAGCGCGACCGGGAACATGGCGATGCCGATGAGGAAGCGGCCGGCGCTTCCCAGGAACGGAATCACGTCGAGCAGGGCGTTGATCGGGCCGAAGAACATCATCAGGCCAAACCACATCATGAGGAAGCCGATCAGGCGCAGGATCCAGGTGGTGGTCTTGTGCTCGGTGGCCAGGGTGCGGATGGCCTCTTCGCGCGAGCCCGGCAGAGCCCGGAACAGCTTCACGTCGTCCTTGGCCGAGACATAGGGCTGAACCTCGCTGTCCTTCTGGGTGCCGAACAGCGTGACCTGCACGCCGGGCTTGAGGGCGCGGAAGCCGATGCGCACGTCGCCGATTTCGGGAGAGTCGAGGCTGCCGGTGCCGCGGAAGAGGAAGGTGTCGCTGGCGCGGGTGTAGCCGGCAGGCTTGTTGGCGGCGATGGCGGCGGCCTTGGTCGCAGCGTCGCCGGCGGCGGCGGCCTTCTCGGTGGCGGTGGGCTTGTTGCGCACGCGGCGGCCGTGGCGCTTCTTGCTCTTCTTCTTCTTGGTGCTCTTTTCTTCGTCGGCCGCGTCGTCCTTCTTGTCGGCCTTGTCAGCCTTTTCGGCCTTGTCGCCGTCGGCCTTGTCGCCCTCGGCCTTATCACCCTCGGCCTTATCGCCCTCGGCCTTTTCCGGCGCGGCCTTGTCGTCGGCCTTGGCAGCCGCTCCGCTCTTGATCATGTCGTCGGTCAGGCGCAGCTGCTCACCGTCGGGAAGCTGGGCGTCGCCGGGCTTGAACGAGTAGGCGCCGATGGTCGCCTTGGGGGCGCTGAAGCTCTGGCTCTGAATCGGCAGCGACGGGTTTTCGTGGCCCTTGGCGTACTCGAACTTCGCGGGCGGCCACGGCTCGTTGGTCCACTTCTTCTCATACGTGAAGGTGGTCTTGATCTCCTTGCCGCCGCCGAGCTTCTTCTTCTCTTCGCGGTTCTTGCGCTCGACCCAGGCGTACATCTCGACCTGGCGATCCAGGGTGATGTAGTCGCCGGCCTGAAGCAGCTCCGGATCCTCGACCTTGGCGTCGGTCTTGAGGTCGCCGGTCACCGACACGAACTTGCCCTCCGCCGACTTGTCGACGGAGTCGGCCTTCACTGCCACGGACTTCTTGGCCACCTCGGAGAGGTCGACGCGGCCCTCGTTCATCCACAGGACCCAGAACGAGAAGAAGAACAGCAGGCCGCCGATGGCGACCCCCTTGATGGACTCCATCAGGCTAGACCCAAATCCCTGCTCGGAAACCTGTTCGATCTGATCAGACATGATGAGAAACCCCGTGGCGGCGCGTTGGTGGCGCTGACTACTCCAGCGTCGCGTCATCGTACCACATTCGTCTCCCGGTGCGCGGGCAGTTTCACCGCGCCGCAAGATGGATATACTCGCGGTCTATTGCAAAACGGATGTTGGCCGGCAGCCAAGGCCAAGCGAAGCCAGGTAAGGCCAAATAAGGGTATAGACACATGAAAAAGGGGTCGTTCGCAGGGCGCTCGTGTGTGGTTCTGACCGGCGCGACGGGATTTCTGGGGCGGGAGCTTTTGTGGAAACTCATGGGCGAGCTCCCGCCCGAGCAGGACATCGTGTGTCTCATCCGCGGCGACTCGGATGCGGTGGCCGAGCAGCGGCTGCACGCGCTTTTGACCGAGGCGTCGCCGCTGCCGGTGGGGGCGCCGGGACGCGCGCGCGTGCATGCGATCGCTGGCGACATCAGTCAGCCGCGGCTGGGGCTGTCCGAGGCGGCGTTCGCAGCGCTGGCGGTGCGCACGACCGACATCTACCACGGTGCCGCCACGGTTCGCTTCGATCTGCCGCTGGCCGAGGCCCGACGCACCAACGTCGAGGGCACGCGAGCCATGCTGGAGCTGGCCGAGAAGGCCCGCCAGGCCGGCTGCCTGCGCCGCTTCCACTACATCGGCACCGCGTATGTCGCCGGCGGCCGCAAGGGGCTCGTCCTCGAAAGCGACCACGGCGGCGTGCCCTCGTTCAACAACACCTACGAAGAGACCAAGTGCGAGGCCGAGGGCGTGGTGCGCGAGCACCTGGGCGCCGGACTGCCCGTGACCATCTACCGCCCGAGCATCGTGGTCGGCGACAGCAAGAGCGGCTACACGTCGAGCTTCAAGGTCATGTACTGGCCGCTCAAGGTCTTTGCCCGCGGCCTCATCCCGATCGTGCCGGCCTCGCGGGCCAGCATCGTGGATCTGGTGCCCGTCGACTTCGTGGTAAACGCCATCTGGGCGCTGGGCCAGCGCGAGGACAGTGTGGGCCGCTGCTACCACCTGGCCGCCGGCCCCGAGCACGCGACCTCGATCGGCGAGGCGATCGATCTGGCGGCCGAGTTCTTCCACGTCTACAAGCCCCTGTTTGTCCCGATCGCGACGTTTGAAAAGTACGTGCGGCCAGTGCTGAACTTCGTCATGCGCGGCAAGCGCCGGCAGGCGCTGGAGACCGGTCGCGTCTACGTGCCCTACCTGAACTACGGCGCGTCGTTTGACACGCGCAACGCGCGCCAGGATCTGCGCGACAGCGGCCTCGCGGTGCCCGATGTGAGAGACTATTTCGAGACGCTCATGCGCTACTGCGTGGAATCGGACTGGGGAAAAAGGAGGGTCTGATGGCGACCGATGGGATGGTAGAAGTGAAGTCGGGAAGGCAGGTGGTGCTGATCACGGGCTCGACGGGCGGGCTGGGGCAGGCGGTGGCCAGGGCCTTTGCCGCCGCCGGGGCGCGCCTGTTTCTGACCGACCGGACCCTGGATCGGCTGGAGGCCCAGCGCAGTGAGCTGGGCCTGGACGCGGGCCGCTGCGCGCTGCACGTCTGCGACATCACGCGGCGGAGCGATGCGCAGGGGCTGGGCGCCGCCGTCGAGGCCGCCTTTGGCCAGCTGGATGTCGCGATCCACCTGGCCGGCGGCTTCAAGATGGGACCGGTTCACGAGACCCCCGAAGAGACCTGGAACTTCCTCTTTGACCTGAATGCGCGCTCGGTCGCAAACCTGGCCGCGGGCATCGTGCCCACCATGCTGCGGCAGGGGCGCGGCGCCATCGTGCATGTGGGTGCGCGCCCGGCGCTCCAGGGCGCTGCGGGCGTCGGCGTCTACGCCGCCAGCAAGGCCGCGGTGCTGCGCCTGACCGAGAGCATGGCCGCAGAGCTCCTGGACAAAGGAATCCGCGTGAACAGCGTGCTGCCCAGCACCATCGACACACCCGCCAACCGGCAGGCCATGCCCGGCATGGACCCGGGAAGATGGGTGACGCCAGAGTCGATTGCCGAGGTCCTGCTCTTTCTGGCCTCGCCCGCTGCGCGCGACATCAGCGGCGCCGCCATTCCGGTCTACGGCCGCGCCTGAGTTTGCGATTGGCGATGGTTGCGTCTGACTATCGGGCGCGACGACGGCGGTGCAGGATCAGCAGCGCGAGTGCAGCGGTCAGCAGGCCCGCTGCGCTCAGCGCGCCGGCCTGGGTCGCTCGCTCGCCCGCAGTGGCGCTACAGCCGCCTTTGGGAACGCCGGCCTCGGGCAGCTTGCAGATGCGCGGATCGCTTACCAGCGGGTAGGCATTGATGACGCCGGCCAGATCATCGGCATGCGGGACGCGCTTGCGGGTCTCTTTGGGATCGGCCGTCGGATACATCGTGGTCTCGTAGATGATCTGCAGGTCGGAGTTGCTGCTGCGTCCCGACTCCACGACGTTGCACGAGATCACCTGGTTGCCCTGGCCGTCGCGGGTGCAGGCCGGCATGCTGTCAAACGAGCCGCGGCGGCAGGTGTGCTCCAGCCCCTGGAGATGGCCGATCTCGTGGGTCAGCGTGTTCCACAGATCGGCGGGCCGGCGGATGAGGCCAGTGTCGGGATTGGGGTTGAGGTCGGCGTCGTAGAAGTAGTTGAAGACGGCGTTCAGCTCGATGTCGGCGTCGACGATCCTGCCGTCGGTGGCCGCGTCGGTGGGCTTGTTTATGTAGGTGACTGTGGTCAGCGCCGCGGCGGCGGGGTCATAGCAGACCGGGTTGCTCGTCGCGTCGGCGGCCGGACGGCACCACTGCTCGTGGTAGAACTTGATGACCTGCAAGCCGTCGAGCGAGTTCACGTCGCGCGGGGCAGTGGCCGGCAGGTAGTTCATCCGCAGGAAGCTGCTGTCGCGGGTGCGCGTCTGCCAGCTGTTTATCGACTGCTGAACGACCCGCTCGACATCGGAGAGCGCCATCTCGGGAACGCCGGCGGAGTCGGGCGTGATGTAGATGCAGGTCTGCGCCCAGAACACCGGATGGCAGCCCTGGGTGGTGTACGAGCGCACGTAGGCAGCGGCCGGAGTCGCAGCAGCCCAGAGCCCGCAGGCGACGGTCAGGCACAGGAGCGAGCGGAGGACGCGCATGTTACTGGCTCCTCTTTTGCGACTGCGTCGGCCGGCGGCTGAGGTAGCCCTGCACCTGCGACACGACCTCGTCGAGGGTGCGCCCGCTCGGCGCCGCCGCCAGCGCCGGACCCGAGAGCTCGGCCCCGGCCAGATCCACGCCGACCCGCCGCACGCCTGCGCTGTCGCGATAGATGTGCATTGCGCCCTGCGCCATGCCCACGGCGTAAAAGGCGCCCTGGCGCTCGCTGGCGAACAGCAGGACCTGCTCGCCCACCTGGTAGCTCGCCTCGCCGTGCACCAGCTGGCCGAGCTCGCCGACCGCCCCCCCGAGCTTGCGCACCACGAAGCGGGTGCCCTCGGGCACGCCGAGGAGGTTGCGCTCGCTGCGCACCGTCACGTCGGTGACGATGTAGCGGCTGGCCGCCGAGAGGTAGTGGGACTCCACCTTCTCAACGGTTCCCACCAGCACGTGGTCGGCGCTATTGGTGAGCGTCTCCAGATCCATCGCCATCAGCACCGATGCGCGCGCCGGGCTCAGGAGCCCAAGCCCCAGCCACACCGTAAACAGCGCGACGGTCATCGGGCGGAAGCCGAGCACGCGTGCAAGTCGAGACGTTGATTTCATAAGCGATCCTCCTCAAGGCCACTAGCTTGGCCCCGCAACTCCCCCATTACAAGAGACGCGGCGGCCGGCCCTGGTGTTCCCAGCTTCGGCCGAGGCGAAGGAGGGCCGCAGCGCCGCCCGCCCATCCCGATGCATATGCAGAGCGCGGGCAGCGGCAAAACGGCTCGCTTATTTGGTCGAAACGAGCAGCAGCGAGACACACATCTCGTCCAGTGTGCCCTCGCCCCACTTCACGTCGCGCGGGGGCTGCTGCATGCCGCCGAGGACCGGCTGGTTGGCGGCGCTGTTGTCGTAGGTGCACTCAATGTGCAGCAGATCCGTGGTCTTGAGCGTGTACGGCTGCTGAAACATGTAGGTGCTCTGCCAGTGGAAGTCCCAGCGCGGAATGTTGATCGCGGTGTTTCCTCCCGTCGCCAGCGTGATCTTTTTGCCCAGAAGGTGCATGTGCGGGAAGGCGCCATAGACCGTCAGATCGCCGGCCGGCAGCCCCAGGCGCGAGGCCACGATGCTGACCGGCGCATCCTGCGACTGCACGGAGTTGGCGTCGCCCGCTTTGATCATCAGGCTGGGCTTGGCCATGATGAGGCTTAGGAGCTCGTGCTTGGGCGCGGTGTCCGAGAGCTCCAGCTCGATGCTGGTGTTGTCGGGCTGGCCGTTGTCCGAGATGCGGTTGTAGTGCATCTGCATGACCAGCAGCGCGCCCTTGGGCAGCTTGAACGCCGTGTCCGCCGGCACGCGCATGCTGGTGCCGCCCGGGGCCCAGACGATGGTGATGCCGGCCACGCCCTGGGTGCCGGGCCCGCCGAAGCAGGTGTAGCCGTTGCCGGTGGCATCGAGCTTCTTTACCGCCGCGGCCTGATCCGGCGGAATCAGGAACACCAACGCGTGGTGGACGATTGACTTGTTGTCGGGGTTCACGCGCCCGGCTTCTATAAAGCGGTCGTGATCGAGCTGCGGGTCGAAGACGAAGCAGTGATAGTCGTCGATGCCCGTGCGATCGGGCAGGTAGGGAGTTTTGGCCTTGAGCACCAGATCCGGGCGCGGCGGCGTCGCCATCTCGGCGGGCGGAATGTCGGTGCGCGGCGTCTGGCTCGCGTCGCCCTCGGGCGCTCCGGCGGCCAGCCAGTCGAGCAGGAGCTTCTTGTCCTGGGGTCGCATCGCGCGGCTGTAGTGCACCGGCAGGCTGTCATCGCCGAGCAGCCACGGCGGCATGCGTCCCGCCTGCACGGCGGCGGCGATCATCCCGGCGTGGCTCTTGACCGCCGTGTAGTCGGTCAGCGCAAACGGCGCGATGTCCCCGCTCTGGTGGCAGCCGGTGCAGTAGCGCGTCATCAGCGGCTGGATGTCCTGACGGTAGGTGGCGGCCGTGGGCTGCTGGATGGGGGGATCCGTCGGTGGCTCGTCCATTATCTGATCTTCCCCGCTGCTGCATCCGGGGGCGAATCCGGACAGCACAGCCAGGAACAGCGAAGGGACCAGGCACAGGTGGCGCAAGCTCGCGTTCATCATGGACAGCTCCTTTTGCGACCGCTAAGTGCCCGGATATACACCAAAATCGACGACCTTGCGCCTCGTCGCCGTCGCTCCCGCAGGCAACTTGGGTTATGACTGCGCGCAATGGAACACTTCTATTCGCTCGGTCCGGAAGCGATGCTCGACGCGGTCGAGTCGGCGCTGGGCGCGGGGACGCGGGCCACCGGCCGCTGCCTGGCGCTAAACAGCCTGGAAAACCGCGTGTGCGACATCGAGCTCGAAGCCGCTGCTGACGACGATCCGGGCCACGTGGTCGCGAAGTTCTACCGCCCCGGCCGCTGGAGCCGCGAAGCCATCCTCGAAGAGCACCGCTTTCTGGCCGAGCTGGTCGCTGCCGAAGTTCCGGCGGTGGCGCCGCTGCCGCTGCAAAACGGCAGCACGCTGGCCAGCACCGGCGACGGCATCCTGTTCGCGGTCTTTCCAAAAATCCGCGGCCGCAGCCTACAGGAGCTCTCCGACGCGCAGCTTCAGCAGGTGGGCCGGTTTCTCGGCCGCATCCACAACGTCGGCGCCGCCGCCCCGGCCTCCCACCGCTTGCAGCTCACCGCCGAGACCTACGGCACGCAGGCGCTCGCCTATCTCGTCTCCAGCGGCACCATCGACATCCAGGTGCAGAGCCGCTACGAGCGCACCGCCACCGCAATCATCAAGACCGTCGCGCCGATGCTGGCCGCAGTGCCCGCGCATCGCCTGCACGGCGACTGCCACCTGGCAAACCTCTTGTGGGTTGGCGAAGGGGCGCTGTTTCTCGACTTCGACGATATGCTCACCGGCCCGGCGGTGCAGGACATCTGGATGGTTGTGCGCGGCCGCGATGCCGAGGCCGATCGCCAGCGCGCCGTGATGCTGGACGGCTACGAGCAGCTGCGCCGCTTTGACCGCACGACCCTGCGCCTCGTCGAGCCGCTGCGCGCCCTGCGCATGCTTCACTTTGCCGCCTGGATCGCCCGCCGCTGGGCCGATCCGACGTTTCAGCGCATGTTCCCCGACTTTCCCACCTACCGCTACTGGGCCGACGAGACCAGCGCGCTCGAAGAGCAGCTGCAGCAGGTCCTCGGCGCGTCACTTCTTGGGTAGCGCTTCCAGCTCCTGCCAGCGCGCATACAGCCGATCGATCTCGGCCCGCGTCGCCTCCAGCGCCGCCACCAGCCCCGGCACCTCCGCCGAGCGATCCTTGTAGATGCCCGGATCGTTTAGCGTTTTCTGAAGCTCCTCGGCGCGCCCCTCGGCGTCCAGGATCTTCTCCTCCATGCCGGCCAGCTCTTTTTGTTCGTTGAAGTTGATGCGCCGCGGCGCGGCGGACTTGGCCGCGACCGGCTTGGCGACCGGCGGTGGCGGCGGCATGCGCTCTGCTTCGCGCGCGGCCTCCGCGGCCTTGTAGCGCTCCAGGTAGTCGGTGTAGTTGCCCTCGTTGAACGTCACCTTGCCGTTGCCCTCGAAGGCGAGGATCGCGGTCGCGACGTGATCGAGAAACCAGCGATCGTGCGAGACCACGAGCGCGCAGCCGGGAAACTCGACCAGCGCCTCCTCCAGCACACCCAGCGTCAAGAGGTCGAGATCGTTGGTCGGCTCGTCGAGGATGAGCAGGTTGCCGCCGCGCCGCAGGAGCTTGGCCAGCTGCACGCGGTTGCGCTCGCCACCGCTCAGCGTGCCCACCTTGGCATCGGCGAAGCGGTCGTCAAAGAGCATCATGCGCAGAAATGTCCGCACGTGCACCGGCCCATCTTCCAGAAACACCTGGTCGTTGTCGCCCGACACCTCTTCGAGCACGCTGCGCGAGTCATCGAGCTCGGCCCGCCCCTGATCCAGAAACGAGATGCGCGTGTTTACGCCCTTTACCACCTCGCCGGCATCGGGCGCGACCTCGCCGAGGATCGTGCGCACCAGCGTGGTCTTGCCGGCGCCATTTACGCCCACCACGCCGATGCGATCGCCCGGCTTCATGAGCAGCGTCAGCCCGGAAAATAGCAGCTTGCCGCCCAGCGACTTGCCGAGCTCGCGCAGCTCCAGGATGGTCTTGCCCAGCCGCCCTCCCGTCGGCAAGCGCAGCACCATGCGCCGATCCATGGGCGGCCGCTCATCGATCGATGGCTTGGCTGCCACCGCCTCGTTGAAGCGATCGATGCGCGCCTTCTGCTTGGTCGTTCGCGCCGCTGGACCGCGGCGGATCCAGTCGATCTCGCGGCGCACGAACATCGCCCGCTCGCGCTCGCGCCCCGCTTCGTTGTCCAGGCGCTCGGCCTGTTTTTCCAGGAACTTCCGATAGTTGCCCTCGTAGGCAAACAGCCGCCCGCGATCGAGCTCCATGATCCGCGTCGCGACCCGATCGAGGAAATAGCGATCGTGCGTGACCAGCACCAGCGCTCCCGGCTGCGTGCGCAGCCGCGTCTCCAGCCACTCGACCGTGCGCGCGTCCAGGTGGTTGGTCGGCTCGTCGAGCAAGAGCAGCTCGGGGCGCGCGAGCAGCGCCGCCGCCAAGGCCACCCGCCGCCGCTCGCCGCCCGACAGGTGGCCGATGCGCGACTCCATGGGCGGCAGCATCAGCGCTGCGGCCAGCCCGCGCATCTCGTGCTCCACATCCCAGCCGCCCAGATCTTTGATCCGCTCGTGCAGCACCGCCTGCCGCTCCAGCGCCGCGTTGCGCCGGTCTCCGTCGCTGCGCTCGATCTCGTGGCCCAGCTGCTCCAGCTCGGCCAGCAGCGCCGAGTGCAGCCGCAGCCCGGCCCGCAGCACCTCCTGCACCGTCGCCTCTGCCGGCAGCTGCGGCTCCTGCGGCACATATTCGACGTGCAGATCGCGCCGCCGGGTGATGAGGCCCGTGTCCGGCTCGTCGTCGCCCGTCTTCGAGCCGCTGGCAGCCTCGCCGGCCACCAGCAGCCGCATCAGCGTTGACTTGCCCGAGCCATTGAGCCCCACGAGCGCGATGCGATCCTGCGCGTGCACGGCAAACGAGACGCCGGCCAGGACCTTCCTGGGCCCGAAGCTCTTTTCGACATTTTGAACGGTGAGGATTGCGGTCACGGGATCCTTGTTGACGCTGATGCGGAGGCTGGGGCAGCTGCGCCCAGCTCTTGCTGAAGAAACTGCATGGCCTTGGCCTGGGCGCTCTTTTTGGCCGCAGCGGAAAAGAAGATATGGTCCTGACCCTGGATCAGCCAGAGCTCAGTGCGCGGACGCGGCGGGCCGGCAGATGAAGAGGACTGCGAAGCTGGCGGCGAAGCGTCCAGCCGGCACCGCAGCTGCGGCGACGCCAGCTGGCTGCCGTCCTTGGCCAGCCACTTTTCCTCGACGCTGCGGCCGCTGCGCTGGAGCGCCTGCGCCATCCAGCAGGCCTGCTGCGGCGGCACGATGTGATCGCTGCTGCCGTGAAGCAGCATGACCGGCATGGTCAGCTTGCTGGCCAGAAACAGCGGCGAGCGCACCGCGAAGCTCCCCGGCGGCGTATCGGGCCTGCCGGGACCGTCGACATACGAGCGAATCTGCTGCGCGAGGATGCCGTTGTAAAAGAAGAACTGGTACGGGTTTGTCACTAGGTGCTCGAACACCGCCTCGGCTGCCACCGGCGCGGCGATGGTGGCCACGGCGCGGATGCGCGGCTCGCGGATGGCGGTGCGCAAGGCCACGCAGCCGCCGTGCGACATGCCGAACAGACCGATGCGCATCGGATCGACGTCCGGACGGCTGCGCAGCCAGGCGAGCACGCGCTGCACGTCGTCGACCTCGCCGCTACAGAACTCGATGCTGCCCTCGCTGCGCGCCCCATCGAGGGCCCGGCGCTCGCCGCGATAGGTCGGCATCACGGTGACAAAGCCCAGCCGCGTAAGCTCGCGGGCGATGGCCGCCGAGGTGCTCTCATCGCCGGAAAAGCCCGAGTGAAGCACCACGATCGCAGGCCGCCGGGCCGCCGGGGCCGCCACCTCCACCGCCGCTGCGGGCGCTGGCGTCGGCGGCACCATCACCGTCGCGTGCTGCTGCATCTCCTGCACGTGCAGGGTCAGCGGCTGCGGGCTTGCCGGCGCGGTCTGGCTGGGGGACGGGGGCGCGACTCTCTGGGCGCCGCCATCGGCAAGCAGCAGCGCTGCCGCGGCCAGCCTGAGAACAATTTGAAGCATGGTCAGCCGCTAGTTCACCACGGTGCGCCGTTTAGGCAACCACGTTTTTGCGTCCTTCTTGCTCTTGCCCGAGTGGTGCCGCAAGGCTAGCGTACCCGCTGATGGCGGCACTTCGGGCTGGGTGGGCTCACATGGCGGCGGCGCTGCTCTTTTTTCTGGGGGCCGCGCCGGCCGACGCGCAGTCTGGCCTGCCGCTGGGCACGCTTCCGATCGACTCCGAGGTCGTGGAAGTGCGCAAGCTGGCCCAGGCCGCGCCGCTCGCGCCGATTCCCGGGGCTGCTCTGTTTGGAGATGCCGCCGGCCCGCCGACCCGCCACTGCCGCTTTCACCGCCTGGGTCCGGGGCCGCGATTCAGCCGCGAGCTGACGCTGGTGCTGGGTCGGGTGGCTGGCTCGGAGCGGGCCGACGGCTCTGCCGCCGAGGCGCACTTTGGCGGCGGCGTGCCGTCTGAAGAGTCGAACTATCTGCCGCTCTGGTACGACGCCCGCGGCCAGCTGCTCGCCACCGTGACCCTGCCGCCGCCGCCAAAGCCCGAGAAATCGGCCCGCCTCGTGCCCGAGCAGCCGGGTCAGCGCGAAGAGTTTGTGGTCTTCCGCTGGCTGCCCCAGAGCGGGCAGCTCGTCGGCGAGTGGCAGCGCGCGGTGGGCGCCGAGCCGGCCCCGGCCAGCCCATGGGCGAGCCTTCCGTCGGCACTGATCGTCGGGGCGCAGGATCCCTACGCTGCGTCGCTGCGAGCCACCGCCTACCTGCTGTGTGCGCCGGTGGCGGGCGCTACGGCTTCGCCACGATCCGCTGGCCGTCTATCAACGTCATCAGGCGGACGACGCCCTGATCCTCCAGGTCCGTCAGCACCGAGGTCAGAGAGTCCGGCGGCACCCCCATCTCCTGCGCCAGCACCCACTCCTCGACGCGATCCCGCTGTCCCAGCGCGGCCATGATCCGCTCGGCAGTGGGCACGACCGGCTGCTGCGAGCCCAGGGCCCGGATGCGCTCCTTGGTCGAGCGCAGCGGCTTGGTGCCAGCTGCCGCGGCCTTCTCGGACTCGGCGGCGGCGGCCAGCGCCTTGGACAGCGGATCGTCATCGGAGGCCATGGCCATCCAGGTGACCGACGGCGACTGCGAGCTCGGGGCCAGCGGCTCCGGGGCCGGAGCTGCCGCCGGCTTGGCCGGGCTCTTGGCCTTGGGACTGTCTCCGATTGATGCCGGCGACAGATCGTCGCCCGAGGCCATCGCCAGCCAGGAGATCGAGGGCGAGGAGCCGCTGGGCGGCAGCTCATCCGAGATGCCGGCGCTCGACGGCGCATCGCGCTTGCTGCTGACAACCGCCTTGCCCGGGCCGCTGGCCGGCTTCTTGGTCATGGGCTGAAGCGGCTTGCTCGGCGCGTGCTTGGCGCCCTGCGGCGGCTTGGTGGGCGGCTTGATGGCGCCGCTCACCCCCCCAACCGTGACCACAGGGGCGTTCTTCTTGTCGGCGGCGTCGACCTTCGCCAAGGCCGCGGCCAGCGGATCTTCGTCGGTGGCCATGGCCATCCAGGTGACCGACGGCGACTGCGAGCTCGGGGCGGGGGCCTCCGCCTTGGCGGCCGGCGGCGAGCTCGGTCCGTCCTTCTTGGCAGGCGCTGGCGCCGGACCGGGCCGGCTGGGCGCGTCCCGCCGCAGCGGCACACTGCCGAGCGGGGTGGAGGCGTTCTTGGCGCTCACCTGCACCGAGCCCGGGCGGCTGGGCGCGTTGCGGGTATTGGTTGGCAGCGCCTTGACCGCGGCGCTCGGGCTGGTGCCCCACGGCGCCTTGGCGGTGGGCACGTCGTTGGCCAGGACCGGCACGCCCTCTTTGCTGCGCGCCTCCCAGCGGGCGGCCAGGTGGCTGAGCGCGGCCCGCGGGGTCGTGACCTCGTTTGGCCAGGTGGCGGGATCGAAGTCGGGCATCGGCAGCTGGCTCGACTGCGCCGCGCGGGCGGCAATCAGATCGCGCAGCAGCTGCACCGTGGGCTTGCCCAGCGTCAGCGCATCGTCCACCTGCTTGAGCTGTCCGGCGGGGCTCGGACCCGGGCGCGTCGGTTTTTCGTTGAGCAGACTCCACGTTGGCGGCCGGCACGAGAGTACTTGCAGCGTCGCGCCGCCCTGCGCCTGGATGGCCGCCACGACCTCGGCCACGCCCTGGACGCCGGGCTGCCCCAGCTGCTGCGCGACGGCGTCGGTCTGGTCGTAGGCGAACGTCAGCGGCACGCCGGGGCCCTCGCCGGTGTGGGCGGTGAGCAGGCGGCAGAGCGCGCACAGCACGTACTTGGCCGCGGCCTCGTTGTTGATGACCTGCTTGGCGCCGATGCGCTCGCGATCCTTGGCGTTCAGATCCTCGCCGGCAAGCCAGGCGGTGCAGAGCGCCCGGCGGTCGTGATAGGGGTACTGGATCAGCACGGCGCGCGCCGCCGAATCGATGGCCGCTTCCGTCGGCAGGCTCAGCAGATAGGCGCGCAGACCGGGCTCGACCTGCGCCCAGACCGGCTGCGCTGCCGCCGCGAACTCGGCCGCCGACCGCGGCTGGCCGCCATTCAGACACAGCGGCCCGATGAGCTTGAGCAGCGTCGCCGGACCCTGGTACATGCCCACGCGCGCAGCGTCGAGCAGATCGCAGGTCTGGGCATACAAAATTTCCCACATCAGGCGGTCGATGGGGCGCTCGAAACCAGCGCTCTTCCCGTCGCTGGCTGGCTCGGTCGATTCCTTGCGGCAGAGCGCGGCGACGAGCTGCCGCAGCGCGTGGCGGAATGGCTGCGCCAGATCCGGCAGCGCCGCCACCGATACGAAAAGTCCCGGCGAGGTGAGGTTGTTGCGACGCAGCCACCAGAGGAGGTGGCTCTTGCCGGCGCCCTCTTCGCCAATGATGACGGCCAGGTAGGGCCTGCCGGCGCGCACGCGGCTGCGACCGCGCTCGATGGCTCGACGGGCGGGCTCATGCAGCGCGGCGATGTCGACGAGATCCGCAGCGCTGTCCGTCTCTTGCACGGCCTGCGCAGAGAAGGGATTTTTGGCCTGAGCTGGCGACGTATCTGCTGTGGGCATGGGTATCCAAAAGACAGTTTATCAAAACACCAAAAAATCTGAGAGTGTTGCGGAGACTTTGGCCAGAGATTACGCTGCGCCAGCCGTGCGCATTGGCGTGCTGACGACCTCCTATCCGCGCTATCCCGGCGATCCCGCGGGGCACTTCGTCGCGGGGCTGAACCGCTATCTGGTCGGCCGCGGTCACTCGGTCGAGGTGCTGGCCGCGTCGGAGCCGGGCGCGAGCGCTGCGTCCGAGCCAGTCGAGCCAGGGGTGACTGTGCAGCGGATTCCGTCGCCGCTTTTCTATCGCGGTGGGGCGCCGGACGCGCTGGCGGCTGGGCTCGATGGGGCCCGGCTGGCGGTGGCGATCGAGGCGGCGCGCTTCAGCGCCCGGCTGGGCCAGCTGCTTCGGGCTGGCCAGGCCCAGGCCCAGGCCCAGGTAGGTTACGATGCGCTGATCTCGCACTGGGTGGTGCCATGTGGGATGGTGGCGGCGGCGCTGGGCGGCGACTGTCCTCACATCGCCGTCGCGCACTCGTCGGATGTGCACCTGCTGCGGCGGCTGCGGCTGGAGTCGGCGGTGCGCTACGTGTCGTCGCGGGCGCGGCTGGTCTATACGTCGGCGTCGCTGCGCGTGCCGGGTGCGCCGGGCGTGGTGGTGCCGATGGGGATCGACACAGCGGCATTTCAGGGCACCCCGGATCAGCGGGCCGCGGCGCGGCGGCGTCTGGCGGCGGCGGGGCCGGCGGTGCTGTTTCTGGGGCGGCTGGTGGCGGTCAAGGGCGTGGGGCTGCTGCTGGCGGCGCTGGCGCAGACCGGCGGTCTCGATCTGTGGATCGCGGGTGACGGGCCGCTGCGGGCCGGGCTGGAGGCGGAGGCGCTGCGCCGGGGCCTTGGGCCACGCGTGCGCTTTTTCGGCGAGGTGGCCGGGGCGCTGCGCCGCGACCTGCTTTTGGCCTGCGACGCGCTGGCGCTGCCGTCGCTGGTCCTGGCCGATGGGCGGACCGACGGGGCGCCGCAGGTGGTGCTGGAGGGGATGGCGGCGGGCTGCGCGGTGGTGGCCAGTCGCGTGGGCGGCGTGCCAGAGCTGATCCAGGATGCGGGCTGGCTGGTGGCGCCAGGGGATGCCGGGGCGCTCGCGCAGGCGCTGGTCGAGGCGGTACAGCCGGGGCGGCTCCGCGACGAGCGGGTCGCCAAGGCGCTGCGGCGGGCCGCGACCTACGACTGGGCGAGCGTGGCGCCGCGGATCCTGGGCATGGGCGAGGGGCTCACTGCTCCTCTGGGGTGGTGACGAGCTCGATGAAGCGCGGGTGGTCGCGCAGGCGGTCGAAGTCGTTCATGCGGTAGACCTGGGAGCGGAAGGAGTGCCCTTCGCGTCCGGGGCTGCCGCGCAGCCAGCTGTCGCGCCGGGCCGCTTCGAGCAGGCGGGCGATGGAGCGGCTGCGGTCGCCGAGCGCCAGGTAGTAATAGGCGACGGCGATGTCCATGGTCTCCTGCTCGCGCTCGTGCTCGCTGAGCTTGGCGAAAGCGGCGCGCGCTTCGTGACGTTGGCCGCGCTCGGCGAGCATGGCGGCGTAGCCGACGATGAGCGAGTGCTTGAGGGTGTCGGCGTCCTCGATGGCCGCCTGGTAGGCGCGGATGCTCTGGGTGAGCAGTCGCGAGTCGCTGACGCCCGAGAAGCCGCGCACGGCGAGAAAGAGGTTGTGCAGGAGCAGGGCGCGCAGCTGAAGCAGCAGGCTGCGCTGATCCGAGCGGTCGGGGGGGCGCTCCAGCTGCTCCTCGATGAGGGTGATCTCGCTCAGCTGCTCCTCAAGGTAGAGGGCGCGGCTGAAGTGGCGGCTGGCCAGCTGACGCGAGACCGGGGCCAGACCCGATCCGCCGCGCAGGGTCTGATAGCAGATGACGCGCGCCTGGCGGGCCGCCGTGAGGGCGCGACGGTGCTGACCGCCGCGGATGGCCGAGATGGCGGTGGCGTAGAAGCGACCGGCCTCGCCGCTGAGGCCCGCTTCGAGGGCGCCGAACGGCGGGTGGGGAAGCAGCTCGACGCTGGTTCCGGTGATGACCTCGCCCTGCCGGCCGGATGGCTGCGCACCGTCGGAACGCGCCGGGGCCGGCGCCAGGGATGGCACCGCGACCGCGGCCAGCCAGATGACGAGCGGCAGGCTCAGCATGCCTGGCTTGCGCCTCCGATGCGGCGGTGGCTGAGGCAGGGAAGCTGGGCGCGAACCTGGGCCTGACTCTCGAAATCGAGCTCGGCAAGGGCGATGCCTTCGCCGTCGGCGCAGTCGGCGAGCACGGTGCCCCAGGGGTCGACGATGAGGCTGTGGCCGTAGGTCTGGCGGCTCGGGCTGTGGCGTCCGTACTGCGCCGCGGCGAGCACGAAGCACTGATTCTCGATGGCGCGGGCGCGCAAGAGCACATGCCAGTGATCCTTGCCGGTGTGCAGCGTGAAGGCCGCGGGGACCACGAGCATGCGCGCACCAGCAGCGACCAGGCGGCGGTAGAGCTCGGGGAAGCGGAGGTCGTAGCAGACCGACAGTCCAACGCCGCCCCATGGGGTCTCGGCAATGACGGCCTGGTCGAGGTCGCCGGGCTCGACGGTGTCGGACTCGCGAAGGCGGGTGTTGGCACTGGGAAAGTCGACATCGAACAGGTGGATCTTGCGGTAGACGGCGCCGATGCTGCCGTCGGGGCGCACGTGGATGCAGGAGTTGTAGACGTGGGGCCTGGGGCTGCCGGCGGCGCCACCTTTTCCGGCTTTTTCCGGTAGGCCGCCGAGGACAAGGTGCAGGCCCAGACGCGCGGCCACAGCGCGCATGGTCTCGACGATATCGCCCGACTTGGGGGCATCCAGATCCACCGCGTGGCGGAACTTGTCGGTCTCTTCGGTCGACAGCAGCGCGAAATTTTCGGGCAGCACCACCAGGCGCGCGCCGCGAGCGCTGGCTCGACCGCAGAGCTCGGTCGCGCGCTCCAGGTTGCGGGCGACGTCAGCGGTGGAGGTCATTTGTACCACAGCGGCGAGGAGCGGTTCCATGCCCTGGAAGCATACTATATACTCACGTGGTTCTACGCATCGCATGCCTCAGATGAACATCAACAGCCGCGCGCGCCAGATCCTCGCTGCCATCACGCAGGAGTATCTGGCTACGGGCGAAGCGGTCGGCTCGCGGACGGTCACGCGGCGCTATGGCATCGAGCTGTCGCCAGCGACGGTGCGCAACGTGATGACCGACCTTGAGGAGCTGGGCCTCATCCGCCAGCCGCACACCTCGGCGGGGCGCATTCCCACGGATCTGGGACTGCGCTTTTTCGTCGACTCGCTGCTCACCGAAAAGGTGCGGCGCCTGTCGGATCGCGAGCGCGAGGATCTGGCCGGACGTTACTCGTTTTCGACGCGCGAGGTCGATGCCGCCTTGCGCGAAGCGGGCAAGGTGCTGTCGGAGCTGTCGACGCACACCGTGGTGCTGATGATGCCGCGGGTGGAGTCGGAGGTGCTCAAGCACGTCGAGTTTTTGCGCGTGCGCGACGACATGCTGCTAGCGGTGCTGGTCGGCTCAAGTGGCCGCGTGCAGAACAAGCTGGTGCCGCTGCCGCTGGAAGAGGGGCCGCTGCGCTCGGAAGACCTCGAGCGCATGCACAACTATCTGAACGAAAAGCTGGATGGGCGAACGCTGTCCGAGGTTCGCAAGCTGGTCGAGGCGGAGCTGGCCAGCGAGCGCGTGCGCTACGACGCCATGGCCCAGCGGGCCCTGCGGCTTCAGCAGCGGGCGCTGCCGCCCATCGAGCCGTATCCCGAGTCCGGGGTCTACATCACGGGCCAGGCCAACCTGATTGGCCACCTGCTCAATGAGGAGCCGGCCGTGGAGCCGGCCCGACTCCAGGCGCTGCTGCGCACGCTGGAGGATCGCCGCATCCTGGTCAAGCTGCTCGAACAGACGGAGACAGCGTCGGGAATGCAGGTGTTCATCGGTGCGGAGACGGCGGTGCCCGAGCTGTCCGATCAGTCGGTCATCGCATCTTCGTATAATGACGGCGAGCGCCCCATCGGCGCCCTGGGAGTCATCGGTCCGACCCGCATGAACTATTCCCGGGTTATTGCGCTTGTAGACTTCACTGCTCAACTTCTGTCTGGTGTTATTTCTCACCAGAAGTAAAGACAGCTCTTAAGGACACAGGCGAAGGAATCCCATGTCGAGCGCGAATCAAGATTCAGCAGAACCGAAGGCCGAACAGAACCAGGGCGCGGCCCCGTCAGATGGCAAGGATGCTGGCAAGGACCCGGGCGCGGAAGTTGCCAAGCTCACGGCCGAGCGGGCCGAGCTGAACGACCGACTGCTGCGGCTGGCCGCAGAGTTTGAAAACTACAAGCGTCGCATCCGCAAGGAGACCGAGGAGGCGGGCATCCGCAGCCTGGAGTCCCTGCTCAAGGAGATCCTGCCGCCGCTGGACAACCTGGACCGGGCCCTGGTCGCCGCGCGTGCCAACGAGGCGACGAGCACCGGCGCTCTGGTCGAGGGCGTGCAGATGGTGCAGAAGCTCTTTTTCGCCGCGCTTGAGAAGTTCCAGGTCAAGCCCTTCGATGCCCAGGGCCAGCCGTTCGATCCGCAGTTTCACGAGGCTGTGCAGCAGGTCGACAGCGACACGCTGCCGCCGGGAACAGTGGCGACGGTCTTTCAGCGCGGCTATTTCATTGGCACCGGCAACCGGCTGCTGCGGCCGGCTCTGGTGGCCGTGGTCCGCGGGCGGGCGCAGTCAGCCGCATCCGGAGACGGCAGCTCCACCCTGAACTGAAGGCATCGAGGACCCGTTGGCGAAGCCACGCGACTATTACGAGATACTCGGAGTCTCTCGGGATGCCGATGCTACGGAGCTCAAGCGCGCCTATCGCACGCTGGCGCTGCGCTACCATCCCGACCAGAACCAGAACGACAAGGACGCGGAGGAGCGCTTCAAGGAGGTCTCGGCCGCGTACGCCGTGCTCTCCGACTCCGAAAAGCGCATGCGCTACGATCGGCTTGGTCATGTTGGACTGAGTCCTGCGGGGGTCGGGGCCGCCGATCTGGGCATGGAGCTCGAAAACGTTAAAGAGTTCTTCGAGAGCATCTTCGGCGACCTGCTCGGCCGCAAAAAGGGGCGCAGCGGCGGTCGCGATCTGCGCTACACCCTGGAAGTCTCGCTGCGCGAGGCGGCGCTGGGGGCCACGAAGAACATCTCGTTTCCGGTGCGCGGCGAGTGCGCAGCCTGTCACGGCACCGGCGGTCGCGACGGTGAAGCCGGCCTGCGGGTCTGCCGCACCTGCAGCGGCAAGGGCGAGATGCGCGCCCCGGGCCTGCTCCCCATCAAGCGGGCCTGCGTTCCCTGTCGCGGCACCGGCAAAGAGGTCGTGGATCCCTGCCCAAGCTGCCGCGGCACCGGCCAGGTCGAGCAGCCGCGAGACTTCGTCGTCAACCTGCCGGCGGGGAGCGAGGATGGCAGCACCCGCCGCCTGCCCGGGCAGGGCGAGCCCGGACGTCTCGGCGGCGGCACCGGCGATCTGACGGTTGTGCTCAAGGTGAAGCCGCACCCGCTGCTTCGCCGCGAAGGGGCGCTGCTCCACTGCGACCTGCCGATCTCGTTTTTCGAGGCGGCGCTGGGCGCCCTCATCGAGGTGCCGACGCTCGAAGGCAAGGTCGAGATGAAGATTCCGCCGGGAACCCAGTCGGGCGCCGTCTTCCGGCTGCGCGGCAAGGGAATTCCAGTGCCCGGCAAGACCAGCGGGCCGCGCGGGGACCTGCACGTCAAGGTCATCGTGGAGACGCCGCAGACGCTGGGGCCCCACCAGCGCGACCTGCTTGCCAGGCTGGCGCAGCAGCTGCCGGCGGGTACCCACCCGCGCCGCCAGAAGTTTGATGAGCAGCTTCGGGTGCTCTTTCCCGCTGGTGCGACCACTCTACCGCAGGATGGCAGTCGGCCTCCGCGCCCGCCTGAAGCTAAGTAACCGCTACGGATCTGTAATCCAACTTTCTATTTTCTGCTGATACCATGAGCTTCAAGAAGTGGAAGCCCTGGCATGAGCAGCGATCCGCATAGTCATCATCATTCAGACTCGGTCAGCCAGCTCGCCTCGGTGCTGGCCGATGTGCATGTCTCTCTGGCGCTGGCCACCACCGAGCAGGAGTCCCTGGCCGCGGTGATGCGCTATGTCGAGCGCTTCCAGGCCAAGCAGGCGAGCCTGTTCTATCTGAACCTGAACAGCGAGGCGCGTCCCGAGACAGCCGACCTGGTGGGGCTGTGGCTGGGAGGCAACATCCTGGCCGAGCATCCGCTGTATGAGCAGCGCATCGGGCTGGATCAGTTCGCGCTTTCCGAGATCTGGATTCGTAATCCACATGAACTAATTTTCATTGTGGATGTGAACACCGATCCGCGCTGCGATGAGCTGCTGCGCAGCCAGTGTGCGGCCGGCGGGCTGCTCAGCATGGTCATCCTGCCGCTCTACAGCGTCAGCCATGGCGTCTGGCAGGGGATGCTCACCGTCAGCTGGGACCATCACCACGCCCTGTCCGAGGAGGAGCGCTTCGTCTTCTCGCTGCTCATGCAGACGCTGGCGGCGTTTCTGGCCAACCGGCGCTCGGAGCGGGCGCTGCGCTCGGCGCTCGATGAGGCGAAGCTGCTCTACGAGGTGAGCGCGCAGCTCAACGCCGCCGCGACGCTCGATGATGCGATCAAGGCCGCCGCGGCGCCGGCTTTTGCACGCGGTGCCCAGAGCGCATTTTTGTCGGTGGTGGAGCGCGACGCCCAAGGCGAGCCCGAGACGCTGATGATTGCCGCGGGGGTGATGCAGAGCCCGACCGCGATGGAGTCGCGGCTGGGCCGTCGCTTTCCGGTGCGCGAGGTGCCGCTGGCGCAGCTGTGGCTGAAAAATCCCGACCAGATCCTGCTCATCAGCGACATCCCGAGCGACCCGCGCGTGGATCCAACCACCGCCGAGATATTTCGCAACGGCGGCCACGCGGCGTCGGTGCTGCTGCCGCTGGTGGCGCGGCGCCGGCTCATTGGCGTGGTGGCGTTCGCCTGGCCCAAACCGCAGACGTTTGGCGAATCGGATCAGCGTCTGTATCGGGCGATTGCGCGCAATGCCGCGCTCATCCTCGACAACCGCCTGCTCATGGAGCAGATGGAGCGGACGCTCGACGAAAAGGCGTCGCATACCCTGCTGCTCAAGACCGTGCTTGAGCACCTGCCGGTGGGCGTCTTCGTGTGCGATGTTCCGTCGGGCCAGCCGACGCTGGCCAACCGGCGGGCGGTGGAGATCCTGGGCCGGCGAGTCGACCCGCTGAACAACCTCTCGGAGATCGTGGACGAGTATCGCCTGATGCTGCCGGACAGCGACGTGCCGGTCCCGCCCCAGGACCTCGCGGTGTCCAGGACCATGGCCGACAAGCAGATCCATCGCGAACAGCTGGACATCCTGAAATCCGATGGCACCCGGCGCGCAATCGATGTCATCACTGCGCCGATTCTGGACTCCAGCGGCAAGCTGACGAGCGTGGTCGGCCACTTCGACGACATCACCGACCGCAAGCAGGCCGAGCAGGAGCGGCTGGGGATGCGCGAGGAGCTCATCAAGATCCAGGCCGCGGCGCTGGCCGAGCGCAGCACGCCGCTCATCCCCATCTCGGACGAGATCGTCGTTGTGCCGCTCATCGGCTCGCTCGACACCGAGCGCGGCGACCAGCTGATGGATGCGCTTTTGCATGGGGTCAGCCAGAACGCTGCGCGCGTCGCCATCATCGACGTCACCGGCGTTCGCACCCTCGATACGCAGGCCGCAAACATGCTGACCGGCGCCGCGCAGGCGCTGCGTCTCCTGGGTGTCGAGCCGGTGCTCACCGGCATCCGCGCCGAGGTTGCGCAGACGCTCATCTCCATCGGCGTGCGCCTGGAGGGCATCACCACCCGCAACAACCTCCAGAGCGGCATCGCCTACGCCCTCAAGTACACGCGCCGCTCTTCGCTGAGATAGCGCTGCCAACGCATTGATAAGCTTGATAGATGGTTGACAGCTCCGGTCGGCTGGTGCGATAGCCAGCGGGCCGCATGCAACCTTCTGCTTCACCGCTTCTCGCCGGTCGGACGGCGCTGGTCACCGGCGGCTCGCGCGGGCTGGGTCGGGCGCTCTGCCAGGTGCTGGCGCGCGAGGGTGCCAATGTGGCCTTCAACTACAGCCGCTCGACCGCTGACGCCGAGTCGCTGCGGGCCGAGCTCGTAGCCGCGGGACGGCGCTGCTGGGCCTTTCAGGCGTCGGTGCTGGATCGCCCGGCGCTCGGCCAGATGGTGCAGGCGCTGGAGTCCGAGACCGATGGCATCGACATCCTCATCAACAACGCTGGCGTCGGTCAGGTCGTGCCTCTGGCGCTGATGGAAGAGGCCGACTGGGACCGCATGATGGACACGCACGTCAAGGGCGCGTTCCTCAGCACCCAGGCGGTGCTGCGCGGCATGATCCGGCGGCGGCGCGGACGCATCCTCAACATCAGCTCGCTCGCCGGTGTGAAGATGATGCAGGCGCCGGTCCACTACAGCACCGCCAAGGCGGCGATGCGCGGCTTTACCGAGTCGCTGGCCAAAGAGATCGGCCGCTACGGCGTTACGGTCAACTGCCTGGCGCCGGGCGTGCTTGAAGAGGGCGTCAGCGCCAACCTGCCGGAAAAGCGCCTCGCCGACTACCTGAGCCACTGCGCGCTTGGCCGCGTCGGCACCTTCGCCGAGGTCGCGGAGGTCGCCGCGTTCCTGGTCTCGGACCGCAACAGCTACATGAGCGGCTCGACGCTCATCGTCGACGGCGCCGTGTGATCGTCTGAACGGGGGCCTGCCGATGGCGATTTTTTCCCACGCTGCCGCGCTTGTGCTGCCTGCCACGCTCAGCCGGCCGGGGCCGACCAGCCTGCTGCTCTTGTGCGCCCTGTGGGAAGCGGCGACGTGGAGCAGCTGGCTGTTGGCCCGCCGCCACGCGACCGGGGGGCCGGCGTCGCTGTTTCGGGCGTCGCTGCCGGCGCTGGTGCTCGGCAGGCTGGCCGATGCCCTGCTGCTCTTGAGCTGCGGGCTGCTGTGCTGGTCGCTCGGCGGCTCGTGGTCGACGGTCGGGCGCGGCTACATTCCCGACTTTGCGCCGCCGCGGGATCCTGCCGCCGCGGGGCAGCCAGCTGCGAGCGAGCGCGGTCCGACGCTGGCCTTCGACTCGATCCAGGCGCAGCTGCGCCTGGCGGATGAGGACGGCGGGCAGCCGGGCCCGGTGCGCACCGCCCTGCGCAACAAGCTGTTCTGGGGCTTCAGGCTCGACGGTGTGCTGGCGCTGGCGTTCGCGCTGGCGGCGCTGTGCAAGGCGGCGCTGGGGCTGTGGCTGCTGCGCGTGGGGCTGCGCGGGGCAGGGCGGTGGCGGCTGCTGGGGCTTTTGCCGCTGGGGCTGGCGATCCACGTCGACACGCACCTGGCGGCGCTGTGGTGGGGATGAAGATGGAGCGAGCCGTGCCGCGACTTCTGCAGAGGGTGGCCGCCTGCATCGTGGCGGCGCTGCCGCTGCTTGGGCTGCTGGGCCTGCTCCGGCGCTTTCGCTGCGACGTGGGCGTGCGCGACAACCCGCACTACGGCATGCAGTTTTTCGTCGAAAAGACCCTGCATACGGGCCCTACGGTGCTGTTTTCGGCGGGGTTTGACGGATTTTCGCTGCTTTTGGCGCTGCTCTGCGCTGGCTGGGCGCTGGCGGCGGTGCTCGGAGGGGCGCTGGGGAGCGCCAGGCCGAAGCTGGGCTGGCTGCTGCTGCTCATCGTGGCGCCGCTGGGCGCGCTGGCGTCGCTGGATGTGCTGCCGCTGGGCCTCTTTTATTGGGCCTGGCTGCTGGCGCTGTCGCGGCTCCTGGGCCTGGGCGTGCGTCCGGTGCTGGCGCTGCTGGGGCCGCTGCTGCTGGGAGCCGCCGTGGTCGCCTACATGTGGGCAAGCTCGGTGCCTGCCAAGCTCGGCGATGGGACGCTGGTGTCGCATCCGACGGGGCTCATCGAGCTCAGCTACTTCAACTATTTCGGCGAGCTGACGCTCTGGGGCCGACCGGTCGCGCACCTCTGCTTCTGGGCGCTGCTGCTGGCCGCGGTGGCGCCGCTGCTGACGCTGGCGTACGTCGGGCTGCGGCGGGCTCCGGGGCTCGCGCTGCTGCTGTCGGTGCCGGCGCTGGCGCTCGGCAGCTACGTGGTGCTGCGGCTGGGCGGCGGGCTCCTGCCCGATTCGTTCGTGGTCGCGGCGCCGACGGTGGCGGCGCTGTCGGTGGCGGCGCTGGTCGCAGCTGCGTGGGGTTCGTGGCGGGCGGGCGAGCTCGCGCAGCTGCTGTTTTGGGGCCTTCTCGGCCGGGCCGCGGCGATCTTTTTTGCGCTGGCGAGCCTGACGCAGACGGGCATCCAGGCGGCGCTGGTGCAGCTGGTCCAGCACGCGCTGGGGGCGACGCTGCTCGGGATCCTGCTGTCGGTGCCGCAGCCGCTGCGCGGGCGGCGGTATGGGCTGGCGCTGCGCGTGGCGGTGCTGGTGGGCCTGGATCTGCCGGGCACGCTGGGCTTTGTGGGCCGGACGCTGGGGGTGCTGGGGACGCTGCCCGGCTATCGGGTGGCGACGGTGGTGGCGCTGGCGGCGCTCATGGCGCTGCCGGTCGCGGCGCTGCGGGCGCTGCTGGGCCTGGGCCTGAGGCCGCAGCGGGGCAGGGATGTGGGAGCGGCGCCGCTGGCAGTCTGCGCGGGGCTGACGCTGCTGCTGGTGGGGCTTGGGCTGTGGCCGCAGCCGCTGTTTGCCATCACGCACGCGTGGGTGAACGACTTTCTGTCGCACACCAGCGGCCATCTGGGAGCGGCGTCCTTCGCGCTGCGCTGACTCGCGCCGGCCAGTCAGAGCGGCGACTGCAAATAGGTGCGGTTGTCACCGACGACCCAGACCTTGGTGCTGGTGCCGAACACGCCGCGCATCTCGGCGCTGCCGACCGACACGACCCGCCAGGTGGCCGGGGAGCCGGTGTTGAGGTTCTGGCACCAGATGGTGCCGCTCCCGCCGACGGCGATCAGGCGGTGGCTGTCGGCCCAGACGGCGTTGAGCGTGGTGGCCGGGGCCGAGGGGCCAGGCACCGGCATCCAGGTAAAGCCGCCGTCGGAGCTGCGCAGGATCGTGGAGCCGGCGCCCACGGCCCAGATGTAGGTCCCGTTGCCGAAGACGCCGTTCAGGTCGCTGGTGTTGTTCACGCTGAGCGCGGGGAGCTTGCTCCAGGTGCGCTTGTTGCGATGCACGATGGCGCCGCCGTCGCCCACCGCGAACACATTGCCTCCGTCGGTGCCCCAGACCGCGCGCAGGGGGCCGGTGCGCGGCACCGCGCTGAACTCCAGGTCGTACCATGCGTCGCCGTCGTACTGCGCGACGAGGCCGACCTGGGTGCTGAAGCTGAAGCGGCTGCCGACGACGAAGAAGTCGCTGAAGCTGTCGCCCCAGGCGCCGTAGAACTGGTCGTCGCCGTTGCCGATGGTGTCCTTGGTGAACTCGGAGCCGTCGTCCAGCGCGACCTGGCCCTGGCTGCCCGCCATCCAGACATACGACGCGCCGATGCCGTACACGGCGCGGAGGTCAAAGCCGGGCATGCTGTCGCTGAAGGGCTGGCCGGGCCGGGCGCTGTCGAAGCGCACGTAGCGGTTGTCACCGACGACGCGCACGTCCTGATCGGAGGATGCCCAGACCGCTCGGTAGACCCCGGCGCTGCCGCCGCCGCCCCCCAGGCTGGCCGCCTGAAAGCTGACATTGGCGCAGCCGTCGGTGTTGGGCGGCGTGCCGTCGAATGTCGCGGTCACGGAGTAGCCGCCGAGGTCGAGCTTGGAGATGGGAATGGTGCAGGAGAGGCCGCTGCATCCCACTGCCGGATTCCAGGTCACCTGCGTCGACGAGCCGCTGCTGGGGTTGGCGGTCAGCGTGATGGTGTCGACGGAAGTATCGGAAAAGGCACAGGTTGTCGGGCAGCTGAGCTGGGCCGGTGCCGAGGTCACGGTGCCGGTGGCGCCGCCGACGCTGGCGACGTTCACGGTGAGGGTGCAGGCGTTCACGTTGGGCTTGGCCAGCTGGATGCTGCTGCTCGTGGTCTCGGTGGTGCCTACATTGACGGTGGCGCGGGTGCTCTGGAGCACGCAGCGCGACTTTTTCACGGCGACATCGAGCTGCAGGGCGCCCAGGTGCTCGGGGGCGACCTTGAGCGCGACCTCCGTGGTGCCGGCGCCCTGGTTGGCGAGGTCGGCGCCGGTGAGCGCCGGGAAGGTCTGCGTCTGTTCGCCCAGGGTCGCCGTGAGCTCCACTGCGGTGGCGGCGGCATCGATGTTCTGAAGCGTGATGAGCAGCAGGCTGGGCGGCTGGGCGCACGACAGGGAGAGCGCGGCGAGCACAGCTGTGGCGAGCAGCTGCTGCGGACGACGGGGGCGGGCAGGATATGGCATGGAACCAGCGTATCACTTTCGGTCGGGCGCGGTTCTGGCCCCGAGCAGCGGGCGCAAAGGCTGGTAGACTCCGGCTCGCCATGCGAATCCTCGACGCTCAATTTCTAAAAAGTGGTACCAGCCGCTCCGATTGGCCGCCCTCTGAAGGCCGTCCCGAGGTCGCGCTGTGCGGACGCAGCAATGTCGGCAAGTCGTCGCTGCTCAACACGCTGCTCGGGCGGCGCGGGCTGGCGCGGGTGTCGCGCACGCCGGGGCGCACGCGGCTGCTGAACTTTTTCACGGTGGACTATCTGCGCTCGGCGCAGAGTGCGGGCAAGCGGGCGCAGCTGCTGCTGGCCGACCTGCCGGGGTTTGGCTACGCGGAAGTGGGCAAGAGCGAGCGCAAGCAGTGGCTGAAGATGATGGAGGAGTACCTGTCGGGGCGCGAGAGCCTGCGGGCGGTGGTGCTGCTCTTTGACGGGCGCCGGGTGCTGGATCCGCGGGCCGCGGAGCTGCTGTTCGATGAGACGGAGCTCGCGACCTACCTGACCGGACTCGGGCGCGTGGTCATTCCCGTCATCACCAAGGCCGACAAGCTGTCCAAGCCCGAGCGCAAGCCGGCGGCGGCGGCGCTGGGGCGGCTGATCGGCAAGTCGGTGACGATCTATTCCTCGCTGAGCGGGGAGGGGCACGACGAGCTGGGGCGGCGCATCGTCGCGGCGCTGCGACCGCCGCAGCAGTCCGAGGCAGCCAAGGAGGAGCAGGAGCATGAGAGCGATTCTCTTTGATCAGCCGGGCGAGCCCGAGGTGCTTCACCTTGGGGATGCGCCGGCGCCGGTGTGCGCGGCGGGCGAGGTCCTGATCCGCGTGGGCGCGACCGCCGTCAACCGCGCCGATACGCTCCAGCGGCGGGGCGGCTATGCGCCTCCGGCCGGTGCGTCGAGCATCCTGGGCCTGGAGGCCGCCGGCGAGGTGGCAGAGCTGGGGGCGGGGGTTGCGGGGCTGCAAGTGGGGCAGCCGGTGATGGCGCTGCTGGCCGGCGGCGGCTACGCCGAGCTGGTGGCGGCTCCAGCGGGTCAGGTGATGCCGATTCCGGCCGGGCTGACGATCGAGCAGGCCGCGGCAATCCCCGAGGTGTTTCTGACCGCGTACCTGAACCTGTTCAAGCTGGGCGGGCTGCACTTTGACCCGGCGACGGCTGCGCCAAAGCTGGCTGGCCCGCCGCCGGCCCGGGTGCTGATTCACGGCGGCGCCTCGGGCGTGGGCACCGCGGCCTTGCAGCTGTGCCGGGCAGTTGGGATTGTGTCCTATTGCACCGTGGGTGATGACGAGCGCGCGGGCAGCTGCAAAGAGCTGGGCGCCAGCGCGGCCTGGAACTACCGGAGCAGCGACTGGCTGGCGGCGCTGCTGGCCGAGACCGGCGGGCAGGGCGTGGACGTGGTGCTGGACTGCATCGGCGCCAGCTACCTGGAGCGGAACCTGCGAGCGCTGGCCTTGGATGGGCGGCTGGTGTGCATCGGGCTCATGGGTGGAAATCGGGCAGAGCTGGACCTGGGGCTGCTGCTGAGCCGGCGGCTGCAGGTGGTTGGCTCAACGCTGCGGCCGCTGTCCAAGGAGCGCAAGGCGGCGCTCTGCCGGGACTTTGCGCAGCGGGCGCTGCCGCTGTTCGCGGATGGGCGGCTGCGTCCGGTGGTCGACCGGGTGCTGCCGTGGAGCGAGGCAGCAGCCGCGCACCGTGGGCTCGATGCGGCCCATGTGGGCAAGCTGGTCCTTAAAGTTTCCTAGGGGATTTTTGCAGGTCGGGGGAGGGCGGTGGGGCTAGCCGGCGGCTAGCCCCTGGGGGCCAGGCTGAAGCGATGCTAGGCGAGGCGGCGACGGCGGAGCAGCGCCAGACCGCCCATCAGCATGAGCATCAGCAGACCGGCGTAGGACGGCGCCGTGCGGCCCGTGTACGCGCAGCCGACATCCTGGTTCATCTTGTCCTTGGGCGGCGTCGTGCCGTTGCCGTCGATGTTGACGGTTCCGACGGTGATGCCGTCCTTGGTCTTGATGGTCAGGGTGGTGGTGCGCGGCCCGGTCGACGTCGGGTGGAAGTCGAGGTTGAGCGTGGCCAGGCCATCGTCTCCGCCCATCGACGCGGGGAGCGAGCCGTTGCTCGGATCCACGGACCAGTCATCGGGGAAGTCGCTGAAGGCCGCGATGAACTCGATCGGGCTGTTGTCCGAGTTGCGGCACGTCACCTTGTCCTGCTTGGCGGTTCCGACCGGCACATTGCCGAAGTTCTTGTCGTCGGGCGAGCAGCTGATGGTGAGCAGCTTGCCGGTGCCGTCGACCTTGACCTGGGTCGGCGCCATCAGACCCGCCGCCTTGACCACGACGATGGCGTTGCGGGAGTTGGCGGCCGTCGGCCGGAACGAGATCGGCACCTGGAAGCTCATGCCCATGGGCACCATCGCCGGCAGCATCGAGGTGGTGACGACGAAGTCGGTGGAGTTGGTCCCCGCCATGACAACGTCGATTCCGGTGAGCGGCGCGATGCCGGTGTTGGTGACCGTGATCATCTGCTGCTGGCTGGTCGTCCCGATGACCGTCACCGGGAAGCTCATCATCATCGGATTCACCGAGATCTCGGCCTGCGTACCGACGACAAGCATCGGAATCCGCAGCGTCCCCATCTTCACCTGATCGTTTACCACGATGGCGATCTCACCACTGAACTGCATGGCCATCGTCGGGTTCGCGGTGACGCTCAGCATGATCGCCGGATCGCCCTTGTTCAGCTTGGTGCCATCGGCCGGGAGGCCGACGACCTTGAACGGGCTCATGGCCGTCACGGTGCTCTTGCCGAAGACCAGCGGCTGATCGCCGTCATTCCGGATCGCGATCGTCTTGCTGGGCGACGTGGTGTTGATGTAGATCGGGCCGAAGTCGAGGGTGCCGGGGTTGGCGACGACCTTGGGTCCGGTTCCGGTGCCGGTGAGCGGCACCTTGACGGTGTCGCCGGCAGTCAGGTCGGTGACAATCACCAGATCCGCGGTCTGCGCGCCGATGTCGACGGGGCAGAACTGCACGGGGATCACGAGCTGGCCGGTGCCGGCCGGAATGACGCGCGCGGTGGTGATCGGCTGCTGGAACGAGCTGGCGTTGGGGCCCATGAAGCCGACCGACAGGATGCGCAGCACGTCGGTGCCCGTGTTCTTGATGGTGACGTTCTGCGGCGACGAGCACTGTCCGGTCTGCTGGGTCGTGCTGAAGTCGAGCTTGGTCGGGGTGACGTCGCGGTTGGCAACCACGCCGTTGCACTGCAGCGAGACCGTCGCCACGGCGAGCATCGGATCGTCGCTGTTGATGTTGAAGGTCGCCTGACGGATGCCCTGCACCGTCGGGTTGCACTGCACCTTGAGCTCGCCGCTGCTGCCGGCTGGAATCACGATCGGCATCCCCATCGTGGGCATGGTCAGGGCCAGGAAGTCGCCGGGATCCTTACCGGTGAACGAGACGGCGCTGATCGTCAGATCTGCCAGACCCGAGTTGGTGATGGTGAGGCTCTGCTCGGGGCCGGTCTGCATGACGCGCACCGGCGACATCACGATCGAGCCCGGCACGCTGATCTTGGGCTTGCCGAACGATCCGGTGATGGGAACGGTGAGGTTCTTATCGCTGCCATCGTTATAGGGGATGATCATGTTGGCCGTGTAGCGCGTCTCGGTCATCGGCGTGAACTTCAGGTCGAAGTTCACCGACGCGCCGGCCGACAGCGAGAGCGGCGTAGTCGGCGGGTTGATGAGCTGGAAGTTGGTGCTGTCGCTCAGCGAAACAGGCGCGCGCAGGTTCAGCAGCCCACCGCCCGTGTTGGTCACCGTCATGGTGACGCTGCGCGGCATGGCTCCCGACGGCATACCGCCGAAGGCGATCTGCTGTGGGGTGACCTTGATCACCGGCCCGAGACCGTTGGTGGACAGCGGGATCGCGATCCCCGATGCACCCGGCGTCGAGGTCGACAGGGTGTAGGTGGTCTGCCGCTTGCCCGTGGCCGTGGGACGGACCGTGAACTCGGCCCGGATCTTGTCGCCCATGTTGAGCGTGACCGGCAGGGTCGTGCCGCCGAGGAGCTTGGCCGTAAACTCGCCGGTCGCGCCGAGCATGTCGGCCGAGAGCGTGATGGCGTTCGCGCCGGTGTTGACGATGTCGACGCCGATCGGCAGCGAGGTCGTGCCCACCGGAACATCGCCGAAGTCGACCAGGCTCGGGGTCGCCCGCAGGGGGTTCGAGGCCCAGATCAGCGACTGACCGATCAGCTTGAACGCGTCGCTCTTGGGGTCCATGCAGCCCGACGAGACGTCTCCCGACGGCACATACATGTTCAGATCGACGCGGTTATGGCCATTGGGCGATCCGACGACGACCATGCCGTTGCCGTCCGACCAGTTGGCGACGATCTTGCCGCCATTGCGCAGATCCGCCGCCGTGAACTTGGTCCGGTAGTAGCAGTAGCGGGAGGTCAGGGGGCCAACCGTCGCGACCCCGTCCGTGGTCGGGTGCGCCTCGGGCTTGGTGCCGAGCGAGAGGCTGCTCAGATAAGACATGCCTCCCTGATTGACCAGGCCGTAGCGGCTGTAGAAGTCGCCGCTGAGGTTCGAGTAGGTGTAGTTGAGGTAGTAGGGCAGGATCTGCACCACACCACCGCCTGCGTCGACGTACTGCGCAAGGACGTTGCCGGTGTTGGTGGGATCGCTGCACCCGCGAGAGGTGTCGGCCCAGACGAGGATCGCATCGTACTGCTGCAAGGTCGACAGCGACGGTGCAGCTGAGCTCATGTCGACGTTGTCGACCTTGTCGAAGAGCTTCAGGTCCTGGAGCTTCTTCTGGACATCTGACTGAGCTGTAAAGTCGGAACTGCAATACATCGACGCCACTTTCGGACCGGCTTCAGCAACGCCGGCACCGACGAGCGGTGCGACAAAGGCAGCGACTAGAGTTGAATACCGCAGGAGGCTCCCCCAGGGGTGGCCCCATCGCTTGGCAGTGGCAAGGTTCGACATCGCACCCTCCTATAAATAAAGTCGAGGTTCGGCATTCATAACACACCTTGTAGGAAAAAAGGCTATAGCGGGAATTGGGGTAGGGAAACATTCCCTGCCCGCGGCTGGCGTGGGTTTCTGTGACCCGCGACTCGGGCTTACCCGAGCCCAGAGCTCGACCGAAAATCTCTGAAATCTAGATAGGGCTTCGTAATGTTTGGCGGCATGGACCCGTGATATGCTGGGCTTGCATGTCCTCTTCTTTTCCCATGCGTAACATGCGGGTCCGCTTCTCCGGCGATACCCACATCGGGATGAAGCGCAAGCACAACGAGGACAGCTTTATCCTGCCCGACTTCGAGCGCATCGCTATCGTCGCTGACGGCATGGGAGGACACGCCAGCGGCGAGGTCGCTTCCAACATGGCCGTGGAAGCGGTAGCCGCGTATATGAAGGCGACGCAGGATATGGCGCCCACGACGTGGCCCTTCAAGCTCGACACCGGTCTGCGCTACGAGACGAACCGCCTGACAGTCGGCATCAAGCACGCCAACCAGCGCATCTACGAAACAGCGCAGCGCAACGAAGAGCAGCACGGCATGGGCACAACCATCGTCGGCGCGCTCTTTCTTGACGATCGCGCGGTGGTGGCTCACGTCGGTGACAGCCGCTGCTATCGTCTGCGCCGGCAGCAGCTCTTGCAGCTGACCGAAGACCACTCGCTGCTCAACGACTACCTGAAGATGAAGCGTCTGTCGGGTGAAGAGGCGGGGCGTTTTCAGCAGAAGAACGTCATCGTGCGCGCCCTCGGCATGAAGGAGTCGGTGCAGGTCGACACCATGGTCGACATCCCGCAGATCCACGACATCTATCTGCTCTGCTCCGACGGGCTCTCCGGCATGGTTCCCGATCCGCTGATCGCCGAGATCCTGTCCGAAGTGCCCGACATCGACGATGCGGTCGAGCGCCTGATCGCCGCGGCCAACGAGGCTGGCGGCACCGACAACATCACCTGCGTCCTCGCCCGCATCGAGCCGCTGTAGCCGCTGTGGCCGCTCCCTAGCGCGCCGCCCATCCCACCGAAATCAGCAGCACGATCGTCGCCACACCGACGGCGATAAGTCGCGCCCGCGGCCGATAGAGCCCTGCCTGCATCTCAAACAGGCCCAGCACCAGCGCCGCCGGCACCGTCACCCCCACGGCCAGCTGCGCGCCCACCATCACGCGAACCACCCTCAGCAGCGGAAACCACAGCAGCGCCGTCGCCAAGAGCCCCGGCAGGAGCGCCATCCAGGTCGCCAGCACCGAAGTGCGTCCCGGCTTCAGAAGCAGGAGGCCCATCGGAATCACGAACGCGAGCGCCGGCAGCGTGAACGGATAGCTGGCCCCCACCGCTCGCCAGCTCAGCACCACCGCCGCGGCGAGGAAGGGAACCAGCGCGCCCAGCAGCTGCCCGGCGGCGTCGCCATCCGCGCTTCGCCGGCTGCGCAGCCAGTCGACCAGCAGCGAGCTGCCGCTCCCCAGCACCACCGCGACGGCCAAGAGCGCCGTAAACGTCGGCAGCGGCACCTCGCGCCACGGCCGCGGCCGCCCCGCCAGCCCGGCAATGGCCTTGTGGACCAGCTGGCCGCCCAGCACAGCTCCCAGGGTCACCATCGCCTGCCGTCCAAGCCCTTCCAGGATGCCCCGGCCCCGCCGGCGCCTGCAAAGCAGCCCCAGCACCGCCAGGTAGGCGATCGCCAGCCCCAGCGCCAGGCCGCGCGCCAGGCTCGCCCGGTACACCACCAGCCCGTGCGTAAAAAGATCGAACCAGACCGCATCCTGATCACTCGGCTGCGGCAGCTCGGCCAGCTCGGTCAGCGCCCGCGCCACCCCGAGCCCCTGATCGCCCATGTGCTGGACGCTGCGCAGATCCAGGTGCTCCAGATCGTCGCGCGAGGTGTGGTAGTTCCAGTCCGCGTCGGCGAAAGCAAAGTTCAGACCGGCAATTCCCGCTGCCTTGGTGATCGTCAGATCGGTGTCATTGGGCAGCATCCGATAAAGCGTGTAGATCACGGAGCTTGCGACGGGACGGATGGTGGCATCGCGATACAGCTCGACCAGCCAGGCGCTGCGCTCGCTGGTCTCGAACATCGCGGTCTGGCCGGCGGTCCCGCGCGCCTCGAAGTTGAGGATCGCGCCGACCTCCTGCGCCCACGGATGCTGGAGGAATGCGCGCGCCCCGAGCAGCCCGACCTCTTCGCCGTCGTCGAGCACCACCAGCAGCGGACGCCGCAGGCTGCGCGACTCGCGCAGGGCGCGGGCAATCTCCAGCACGACTCCGACGCCCGACGCAGCATCGCCAGCTCCCGGACCCGCCGCCACCGAGTCGTAGTGGCTCAGGAGCAGCACTGCCCGGTTCTTTGCGGGCGCCGCCGCCGGCTCGCTCAGCTGGCCCCCAGACACGGCCTGCGGATCGAGGCGCCCCAGGAGGTTTTCGACCTGCCAGCAGTCGCCATTCGGCTCGCAAATCTCCGTGCTCTGGAGCTGCGGCGACAGCCCAAGCTGGCGCATTCGCTCAAGAAGCAGATCGCGCGCACTCTCGTGAGCAGGGGCGGGCGGCTGCCTGCGGACATTCAGCGGCCGCGGCCCCAGGGCAACCAGCGTCGCAATGTCGCTCTGCGCGCGCTCGGCAGAGAAGCTCGTGCCCGGGGCATCTCGGCCCCGGACCGGCGGCGGCTCGCCCGACTGCACCAGCAGCCCCGCCACGCCCGCCAGCAGCCCGGCCGTCAGCACAAGGTAGCTGCCACTCAGCTGGTCGGCCATATGACTCAGTCCACCGTTCGCCGGTCCGAGACCCTGCGCATCAGGGTCGACTGAACCAGCAGAATCAAGAAGATGAGCACCGCGTACGCCGCCGCATAGCCGTAGCGATGTCCGCGCGTAAACGCCCAGCGGTAGGCCTGCGAGATCAGGATCTCCGTCTGACCATCCGGCTCGCCGCCCGAGACCAGGAAGACCACGTTGAACATGTTGAAGGTCCACACCGCGCCCAGCAGCACCGACGGCAGCATCGCCGGAGCCAGCAGCGGCAGGACCACGTGCCGCAGCCGCTGCCAGGACGACGCTCCGTCGAGCATCGCCGCCTCTTCGAGCTCGACGGGAATCTGCGCCAGGTTGCCCAGCGCCACCACCATCATGAAGGGAAATCCCAGCCACACATTGGTGGCGATGTTGGCGGCCAGCGCCGTGGAAAAGTGCGAAAACCACGACAGCGGCTCAAGGCCCAGCCAGACCAGCAGGCCGTTGATGGCGCCAAACTGCCGGTTGAACATGCCCTTCCAGATGAGCGCCGTGATGTAGTTGGGCATCGCCCACGGCACGATGAGCAGCATCCGATAGATGCCGCGCAGCCGCAGCAGCGGATCGCGCAGACAGAGCGCCAGTGCGCCGCCGATCAGCACATGCAGGACGACGTTTACGATCGTCCACAGCAGCGTGACCAGCAGCGTAAAGTAGAACCCCAGCGGTTCTAGGCAACCTCCCTGCCGGCACAGGAGGATGTCGCGAAAATTCGCTGCCCCGACGAAGCGCCAGGCGCCCTCGGGCGTCACCGTGAACAGCGACATTGCCGCGCCCACGCCCAGCGGCAAGAGCGCCAGCACCCCCAGCGCGACCGCGGTCGGGATCAGATAGGCATAGGCGCCCCGCTGTCGCCACAGCTCGGTGGCCAGGCGCAGGCGCTGCGCCCTCTTCACCAGCAGCAGCGTCGCAATGAGCAGCCCCGCCGAGGCGGCGATCAGATACGGCGTCTCACCAACCTGCGGCGGCGGCGGACTCAGGTAGTGGTCGAGCAGCCGCTGGCCTCCGCGCAGCGCCTCTTCGGGGGCGGCTCCCCGCAGCACTTGGCGCAGCACCTGCTCGCCGGGCTCCCAGAATGCGCGCATGCCCTGGTGGCTGGGGCTTGGGACGAGATCCTGAAGCTGCGCGAAAAACGCCCGCATCACGGGATCGCGCTGCGCCGCCTCGCTCTGCCAGGCGCTCTTTTCGCTGACCGTCTGGCGCCCCTCGTGCAGCCGCAGCAGCGCCCCTTCAGGACCGGCCAGGTAGCGCAGAAATGCCGCGGCCTGGTCGGAGTGCTCGCTGCGCGCGCTGACAAAGCCAGCCTCGACGCTGGTCAGGGGAGCGGCAACCCGGCCGGTCTCCGACATGCGCGGCATCGGCGCAACGCCATAGGGCACCCCCTTTTCGATCTCGCCAAGAAACCACGAGCCGTTGATGACCACCGCCGCCCGACCCTCGTTGAAAAACTGGGTCACCAGCACCGAGGTCATTTCGTCGGGAATGTCGCCGCGGCCAGCCAGACCGGCGATGAAGCGGAGCGCCGCCAGCTGCTCGGGAGTGTCGAGCCTGGGCAGGCTCTGCCCAGCTGGACCTGGCTGGACGATGCTGCCGCCAAAACCGTGCAGCCACGCCGCATGCAGAAAGAAGCTGCCCGCCTGATAGGCCAGCCCGTAGCGCCGAGGCTGATGTCCCTCTTCGCGAAACTGACGGCAGAGCTTCAGCAGCTCCTCGGTGGTCTGCGGCGGGGCTGAGATCAGATCCGTGCGGTAGAAGAGCGCCAGGCTCTTGAACGCCAGCGGCAGCCCCCACAGCGACGGTCCATCGCGCAGTGGGGCCACGGTCTGCGGCCAGAGCTGATCCAAAAGCGCAAGGTTTGCCCCCTGGCCATCGAGGCGGGCAATCAGCCCCTGCTGCGCCCACTGACCGACGAGATCGTGCGCGAATATGAAAGCGTCGGGGCCGTGCCCGCGCGGGATGGCGGCCTGGAGCTTGTCGGCCATGCTCCCGTAGGGCACAGAGATGGACTCGACGGTGGCGGACTTCTGCTGCACGTTGTAGCGCCGGACCGCTGACTCGAGCGCCGTCTGTTCGGCGCCACTGTAGGCGTGCCAGACGATGACACGGGCAGCCAGAAGCAGCGGCAGGGCCAGCATGGCCGCCTAGCTCCGCTGCGCCGGCGTCAACCGGGCGCCGTCCTTGCCCTCACCCGGACGCTCGAAGACATGCCAGCGCAGCGGCGTCGGGGCCAGCGCCACACGGCCGCCCACTGGAGGCGGATCTTCGACTGAACAGCGGGCAACAAGGTTGATTTTGCCCACCCGGACATGGGCAAGCGCGTCGCTGCCCAGGTTCTCGACCACGTCCACGACTCCGTGAATCGCTGGAGGCGGTTCGGGTGCGGGCTGAAGGATGTGCAGGTGCTCGGCGCGCACGCCGAAGACCGCCGGTCCGGTCGGATAACCCGCGACCGGGACGCGCAGCTCGCTCTCCTGACCGTCGGCCATGAAGATGCCGTCTTGGATTCGTCCATCGATGAGGTTCATCTCTGGAGTGCCGAAGAAGCGAGCGACAAAGGTATTTTTGGGCTGGTCGTAGAGCTCGCTCGGCTTGCCTACCTGAATGAGCGAGCCTCGCTGAAGGACCACGATGCGGTGCGCCAGGGTCATCGCCTCGACCTGATCGTGCGTGACATAGACGGTGGTCGTCGACAGGCGGCGATGCAGCCGCAGGAGCTCGAGCCGCATCTGGCCCCGCAGGGCGGCGTCCAGATTCGAAAGCGGCTCATCAAACAGAAACAGCCGCGGCCTTCGCACCACTGCCCGACCCATCGCCACCCGCTGCCGCTGACCTCCAGACAGCTGGCGCGGCAGGCGAGTCAGAAGGTGCTCGATCTCCAGCATCTGCGCGGCATCCTGCACGCGCTTCTGAACCTCGGCGGGCGGGGTCTTGCGCATGCGCAGCCCGAACGCGAGGTTGTCGAACACCGTCATGTGGGGGTAGAGCGCATAGCTCTGGAAGACCATCGCGATATCGCGGTCGCGCGGCGGCGTGCTGTTTACCACACGCCCGTCGATGCTGATCTCACCGCGCGAGGGCAGCTCCAGGCCAGCGATGCAGCGAAGCAGCGTGCTCTTGCCGCAGCCCGATGGACCGATGAGGACAAGGAGTTCGCCGTCTTCGATGTCCAGGGAGATCTGGCTGAGGATCGATTGAACGCCCCCGGAGTGTCCGGCTGCGGACGGCTTATCCACTCCGAGATCGCGGATGCTGACTGCGGCCATGAGTAAGGGCGCGGCAACTTTACTAAAGTCGCGCGCCCCTGACCAGAGAAGAGGCCTTTCGAGCTGTGCAGAGCGCCTAGAAGTAGATGGCGGCGCCGAGGCGGGCCTGAAGGCCGTAGGAGTTCTGCATGGGCGCGAAGGGCTTGCCATCGATGCTGATCGTGTTCGCGGTTGCCTCGTCCGGAGCCGTGATGCGGTAGCGGCCGTCACCACGCAGATCCGCGGTCAGCGCGACATGCTTGCCCAGCCGGATCTCAAGACCACCGCCGAGCTGCCCATCCAGGAACCAGGCGATGTCATGGCTGTGCAGGTAGTCGAGGTTCGAATAGGCCGCACCGCCAGCGAACACGAAGTACGGCGAGACGACCCAGTCGGGAGCGCCAATATGGACACGCATACCGAGCGTGACGGGGACGTCGTAGCGGTCAAAGCCGTTGTCGACCCGCTTCTGGTACTCACCGGCGAGCTCGATCACGAGCCGACGGTGCGTGCGGAACAGCAGCTCACCACCGAACCCCAGCTGGCTGAAGCTGGTGAAGCGGTCGTTGTTGATTGCAGCTGCGAAGCGGGCACCAAACCCATACTTGGCCTGCCACTGCGGCAGCACCGGCGGCCGATACTGGGTCATGGGCGGTGCATAGGCCGGGGGCGGCGGCGCCTGATAAACCGGCGGCGGCGGTGGCGCCTGATAGACCGGCGGCGGCGGCGGTGGCGCCTGATAGACCGGCGGCGGCGGCGGT
>Ga0075163_10000636_pt1 | contig 45557 bp, 31 predicted proteins | sample JI1023141ADNA_FD_71478 | JGI IMG/M metagenome (GOLD analysis project Ga0075163, IMG submission 71478) | Wastewater effluent complex algal communities from Wisconsin, to seasonally profile nutrient transformation and Carbon sequestration -... | ecosystem: Engineered > WWTP > Effluent > Algae...
GAAATCAAAGAACTCTTCACTCTCATCGTAGTTAAGCCATTTCGATACAATTTCATTGCCTTTTATAATCTGACCGCTCTCTGATAATTCCAGCAAGAAGGCTGGTGACAATTGGTAGAGGCTGTGCTGTCTTGAGTTTGCGTGAGAAAGTTTGCGATCGATTTCGACTAAGGCTTGATCGATTGCCATTAGTTCTGGTGGCCCCGATTGCAGTGGTTTTAAGGTTCGACTTTGAGCCATTGCCGCTGCATTAGCGAGGATATGAGCGATCGGTCGATAGGCTAGCTGACCGACCAACCAGGCTAAAAATATGCCACCGAGAGATGAAATCAAAAGGGCGATGTAGAGATATTCTCTTACCATTCGCAGGCTGGCAAGGTTTTTCTCAGATGCTTCGTGACCCTGGGCCGCCACTTCATTGCCCACTAAATTGATTTCGCTAAATATTGATGAAATTGACTCCTCGAGTCGGGCTATTTCTTTAGGATTGCTGGTATCGAAGGCCACCAATGGCAGTTGCTTTTCGGCGCTGCTCCACTTTTGTAAAACTGTTCTCAAACGTTGTTTGGCTTGAGGCGAAAGGTTCTCATAGGCAAATATTTGCTTGGCAATACTGTCAAAACTGTTTTTGGTTGTCCTTGCCTCCGCCACCAGATTGGTACCATTACTGCGGCGCTCAAGGCGAATCGCTAGTACGCGCTCAAGCATTGCTGTGACAAGCTTTTGGATTGTTACTGTATAGGCCTTGGCGCTGATTTCTGTCTGCACAGTTTTTTGAGCATTGCTGACATTGACATAGAGCACAATCGAAAAAATCAGTTGGCATATTAAAGGAATTGACAGTACTAAGATGCCAATTTTTTTCAGCGAGAAGGTTTTCAAAGTTGCACCTCGCTTCGAATTGGCAGGCGCACGGTGGCTTTTTGAATGAAGCCCTGATCGACTATGACAGCAATAGTGCCACCATGATTTCTAATGATATTTTCTACCAGATAGAACGACATGGGCAGATTCATTGCCATAATTGAGTCGCTATCTATCAGTTGCTCTGCTGGTGCTTTGGAGAAGTCTCCGTCGTTGGTGGCATCGGGTAAAAAGGCGCTGATGCAGGCGAAGCTTTGCTTTTGCTTGGCTTCGCGTTTGACTACCATGGTTAATTGTTGGCTGCGCACCACTCTCGATATAAGTAATTCAAAGATTGATAGAAAAGCCCTTTCTAGAAGGCTATTGTCACCACTAATTTTAGAGTTCTGCTCATTGACTAAATCAATACTGATGACGGGATAGAGGGTCTCCAGGCGTTCTGCTACCTCGGTAGTAAGTTTGAGGCAATCAATCTCTAGCTCGGTTAGGCCAAGATTGCCTGATTCAATTTTCTTCCAGTCCAGCACATCGGTCACTAGCTTTGTCAGCTTTTGCGCGAGCTGACTACTGTCTTTTAACAGCGTTACTTGGCGCGGCGAATCGCCGCTGTTCTTCATCAGCAATAGCTCAATACTAGTAGACATTGACATCAATGGCGTGCGCATATCATGGCTCAAGGTGGCGCAAATATTTTCACGCAAACTTTGGAGCTGATGCTTTTGGGTAATATCGTGGCAGACACAGAGAAACTCGCCTTCTTCTTTGACCCAATGAATAGTCCATAAGAAGAATGTATCAATGCCACTAACGTCTAGATGCTGACACTCTAAGGAGCGCACTCCGCCTTCGATTTTTGCTTTATTGAGCATCTTGAGAATGGCGGGCAGCGAAGATTCAGCTATGATTTGTTCAAGGCTCTGGCCCACAAGGCTATCGGCAGGATAACCCCAAAACGTTTCGCATGATTTGTTTACTCTGGTAAAGATGCCGTTGGTATTGAGCGAACAAAGTACGTCCCCTGAATACTGCACAATGGCAAGCTCTGACTGATTCAGTTCACATATTTCTTCAAGGGCTGTCTGAATCTCCTGGTTCAGGCGAGATATCTCATCACCCTTTGAACCAAGTCGCCGAAGCTTTGCTGGCAGTTCGTTCTCTTGCTCTTCTTCCTCTTTTTGTGCCTCTTGCTGTGCCAGATTGCCGCCTTCGATCTGCTCTTTCAATTTGTGTAGAGGTTCGATTAGTTGACGGTTGAAAATGAGAATGGCAGCGGCTGTGGCTGCTAGTGTCATGAGGTTACCTAAAAACAAAAATGGCAAAAAGAGTTGCTCTTGGTGTTTGAGATTGGCTATAGAGTTGCTTTGCAGCCAGTCTTCTGCTTCCTCTGTGTCGCCAAAGGTAGAACGCGCCGTTAGTCCCAGGGAGAAAAGGTCCATTTTGAGGCGATTCATTGTGGCTGTGTCGTTGGGGGTGCGTGCAAAAGTTTGTGCTCGCTCTACTAGTTTGAGAAAGCCATTGCACAGTTCGTCCATCTCTTTGGCTTGGGGCGCCAGCCGAGGATTTTCGCTCACAGCTACTGGCAAGTCTTGGTGGTTTTGCCGTATCGCTGCTGTCAAGTTGTTGAATAGAGATTCTCTTGCCTCTTGGTCTTTGGTCCAGTCGTTGCTTAAAACCTGAACCAAATTGGAAATTTTCTCTTCCAGGGCGAGCAGATTTAGCACTCTTTCTGCTGAGTGTTTGTGGATGGTGTATTCATGCTCGAGGCAATTAAGAGCATAGGTGGCTGCCACAATGCTTGTTAGGCCGCACGTGACTGGTAGCAGCATCAAAAGGATACATTTTAAGCGAATGGACATTTTAAGCGAATCGACATTTTAGGCGAATTGACATAAGGACAGATGCTACCGTTGTTGGTTTGGCACAGGCAGTAACTGAGAGCCGCTACCGGTCATCCAGCGAGTGAATAATGAGTGGCCGCCGGCTAGTTGTTCTAACCAGATAGGTGCAGTCCACATTCTATCTAAATTTGCCGTGTGCGGATCTTTTCTCTGCACTTCAACATAATAGGCTGAGTTTTGTCCAACTTTTCCGGTTATGGCGTCGAAAGCCACCGTTTGAGATTGCTTTAGCAAGTCGGCGCCGCTAATGTCTCGTTGTTGCAAGACTTCGGCTAGTTTGCCGTCACCAACTTTGGTATCACCCCATAGTTTGACGGCATAGTTAGCTGCGGGGTCAATATTGCCATCGATGCGCATTTTAAGCGATAGGCTTGGCACGGCGCTTTGATCAACGATACTGCCCATGAGAAAGCGGTCGTTGGCTGTTAGCAGGCCACTGAGATTTTTTGAACTGGTGGTGGCGATTGTGCGGCGTTCACGCATGGCTTCTAGAATGCTCGGCTTGTCAAGCCCCTTGGCGTAAAATCCTGTCGCTCCAGGGTTTCCCACTGGCTCACCAAAGTGGAAGTCACGGCCAAAAGTAGGGCTGGCATGTACTTTTTTGTCAATATATCCCGCGAAGCTGGTCGGATCTAGGTCACCAGTGGGCACCTTGTCTACTGGGCTTGGATTTAAGGCACCACCTTTTATTAGTTCGATCTGGCGCACATATTTGTCGGCAAATCGATCAAGCCATTCTTGTTGATTTTTGAACGACTTTTGTCCATAGTCTCGGCCGCGCTTCCAGGCTGGTGTAGTTGGGTTCTCATCGGCCAGGTAGCGGGGGTGATTGAGTTGAACAATGGGGGTATTGCCAGTGGTGTCTTTAATTTTGTCGAGGTGGTCGACCATTGCTCGGTAGTCACCGTCGTTATACTTAATTACGTCAGGTGGTTTTACAACAACCTCTGGCTCCTTGCCTACTGCTCTCATAATAAAGCTGCGCAGACCGGTTTTAGGTTCGCGCACAGCTTCAAAAAAGGTTGGTACTTCAAAGAGATTGATATGATTGACACCACCTAAGTGGTTGGCTTCGTTCGACTCTAGTCTTGCTTCGTGCAGATCAAATTTCTCGCCTGCATGTGCTCCTTTTTCTACTGATTCAGCATTGACCATGCCGTGGCTGTGCTTGTGTTCACTGCCTACTTTACCGATGGTGCCCATTTCTGTGCCCACTAAAGAAACATGCTTTCCAGCGACTGTGGTGGCGGCCGCATCGGCGAATGTTTGAGAATATTCGATAGGATTTTCAGTATTGATTGGTGTGCCAGTTTGATCTTTTGCTCTGGCATCACCGGGGCCAATTCCACCCCTCGAGGCGGCATGATTGTGATCGGTAATGGTGGTGACGTGCTGCCCTTCGGCAGCGGCTTTAGCGTAGAGGTCTTTTGGTAGCCCCATGCCGTCTGAATAGCGTGAATGTCCATGAAGAGAGCCAAAGTACATCTGCATACCGGAGCTGCCGTCTAGGCTTCTCTCTAAATTGCCATTGGCGAAGCCATATTGCTCCACTCGGCGGGCCATGGAACTGGTTTTGAAAACTGATTGAATCGCTCCAGTGTCACTGGCTGGTGCTTTTTCGGCCTTGGGAAAGAGCTCTATTTTGGGCTTTGCCGTTTCGCCAAGGTCACTCTTGAAGCTCCCTTTCCATTTTGCCAACTGCAAAAGTGTTTCGTTTTCACCCTTTAGAATCAGTCGCTGGGTAGTTTGACCAAGACTGCCTATGATTGACTCTTGTCTGGCTAGACGGGCTCCTAATTCGGTACCGCCTACTCCACCAACTAGATTGAGACCAAGATCAAAGGCTCCTGAAACTGCTTCTCGTGCCAGTTTATTGGAGGCTTGTTCAACCGTCGCCCCTCTTCCTATCTCTTGATGGGCTTCTTGTACGCGGTTGTAGCCATGAATTAGCACTGGCATTGTGAAAGCGGCACCGATGGCCATGGCAGCTGGGCCGCGGCCAGGCAAAACATAACCGAGAGCTACACCCATTGCTGCCGATGTGGCTAGGGTTGTGCCGATATGGACAGCTGCTTCTACAGGTTTGTCATAGAGTTCTTTTGCAAAAGCGACACTAGCATCGGGTAGATGCTTGACTGTCTCACCACATAGTTCTAGGGTGCTGACCCCATCTTTCGCTTGCGCATTCTGGTTTGCCGCTGACAGGTCGCCATTTGTGAGGATTGGCATAGTCGCCCCCGGAAGGGAAGTTGAGGGTACTGTACGGGGAACCTGGGTGGTAGCCAAGGGTAATATCACGCTTCAGTGGCAGAATTACGAAGAGATTTAATCTATTATGTAAAGCAAAAAGAACTGGTTGTCTAAGAACCAGTTCTTTCTGCCCATGCAGAGAGGCAAAGATTCTCTGCAAGTTCTGCCGCACCGCATTTGGTGCCAGTATTGATTTCGTCGGTAGCTACTGGTTTGCTTGTGTATGCTTTCTCATATATAGACTGTGATAAGTGATATAGTGAATCTGCAGTTGAAAACCCGTTCATCAATCATCTAGATTGTTTCGTGCCAATAACGACTGAGTTTAGTCATAGAAAGTTTCTTTCTGTGAACAAATTAGTCTTTGCACAAAATTTAAAATTTTCTGGAACTTTTGCGGCATCTCCTGGTCTATGTTTCGCCAGGCTAGTTGTCTGTTTCTGTTGAGGTTCCATTGCGTCTTCCTACCCATGATCTAGCTGAGCAAAAAGCAATTGGCGATGCGCCTTTGCGAGCCGAGTTGTTCAGTGCCGGTCAGATGGAACAGCACGGCTATGCCTTGGCCAGACAGCACGTTCTTGCTGCTGGGCATAGTGGTGACCGCCTACTTACTAGACTGGCTGAAAACGAAGAAATTTTATTGCATGCGGTGCGCATTCTCACAGCCACTGTTAAGGCAAACAATAGAGTAAGTCCTGCTGGTGAATGGCTTCTAGATAACTTCTACCTGGTAGAAGAGCAAATCCGTATCGCTAAAAGTCACTTGCCTAAAGGTTACAGTAAGCAGCTGCCAAGATTGCTTGGTGGTGTCAATGCCAATTTCCCTCGCGTTTATGATATTGCTCTAGAGACAATTTCTCATGGTGATGGTCGTCTCGATAGTGAAAGTCTCAGCCGTTTGGTCAGTGCCTATCAAACTATTACTCATTTAACTCTGGGTGAACTCTGGGCTATTCCGATTATGTTGCGCATGGCACTAATCGAAAATTTGAGAAGGGTTGCCGCTCGTATTGCCATTGATAGTGAAGAGCGAGAATTTGCTCAGAGCTGGGCTGAGCAAATGATTGAAATTGCAGAAAGAGATCCGAAAAATTTAGTAGTAACCTTAGCCGATATGGCTCGTTCTGGACCGCCCCGAGCCAGCGCTTTTGTCTCCGAGTTGACGCGCTTGTTGCGAGGTCAAGGACCGGCATTGGCTTTGCCGCTTTCGTGGATTGAACAATGGCTTTCGGAAATTGGACTGACTACAGAGCAATTGGTGCAATCTGAAAGTCAGCTCCAAGCTCAAGACCAAGTATCAATAAGTAATACTATATCGAGCTTGCGCTCTCTTGCTTCCTTCAATTGGCGTGACTTCGTTGAAGAGCATAGTAGTGTCGAACAGATATTGAGAGATGATCCTAGTGCCGTTTATAAGAAAATGGACTTTGCTACTCGTGACCACTACCGCCATGTTGTGGAAAAGTTGGCTAAGAATACTCACTTGTCAGAAAGTGAGGTTGCTCGTCAAGCTGTGCGATTGGCCGTGGATGCGGCGCGCCAAGAGGGACAAGACGAGCGCAATCATGTTGGCTATTATTTAGTTGATAAGGGCTTCTCGCAGTTAGAGAAGACTGTTGAAGTCGAGCTTTCTTTTTTAGATCATATTAGAAGGGCGGCTAAAAGCTATCCCCAATTAGTTTACTTCGGCGCTATTAGCACCATTACTGTTGCAATCACTGCTATGGCTATCTGGCGCTATCATAGTAAGGTTGATTTGTCCTTCTGGTCATGGTTTGGCATTGGCTTAGCGCTGCTTTTTGTAGTTAGCCAGTTTGCTGTTAGTCTGGTCAATTGGCTCTCGACTTTATTTGCCAAAGCCTATCCGCTTCCTAAAATGGATTATTCCAAAGGCATTCCTCTGGCTGACTCCACCATAGTGGTGGTGCCGACGATGCTAACTAGCTTCAGTGGTGTTGAAGCCATGGTAGAAGCTCTCGAAGTTCGCTATCTGGCTAATCAGGATGACAATGTTTATTTCGCTTTGCTTACCGATTTTACCGACTCGCCGGTTGAAGTGCAGAAAGACGATGAGCAGATGGTCTCTTTGGTGCGCAAGCGGGTTGAGGAATTAAATCAGAAATATGGTGATGGCAAAGATGTTTTCTATCTCTTCCATCGGGCTCGCCTGTGGAATGCCAAAGACCGTGTCTGGATGGGTCACGAGCGCAAGCGCGGTAAACTCGGCGACCTAAACGCTCTGCTCAGTGGTGGCAAGAATAGTTTTTCTGTGGTCGAAGGTGATATTGCCAATCTTGCCAATGTGCGCTTCGTCATTACTCTTGACGCCGATACCCAACTACCCTTAGAAGCCGCTAGACAGTTTGTCGGCGCTATTGCCCATCCCCTAAATCGCGCTCGCTTTGATCCAGTAAAACAAAGAGTGGTAGAGGGTTATGGCATCTTGCAGCCGCGGGTAGACGTCAGCCTTTCTCCCCTGACCCATCGTTCTCCTTATGCTCGACTTTACGGCTCTGGTGTTGGTATTGACCCATATACTCGCACCGTATCTGATGTCTACCAAGATCTCTTTCACGAAGGTTCTTTCATTGGCAAGGGCATTTATGAGATTGCCACATTTGAACAGTGCTTGCGTGACCGTTTTTGTGAGAATCAGATTCTTAGTCATGACCTGTTAGAGGGCTGCTATGTCCGTTCCGGGCTCTTGAGTGATGCCCAACTATATGAAGAGTATCCTTCTAGCTATAGCTTCGATGTCGCTCGTCGCTCCCGTTGGATTAGAGGCGATTGGCAGCTCCTGCCCTGGCTTCTTCCTTTTTCTAAAAGTGCTGATCAACACCAGGGGGCTGCTCCCCTTAGTTTGCTCTCGCAGTGGAAAATCTTCGATAATCTTAGACGCAGCTTGGTTCCAGCCTGTCAGCTGATCATGCTACTACTCGCCTTTACCGTACTTCTCCCTCATTGGTTTTGGCTAACTCTTTCGTTGGCCCTGATGTTTGTGCCGGTAATTCTCGCTAGTTTTACTGAGCTTCTACGTAAGCCAGAAGAACTAGAAGTCGGCCAGCATTTATCAACGGTGCTTGATTCTTTCCGGGTTCACTTGGCTCAAGTTCTCTTTGCTTTGGCTTGTCTGCCATATGAAGTGGCTTATAGTCTCACAGCCGTAGGGCGCACTCTCTGGCGTATGTATGTCAGTCACCAGAACCTGCTTGAGTGGCGCACTGCCGGTGAAACGCGCTCTGATGACTCTCTGTCATCTTTCATTCGGGCGATGTGGACTACTGAAGTTCTGGCATTCAGCACACTTGCCTATTTAGCCCTTTATGCAAAATCGACCTTGCCTCTGGCTTTGCCGATTTTACTTTTATGGATTGTTTCGCCCGCTATTGCTTCTTATTTTAGTAAGGCCGTTGCGCCGACAGTATCTCAACTTAGCCAAGAACAAGAGCTATTTTTAAGACAGATAGCGCGCAAAACTTGGCAGTATTTCAAAGCTCTGGTTGGTCCTGAAGATAATCATTTGCCCCCTGACAATTATCAAGAAGAGCCGGTGGAGCGCATTGCCCACCGCACTTCTCCGACTAATATTGGCATGGCCTTACTGGCAAATTTGGCAGCTTATGACTTTGGATACATCCATGCTTCTGAGCTAATTGAGCGCACTCACTCAACTCTCACAACTTTAAATCGATTAGAGCGCTACAAAGGTCATTTCTATAACTGGTATGACACCATCACCCTTGCTCCTCTCTATCCCCGCTATGTCTCAACAGTAGATAGTGGCAACTTGGCTGGGCATTTGCTTACTTTGCGTCCAGGGCTGATTGGGCTTGTGGAGCATCCGGTTGTTACTGGGCGTTTGTTCGAAGCAATATACGATACTTGTTGTTTGTTGAAGCAAGCTCTTGGTCAGTCAGCGCAGCAAGTAAATGCCTTCGAAACGTTGCTTGAGGGCGCGCGGCGTTCCAACACCAGTAGCCTCTCTGAAATTGTCACTAACTTAGTGGGGCTGGAGAGTTCGGCTTCAAAAATTTTGATGAACCTTGTGCTGATGTGCGATCCCCGAGGGGGCATAGATCAAAGCGAAGAAGTGGAGATTTGGGCCAATGCTTTGCATCAGCAATGCCAGGCCGCTCTGCTTGAAGTCGGCATGCTCAGTCCCTGGGTTCAAGCGGATGGCTTTGCCAAGATTATTAGTGTTGATCCAACTTTAGATCAGGTGCCTAGTTTAAGACAATTAGCTGACTATGATAATTTAGTTGATCACTTCAACTGGCAAGCCTTGGCCAATTTGACTGCTGAAGATAGTGATTATGTAGAGGCAGCCTTACAGTCGATTCGGCAGGCTAGCGTTAGGGCGCAAGAGCTAGTTGTCACCATTGAGAATTTGGCTTCTTCAATTGGTAAGCTGGCCCAGATGCCTTTTGATTTTCTCTATGATAATTCTAGGCATTTGCTATCTATTGGTTATAACGTCGAAGACCATCGACTCGACCAATCTTTCTACGATTTGCTTGCCTCTGAAGCAAGACTAGGTAATTTTGTTGCCATTGCTCAGGGACAATTGCCCAAGGAGAGCTGGTTCTCACTTGGTCGGCTCTTAACCAGAGCGGCCGGAGAAGCTGTTCTATTTTCTTGGAGCGGCTCGATGTTCGAGTATCTTATGCCACTATTGGTAATGCCTAGCTATGAAGATACCTTGTTAGCTCAAACCTATCGTATCTGTGTTGCCAGACAAATTGAATACGGAAAACAGCGTGGTGTGCCTTGGGGCATTTCTGAATCTGGTTATAACAATGTTGATGTCAATTTAAATTATCAATACCGCGCCTTCGGTGTACCTGGTCTTGGTCTCAAGCGCGGTCTGGTTGAAGATTTAGTTATCGCTCCCTATGCTTGCGTCATGGCCTTAATGGTGGCCCCAGAAGAAGCTGTCACTAACCTTCTAAAAATGCACGCCAGTGGCTTCACTGGAAAATACGGATTTTATGAGGCCATCGACTATACCGCTTCGCGGGTTCCGCGTGGAACTAATCATGTAGTGGTACGCTCTTTCATGGTGCACCATGAAGGTATGAGTCTTCTCTCTCTTGCTTACAGATTGTTGGGCATGCCTATGCAAAAGCGCTTTTTGGCCGATCCATCTTTTCAGGCCTCTGATTTACTCTTGCAAGAAAGGGTGCCTAAAGTTAAACCGGTTCAATCGATCACTTCTGAAATTGCTGATTTGCGCACCACCCCTGATAGTGGTGAATCGTCCATTCGGGTATTGACTAGCCCTGATACCCCAGCTCCTGAAGTGCAACTGCTCTCTAATGGTCGGTATCACGTCATGGTCAGCAATGCCGGCGGTGGTTATTCGCGCTGGAGAGACTTAGCTGTTACCCGTTGGCGTGAGGATGTCACCACTGATAATTGGGGTAGTTTTTGCTATATAAGAGATCGTGAGACTGGTGACTTTTTCTCTACAACCTATCAACCAACTCTTGAAGTGCCCGATAGTTTCGAGGCAATATTCTCTGAGTCTAAAGTCGAATTTCGCAGACGTGACGGCAATCTTGATACCCATACCGAAATTGTGGTATCGCCAGAAGATGATATTGAAATCAGGCGCATTCAACTGACTAATCGCTCGCGCAATCGCCGTGTTATCGACATAACCAGTTATGCCGAAGTGGTAATTGCCAATGCCAATGCCGACCTGGCACATACAGCTTTCAGTAACCTCTTTGTGCAAACAGAAATTGATACAGAAAGACAAGCTATTCTCTGTCATAGAAGACCACGTTCAGTTGATGAGCCCACCCCCTGGATGTTCCATCTAATGGCCGTGCACGGCGCTGAGGTTGGGGAAGTAAGTTATGAGACCGATCGAGCTCGCTTTATTGGCCGCGGTAATACTGTAGCTGATCCCCTGGCAATGAAGCGTTTGTCACCGCTTTCAGGCACTCAGGGCAGTGTGCTCGATCCCATTGTGGCTGTCCGTCATCGCATTACCATTGAGGCCGAAGATACGGTCACAATCAATATAGTGACAGGCATTCATGAAAGCAAAGAAGGTGCTCTGGCTTTAGTTGATAAGTATCGCGATCGTGGTTTGGCTGCCCGTGTCTTTAACTTGGCCTGGACCCATAGTCAGGTTGTCTTGCGGCAGCTCAATGCCACTGAGAGTGATGCTCAGCTTTATAGTCGTTTGGCTAGCTCAATTGTTTATGCTAACCGAGGCCTTAGAGCTGACCCTGATGTTTTGGTCAAGAATACTCGCGGTCAGTCTGGTCTCTGGGGTTATTCTGTATCTGGCGATGTTCCTGTGGTATTGCTGCAAATCAAAGAACAAGCCAATAGTGGTTTGGTGCGGCAGCTGGTTCAAGCTCATGCTTATTGGCGCCTCAAAGGCTTGGTTTGCGACCTTGTTATTTGGAATGAAGACCAGGCCGGTTATCGTCAAGTTTTGCAAGAAGAGATTCTCGGTATTATTGCCTCAGGTATTGAATCTCACCTGGGTGAAGGTCCAGGGGGCATATTCGTTCGACCGGCTGAGCAGATTTCAGCAGAAGATCGCGTACTCTTCCAGGCTGTAGCTCGCGTCATTATTACTGATAGCAAAGGCACTCTTTCTGAGCAAGTTGCCGGTCACGGACTGCGAGAAAAACGTCCGGCTCGATTAGTTGCTACTCGTATTTTTAAACCAGAGATTGCTAAGGTTAGCCCTTCGTTGCGCTCTGACTTGATTTTAGTCAATGGGCTTGGTGGCTTTACTTCTGATGGTCGTGAATATGTTATTGCTACGGATAGTAACCAGCTCACTCCTGCACCCTGGTGTAATGTCCTTGCCAATCGTCACTTTGGCACAGTGGTTTCTGAAAGCGGATCTGTATACACCTGGGCAGAGAACGCTCATGAATTTAGACTGACCCCCTGGCAGAACGATCCGATCACTGACGCTAGCGGTGAGGCTTTCTATTTAAGAGATGAAGAGACTGCTAATTTCTGGTCGCCATCACCGCTACCAGCGCGCGGTGCCACACCTTATACCAGTCGTCATGGCTTTGGCTATAGTGTATTTGAGCATACTGAGTCAGGAATTGAATCTGAGCTCTTAGTTTTTGTCGCTGCCGATGAGAACATCAAATTTTCTGTCCTAAAAGTAAAGAACCGCTCGGGTAGAGCAAGAAAGCTTTCGGCCACTGGATATATTGAGTGGGTTTTGGGTGATTTGAAGTCTAAGACCGCTATGCACGTTGCCACTGAGCTTGATGGCAAAACCGGAGCGCTTTTGGCTCGCAATGCTTACAATACTGAGTTTGCTGGTCGCGTTGCTTTCTTTGATGTCAGCGATACGACGCGAACCTTAACAGGTGATCGTACGGAGTTTATTGGTCGCAATGGCAGTCTCACTAGCCCTGCGGCAATGAAGCGCCTGAGGCTCTCCGGTAAATTTGGGCCTGGTCTTGACCCCTGTGCTGCCATTCAAGTTCCCTTCGAATTGCAAGATGGTGAAGAGAGAGAGATTATTTTCCGCCTTGGCGTCGGCAATGATATCAATCATGCCCGGGGCATTATCAATCGTTTCCGTGGCTTGGCTGCCAAAAGAGATGCCTACGAAGGTATTTGTCACTACTGGAAGCACACACTTGGTGCTGTCAACATTGAGACTCCTGATGCGTCTGTAAACATGCTCGTCAATGGTTGGTTGATATATCAGACAATCGGCTGCCGTATCTGGGGGCGTACCGGCTACTATCAATCTGGTGGTGCTTTTGGCTTTAGAGATCAGTTGCAAGATTGCATGGCTTTGGTTCATTGCGAGCCTATGATTTTGCGCGATCAGCTCTTGAAGAATGCCTCACGGCAATTTGTTGAAGGAGATGTCCAGCACTGGTGGCATCCTCCAAGTGGACGGGGTGTGCGCACTCATTGTTCTGACGATTATCTCTGGTTACCTCTGGCTACCTATCGTTATGTCACTACCACTGGTGATACCGGTATTTTAGATGAACAAGTGTCATTTCTGACTGGGCGACTAGTTAACGAAGATGAAGAGTCATACTATGATTTACCAGCGCAGTCGGATCAACGCGCTAGTTTGTACGAGCATTGCTTGCGCGCTATTCAGCACGGCTTGCGCTTCGGTGTACACGGATTGCCCCTGATTGGTGCTGGTGATTGGAACGACGGCATGAATCTTGTGGGAGAAAAAGGTAAAGGCGAGAGCGTCTGGTTAGCGTTCTTCTTCTTTGAAGTCTTGAATGATTTTGCCAAACTGGCTGCTCAGCGTGGTGATACGGCTGTGGTTGAAATGTGTACAGAGCAAGCAAAGCTGTTAAAAGAAAGTGTTGCCGCCAGCGCCTGGGACGGTGAATGGTACCGTCGTGCTTACTTTGATGACGGCACACCCCTTGGTACTTCCACTGGGGCCGAGTGCCAAATTGATTCGATTGCCCAAAGTTGGTCTGTCTTGTCGGGTGGTGGCGATGCTGGGCGTTGCAATCAGGCCATGGGGTCGCTCAACAAACGCTTAGTCAAGCGTGATTATTCTTTGATTCAGCTTCTCGATCCACCTTTTGACAAGGGCGAACTTAATCCGGGTTATATCAAAGGGTATGTTCCTGGAGTGCGCGAAAACGGCGGGCAATACACCCATAGCGCTATTTGGGCTGCTATGGCTTTTGCTAAGCTTGGTGATAATCGCCTGGCCTGGGAGCTGACTAATATGATTAATCCTGTTAATCATGCCAATTCCCCAGAGAAAGTAGCAGTTTATAAAGTTGAACCTTATGTTGTCTCGGCCGATGTCTATGCTGTTGCCCCTCATATTGGCAGAGGCGGTTGGAGCTGGTATACGGGTTCGGCGGGATGGTTCTATCGCTTACTGACTGAGTCGCTGCTTGGTATTCGCTTAGAGGTCGACAAACTTTATTTTGCGCCGTGCTTACCCAACGAATGGCAGTCTTATAAGTTGCACTATCGCTTTAGAGAGACTGTATTCCACATTACTTGCAAGCAAGTTGACCAGGCTGAAAAGCCGCTCACCATTATTTTGGACGGCAATGATTGTGGCGAGGTGCTGCAGTTGCTAGAAGATCGTAAGGAGCATTTCGTTGATTTGATTGTGCAGAGAAGAGCCGGGCACTAGGGTTGCCATCCTTTTTAGAGATACTTTTATAAGAATGGAACCATCTGTCTATTCGTCAGTCTTAGGTAAGCACGTTGGCAAATAGAAACATGTAATTGTTATCGGCGGACGACAGCCCTTACTGGAGCAAGAAAATGATTTATACACTGATTTCGTTATTGGTATTTTTCTGGATCGTTGGACTGGTGTCACACATCGGTGGCGATTTTGTTCACACGCTACTTGTACTGGCTGTGGCAGTTTTCATCTTCAATATAGTCACTGGCCGTGGCGCTCGAGTTTAGCCAACATCAATAACAAAAGGAATAAGAGAATGATAAGCTTGAGAGTAAGTGTAAATGTATTGTTGGCTGCTGCCTTTCTGGCTGGTAGTTTGTCTCTACCAAGTGGAGCTGACGAGATCACTACAGTGAGGACCACTACTGTAACCAGTGATGGCTTGAGCGTGCCTCTAGTCACTCTCAGCCCTGGTGGCAATTATGTAGTAATTGACCCAGTAACTGGTGTGATGAAAGGTGTCTATGATCCTTTACGCGGTTTAGTCGGCTCCTCTGTATCTCCAGGCTTTGTTGTAGTCGATAACACCTCAAACCGTGTTGTCGCTACTTTCGATGGTGGTGGCAGAGTAATTGCTCTAACTAATGCTCCTGCTTACGATAGTTTGGTGGTTTCAATTGATTCTCGCCGGGCAGAGCTAGAGCGCATGATTGTTAGTGGTCGTTCTGCTAATAATTTTGGCGATGTTACTGCCGTTGCTCTGCGAGAAGAACTGGCCAGTATTGCTGCGCAAGAATCAGCTTACCGCTCTTCTGGCCGGCCTCTCAATTACGAAGAAGCTTTATCGTTGGCTAATAGACTGAATGCTTTAGGTGACCGAGTGGTTCCTTATATGCGCGGTGTGACTGTTACTCCTTTAATTGGTTCACGCTTTGTCACGAGCTCTGGCAATCTGGTCATTCTCGATGAACTTACTGCTCGCAATATGAGAATGCAACGCCGAGTTGATGATGAGTATGCTGCTGGCCGGCTCTCCAACGATAACGTCGCTCGTTTGAAGTCACAGTTGAATGAAGTTTCGTCCTTGCAGACCAAGTACACCCGCAATGGGAAATTGAAAGACTCAAATTCGAAGAGAATCGTGGTGAAGCTCGACAAAGTCCAAACTAGCATGGACCGCAACATTGCCGACATCAACGCCAAGCGTTCAAGAATTGGTATCAAAGTAAACTAGAGTAATTTCTAGATTATGAGAAAGAAAAAGGCGCAGATTCGCTATTGTGAATTCTGCGCCTTTTCTATTTAGATATTCTTCAATGGTTCTGGAAGGGGTGGCGGAACGGGCTTAAGCTCCGGAATTTTCGGCATGGGCGGCTTAATGTCGTCGCCTTTTGGCTGATCTGGGATTCTTCCATGGCCATGGGGCTCATTGCCGGGAGGCGCTGGAGTCGGGCTGGGTTGACCAGGCATTGGCTGGGTAATGATGTGGCAACTGACTATTAGGCCTAAAGCTAGATTCTGATAGCGTTTGAACATAAAAACCTCTTTGTCTTCAGATACTCTGGTGACCAGAGCATGATGACATCTCTCCACAGGATGATAGTTTGACCTGAGATGGGCAATTTTGTTCCTTTCTAAAGCGATTTTAACCAGTTCTGTAAAGCCCGTGGGCTTTACTGTGGAGATTGCTTTTTAGACTTCTATTTAGACCTTGCTTCCTATTTGGCTGTTTGCTGTGTCTTCAGTGAGGGCCGTGATGGCAGTGATGGCAGTAAAGGTATTGGCCGGTACCAAGATATTGACGGCATGCGGTATGACTGTAATGCGCATAGGCATGCCGCCGGCTTCTTCTCCGTCAATCATGGCCGTTACTCTATCGCTTCTGTAGTTACCTTTAGTGTTGGTCAAAGTTCGGCGTACACGTTGGGCAATGGTTTGGAAGGCCGAACGTAGGCCACGCCTCGGTATCACTTCGATCATTGCTTCTTTTACTTTGAGAACATAGTGCGGTTTAGTACTATTTATGTAGCCCCCGACAAAGCGAAAGCCAATTTGTATATAGTCACTAAACTTTGATGGGTCAAGCACGTGTAGTTCTAAAAATCCGTCTTGCAAAATATTGGGGTCAGAAGTCTTGCCTAGGCCCAAGTCTTCTACATTGGCAACAAATACGCCTGAGGCTTTAACGCAAAATGATTTTCCACCAGTGGTGATTTTAAATACAACTGGCCTTTCTGCCATGGTATTGATCATGGCGGTGACATAGGCGAGCATTTTAAATTTTGTTTTCAGCTGACGAGCGGGAAAGACAAAGGCATCTGACAGTGGTCCAGCGCCTGCCATCCCAGCGAAGAATTCACCGTTCATCATGCCCATGTCGATTCGCATAGGAACACCGTTGTTAATAACATCGAGTGCATTCTCGAGCGGATCTGCAAAGAACTTCTCGGCGACAATACCGAGATTGCGAGCAAGCACATTACCGGTGCCCAGCGGCATTAAGGCCGCTGGAATATCTGACTTTGCTTCGGCCAAGGCGGCCAGGGCGAAGCGAATGGTACCGTCTCCGCCAGCTGCGATGACGAGGTCGAGGGGCGGCCTTAGTAAGGGCACCAGATGATGGGCCGTAGTCTCGGGAGTGGTGGGATAGAGAGTGACTAAATATTCACCATCTTTTGTTAGCTCAGAAACGAAGTGTCCAAGCCATTCTTCTGCATGGGTTTGGGAGCGGGCGCTGGGATTATAGACCAGTAAAATTTGTTTGGGCATAGCTTGGAGTACCGAAATTGTAAGAGCTCTGAAGTCCTCTGAGTAGTCGTGTTTTTGTTAATAAAGTTCCAGAAAAGAAATTATTTGAAGTTTTCAGTGGCAATTTTTATGGCCTGGAACTCTTTGGCCTTAAGGCCGTCGCTGTCGGAGCGCAAATACTGCGGTTATGCGCAATAACAATGAGAACCTCAAAAATGACTAGTAAGCCCACTGAACTGAAGCAAGAACATACCGTTGTCGTTCAGCCCGCAAGAAAGAATAAGAGTGTTGTGATTGCCATAGTGGTGGCCAGTTTGGTCGGCATTCTGGCGTACCTTGTATATGACAGTTTGAAAGAGCAGGCCGCCGATCGCCGCATATTAATTAGCGGCCGAATTGAAGTACCAGAGACCTATATTGCCTCTCCCACTGCTACACGGGTTCAATCGGTAGCAGTGAATGAAGGTGATACTGTGCACAAGGGTCAGTTGATTTTGACTCTTGATGATCAAGCACTGCAAAGCAAGCTGGTGGCATCGGGCTCGGCTATTGCTGTGGCTAAGAATGGTCAGGCCATTGCTCGGGGGCAAGTAGCTGCAGCGCAGCAAAAGATTGCAGTAGCAAGGGCTAAAGGCAAGGGTTTCTTCGCCAAAATGTTTACTAGCAAGAAGAAGAAAGCTGAAATTGCCCAGGCCTTGCGCAGAGAGATGATCGAAGCACAGTTTATGTTGCAGCAGGCCCAAGCTGGCCTAGCTCGGGCGCAGGCTTATAAGGCTGAAGCAACTTCTAAGATTTCGTACTTTAATATCAAAAGCCCCATTGATGGAGTTGTCTCACTGCGCAGTGTTCAGCCCGGAGAGCTTGTAGCTGCGGGCCAAGTGATGCTAACTCTTAGTGATGGCAAGTCTATATTTATGAAAGGCTATATTCCGGAAGGGAAGATTAGTCGTATCAAGATTGGAGACAAAGCCACCGTTTCTCTTGATTCGCCTAATACTCTTGATTTGAAGCTTCCTGCTCATATTGCCGCCATCGATAGTACCCCTTCTTTTACCCCTGAGAATATTTATTTCAAGGATGATCGGGTGCGTCAAGTGTTTGGCATGAAATTGGCTATCGATAACATTGATAGCCGTGCTAAGGCTGGCATGGCGGCTGAAGCTGAGGTTCTTTCAACAGCAAGCGCGGGCAAGTAGATGAGTGAAGTTGTTGTTAGCGCCCGGCAATTGTGCAAAAACTACAAAGGCGTCAAAGCTCTTGACGGTCTTGATCTTGAAGTGGGGCGCGGCGATCTCTTTGGTCTAGTGGGCCCTGATGGTGCTGGTAAGTCTACCGCCTTGAAGATTTTGGCAGGGGTGCTTAAAGCCAGTGCCGGTGAGGCTCAGGTCTTTGGTAAAAGTGCCAGTGCCGCCCGCGCGCTGGTGGGTTTTGTACCGCAGAATTGTGCTCTCTATCCAGAACTGACAGTAGATGAGAGTCTGGCTTATGAAGCTGGTTTACACCGCGTGGCTGATGATGTCTTTCAGAAGTTGCGCCAGAAGCATCTTGAACGTATGGGGCTGGCTCAATTTGGTAGTCGTCTTACTTCTAAACTATCTGGTGGCATGAGGCAAAATTTGGCTTTGTGTTGCGCTCTGGTTTCACAGCCAAAACTTATTCTGCTTGACGAGCCAACCACCGGCCTTGATCCCATTGCCCGACGAGAACTCTGGCAAACCTTAGTGGCATTGGCCGAAGAAGGTGTCACTACTATTATTGCCACGCCCTTTTTAGATGAAGCGGAGCGCTGTAGCCGTATTGCTTTGATGTATCAGGGCAAGATTCACCAGAGCGGCTCACCAGAAGAATTGCAAGACTCTTTAGCCCTGAGGCGTTTGGAAATAACAATCAAGAGTGTGGCCATCGATCAGAATAACGGTACGCAAATTAGCGCATTGAGCGAAAAAATTGCTCTATCAGACAATATTGTTGATATCTATCCATTTGGCGATCATATCGAAGTTTTGGTGAAGGATGGCCCCGCTGCACTTAATCAAATCGAGAGTGCTAGCGGTGCAGGTCAACTGAATTGTCACGAAAGCACTCCGACCATGGAAAATGTCTTTGTTATGCGCTTGCGCGCACTAGGGCTGAAAGAGCTTGTACCACCAGCATTTCCTCCTGTCAATTCAAATTCAAATAGTGCCGCTACTTCGGCTATTCGTGCCACTAATCTGGTCAAGCGTTATGGTGACTTTACTGCGGTCGATGACCTCAGCCTTGATATTAAATATGGTGAAATCTACGGTTTACTTGGCGCTAATGGTGCCGGCAAGACCACCACTATTAAGATGCTCTGTGGCTTACTGGCACCGACCTCAGGTCAAGTCAGTCTTGCTGGCGAGAGTGGCAGCTTGCGCAGTCGAGAACTGCGGCGCAAAATTGGTTATATGAGCCAGAAGTTTACTCTGTATGATGGTCTTACTGTAGCGGAGAATCTAGAGTTTTATTCTGCTATTTATGAGCTGCCTAGGGCTCGGCGTAAGCAGCAGCTTGATTGGGCTCTTACTACTTGTGGCCTGGCGCACATGGCTACTAGTCTAGTGGGCAGCTTACCTCTGGGCTGGAAACAGCGAATCGCTTTTGGTGCAGCGGTTATGCATGATCCGCAAGTGATTTTTTTAGATGAACCAACGGCAGGAGTAGACCCCCTAGCACGGCGGCAAATCTGGCGCTCCATTCGTGATTTCGCTAGGCGTGGTGCGGCTGTTTTAGTTACTACTCACTATCTTGATGAAGCCGAGTATTGCAACCGCCTGTGCTTTGTTTCGGCTAGCAAAATGGTCACTGAAGGAACCCCTACGGCAATTAAGTTGCAGCACGACGGCGAACTCTTTGAACTAGTCTGCGCCCATGCCAGCCAAACGCAAAAGGCCTTTGCCGCTTTAGCAACCGAGCTTGAGCCCTGGCGTATTTCGATTTTCGGTAAAGCTTTGCATGTCTTGCTTGATGATTCTCAAGCTGATTTGCCAAAGGTTAAGGCTCTTCTTACCTCTTCTGGTTTGGCTGCAGTTGAGCTCAGAGCGATTAAGTTTTCTCTTGAAGATGCTTTTATTGCTAAAGTGCAAACCGCCGCCCGAAAAGGGATGGGGGTGATATGAGCGGTCCGAATCGTATTCTTGTACAGGCTCTAAAGGAATGGCAAGAGTTTCAGCGAGATAGGTTCAGTTTAGCTTTGGCCTTCCTTTTGCCTTTGTTTTCACTACTTTTGTTTGGCTACGGCATACGCTTAGAGTCGAAGAACATTGCAATGGTCGTTCAAGATAACGATCAGACCTCATTTAGCCGTGAGTATATTAATCGCCTTTATGCCACCAATATTCTTGTACGTGCCGACGCCAAGCAAGCGAAATCTCCCCGTGATGCCATCGATAGAGGCCTGGCGAAAGTAGCTATCATAGTGCCGGCCGGTTTTACCGAGCATGTATTTCGCAAAGAGCAATCTAGTCTTGAGGTTCTAATAGACGGCACTGATATTGCCAACACCCAAATTGTATTGAATAGCATCAAGGCCGCCAATATCTATTTTGTTGCGGCCGTTAAGGCTGCCAAAACCGCTGCCCCTACCGGTAATATTCGGGTTGTCTCTCCTCAGCTCAGGGTGTGGTTTAATCCTGGTCGATTGGAGCCGCTCTTTATTGTTCCTGGTGCCATCGGTATTATTCTCTGGATGTATCCTGCCCTGCTTTCGGCCGTAGCGGCTTCGCGGGAGAAAGAGCAAGAGACGATTATTCGCGTTTATGCCTCAACAATTTCTCCCCTTGAGTTTTTGCTGGGCAAGGCCCTGGTTTATTTTGCTGTGGGGATGGTGCTTTCTCTTCTCGTTATTGCTCTGGGCTGGATATTGTTTGCTGTCAAAATCACCAGTGATCCAACACCGCTATTAGTCTCGCTGCCATTATATGTTTTCGCGGCTGTGCTTTTTGGTCTGATGCTTGGTACTCTTTCTAGTTCGCAAACAGTGGCTGTGCAAGCTACTTCTACTGCTGGTTTCTTCCCTTGTTTATTGCTTTCTGGATTTGTCTATCCAATTTACAATATTCCTTTTCCTCTCAGCCTATTTACTTTTTTAGTACCGGCTCGCTTTTTTATAGAGCTTTGTCGCGACGTTTTTGTGCGCGGTAGCGGTTGGGCCGCAGTCTGGAGTGTTCCTCTAATTTTGATTGTTTTCTGCTTGGTCTATCTTTGCGGCAGCTGGTTTAGCTTGCGCAACATGCAATTGAAAGACTAGGTAATTAGGAGCTAAATGGCCAAAAATATTTTTGATTACCTCTTGAGCAGTCGACTCTGGGCACTTCTTACCAAAGAGTTTAGAGAGATCTTGCGCAACAAATATTTGCTCTTCCTGATGATTTTTCCTCCGGTGATCCAGCTCTTGATTTTAGGTGGTTCTCTTGATCCCCAGGTGCGCAATCTATCTTTTGGCACTGTCGACCATTCTAATTCTGCCCCCAGCCGAGAGCTGATCGCTAGTCTATTGACGGGCAAAGTTTTTGAGAAAGCCAAGGTTGTAGGTAGTGAAGAAGAGCTATCAAGTGCTCTTGAGAGAGGTAAGCTAGCCGTTGGGCTTGTGATTCCTGCTCGATTTGTTAGTGACTTGAAGCAAGGTGTTCCGGCTCAAGTGCAGGTGCTTGTAGATGGGGCTGATGCCTATAGTGCTGGCGTAGCTAGCAGCTTTCTGCTGCAGACAATCAGTCGCTTTGAGCCCAATGGTCTGGCTCGAGACAATCCCAACAAAGTGGTTTTGGGTAATGTTGATAGTGTTATCGAAGCTAAAATGAATATTCTCTACAATCCAGCTCAGCTTAGTAGTTGGTATTTCGTTCCGGGAGTTTTGGGGGCTGCGCTGACATTGACAGCTACCCTGGTGGCTTCTGCCACCATTCTAAAAGAACGCGAGAATGGCACTATCGAGCAGTTGCTTATGACCCCAGCGGAGCCCTGGGAGATTCTTTTAGCCAAGATTATTCCTCTTGTAGCCTTTTTGTTGGCTGATGTTTGTCTAGCTATCGGGGCGGCTCACTTAATTTTTGCCTTGCCGTTCAGGGGGAGTTTCTTGCTGTTTCTTATTGCTTCCGCTTTATACGCTTTTGTCGGCATTGGTTTTGGCATGCTGCTCGGCTCGCTTTGCAGCAGCCAAAGGCAGGCCCAACTGGCGTCGTTCTTCATCAATATTCCTATGATTCTATTGTCAGGAACGGTCGTGCCTTTTGATACCATGCCTGCTGCTATGCAGGTGCTTGCCATGTTCGACCCTTTGCGCTATTACACTATTATTGCTCGCGGGGTCATTCTTAAAGGGGCTACTTTTGAAATGCTGTGGGTTGATCTAGCTCTACTCGTTGTCTTTGCTTCTCTGCTATTGTGGATTAGTGCCAACCGTTTTCGCCGCCAGATGACCTAGATATTTTTGTTACTTGTAAAAATGACTGAACCGAATCGATCTATGCCAATTAGTAACTTTCATCAAGTATCGCCACGCTTGTATCGTGGTGGGCAGCCCAATGAAAAGGGTTTTGTTGCTTTGAGTGAATTGGCTGTCAAAACAGTTGTTAGTCTGCGCTGGCGTAAAAGAAGGGTTGAATCCGAAAGACGCATAGTCGAGGGTTTGGGCATGCGTTTTGTCAGTATTCCGCTCAATTACTGGACTTTACCCAACCATGATCATGTTAGGCAGTTGCTTGAGATAGTCGATGATCAAGCTAATCATCCGGTGTTCATTCATTGTTTTCATGGCGCCGATCGCACTGGTGTGATGGTGGCTATGTATCGAATTCTTCGCCACGATTGGTCTTTGCTAGAAGCCTATAGAGAAATGCGCGCCTGTGGCTTCCATCGCATTGTTACAGCCCATTTTAAAATAGCCTTGTGGCGTTTGGCTCGCCAGACCGCGCATCAATTCAGCTGTGATGAAACAAGAAAATAAAATCAATTGGAACTAGCTGCCAAGGCTGGCGTCGGTGTCCTCGGTAACGTTCGAGGAAAGGCTATGCTTAGTAACAGTGCGCGCAATTTCAAACTTATGGCTATTGCTTCTTTGTGTCTGAGCGCCAGTCTTGCTCTGCTGCCACTTGCCGGTGATGCTTTCTCCATTACTGTGCCTGCTCCACAGCCCACAATAGAACCAGCTCTAGATAGACTACAGCTGGAGAATTTGAAGACTTACGATGTCATTGTTTTTATTGATGCTTCTCATTCGATGGCGATTACCGATTGCGCTGGTCAAAGCCGTTGGCAGTGGTGCCAGGCACAGACCAAAGTTTTGAGAGATGTGTTGCATGTGCCATTGGGTAACCATCTTAGAATGGTTGCCTTTAGTGACAATTTCAAGGTCTATCCAGATGTCGAATGGGGCAGTGTCGCTGGCTTTTTCGCAAGTAATAAGCCCAGCGGCAATACTGACATGACTAAAGCAATCAAGTCACAGCTTGCTCAATACTTTGCTGCTCGAAAGGCTCTTGCCCCTGGAGATAGACAGCGGCCCTTGCTTATCGCCATGATTACTGACGGCTTGCCAGACCGACCTATGGCGCTCAAGGAAACCATTATTGATGCCACTAAGCAGATGAATGACGCTGATCAGTTGGCAATTACATTTCTGCAGGTTGGTTCTGATGCCAAGGCAACCAAGTATCTACAAGAACTAGATGAATGTCTGGTAAGCCATAGAGCAGCCCACGATATTGTTAAGAGCAAAACGTTTGCTGAGGTGAATCAGGTGGGCCTTGTCTCGGCCTTGTTGCAGTCGCTTAGTCCGCCAAAAGTAGCTTCTAACTAAAATTGAATTAGATACAAGAAAAGTAGTTTCCATGGAAACTACATTTCTTGATTATTTTAGAAGCAAGCTCAGAGCTTTCTGCTTTGGCTGAATCTATTTGGATTTTTTGGATTTCTATTTGTTGCTTGAATTAGCACGAACCATATCTTTCAGTTCGTCTTTGGCAACCTGGGCATTGCGAGCAACGATCTTTTTTGATTCTTCAGCTTGCTTTTCAAGGTTGTCTTTGGCAAAGGAAGTGCTTTCTTTTACTTCTTTACCCTGGGCATCGAGATTGGCTTTCTCAATATCGAGCTGCTTCTTGTTCGCTTCAATAGCTTGTAGATTCTGTTCTTTTTGACGCTCTACAGACTCTTTTAGTTCATCTGTGGTTCTCTCTACCACTTTGATTTGTACTTCTTTTTGCTTGTCGATGTCTTTTTCACGATCAGACAGTTGCTCGGATTGCTGACTGCAAGCAGTTGTGGTCAACGAAATTAGTGCCAGGGCCAAGAACAGTTTGCCTAACTGTGATTGATTTAAACTGTAATGCATGAGTCATTTCCTCTTGTAATTTGGTTATTGTCGACTGTTGTCTACTTAATACGGAAATGAAGACCTGGTTTTCTTTGATTGGTTCCAGTATTTTCTCTCACTCTAGATTTCTGTAGCAGTTCTCTAAATTGCGGCAGCTAAATCGTCACCGTTATTGAGTACTGCGCTGAATTGATTGCACCATTGCTGCAAATTGTTCTTTTGCAATTGCTCAGCAAGTATTTTCACTCGTCTTTGTTTTTCCGAGGTCGATAGGCGCAGACCGCGTAGAGTGGCATCTAGTATAGCTTCGACCTCGTCTTGCTCAGTAGCTTTAAAGGTAATAGCTGCTCTGGCGAACCCTTCATCTTCAGCGACACTCGATTGATCTGATAGCACTAGCATTCCTGGACTTTCTGGTGTCTGACAGGCAATGAATTCTTTGGCCGATAGATTGAGGCCATCATGCCCAGCTGTAACCAACATCACGGCTGCCTGACTGTATAAGGCCGTCAAGTCTAGTGTGCTAAGTGTCTGAGACAGCGAGACTAGCGGCTTCCAGTTTGTTGTGGCGTGCTTTGAGTTGATGGCAGCACTGGCCTCCTGACAGTCTTTCCAGTAAGAGTCATTGGCTTTGATTCCCGGACTGGTGTGCCCGCATGTCTGCACAAATGTGAGCTGTTCTTTTAGTTGAGGATAGCGTGTGAACAGCAAGTCAATTGCTTTGAGTCTTAGTTCTGCGCCGGAGCTTTGCTCCCCGCGGTCTATAGATAGAACATAGGGACCGGTTGGCAAATCAATCGAAGGCTGCTGGCCTGCCAGTGTCTGGCTCTGTTTTTTCCAGTATTCAATGTCAATGCCCATGGGCGCCACTATTACTTCGGCAACGCCACCAAATGAACGTGAACTTTCAATGTAAGGCAGTTGTTGGTTGATGAAATTATTGAAGTTGGAGGCATCTTCTTTTGTATTGAAAGCAATTACTTTTGCCGCCAATAGTGATTCAGCTATCTCTAGAATTGGCGCAGAGTATTGTGCTGGTATTGATTTAGGCCAGGGTGTGGGCCAGAAGATAACTGACTGTCGACCGGAGCGCTTTAAAAGTTTGGGTACGAGCGCTAGCTCATAGTTCTGAACGAAGTAGGCGTCATGACTTTGAAGCCGCTCTATTTGGCTGGCAAAAATGGCATTGAGACGTTTATACAAGAAGAAGTCTTCTTCCTTATAGCAGGCTTGCTCGGGCAGAGAGTGCATGATCGACCAGATGAATGAATGGCAAAATTGATAGTGGGCATCACCAATCTGCGCTGGAATATTTTCACTGGGAATGTGGCGAACTGCACTTCTGGTTTGACATCGGATCTGGTCTTGGGCTAGATACCACCAAGATTGATTGCGTCCACCAGATTTATACAGGTGTTCCAGTGCTGTTGAGATTCCACCATCACTGCCAGGGCCTTTGAAAGAGACAACGTTCATGACTAGTCCTCCTGTTGCTCTGTGTCTATGACTGGCCATGTCAAGGGAAGTTCCTTTTTTATTGCCTGCAGTACTGGCAACAGCTCTGGCTGTTAATAAAAGTTTATTGGCGCTATTTGTGAAACGGGAACTTTTGCCTGAACTCTTGGTCATCGCTTTTGTTCATCGCTTTCTGCAACGGCTGGCAGCCGTTTATACTGACTTCTTTTGGCTATAAGAGATCGCCACAACCGAATACGAAGCATCAAGGAGATGTTAGCCATGTCCACAGAGCCCGATAATGCCTTTCTCGTTGATGCTCGGCCACTGCTGAAGGTGCTGCGTGGCATGAAGCGTGGTGATTTCTCTGTGCGCATGCCTCTTGATGCCACTGGTCTCAGTGGCGAAGTCTCTGCTGCCTTCAATGATCTGGCCGAGTTGAACGAGCGACTTCTCAATGAACTGCAGCGCATCGGTAACATCGTTGGGCGAGAAGGTGAAATTTCACACCGGGCACGTCTGGGCGATGCCGCTGGTTGTTGGGCTGAGGCCATTGGCGCTGTCAATACTTTGGTAGGTGATCTGGTCAGGCCTACCACTGAAGTGGCCCGAGTGATAGGCTCTGTCGCCAAAGGCGACCTGAGCCAAAGTATGTCTCTAGAAATCGAGGGAAGTCCACTCAAGGGTGAGTTTTTACGAACAGCCAAGACTATCAATACCATGGTTGAGCAGCTTGGTTCTTTTGCTTCTGAAGTAACTAGAGTGGCTAAAGAAGTAGGTACAGAAGGCAAGCTCGGTGGGCAGGCACAAGTAAGTGGTGTCTCTGGTACCTGGAAAGACTTGACTGAAAACGTTAATTCGATGGCAGGTAATCTCACCGCCCAGGTGCGAAATATTGCTGAAGTTACTACTGCTGTAGCTACTGGTGACTTATCAAAGAAAATTACAGTAGATGTAAAAGGTGAAATTTTAGAGCTGAAAAATACTATCAATACGATGGTTGATCAGCTCAGCTCTTTTGCTTCAGAAGTGACACGGGTGGCTCGTGAGGTTGGTACAGACGGAAAGCTGGGTGGTCAAGCCAAAGTAAAAGGTGTAGCGGGTACGTGGAAAGATTTGACAGACAACGTTAATTCGATGGCTGGCAATTTGACTGACCAGGTGCGAAACATTGCCGAAGTGACCACTGCTGTTGCTAATGGCGATCTGAGCAAGAAAATCACAGTAGATGCAAATGGCGAAATTTTAGAACTGAAAAATACCATTAATACAATGGTGGATCAGCTCAGTTCCTTTGCCTCAGAAGTGACTCGGGTGGCCCGTGAAGTTGGTACCGAAGGAAAGCTAGGAGGACAAGCGCAGGTAAGCGGTATTGATGGTATCTGGAAAGACTTGACTGAGAACGTTAATTCTATGGCCGGCAATCTGACCGGACAAGTGCGCGGAATTGCTGCGGTAGTAACTGCAGTGGCTAACGGTGATCTTAAAAGCAAACTGGTATTGAAAGCTAAGGGTGAGATTGCGGCACTGTCTGACACTATCAATGAGATGATCGACACCCTGGCCACTTTTGCCGATCAAGTCACCACAGTTGCTCGCGAAGTAGGAGTAGAAGGTAAGCTTGGCGGTCAGGCCAAAGTTCCTGGTGCGGCCGGCACTTGGCGCGACTTAACTGATAACGTCAACCAGTTGGCGGCCAATCTTACTACTCAAGTGCGAGCAATTGCAGACGTTGCCACGGCCGTGACCAAGGGCGATTTGACTCGATCTATTTCGGTGGAAGCCCTCGGTGAGGTCGCTGCTCTCAAAGATAATATCAACGAGATGATCTTCAATCTAAAAGATACAACGCGCAAAAATACTGAACAAGACTGGCTCAAGACCAACCTCACTAAGTTCACTCGTATGCTTCAAGGGCAACGAGACTTGTTGACAGTGGCTGATTTGATATTGTCTCAAGTATCGCCCTTGGTATCGGCTCAGCAAGGTGCCTTTTATATTTGTGAGCAAGATAGCGGGGAAGAAAGTCTTAAACTGATTGGTAGCTATGCCTGTCTGCCTCAACAGCTTGGTGATCGCTTCCGCATGGGTGAAAGTTTAGTTGGTCAGTGTGCTCTGGCTAAAAATAGAATCTTATTGCAGCAAGTTCCTGATGATTACATTCGCATTGCTTCTGGTCTGGGTGAGAGTGCCGCACGTAACATTGTGGTTTTGCCAGTTTTGTTCGAAGGTCAAGTGCGAGCCGTAATTGAACTGGCTTCTCTTCATGAATTCAACGACACACATTTGAATCTGCTTGATCAACTCACTGAATCTATCGGCATCGTGCTCAATACGATTGAAGCAAATTCTCGAACAGAAAACCTTCTAAGGCAATCGCAATCACTGGCACAAGAACTGCAAAGTCAGCAACAAGAGTTGACTGAGAGCAACAAACGCCTGGAGCTGCAAGCGAATACGTTGCGTGAGTCAGAATTGCTGCTTACGCAGCAGCAAGAAAAATTGCGCCAGACCAATCAGCAGCTCCAAGAAAAAGCTGAACTTTTGGCCATTCAAAATAAAGAGGTAGAGGAAAGTAATCGCGAGATTGAAACTGCCAGAATTACAGTAGAAGAGAAAGCTAGGCAGCTGGCTCTTACTTCTAAATACAAATCTGAATTTCTGGCTAATATGTCCCATGAACTGCGAACTCCACTCAATAGTTTGCTTATTCTCTCTAGACTGCTAGCCGAGAACGATGAAGGCAATTTGACTCCTGATCAAGTTGAATATGCCGAAACTGTTCATGCCGCTGGCTCTGAGCTGCTACTTCTGATTAATGATATTCTCGACCTCTCTAAGATTGAGTCGGGAAATATGACTCTTGATCTCGGTGAAGTCTTCTTGTCTGATATCAAAGATGATATGGAACGCGGCTTTAAGCATGTGGCCGAGAATCGCAGCCTGAACTTCGCTATTGATCTTGAGCCCGGTCTGCCGCATAGCCTATACACTGATGGCAAGCGACTGAATCAAATTCTCAAGAATTTGCTCTCCAATGCCTTCAAGTTTACCGAGTCGGGCGGAGTTACTCTTTCAATTAGAGCAGTGCCTGGTGCCGTTCCTGAACTAGCCTTTGCTGTTCGCGACAGTGGAATTGGTATCAGTGAAGACAAGCAGCAAATCATCTTTGAAGCTTTCCAGCAAGCTGATGGAACCACCAGTCGTAAATATGGTGGTACTGGGTTAGGTTTGGCTATCTGTCGCGAAATAGCCAATTTGTTGGGTGGGCGTTTAATAGTTGATAGTTCGCCAGGTAATGGCAGCACCTTTACTTTCTTTATATCGGCTAATACAGCCTTAGGTAGCACTGAAGAAGTGGCGCGGGATGACTACGAAAAGCGCAGAAAGACTATTTTAGAGAGGCAGGTTGGTCGCATGTCTGCCCCGGCTGAAGTGATAGAAGATGATCGCAGCGGCATTATTGATGCAGAAAATGTCTTGTTGATCATCGAAGACGATTTTTCGTTTGCTAAGCTTTTGCGGCAGCTCGCTGCAGCAAGGGGGCTTAAGACAATTCTTACAGCCAGCGGTGAAGAGGCTGTTTATCTTGCTGGTCAATTCAAGCCCCTGGCAATTACTCTTGATTTGCATCTTGTGGATGGTTGGGGCTGGACAGTTTTGGACCAGCTTAAGCACAACCTATCAACCAAAAATATTCCAGTGCATTTGATTTCGGTTGATGGCGAGGATCACAAAGCCATGAGCCTTGGTGCCCAAAGCTTCATTCAAAAGCCAGTGACAAAAGTGGTTTTAGAGGGCCTTTTGGATCGCGTTTGTGAATCTAGCAAAAAGCCACAAGAGGAGGGTAAGGTTGATTCAGATAGCAGCAAAATCATGGGGGCGAGCGATCAGAGCTTAGCTAATCGCACTATTTTGATAGTTGATGACGACCCGCGCAATATCATGGCAATGAAGTCGATGTTGGCAAAACAAAATCTCAAAATTTTGCATGCCGAGGATGGTCGTAAGGGCATTGACGTGCTCGAGGCTAATCCTACTGTGGAGTGCATATTAATGGATATCATGATGCCAAATTTGAATGGTTATCAAGCTATTCGTGAAATTCGCAAGCAAGGAAAGTTTGCTAAATTGCCGATTATTGCCCTCACTGCCAAAGCTATGAAGGGTGACCGGGAGAAGTGTATAGATGCCGGTGCCTCCGACTATATTGCTAAGCCCGTTGACTATGACCGACTGCTGTCACTGTTAAGGGTGTGGCTCTATAACTAAGATTGACTGCGGCCAATATTGACCTAAATATGTTGAAAAACAGAATTTTCAGTAGGTTATACGGCAGTTTCTTGGCTTAATTTTTTACTTTGTGTTAGATTAAGCTTTCTTCTATGGCACAACCACGGCAACCGCTGTCTTGGGTCCGATTACTTACAGCAGCAATGCTTCCTTTTATTTAGTTACATTCTTCAAGTTAAAAAGGTCGCAGTAATGAACACAGCAGAAGAGATTCAAGTTCCAGAGAGCCCGCTAGTTCTGTTGGTTGAAGACAATTTGCTCAACCAGAAAGTCGCAGCGATTTTGCTGCAACGCCTTGGCCTCACTGTGAAAATTGCCAATAATGGCCGCGAGGCTGTGGATGCCATTGGCGAAGAGAAGTATTCATTGATATTGATGGATTGCCACATGCCTGAGATGGATGGCTTTGAAGCTGCTGTAGCAATCAGGAAGCTTGAAGCACTGGCTGGCTCCTATACTCCAATCATTGCTGTTACCGCATTGGCAATGGGCGGCGACCGTGAGCGCTGTATCGCCGCTGGTATGGATGACTATATCTCTAAGCCAATTGACAAAGATTTGCTCAAGGTCAAGATCAATCATTGGTTGCGCACAGAGGTTGTCTACGAAAGTCATAAGTTGCGGCGCAAATATTTGCGTCCAAATTCGAACATGACACTTATTGATGGTAAGCCCATAGATTTAGATGAACTTGAAGAATTCTACGGCGCTGAGCAAATGAATCAGATGATGAGCATGTTTATTTCTGATACCAGTGACATGCTGCAGCGCATTAGACCGCAGATGTTCGAGCGTCATGCTCGCGGAGTCGCTGGTCTAGCCCATGAAGTTAAGGCATCCTGTGCTTCCATTGGGGCAAAGCAATTGGCTCGCCTCTGTTTGTATTTAGAGCAAGCTGTCGGTCAGCAAGACTGGATTGAGGCTGAAGAGACCTTGCGCTCACTTGAGCGCTCTTTTGAAAGCCTTAAAAATTATGTTGAGTCTCAAATTCAAGAAGAGAGCTCAGTCTCTCCGTAGCATATTGGCTACATTTGATTAAATGGCGGGTCTTTTATTGGCTTGCCACTGCTGATTTGCACTCAGGTGCTTCAATTGCCTTGCCGAACAGGGCTTTGGCTCTTTATTTGGCGTGTTGCTTGAAATGAGACTGGCTCAGCATGCCGATTTTTGAGACATTGAGAAAAGTTCCCGTTTACCGGTGGCAAAAATGAAATGCTAGGGCTACCCCCTAAGATTGCCCCTTAAATAGCTTCACGTGTCTCGCTTAAGTACTGCTCTGTCGTTGTTTCGCCTGTTCTGCGCTGGTGGGACGGAAAAGGGTCGCTTAGGGGTTTTTCCAATTGTTTTGGGCTAGGCCGTCTGCCAGAATAGGAATATCGAGAAATCGAAAACGACGTTCATCTAAACAACAAAAGCGAGATGTGGGGTTCACATCTGGCTGAACGATCACGATTTTTTCACACACCATTGGAGATCCTTATAATGAATTCTCTGTCTACAATCGAAAAGTCGGCTCCCGTTTTGAAGATTGCGGAGCCAGCAAAAAATTATGCCGATATGACCGACGCTGAGTTAGTTATTGCTTGTCAGGCTAATGATCAACTGGCCATGAATCAACTTCTCACTCGTCACGAACGTACTGCCATAGCAATGTTCTATAAACTTGCTCCAGACTGGCGCGATAATTCTGACCTCGTTCAAGAGGCGATGATTCGTATGTGGAGAGCTGTTCCAAAATTGAAAAACCCCTATGCCTTCAAGACTTGGCTCAATCAAATCGTCAATAACCTCTTTTATGACGAGTTGCGCAGACGCCCCCGTGATACTCAGTTTGTTTCACTAGATGAGAGACTTACTTCTGACACCGGTTCAGATATGGGTACTCGTGAAATTGCTTCGACTACACCTCAACCAGAAGATAAGCTCTTAACTACTGAGTTGTCTGATGTGTTGGAAAAAGCAATGGCCAATATGCCACCACGTTTTCGCAAAGTTGCCATGTTGCGCGATATCGAAGGCTATTCTTATGAGCAGATCGCCCAGATTACTGATACCGAGCTCGGTACCGTAAAATCACGCATCGCTCGTGCCAGAATGAAAATGCAACGTACGATCAATGCCTACATGCAAGATGCTGCTTAACTCTTAGTTGGCTATATCTTTCTTTTGAGAGTAAAGCAAGCTGCAGCATAGATATATCAAGATAAAGCTAGATAGAAAAACCTGAAGCATGCTTCAGGTTTTTCTTTGTCTCTATTTGTTAGTAGGTTAGTTGGGGGCAGTTATGCCGCTTGAATATGATCTGTAATTAGAGTCAGGTGACGCTTCGTCTTTTCTAATCTGCTACCTGAAGATTGTGCGGTTTCTGATTCTGCTGCTGTGCTGAGCAGTCCGTTTCTTCCGTATTCTTGAAACCAAAGCAACTGTTGTTTCAATTCCATTTTTAAGAGGGTAGTGTCATCTCTTTTCTTTGCTTCGGCAGCAAGATTCTTGACCATTGAAACTGGCAGAGAAGGCGGCGCTTGTTCTGCCAATGCTAGTGAAATGTCGGGCGTTTCAATTAATATGGCACTGAACTGCAACTGGTTATCTTGCCCGTTGTTGCCGCCTATCATTTCTTCTGGCATCAAAATCAAGGCTGCTATTTTTGAACAGGCACTGCGAATCTTCTGGCCTAGTTCGACCATGTCGTTTCTAAATTCAATAGCCATGCCGCCAGCTTTAGAAATCAGCGAGTTGTTGTTCTCGGCCTCAAGACATAAGTCGAGACTGAGAGCTATCGCCAAGTCGTTGTCATAGTTGCTCTCATCAGTCATGTTCTTTCACCCAAAGTTTGTTTCGCTTCCACAGACTAATTGACCGATGCATTTTTAATTTGTTCCCAGTAAAAAACCAAGAGGCCGCCTCAGGCGACCTCTTGGAAAGTGTTGGGCATTTGTCAAGCTTGAAAGCTTAGTGCCCAATTCTAAATGGATTTTTTATTTGAGCGATTTGCAGAACTCATCCAACTCACTTTGAGCGGCTTCTTTTGCCATGCCATAGCGTTCTTGGATTTTGCCGGCTAGCTCATCTCTTTTGCCTTCAATAACGGTCATATCGTCATCAGTGAGTTTGCCCCACTTAGCCTTTACTTTGCCTTGTATCTGTTTCCAGTCACCTTTGATTTGATCCATATTCATGTGCATTCTCCTTTTTAACGATTTGTCGGTACTTTTTCTTCGTTGACGCAATTAATATCGCTAGCGCCATTGCTTTTGCATACTTGTTCTGCTCGTTTGGCTTTCTCTTTATCTTCGGTGTGTACCGAGATTAGTAGATTGCCTTCTTTTAGTTTGCCTTCATATTGAATTGCTTCATACTCAGGCACACCTAAACCTATTAAACCGCCGGTAATACCACCGACCGCTCCGCCAACCGCTGCTCCACTGAGGCCAGCCATAATCGGCCCCGCCGCTATAAATGGTCCTAGACCAGGTATTGTCAGGGCTCCGATACCGGCTAGCACACCCAGTGCACCGCCAAGTATTGCCCCTGAGGCGGCACCAGCTGAAGTGCCTTCAGGCGCTTTACTGTGTTTTTCATAGCTCATGTCTCGGACGCCATTTTCATCAGGCATTAGTACCGAGATATCGGTGGCGGGAAAGCCTTCGCTCTTCAATTGCCCCACCAGGGCGTCGGCCTGGGTGTAGGTTTTGACTAGACAAATTACTGCTTGTTTCATATTCCCTCCAACTTAGACAGTGCCAGGTTGATTTTGCCAAGACCTTAGCAATGCATGCTCTTCACTCTCGCCTCGACGGGGCTTGCCGCAAATGGTTCCTTTTTTTCTTTCTTCTTGCTTTCCAGTGGTTTTGGGGAACTATCATTAAGCTTTCCCGTCGCGCATATCTCTGCAGTAGCAGCAGCAGTAATGGCGAAAGGAGCAATGAAATGGATATTTTTAAATACTTGCAAGACGATGGTGAGTCTATTGCCCATCGTCTCAATCAGACAGTGGCTGAGTTTGGAGAATGGCCCCAAGAACGTTTGTTCGAAGAGACCAAGAAGGCATTTAGTTCTTTAGAAGGTCACTTTGACAAAGAGAGAATGATTGTCAAAAATATCGAGAACAGTGATGTGGCAGTGCCATTAAGTGTAAAGGCCGAGGCCCAGATTCAAGCAATAAAGGAAGCGATCGATAGCATCGTCATGATCCATATAGATGAACCGGGCTTTCTTAATGCATTGCAATCTCTAGCCAATAAGTTCAACGAGCATATGAGTTTTTGTATAGATGAATACTATTCGGCTCTTCGATTAAGCCTGTCTTCGGCAGATAAAGCCCATGTCAACGCGCAATTTGAGCAGATGGTTTTGAGTTAGTGGCTGACTGGCTACGGGAACTATATCAAGCTAAGCCAGTCACCGAGCCTGTACTCAATTGCAATTGAGTATTACTCACGGAGGCTTTGAAAGACCATGGATGAGAAAAGTACCAAGTGTGAAACCGGGGCATGCTCTTCAGCGGTCAAGCTGCTTCAAGACGAGCAAACTGCAGTTCGCTCTATGTTTTCAGCATACGAGAAAGCGGATGCTCATAAGAATAAGGAAGGCATTGTTGGCGAGATTTCGGTGGCTTTGACATCCTACTCATCTCTTGAGAATGAAATTGTCTATCCTGCTCTAAAAGAGACAGAATCTTGTTCTACGGAGCCATGTTCTGGATCAGAGAGTCATCATCAAGCTAAATTGATACTAGATCAACTACAGCGTTTGACTGCAGACATTGATGCTCCAGCCTACGATAAGGCCGTGAAGGATCTCAAAGAGATTGTGCTGAAACATTTTGCTGATGAAGAGAAGTCACTCTTTCCGGCAATAGATAAGTGTAGTGAAAAGGCTGATGAACTCAATCAAAAATTGAAAGCGTTCAAGGCAGACCGCAGTCTCTCGCCGTCAGTAGAGAGCCTGTTGAGTAAGTAGAACAGAAGAAATATAGAACAAGACAAGGAGTAAGTAATGCAATTGAAGAAAGTTGGTCTAGTAGCTATTGCTGCATTGGCCGCCACTGTTACTGGATTTGCTGGAGTTGCCGTAGTTTTTGCCGAGGATGCCGCTAAGGCGGAGCAGAAGTTTGCCGAATCGCAAGAAAAGGCACCTAACAACTCTAGTAAAAATACAAGAGATAAAGAGTTAGGCAAGGTTACTGCGCAAGGACAATCGGCGCAGAAGAAAGATGTAGATATTACTCGCGAATTGCGGAAAGCGATTATGGCTACTAAGGGCATGTCGATTGATGGTCAGAACGTCAAAATTATTACTCGCAAGGGTGTAGTGACTTTGCGTGGTCCAGTATCAAGCGAGACTGAAAAGAATTTGATTGGCGATCTGGCGAAGAACTGTCCAAGTGTATCCAGCTTCACCAATCAGCTGGAAGTAAAAGGTCAAAATAGCAGTAATTAGGGCTTTTGATAGTCACTGCCATACTGGCAGTGACTATCTGCTTTTGCCGGGTTAAGAGAAAGGTTTGCGAATATGCCAAGCGATATTACAGTTAACTGCCGTTCGTGCTTTAAGCGCTTTGTTTTTTCCACAGAGGAACAAGAATTCTTTAGTTCTTGCGGTCTTTCAAACCCTCCTAAGCGCTGTCATAACTGTCGTCTAGTCTCCCGGGTGCAGCGGGTCTCTGGTGACAATGGCCAAACTACAGAAGTGCCTTGCGCTGAATGTGGTACTCGCACTGTGGTGCCTTTCGTACCTAAAAACGGCAAACCAATTTTTTGTAATCAATGTTTCCGCACCAATCGCCTTAAGTCTCAGGATCCAATGGCAATGTAAGGTGGAATCAGGTCCCTAACTTCCCCTGTCATTAATTGCTATGGAACTTCTACTGTAACTTCAAGTCAATATCTCAGTCTTGAGTGCCTAATAGGGTAAATATGAAATACAGAATTCTTGATGTAGTGGTTGACTATTTGCCGAACGTCATTGAGCTAATTACAGATCCCACCATTCAGGGAGCCGTAGTTGGTGAGGAAGGCAAGCTTTCGGTGTACACCTTTGCTGATGAGACTGATACTAGAGGAGAGCTTGTTGTCCTTCATAGTAACTGGCGCGGCACTGTTTCAATCGATGGGCAAGTTGCCGTAGGTGATTGGGATGATCCAACTTCGACCTTGCTGATTGATGCCAATGGTGGCACGTGTCAGGTGATTGGTGACGAAATGCAAGTTGAAATCGATAGCAAAATCAGTGGTAGCGCGGTCTGACCGCAAAATGGCTTGATTAAGATTAAGTAAATGGAGCTTGTTAATGTATCCCTCAATGAGAAGAAGCCTTGCTCTCGGGCTAACTTTTGCTCCCATGGCTATGGCAGCGATGTCACCTCTGGCTCTGGCAGATACCGCAAAGCCAAAACTTCAGACCAAGGTTGTAGCAGCTGAAGTCACAGAGGAAGAAGAGGCTCCCATAAAGGGCTTTCACCCTATCAAACGGGCTCTAGCACCAGTAGTACGACTAGAAAAGAACAGCAGGCAGTTGCAAAAGCAGATTTTGCGCTTAGAGAAGCCTATCAGTAATTTGCAGCCAGCAATGAATGGCTTGCATGAAAAAATGGATGGGGTGGATACAAGGTTGCAGTCAATGGATGGTCACCTTACCACCATGGATGGTCACGTTACCTCTGTCGGTCGTCAGGTATCAGGTGTCAGGCGTGATCTCGGTTCAATGCGCGAAGATCTGAATAATTTGCAAACCCCTCTTCATGCTCTGCTTGAACCGTTGAATAATGTTGCCGTGCCCCTTGAGCAAGTTCGTCACGAACTTGCTGATATGAGAACTTTGCTCGCCACTGTTCTAGCATCAATTGTAATGGCCACAATATGTATTGCAATCGGCACACCGATTGCAGCAGTTTTAGTTTTTAAAAATAGACACCGATTTTTTCCCAATATAGAGGAGAAGGATTTTCCTGGTAGTGCCACAGTTGAAGAATCTCCTCCGCAAACTGTCGCTAAGTAGGGCTCTCCGGGCATTTAATTGGAACTTCTCGTCTCTCCTATCGTCGGCGCAAGAGACAAGACGGAGGAAGTTTAGACCGTGAGAGATATTAATAGTAAGGTAGCGCGCAGACGCCTTCCTGGTGGTTATCCTTTAGTACTGATTGTTGAAGACGATAAGCTACAGCAGAAACTCTATAATTTGATTGCTGAGCAGGTGCAGATGATGCCAGTCATTGTTGATAGTTGTCGCGATGCTGTTGAAGCCGCAGCCTCATCTCACTTCGATTTGATTTTTCTTGATCTACAGATGCCTGATGCTAATGGCATTGAATGTGCCGATCGTCTGCGCTTAGTGCCTAATGTACGTGATAACGGAACGCCAATTATTGCAGTCACAGCTCACGCCATGCCTGGTGACCGAGAGCGCTGCCTTAGTGCTGGAATGGACGATTATCTGAGCAAACCGTTTACCCTCCTGGAGCTGAAGAATAAAATTTCACAATGGTCGATTCGTCGCACCGCCTAGTTGATATTCTCATAGCTAAAGAACAAGAAAAAGAAGAGAGTAGATAGTGCCTGCTCTCTTCTTTTTCTTCTCTAAGTCTTGTCCCGAATTGTTGAAGTTAGTCGTCAACACGCTTGTTCAGCGATTTCTTGTGAATTCTGTTGCTGAGATCGTTGAGCTCGTCTTCGATGTGGTTGATGTCTTTATAACTAAGCTTGCCGCCATTCTTGCTTTTCATTTTCTCTTCTCTAGCGGCGATATGAGAATTTTCATCGCGCATTGAATTTGCTTCTTTCAGAGTTAGTTCGCCTGACTTCTCGAAGCGGTTGATTTTTGCCAGCAAGGCAGTGTGACGTTGGGTGATTGTATATCGACGGCCGCGAGCTTCGCTTGATTGAGGTAGTGCGAAAGCAAGCTGTAACATCATTGTTGCTGCTAAGAGAAGCGATAGTGGTCTCATTGGTGTTCCTCCTGGAACCTTGGGACTAGTGGAGACGGCTTTCTTGCCAATTGGTTCCAGCATTTGCACGTAACGATTAGGCTACTTGATGTTAAACTGTAGCGTCGTTCAACTTGAAGGAGTGCCATGGACGCTGTCATTCATACTAAGCAGGGGCCTAAGTCTTTACATGTCTGTAAGGATGGGACTATCGAGAATACCGGCTGGGTGGCTATCTATGAAGAGGCCTTTCCGGCCGGTCAGCGGCAGAGTCTAGATGATCTGATGCAGCAGCTGCGTGATGGCACGATGGAGCTGGACGAGACTCGCGATGAACATGACAACATCCTTTGTATGACTATAACTGAAGTGTTTCGTCATCCTCCCGTATTGCCAACCTTTCTTCTCGCCTGCTACACCGCTGTCGTCCCTGACATGCGCGGCCTGGGTATTGGCTCGATTCATCGCACCAGGCTTGATAGTTTACTTAAGAATGAGTACCCCGACTATGTTGGTATCGTTAGCGAGATTGAATCTACATACGAGCAAGGCATTTCTGCCGAAGCTATGGATGTGCGAGTGAAGCGCAAGAAGTTCTTTATGAAATTGGGCTTGCAACCGCTGGGTATAGACTATTTCTTCCCCAGTTATGTCGCTGGCGAAGCGCCAATTCCAGGTGAGCTTCTCTGGGTACCTTTTACTGATGAGCCTCTAACTAAAGAGCAGCTTTCTGGGATGGTGACCCGCATTTATACTGAGGGTTATCAATTGCCTAGTGATCATCCATTGATATCGCAGGTAGTATCATCAATCAAATAGGTATCATCAATCACTTAAGTAATAGCTCTTGTGTCTGTTTAGCGTTTCATGATTGACGGAGTTTTCAATGGCAGAGAAACAATTCACCAAGGAACAAATCAAAATCATTCTGAAGGAAGCCGAAGCCTCCACTGATATTTATGAGCTCTGCTTGCGCCACGATATAACCGAGACCACCCTTTATGAGTGGTTGGCGGAGAATACTCCGACTGAAGTTAGCCAGGGCAAGTTTAATCTGCGTCAGTTCATGCAAGAAGTATTTAACGGCGGCATGACTCGCCGCGAACTACTCTATGCCGGGGCTGCTGGTGTGTCTGGTTTTGCCGCTGGCAATATCTTTGCCATGGTTGGTAATCTTGGTAATGTCGGAAAACTAAGAATGCCTGATTTGCTTCATTCTAAAATTGAAGTAGAAGATGCTTCGCGCTATAAGCAATCAACAGAAGAGTTTGGCGACTATCTCTATTTGACACCGCAGAAATTAGGCGGTGGCACCCATGTGGTTGACTTTAAGCATGGCATAACTCTGGCTTCGATTAGTTACTGGAACTATGGCGATTCTTGTCCGATTTCACACCATCTATCTGCTTATCCCTCTAGCAATCCACGCAAGGGTTTTGAGTTTGTCAATTCCACCCAGGGTGGCAAGAATGTCACCATGTACAGCATTCCTACCGAAATTGAAGAGCGTGGTTTGCTTGATACATGGGGCCAGGGTAATCACATTTATCGAGTTGAATTTGATGGCACCAAGATGGAACTCAAAGAAGACATCGCTAAAACCACCGGTATTGGCCTTGGCGTGCATATCACCATTTTTCCTGATGCTAACGGCTTTGCTGCCGCAGACGGACAGAAAGATGTTTGTGCTTTCTTTGATAGAGTATCCGGTGACAACAAAACCTCGGTGTTAAAAGCGTTTCGTGCCGATTGGATCGGCAATGAAAGTGATCGCAATCTCAAAGACAATTGGCGCAAAGGTGGAAAACTGCGTATTGTCGAATTGAACAAGGCTCCGGAGACAGGCAAGTTCGATTTGCAAGGAACAAAAGGGAACAAAATTGATTGGGAAATGGCTCCCATGGCTGAGAATTTAGTTTCTACTGATGGCATTCCTGGTGCCGGTAAGAAGAGTTTGACCGGATTAGATGCAGTGGTGCACCATCCGGGTAATAAGTATTCGGCCTTGATTATTCGCATGCTTTCTTGCGCCGTTATCGTTGATCGTGAAACCTGGGAACCTGTGGCTTGTTTGCATAATCCCGAACATTCGCCTGACAATCTTAAGGTGACCAAACTGCACGAGAACCCCAATACCTGGGAAATTGAGTTTGACGACGTTAAGTGTGTTGGTCATGAAGCTGGCTTCTCGCCTGATGGAAAGTTCTTCACTATGATGAACAACATTGAGCAGAATAATATGGCTGTTTATGATACTTCTGACCCCGATCCACGTAAGTGGAATCGCATCACCTTTGTCAAAGATCCCGAGTGGGTCGGCGATTTCCCCAGCCCTTTCCATCTCTGTTTCTCGATGGATGGCTCCAAGATGTTTGTTTCGGTTATGCATGAGAAACCAGCTAAGAGCGGTTGCTGTGTAGTTGATACTAAAACCTGGAAAATTATCAAGAAGTTCAAGAATATCGGCGTAGACTGCCAGACTATGGCTGTCTCTTATGATGGTAAATACGTCTTCCAGATCTTTAGTGGTTTCCAGCGTCAAGAGAGTGGTGCTTTTGTTTTCACCCAAGATGATTCGTTGCGAGCCCTGGGCTATTTGCCTAATTTTGGCGGGCATCACGACTGTGTCCTTATTCCAACCAAGAAAGAGCATATGAAGAATAGTCGCTGTACTACTCTTTAGGCTTGGTTGATAGCTAAAATGACCAGTGCCAGACGAAACACCAGTGGCCTATTTCTAAAGTTAGCCTGCCAAAATATCTTGCGCCGGCCTACTCGTACTTTGTTGCTGATTCTGGCTGTGGCGCTAGCTACTGGAGCAGTCTTTGCCGCTGTTATCGTTGGTCGAGGAGTGGAAGCCAGTATTGATCGCAGCTTCGCGCAGATGGGGGCCGATCTAGTTGTGGTGCCTGCTGATGCACTGGTAAATATCACCAGTGCACTGCTTACGGTGCAACCTACTGAATCGACAATTGATTTGGCTTTACTTGATCGCATTGCTCAAATTAGCGGTGTTGAAAAAGTCGCGGCTCAGAGCATCTATCGAATACCGATGATGGTTCATATGCCTGAGCATCGCGCCAACTTAGTTGCCTTTGACCCTAAGAGCGATTTTACTGTATTGCCCTGGTTGAAAGAAAAGCTACCTCGACAGATGCGCCAGGGCGACCTTATATATGGTGCCAGGCTGGGCCAAGGCCAGGCCTTGGGTGAGGAATTAGAACCATGCGACCAGGCCGCAATTGTTTTCGGCAAATTGGGTCGAAGTGGTGTTGGCCCGCTGGACGATTCAATATTTGCTACCAATGAGACTGCTCAGTATTTGGCTCAGGGCAAAATTAGAGGCTTATCCGCTATTCCTTCTTTCGACCCCAAGCGCTGTTCGGCCATACTTGTGCGTCTGTCTGTTGGCACGACCCCCGAGCAGGTCAAGTTTGCTATTTCTCAGCTAAGTGGCGTTAAGGTGATTACCGGTACTACGATTGTCACATCTACACGGCAGACAACTTCTGCTCTTTTAGCAGCCATGCTAGGTATGGCATCACTTGTGCTTTTGGGTTCGGCCATTGTTATTGCTCTTTTGTTCTCAGCAATTATCTCTGAGCGCAAAAGAGAAGTTGGTCTCCTTTCAGCCATAGGCTCTAGGCGCTCAAATATTGTTAGTATGTTGCTCGCTGAATCTTGCTTTACTACTGGAATGGGTGGGCTTTGTGGCATTGCCTTGGGGACAGCACTTCTGCTTGTTTTTCAAAGATCATTAGTTTATTACCTTGAAACCTTGCACATTGAATTTAGCTGGTCTTCGCCTGTCGAAATTTTGATTGTTGCCCTTCTCTGTATGCTGCTCACAATAATTTGTGGATTGCTGGGTGCCATAGTCCCGGCATTAAAGGTCACTGCCAGCGAACCATATGCTCTGATACAGCTTGAGGGTGGCTGATGTCTTTAACTGTTAGCAATTTGACAAAGAGCTATGTTGGCGCTTCTGCTAAGACAATTAACGCTGTTAGCGATGTCAGCTTTGTTGTGGAAGATGGCAGTTTCTTAGCTATTGTTGGCTGCTCTGGCTCTGGTAAGTCGACCCTGCTTGCTATGATCGGCGGAATTAGTAAACCGACAAGTGGTCTGGTTAAATTTGCAGAAACAAGTCTTTGGGCGCAGGGAAATAATGCCAGAGCCGATTTTCGCAACTCAACTATTGGTTTTGTTTTTCAGTTTGCCAGTCTGTTGCCCACGCTGAAAGCTATTGATAATGTGGCCTTGCCAGCCATGGTTAGCGGCGCCCTCAGTGAGAAGGCTGCCTATGCCAGGGCCAGAGTTTTGCTGGAGCAAGTCGGGTTGGCTGAACGGATAGATTCTTATCCTGGTGAGTTATCTGGTGGTGAACAAAGGCGTGTAGCCATTGCTCGCGCTTTGATTAATTCACCGCAAGTACTGTTGGCCGATGAACCAACTGCCGATCTCGATGAAGAAACAGAAGTCGAGATTCTCAAATTGCTGCTGGAGATTCGTCAAGCCAATAAACTAACAATGATATTGGTCACCCACAACCGTGACATTGCGGCTTTGGCTGATCGCGTCGTAACCATGAAGTCTGGTGTGGCTGAAATCAGTGATGCTATTTTGAAGGCTGATAGAGCAGAGGCAAAGATTGTCAGCCATGAGCGCGTCGACAGTATATATGCAATTTCAGCCCAGCAGGTAGCTGGCGAGCAAGTGCGCCTAGGTGTCGGTTTTGAGCGCTATGTTGGTCGCTTTGTGCTCATACTTTTGCCGCTTCTCTCTCTCATTTATGTGGCCAATCTTGCCGTGGCGAGCTACCAGCAGAGTGTCATCAATGCTCAACTTGATAGGAAGCAGGCCCTGGAAGACCTGGCCATGGGAGACTTAAAGGCCGGAGTAAAAGACATTCGTATGACTGACGAAGGCTATGAACTCGATCTCTTTTTGCGAAATAGCAAACGCGACAAGCCAATGTTTGTAATGACTCCCGTGGTGCGTGTGTTTGTTCAGCTGGGAAATAGTTGGCTAGAAACTGCTCTAGATTCTTCCGACAAGCCAAGTGCCGCCGTGGCGCAAATTAGCTCTGAGCGAATCTTTCGTTTTCGTCTCAAGCCCAATGTTCCCGGCTACGCTCAACTCATTCCTTACTACATGCATGTGCGCATTACCAATGATTTGTTGGTAAGCCAATCAAGCTTGCCTAAGGATGACTTAATTGAACGCAATGACAGCTACTATGTTTATCTTAAGCCTCACAATATTAGTGATGAAGTGATTGCGAAGAAATTGAAGTTCGCTGGTGCCCCTCCTGTCTACATGCCTATGCCACCACACTAGGGCTAGCATTTAAATTATTCTCTTCCCAGGTAGCTTGCTCCATGACGCGTTTTCCATTGTCGGTGTTGTTGGGGCACTGGTGCCGCCAATTTCAATATCGAGGGCCAACCCGCCAGAGTAGAAACTTCGGCGCGGTTGCGAGAAGAGTTCTTCGCCGTTTAATGTTTTAAACAAGCCGAAATTAGGATCGTTAATGGCTTCATCAGTTGAAGCTGCACCTGTTGGGTCAACAATTGTGAGATGGGTTCCCAGGCGACCTTTGCCTAAGGCAACGGCCACATGAGGGTCTCCACCGTACTCGCTCAGTTCGCACCAATTTAAAGGATAGCCAGTTAGTGGTTGGCCACAATGCTTGCCACCATTCTCTCGACTGAGATTTTTGACATCGTTTCTGAAAATTATAATCGGGGCAATTCCTCCCTGCACATTGGTATCTGCAATTGTCGAGTATTGACTTTCAGCAGTTACTCCAATGGGGAATGGGTCTTTACTGATTATTCTTCGTGAAATTGCACCATCATTGGCAAATTCATAGGCGTATATTTCATTTGGACCTGATTGGAACTGGGCATTGACCATTTCGATAACGGCATCTATGCGCGGCTTGGTGTGGCCGTTGCGGAGCCAGTAATAAAAGTGTTCGGCGAACTGATTTGACGTGGTTGGCACAACTGCTGGTGAACTTTGGAGCATGCGTGCTTCGGCGTCTAGTGGATAGTCTCCGCCGACAGCATCATAGGTGGTGACTTTGTTATCTCTGAAAGTTCCATCTCGCAAAAAATCACTCCATGAGCGCAGGCCAGCTACTGGACCTCCGGTGAATCTAAGTGTCATGGCGCCTTTAGGGCCGCTATCTGACATGGCAAAGGGTTGGCAGGTGGCGACGCAATATGCTCTGTTCATTGCCTCATCGTAGAAGGGAATTTTTATTTTTCCCAGGCTTTCTAGCTTGAGGACACATTCGAGTCTTACTATTGAGCAGATGTGCTTTTTGTCTGCAGCTCTAAAGGCGCTGCTGCTAACGAGGCTCGATTTTGCTCCGACGCCAGCAAAGTTGAAATTGCGGCGAGCTGCTGGAATATTGACAAATGGTCGGTAGCTTCCATTGTTAGATGTGGTGTTAGATATTTGGGCAAGACTTGCCGGCTGGGGCACTCTTATGGTGCTATCACCTTCGCCCTCAAGCCAGCCGTTGGTAAGTTTGATTGATTCAATTTTTACGTTTTCAGGTAGATTGTTTCGCAGGAAGGTTTCGACGTCTTCAGTCGGTGTAATCGGGTTGGCTTGTATATCAAGCCACTTCTCTTTTCTGCTATTGTTGCCGGCTGAACTCTTTAAGCACTCGCTAAAAGTGGCATTGAGCTCGTCTATTGATTTGTCGAGAGCCTCTTTATCTCTATCGACAAGAAAACTCATTTGGGCGTTTTGTAGCTCCTGAGCCACGATAGCATTTTGCCTTACTGTGCCAACCAGGGTATTGATTCCTGTCACAGGAAGTGGCTCACCGTCTGGCGCACATGTGCCTTTGCCAATGGGCGGATAGTTACTCAGTGAGACTAAGCCATAGTGCGAATCGTCAATAATTATTTTGGAAAGGTCGTTGGCGGCAATTAGTCCGGCGGCCTCGACAACACTTTGTGCCCTTGATCTGGCCACAATTTGCAGACAGCACTCGCACAAGAACATTAGTGTGGGTGCTACTAGGAAGCAAATACAGACAAACACCATTAAGAGAATATTGCCCTTTTTGTTTCGTTTAGTCATTTCTTTCACCTCATCCAGTAGGACGGGTGGCCGACGTAGCGGCCACCCTTTGTGTATCTACTTGCGTACTTTGCTTTGGATTGCGTGAATGATCTGCTTCTTTATCTCCTTTAGATTTTTGCCGTTGTGATTCCAAAGGTGTCTGCCTGAGTTGCCGCTGCAACCAGTGTGTCCGCTGCCGCCAGAACCGCCGGAACTGCCACTGCCGCCAGAACCGCCAGAACCGCCACTGCCGCCAGAACCGCCGCTGCCACCGGAACCGCCGCTGCCGCCGGAACCGCCGCTGCCGCCACCAGAACCACCAGAGCCGCCACCACCGATGCCACCAGCGCCGCCGAAGCCGCCGCTGCCTTGACCAGTTGAGCTGCCTGTTCCCTGAGCACCGGTGGACCCTGCGGTACCTGAGTTGCCAGAGGTACCGGTGGAGCCAGCGCCGCCAACGGCACCAGTTGTGGAACCAGTTGATCCAGTAGAACCGGTAGAGCCGGTGGAACCAGTTGATCCAGTAGAACCGGTAGAGCCGGTGGAACCAGTTGATCCAGTAGAACCGGTAGA